>RCNH01000831.1_pt1 | contig 11705 bp, 4 predicted proteins | sample 2041161 | NCBI WGS metagenome assembly RCNH01 (sample SAMN09708215, study PRJNA481090) | Feces metagenome, whole genome shotgun sequencing project. | biome: feces | host: Leptonychotes weddellii | place: Antarctica: Sion Island | collected 2010-03-01 | reverse complement strand
AGAATCAATTTTAATTTTTTTATAGTATATTTGTTACGTGCATTTTTAGGATAACATATTAAAAACAAATACAACCGACTGCAATACACGGCATTAAACACGAGGACGACTCCCATCGCCTCGCTTTTTTGGTGTGTAGGGCACAAGACAACATAAACACAAGAAACTTTTCTCTAAACCAAATTAAATTTTATGAAACAACTTTACTCCACCTCACTGCTCATGCTCTTTCTGACAGGAGCATGTGTAATGGGTTCATGCTCCGACGATGATAAGTCGCAGCCTGACACCTCCCCACAACAGGAGAACAAGTTTTCATTCAACGAACAGACACGACCGCTCGAGTCGGCTGTCTATGAATTGAAGGAAACAGTCTCGGAAGGTGAAACATCCCAGAAGGACGTAGCTCCCTCGGTGTACACGTTCTACTTATCGCCGACGAAGGGTCTGACCGACGTCAACGGTATGAATGTGGCGGACAACTACATCAAAATCGCGTCAAGCCAGGTGAACGGCGACGTGGATATGAGTGTAGAAGGTAATGAAATCACTTATCATGATTTGATCTTGAACAACACCAACGCTGCTCAGGCGACCAAATCAGATGTTAAAATACAGATGCTCTCGGCCAAGGTGGTCAACATCGCTATTGATGTTGAGGTCGAAGGCAAGAAGCTCACGGCGTCGTACTACGGTCTCTGCACCAAGCAGGCTGACCCCAACGCCGAGGACAAGATTGACATCACCCTCGACCGTGTCATCAACAGTTTCTATCTGGGCAAGGCTCGTGAGGGCGATTCTCACAACTATTACTTCATCTTCTCGAACGCCAACTACAGCAAGGGTCCTCAGGGCGGTATCACCCTCACCGAGCCGGGTTATATGTTCGTGGCTGACCTCTACGCTCTACCCAAGGAGGATGTTTACGACATGCCTACCGGCGACTACATGCCCAGTATGTTCCTCGAGGATCACACCTTCGACAAGAACTATTCGGGCGTCAGCTATCTGGACGAGGACGGCTCACGCGCACAGCTGCCTCTGGTAGAGGGCGAGAGCATCGCAGTGTCGAAGCAGGACAGCATCTGGACCATATCGGCTCGCATCGTTGACCATGACGGCATGGAGCGTACCATCGCTTTCCAGGGTCAGATGAAGATTAAGGACATGCCTTCGGGCGGCACCGCTACCCTGCCCCAGATCGGCCACGATGTGGAGGTTGTTGGTGTTTCGGCAAAGGCTACCTACTATGGCAACATGATGAACGCCGCAACCGGTATGATGTGGATTAACGTCTATGACGACAAGTACCTCAATCAGGAGGGTTCCAACGGTATGGCTGTGGCACTGGTTGTATTCCACGACCTGTTCGGCAATCCCAAGGACGCTACCATCATGCCCGGTACTTACACCGTGAACCAGTCGTTCAAACACTCGACCTGGTTGCCCGCCATCGAGATTCCCATGCAGGGTATGGTATTCCCCTTCGGAACCTACGCCCAGATGGACGATGGTACCAGCTTCGGTCAGTTCTCTTACGCTCAGAAGGGTACCATCACCATCGAGAACGGCCAGCACATGAACCAGTATAAGATTACCTATGACTTGGAGTCCGCCGATGGTTACAAGATTACAGGTTCTTATGAGGGTATAATTCCCATCACCGATGCTTCGGACGACAAGAATCCCGATGACGGTACTTCGACCCTGGAGCGCGACTACGACATGAATCTTTCGACAGTGAACACAGCCACCTACCATGTTCCTTCTGTAGTTTATGTAGAGGGTATCGGCGACAAGCCCGTATCGACATACCAGTGCGGATTCCAGATTATCAACATCGGTCTCGAGGTCGAGGCTGATTACGAAAAGGACTTCACTCGCCGTAAGCCCGGTGGTGATATCTTCCGTATGGAGCTCTGTACCGAGAAGGGCAAGGAGAATGTCATCACTCCCGGCGAATACAAGGTACAACCCAACCGCTGGCCCGATTACTTCAAACCCGGTGCCATGCTGCCCGGCATCATCCGAGACGGTGCGTTCACCAGCAGCCGTTGGATGCACCAGGATTATAAGGTATCGGAGAGCGGCTTCGTATTCGAGTGGATGGACGGTCACGCTCTGATTTATGACGGTGTAGTCAATATCTCGAAGGTAGAAGGAACCGACAACTACAAGTTCGAAATCGACGGTATCTGCGGCCGCAAGCACCACGTGAAGGGTACTTGGGAGGGTCCTGTTGTTGCCCTTGGCAACAGCAAGAAGGCTGACGCTTCGAAAGCCAACCACTTCGTCACCAATGAAGAGGTGAAGGAGATGTCGGCAGCTTACCGCGAGGCAGCATCCCAGAAAATCGAAATGAACAAATAATCAAAGGAAAATTTCAAACCGGCGCGGAGAAATCCGCTCCGCGTCGGTTTTCTAATACTCCCCAACGAAAATGATACAACAACTTTACAGAATGCGCACATTGGCGTTAGGTATGTTTGCGGCTCTCGCGCTGTCGACATCCTGCTCCGACGATGATGACATCCAGAGCGGAACGAAAGATCCCGATGTCACTTTCAAGGACCTCATCGAGTATGACAAAACGCCGGCCGTCAAGATAAAATCGGCAATCTATGAGATAGATGCACAGCAGCACTACACATTCTACCTCTCGCCCAGCGAAGGTATCAACGATGTGGAAGGTATGAAGGCGGCCAACGACTACCTGTCGGTGGTAGTAGCTCAGCCCAAGGGCACTGTCAATACCACGTCAGATTTCTTCTCGGTAGCCTACAAGGATATCAGTATCAACAAAAACACCATGACCGATGTCGCTTCGATTTCGCTGTCGGCCGACCTGGTGACTGAAAGCCGTCTGAACTTCCGTCTGGTGATGGAGATGAAGTCGGGCAAGAAGCTCTTCGCCACTTACGAGAATACTTGTACAGAGACTAAGGTTACTCTCGAGAACCAGATGAGCTACAACCGTCAGATACTCGACATCAAGTCGGCTATCTACTCTATTGCAAACGAGAAGTACTACTTCTTCCTCTCGCCCACAGCCGGTCTGACCGACTACTCCGAGATGGAGAAGGCCAACGACTTCGTAAAGATTGCAGTGGACAAACCCATCGGTAGCATCAACACCCGTAACGACTTCTTCGAGGTTACCTACGGCGAGAACATCAACGTAAGCAACACCAATCGTGATGACGTGCGCATCATGAACCTCAAGGCGCTGCTCGAGGAGCAGAACGCTTCGCTGAATGTCGAGTTGGAGACCAAGTCGGGCAATTCGCTCTATCTGGCTTACAACGGTGACATTACAAGAAGCGACATCGAGCTGAAGAACCAGTACGCTTACAACAAGGACGTTTACGGCATCGGTTCGGTACTCGAGTGGAAGAACAAGGCCGAGGGCTTCAATTACTACTATATCTATGGTCAGAAGAACATCACCGCTCCCTCGAAGACCGAGCAGGGTGTCATCATCAAGGTGGCTGACTCGCTCACAGGCAAGATTGACCTCTCGAAGGCTGATCCCGCACAGGTAGAGGTTCGCTACGGTGACTTCAAGACCGCACAGGGTATGACCGGTACATTGAACATCGAGCACAAGACCGAGGCTTCGATTGTCATCGAGTTGGACGTTACTCTGGAGAACAACCGAGTACGTGCAGGATACGAAGGTGCATTTGTTACCGGCTACGACAGCCACAACTACATCAAGGTAACCGACAAGGCTACCACACAGGGTACCATCTTCAAGGCATTCCGTGTTGAGCCTTACGTTGCCGGTCATGTGATTGCCTTTGGTGATGTCAAGACCGTGAACGCTGTCGATGACCTCACAAAGGGTAACTACGCCGTGAAACTCACCGTGGCTGCTACCAAGTTCGGTTCGGTGATCAACGTGGCAGAGCAGAAGAACGACTTCTCGTTCGAGCTCTACGACTACAAGAACAACAAGACTTACTACGTGGAGAATGTGGTTAGCGGTACTATCGAGACCGAGGCCAACGCCGCAAACGACAAGATGGCTTACATCAAACTCGACCTCACTTTGGACAACGGTATCAAGGTTGAATCGGAGTACTATGGTGAGCTGACCGGCGTGAAGGCTCTTCCCGACATGAAGCCCGAGAAGCCCTTCGATTCAGCCATCGTCATCACCGACGAAAGCGGTAAGACCGTATTCATGGATTGGGCTGTCACCCGTATGGAGGTTCGCCGCGACATGAATGACGTATGGCACGGTACGTCGCCTCGTCCTTCGTACACCTTCTACTTCGCCAATACGAACACCCAGGATATCGAAGACAATTATTCGACTCCCGTAATAACCATCCCCGCAAAATTCGTGGAGGAGGGTCAGGAGTATGACCTCACAACGATGAACGACACCCCCAACCACTGGGAGTTCTACTTCAACAACGACAAACTCTCGCGTGGTAGCATGGGTTATTCCGACTCTTACACCGAATACGGCATGAACACACTGATGTGTCCCGATATGGTGAAAGTGAAGGCTGTTCGCAACGCTGACAAGACTTGGGATTTCATCTTCACATTGCAGGACTACGGTGCATTCAACCGGTGGACACCCAATGAGAAATCAGGTACGAAGAACATCATCACCATCAAGTGGAAGGGTGCTGCCACCAAGTACTCGGGTCGCAGAACGAACGATCTTACTGACGACTACTACAAATAGTCCGACACTCACAGAGTGATTTTTCAGAGTATGCCTCTTCGGGGCAGGGCACAGGTTCTGCCCCGAAGAGAACAACTCTAAAAAATAAATCAACACAAACAACAATTATTATTAACAAACGTAAAAGTCGCATTCATGACAAAAAAACTTTTACTATCACTGATGGCTGTGCTTGCTCTGAGCCTCAATGTACTTGCTCAGGTACATGAAGTGAAGGGTACAGTCAAGGACCAGGCCGGAGAGGCTATCATCGGTGCAACGGTTGTGATTGAAGGCACAACCATAGGAACCTCGACCAATGTCGACGGAGGTTTTGAACTCTCGGCGGTCAATCCCTCGGATATACTGTCCATCGCATATATGGGTTATCAGACCCAGAAAATCGAGGTCGGTTCAAAGACCCACTTCGACATCGTCCTCGTGGAGGATGCCAAGAAAATCGAAGATGTCATTGTCGTAGCCTTCGGTACCGCCAAGAAAGAGGCCTTCACCGGTTCGGCAACCGTCATCAAGTCGGACGACATTTCAAAGACTCAGCAGTCGAACGTCGCTCAGTCACTGGCAGGTAAGGTAGCCGGTGTGCAGCTGTCGAACACTTCGGGTCAGCCCGGTAAGAGCCCCACGATTCGTATCCGTGGTTTCAGCTCACTGAACGCCGGTAACGACCCTCTCTGGATTGTCGATGGTATGCCCTACTCGGGTGACTTGAACAACCTCAACCCCAGCGATATCGAGTCGATGACCGTGTTGAAGGATGCTGCTTCGAACTCACTCTACGGTGCGCGTGGTGCCAACGGTGTCGTAATGATTACCACCAAGAAGGCAAAGACCCAGGAGGCTCACGTTTCGATTGATGCCAAGTGGGGTGTCAATGCTCGTGCCGTGAAGGACTACGAATACATCACCAACCCCGCACAGTTCTACGAGACCCACTATCAGGCTCTGAAGAACTACTACCTCAGTTCGGGTATGAGTGCAGGTGCCGCTCACTTGCGCGCCAACTCGGCTCTGACAGGTGACGCCGGCGAAGGCGGTCTGGGTTACATGGTCTACACCGTTCCCCAGAACCAGCAGTTCATCGGTACCAACGGTAAGGTGAACCCCAACGCTACTCTCGGCCGCAAGGTCGTTTATGCAGGTCAGGAGTACTACCTCCGTCCCGATGACTGGACAGACGCTGCATTCCGCTCTTCACTCCGTCAGGAGTACAACGCTTCGATTTCGGGTCAGACCGGTAACGCTTCCATCTACGGTTCGTTCGGTTACCTGAACAACGAAGGTATCGCCTACAACTCTGACATGGACCGTTACACTGCCCGCTTCAGAGTAGACTATCAGGCCAAGAAGTGGTTGAAGTTTGGTGCCAACGCCAACTACACCTACTTCGTGTACAACCAGATTGACGATAACGGTGCCAGCAACTCGTCGGGTAACGTATTCGCCTACACCACAACCGTAGGTCCTATCTACCCGCTCTACATCCGTGACGGCCAGGGCCGCATCATGTACAACGAGGACGGCATCAAGCTCTATGACTACGGTAACGGTGACAACGCCGGTATGGTTCGTTCGCTCTTCCCCAACAGCAACGCGCTGTCGGACAGCCGCCTCAACAAGCAGGAGGCCGAGGGTAACGCATTCAACGGTACAGGTTACATCGACATTACCTTCCTCAAGGACTTCAAGTTCACTTTCAATGCAGGTACATCGCTCGACGAGACTCGCTCGACCAGCGTCACCAACCCCTACTTCGGTCAGTTCGCAAGTGAGAAGGGTATGGTTTCGAAGGGTCACCAGCGTAACTTCGACCTGAACTTGCAGCAGATTCTCAACTACACCAAGCAGATTGGCGACCACAACATCAATGTAATGCTCGGTCACGAGTCTTACAAGCGCAAGCTCTATGTTTTGTCGGCTGCGAAGAGCAACATGCTGACTCCCCACAACGACGAGTTGTCGGGTGCCATCATCGACAAGCAGGCTTCCAACTCATCGCGTTCGGAGTACAACAACGAGGGTTACTTCACCCGTGTGATGTACGACTACGCCAGCCGTTACTTCTTCTCGGCTTCGTATCGTCGCGATGCTTCGTCTCGATTCCATCCCGATCACCGTTGGGGTAACTTCTGGTCACTGGGTGGTGCGTGGATTATCACTCGTGAGTCGTTCATGGAGAACTCGCGCGATTGGCTGGACAACCTCAAGTTCAAGGCTTCAATCGGTTCGCAGGGTAACGATAACATCGGTGACTTCCGCTACACCAACACCTACCTCATCGAGAACGCCAACGGTAATGTCTCGACCATCTTCAACGGTAAGGGTTCGAAGAACATCACTTGGGAGACCAACTCCAACTTCAACGTAGGTCTGGAGTTCAGCTTCCTCCACGGTGCCATCTCGGGTGGTGCGGAGTACTTCCTGCGTAAGACCACCGATATGTTGCTGGCCTTCCCCACTCCCCCGTCACTGGGTTACTCTTCGTACTATGCCAACGTAGGTGATATGCGCAACAGCGGTATCGAGGTAGAGTTGAACTTCAACCCCATCAACCGCGAGCACGTACAGTGGAACTTGAACCTCAACATGACACACCTGCGCAACAAGATTACTTCGTTGCCTCCCGAGCGTCGTACCATCGAGGCTCAGGGCTATCAGGGTTATGTATCGGGTACTACCTTCTTCGGTGAGGGTCTTCCCATGTACACCTTCTATATGAAGAAGTACGCCGGTGTATCGTCGGAGGGTAAGTCTCTCTGGTACATGGATCAGAAGGACGAGTCGGGTAAGGTGACCCGCATGACTACCGACGAGTACTCGAAGGCTTCGGATTACCTCTGCGGTAACCCCATTCCCGATGTATATGGTGGTTTCGGTACCAGCTTGAACTTCTACGGCTTCGACTTCAGCATCGACTTCACCTACCAGATCGGTGGTAAGGCTTACGATTCGGGTTACTCGGCTGCCATGTACTCGCCCGCCAACAAATCGACAGGTATGAACTGGCACAAGGATATTCTCAACGCTTGGTCGCCCGAGAATCCCCACTCGAACATTCCTCGTCTGCAGTATGAGGACAAGGACCAGAACAACAGTTCTGACCGCTTCCTCACCGATGCAACCTACCTCAACCTGCAGAACATCAACTTCGGATACACCCTGCCTTCGAAGTTTACCCGCAAGATGGGTATCGACAAGGTACGTATCTATCTGTCGTGCGAAAATGTTTACTACTGGTCAAAGCGTAAAGGTTTCGACCCCCGTTACTCTTACTCGGGTGCTACCAGCCAGGCAACCTACTCGCCCGTGAGAACCATCTCGGGTGGTGTAAACATTCAATTCTAAATGTTCGAATCTGACTTTGAATTTGTAAAATATGAAAAAAGTAAAAAATATAACATTTGCGGCTATCTCGGCAGCCATGCTCTTTACGGGTTGTATCAAAGAGGCTGAGCCCTATTCGGTAGCCACAGAAGAGCAGGTAACCCTGGAGACTCTGATTCAGGGTATCCCCGCATCTCTCGTTCAGGCCGGCTCGACAGGTTATGCACAGCAGGGCGCTGCCTGGGACTTCGCCCTTCCGGCTATCCACCTGGCAACCGAGTCGATGACCGGTGACCTGGTGGTTAACGGTAACGTGGGTTACGACTGGTTCTCACAGTGGGGTACCAACGATGCTCTGGGTGCCGATTACGCTATCGGTGCTCTTCCCTGGGACAACTACTACTCATGGATTATGGCAGCCAACAACGTGATTCAGCATATCGGCGATACCGATGTCAATTCACTGACTGCAAAGGAGAGATCGTTCCTCGGATTCGCTTACACCTACCGTGCAATGTTCTACCTCGATCTGGTAAGACTCTATGAGTTCAAGGAGAACAAGTACACCGAGGCTCCCAACGTGTTGGGTCTGGGTGTGCCCATCGTACTGCCCGAGACCACCGAGGTACAGGCCAAGAACAACCCCCGTGCCAAGGTAGAGGACATCTACAATCAGGTTATCTTCCCCGACTTGTCGAAGGCTGAGGAGCTGCTCGCCAGCTACACTCCCGACAACAAGTACGCCATCAGCACCGCTGCCGTTTATGCACTGCAGGCTCGTGCATGGTTGGAGAGAGCTACCGTAACCAACAACAACGAGGAGTACACCAAGGCTGCCGATTGCGCTCGCAAGGCCATCACCGCCAGCGGTTGCACCCCTCTGACTCAGGCCGAGTGGGAGGATCCCGCCAACGGTTTCAACAACGCCAATTCGAACAACTCGTGGATTTGGGGTCTGGCTCTGCCCAGCGAGAGCGCTACCAACCTGATGTGTTTCACCGCTCACATGAGCACCGAGAACGCATGGAGTGCTTACGGTAACGACGCCTGCCGTGGTATCAACCGCAACCTCTTCAACAGTATCCACAACAAGGACTTCAGAAAGCACTCATGGTTAGCTCCCGAGCGTAACAACCCCGAGGAGGAGTCTTACTCTTACAAGAGCTGCCGTCCCGACGGAAGTGTTTATCTGAACAAGCTGCCCGACTACTCGAACATCAAGTTCCGTCCTGCACAGGGTAACTTCAACGATCCCAAGGTGGGCGGTGCTGCCGATCACCCCTTGATTCGTGTCGAGGAGATGTACTTCATCGAGGCTGAGGCAAAGGCTCACATCAACCTTTCGGACGGTGCTCGCCTGCTCAACGAGTTCATGAACAACTACCGTATGACTGACGGCGGTGTATATGACTGCACAAACATGGCTACCACCATCGAGTCGTTCACCAACGAGATGCTCCTTCAGAAGCGTATCGAGTTCTGGGGCGAGGGTATCATCATGTTCGACCTCAAGCGTCTCAACGTATCGACCAAGCGTGGTTACGTAGGTACCAACGCTCCCGGTTCGTACCGTCTGAATGCCGACGGCCGTGCACCCTACTGGAACTTCGTGATTACCCGTGGTGAGACCCAGAACAACCCCATCATCGGTACTCAGAACAACCCCGACCCCTCACAGAGCATCAAGCCCTGGAACGGTTGATAACAGCCCCTTGAATAATCGATTTGTCAAACTATAAAAGCAAAAATCGTGAAGACATTAAGAAATATATTACCGTTGCTGATGGCATTCATTGCCTTCGCAGGATGTTCGGACGACCTGACTTACAACAAGGGTGAGCAGGAGCAGTCCAACTGCTACGGTGTCTACTTCCCCAAGAAGCAGAAAACCAAAACCAATTTGGAGTTCGAACCCGGAGCAACCACATCGGTAACCTACACGGTGAAGCGTCGCAACGTTGTTGACCCCATCACCGTACCTCTGGTGGTCAATGCCAACGAGGAGAACATCTTTGCTGTCGAGCCCCTGACTTTCGAGGCAGGTGAGGCTGAGGCTCAGATGACGGTCAACTTCCCCAACGCACAGATGGGTAAGACCTACACTTGCAACATCACTGTCGAGGATCCCCTCTACGCTTCGGTGTACAGCAAGGACAACACCAACATCTCGCTGTCGCTGGTACTCGCCAAGTGGGACAAGGTTACCAACGGTGATGCCACTACCGGTCTCTATCGCGATGATATTCTCGGTAACTTCTACTCGCTCAACAGCGAGGGCTTCAACCCCACTCCCGAGGTGAAGGTCGAGATTTTCGAGCGTTCGGACAAGAAGGGTTACTACCGTATGAAGGCCTACACTCAGGAGTTCATCGTGGCATTTGCCGGTGGTCCCGTGAATGTAGAGTGCAAGGACGCATGGACTTATGTCGATGCAACCGACCCCGAAAAGGTATTCTTCCCCTACCAGAGCACCGGTCTGACACTGGTTCCCAGCAGCGGTGAGACTTACTTCGCATCTTCGGTTCCCGAGAACTTCTCGCTCGATGCAACTGCCGGCCAGTACGGTAAGTTGAAGGACGGTATCATCTCGTTCCCCGCACAGAGCATCGTTGTCGAGTGGCCCAACAGCTCCGACGCAGGTAAGTTCTTCTACGCTAACAACAACGGCATGCATCGTATCCTTCTGCCCGGTGCAAAGGTATTCGATTACTCGGTACAGCTCTCGAAGGGCGAGCCCAAGGACGGTGCCGTTGATATCGCAGCCAAGATGGGTGAGCACGCAGCCAAGTTGCGTTACACCTTCTTCTCGGGCAAGCTCTCTGAGGGCGAGGCCATGATGAAGGCTCAGGACATCGACGCCAACAAGATTCCTGCCGACAAGATTAACGAGATTACCGCCGACGGTACCATCACTGCCAAGGATATGGCAGAGGGTACAGGTGTTTATACCCTCGTGGGTTGTATCTATGACGACAAGAACGTCATGCGCGGATTCACCCACATCTCGTTCGGTTTCATCGCCAAGGGTGATGAGTATCCCGTGGTTCTGACTGTCGGTCTGGAGGCTACCAACGAGTTCGCAGGTATGGGTATCAACTCCGATAACTCTGCCAAGGTATATGCCTACGGTGAGAACATCGAGTCTATCAAGTACGGTCTGTTCGCCACCAAGAAGATTGGTGACGCCAACCTTGAGGCTACCCTCAAGCAGCACGGTCAGCCTTTCACTGCCGAGCAGCTCAAGGAGGTCAACGAAGGCCACTTCAGCCAGATGCTGACCAATCTGAACGGTGACACAGAATACACTTTCGCAGTTTTGGCTTACAACGGCTTCGTCAGCAAGCTCATCACCGCGACTATCCGTACCACCGGTAAGTACAACCCCGGTTTGGAGCCCGGATTCGTATTCGAGGACTTCCTGCCTGCATCGCAGCAGCCCACCAAGGAGAAGCTCATCTCTACAAAGTGGAACTACTACGCTACCAATGTCATGTCAGAGCAGCCCATGCGTAAGAAGCTCGGCACGGTGACCATCACCGATGCTCCCGACAACGCCGAGGACGATAAGGGTGCCGACCTGCTGATGATTAAGGGTCTTCAGGGCGTGACCTTCGACCAGGGTGGTGAGCTGCCCGCAGCTTACGTTCCCACATCGAACATGTTCTGGAGCGGATGCAGGAGA
>RCNH01000830.1_pt1 | contig 11708 bp, 13 predicted proteins | sample 2041161 | NCBI WGS metagenome assembly RCNH01 (sample SAMN09708215, study PRJNA481090) | Feces metagenome, whole genome shotgun sequencing project. | biome: feces | host: Leptonychotes weddellii | place: Antarctica: Sion Island | collected 2010-03-01 | reverse complement strand
ATCCCCATGACCAACCCGGACATCATCACCGGTATTTCTCTGATGCTGATGTTCGTCTTCGTGGGCCGGTTATTCGGTGCCCAGAACAGTCTGAACTTCTGGACCATGCTGATTGCCCACGTCACGTTCTGCCTGCCTTATGTCATTTTGCAGGTGCTGCCCAAGCTGAAACAGATGGACCGCTCTCTGCCGGAAGCCGCCATGGATCTGGGCTGCACTCCCCTGCGCGCATTCCTGAAGGTTGAGCTGCCTGAAATGCTTCCGGGCATTGTGACCGGTGCTATTATGGCATTTACCCTGTCTTTGGACGACTTTGTAATCAGTTACTTCACCTCCGGCACAGGCTTTGAAACCCTGCCCATCCGCATCTACAGCATGACCAAGAAAACCGTTACGCCCAAGATGTATGCTCTGGCTACCATCATCTTCTTTGTTACTTTGACCCTGCTGCTGATCAGCAACTTCATCGAAGATGAGGATGAGCAGAAAATGAAAAAGCGCACCAAATCCAAAAAGGTTCACGAATAATTTTATAAGGAGACACATGACTATGAAAAAGAAATTTGCGGCACTCTCCATCGTATTGGCGCTGGCGCTTGCCCTGCTGATGACTGGCTGCGGCGGCAGCTCTGACAAGCTGGTGCTGAATGTCTACAACTGGGGTGAGTACATCTCCGACGGCAGCGATGACAGTCTGGACACCATCCGTGCATTCGAGGACTGGTATGAGGAAACTTACGGCACTCCTGTTACTGTAAACTACAGCACCTATCCTTCCAACGAGGATATGTACAACAAGCTGTCCGGCGGCGCTGTAAGCTATGATGTTATCATTCCTTCCGACTACATGATCGCTCGCATGGCCAAAGAGGGCCTGCTGCAGCCCCTGAATTTCGACAACATTCCCAACTACCAGTACATTGATGACTCCTTCCACGGTCTGTACTACGATCCCGAGGACAAGTACACTGTTCCCTACACCTACGGTATTGTGGGCGTAATTTACGACGCCAACGTGGTCGATAAGGCCGATGTCGGCAGCTGGGACCTGATGTGGAACGAAAAGTACGCAGACAGCATTCTGCAGTACAACAACTCCCGCGATGCTTTCGGCACCGCCATGTACAAGCTGGGCATTGACGTGAACACTGCTGACAAGGCTGAGTGGGATCGCGCCGCCGATGAGCTGATCACCCAGCGTCCTCTGGTTAAGAGCTACGTCATGGACGAAATCTACAACATGATGGAATCCGGTGAGGCCGCTATCTCCTCTTACTATGCCGGCGACTACTTCACCATGAAGGATGCCGAGGCCGAGCATGTGGATCTGCAGTTCTACTACCCCGAACCCACCAACTTCTTTGTAGATGCCATGTGCATTCCCACCTGCGCTCAGAACAAGGAGCTGGCCGAAATCTTTATCAACTACATGCTCTCCACAGAGCCTGCTGTAGCCAACGCCGAGTACATCAATTACGCCAGCCCCAACAGTCTGGTTTATGAGAACGAAGAGTATATCGAGGACATGGGCGAGGAAGCCATGGAAATCCTGTACCCCGAGCTGGGCGATTTCTCCGAGCTGTACAACAAGTACGCTTACCGCAACATGGACACCGAAATGCTGGACTACCTGAATACCCTGTGGGAAACCGTGAAGATCAACTGATCTTAAAGGTCTAACGTTCAGGTTCCGTTTTTTCGGATATTTAAAAAGAGGTATGCCGCAATGCGGCATACCTCTTTTTATGTTCTGCCCTTTTTTGCTGCGGAAATCTTTGCAATTTCCCCTTGGAAAGTGTACTATGATATCAAACAAAGCCCATTTTCCCCGGGCAAGGAGGAGTTTGCGCTATGAGCCCCCAAAGCAATGCAGACAAGGAAAAGAAACTGAAATATGTGAGGGTTTACGATCGCCTGTACGAGATGATACAGAATCAAACCTTCCTTCCGGGCAGCCAGCTTCCGGCCGAAACAGACCTTGCAGAACAAATGCAGGTAAGCCGCATGACACTGCGCAAGGCACTTGCCCTTTTACAGGAGGACAATCTGATTACCAACAAAACCGGTGTGGGCAGTTTTGTGAACACCGCCGATCAGCAGGAGCGTCCTGCCGATATGAACATGGCAAGCCATCCGGTTCACCAATGCTGCACACAGGTCTTTGATCAGATTGAGCTTGCTTTCCGGATTGAACCGCCCACCAGTGCCATCAATAAAATGCTGGAGCATAAATCCCCTGCTGTTGTCATTGCAGACCGCTGGTACAAACATCAGGATGCCGCCTGTGCCTATTCTCTGAGCTTTATCCCCATTGAGGTAATTGGTCAGGAAGAGCTTGACCTGAATGTTCCCGAAGCTCTGCGCACGTATCTGGAAGAAGGGCTTTATAAGCATTGCAGTGGTCAGCACTGCACCTTTACGCACTCCACCGCCGGTAATTTCACCGCAGCGCAATACACGTTATCCCATAACCCATCCTTTATTCTGATCCAGGAAACAGTGCTGGGCGAACACGATCAGGTTCTTGTTGTTTCCAAGCACTACATCCCAATCGAGCAGTTCAAAATGGAACTGCATCTCGCCGCACACAACTGAGCAAAACCTACAAAGGATGTAGGTCTTCTTCATTCATTCCGCCGCTTGAAATGAGCCGCGGAACGCTGTATCATAATAGACAGGTATATACATCTATTATACAAGTATAATTACAACATAGAAGGAGGATGCAACATGCAAAATTATTCCGGTGAAGAAGGGCTGCAGTACCATCTGCAGATTCGTAAAGGCGATGTGGGCCGGTATGTTCTCCTGCCCGGTGATCCCAAGCGGTGCGCAAAAATTGCACAGCATTTTGATAACGCAAAACTGGTGGCTGACAGCCGCGAGTATGTCACCTATACCGGCTATCTGGACGGCGAAAAGGTTAGTGTAACATCCACCGGCATTGGCGGCCCCTCGGCATCCATTGCCATGGAGGAACTGGTCCAGTGCGGCGCAGATACCTTTATCCGGGTGGGCACCTGCGGTGGTATTGATCTGGACGTAAAGGGCGGCGACGTTGTGGTTGCCACCGGTGCGATCCGTATGGAAGGCACCAGCAAGGAATACGCTCCCATCGAGTTCCCGGCTGTTGCTGATTTGGATGTGACCAATGCTCTGGTGGCCTCTGCCAAAGAGCTGGGCTATACCTATCATGCCGGTGTTGTGGAGTGCAAGGACGCATTCTACGGCCAGCACGAACCGGAGCGGATGCCGGTCAGCTACGAACTGCTGAACAAGTGGGAAGCCTGGAAGCGCATGGGCTGCAAAGCTTCTGAAATGGAATCCGCTGCATTATTTATTGTAGCAAGCCATCTGCGTGTACGCTGCGGCTCTGATTTCCTGGTTGTGGGCAATCAGGAGCGCCAGGCTGCCGGTATGGAAAACCCCATTGTGCACGATACTGAAACTGCAATCAAGGTTGCAGTTGGCGCTCTGCGCAAACTGATTAAGGCTGACAAGGAAAAAGCCTGATCCAACGATAAGGAGAAAACCATGAAACAATATAAACGTGTTTTCGTTGTTGTGCTGGACTCTCTGGGAGCCGGTGCCATGCCGGATTCTCCGCAGTACAACGATGTAGGTGTGGATACTTTGGGCCATATTGCAGAATATGCCAAACACCTGCAGATTCCCAACCTGCAAAAGCTGGGCATCGGCAACATGAAGGAACTGTGCGGCGTTCCTGCTGTACCGGCTCCCATGGCCAAATATACAACCCTGCGCGAAAAGAGTCTTGGCAAAGACACCATGACCGGACACTGGGAGATGATGGGCCTGTATATCACCAAGCCCTTCCAGACCTTTACCGAGCATGGCTTCCCCAAGGAATTGATTGACGAACTGGAAAAGCGCACCGGCCGTACCATCATCGGCAATAAGAGCGCCAGCGGCACCGAAATTCTGGAAGAGCTGGCTGAGGAAGAAATCCAGAAGGGACACCTGATTGTGTATACCTCCGCAGACTCGGTTTTGCAGATCTGCGGCAATGAGGAAACCATGGGTCTGGAAACGCTGTATCACTACTGCGAAATCGCCCGTGAATTAACCCTGCGGGATGAGTGGAAGGTAGGCCGTGTTATTGCCCGCCCCTACACAGGCAAAAAGAAGGGCGAATTTGTTCGCACTGCCAACCGACATGACTACGCCCTCAAGCCCTTTGGTGCCACCGTGCTGAACGCTCTTAAAGATGCAGGCCGCGATGTAATTTCCGTTGGCAAAATCTATGATATTTTTGACGGCGAGGGTCTGACCCAGGCTTTCAAGTCCAAGTCTTCCGTGCACGGCATGGAACAGACCATTGATGCCGCCGGTATGGACTTCACCGGTCTGTGCTTTACCAACCTGGTTGATTTTGATGCTCTGTGGGGCCATCGCCGCAACGTAAAGGGTTATGCTGAAGAACTTGAAAAGTTCGATGTAAAGCTTGGTCAGCTGATGCAGACCCTGAACGACGATGATCTGCTGATTCTCACCGCCGACCACGGCAATGATCCTACCTACACCGGCACCGATCACACCCGTGAAAAGGTTCCCTTCCTGGCATGGTCTCCTTCGATGAAGGAGGGCGGTGCTCTGCCCGAGCAGGAAACCTTTGCAGTCATCGGCGCTACCATCGCTGACAATTTCCAGGTAAAAATGCCGGAAAACTGCATCGGCACTTCCCTGCTGGACCAGCTGTGATCGCTAAACTGCTATAACGGTTATAAATCAGTAATCCACAGAAATTACTGTTTACGGCATCCACCTGACGGGTTTGACCAAAAGAAATGTACTGGCTTTCTATGGCTGTGGAGAGCACCTTGTCCCGGGCCATGGCTTGAATATCCGTTTCTTCTGGATGACCTTCCCCATTCTGAAAACAGCAGCATACGAACACTCCCTAACTTCATTGCCGAAGTCAGGGGGTGTTCTTTATATTTCGTGATTCAAGCAAGAGTTTGCCCGTATTCTCCCTGTGCAGAAACTCAATTTACCCACTCTATCATTGCATCATTGAGCTGAATAATTACAACCCATCCGCTTTCATCCAGGGAAATATCACACAGACCGGTGATTGTGATTTTACTGCCATCCACAGGATATTCTTTCCAAAATGGAGAATCCTTTTCAGGTATAAATTCAACACCGGTCTGGCAGCATGCCATTGCATCGCTTATCAGACATACAAATATCTTTTCATCCGAAATCGGATTCCCTCTGTCATCGACGGCCTTCGGAAAGCACGCAAAGGTCCCGGTCATCTTAATGATTTTTCCTTTATAATCATCGGGCGACATTCCCATGTTGCAAATCTCTGCGTACAGCATATTTGCACTAAATCCGGTTAAATCGATATCAACGCTCTGCTGTTCCGCGGAGTTTGATTCCGACGCTTCGGTTTGTTCAAACGAGCTGGGTATGTCTGTGGAGGGTGAAGATTCCGGGGATTGAGATTCACCTGACTTGGCAGAGCGCAGCGATTCAGGCGGCTGTATCTGAGCCTTATCGGGTCCTTCGGCACATCCACTTAGACATACAGTCAGCAATGCAGCAAAAAACAGCACATATAACTTATGCACGCCTGAGTCCTCCAATCATACAGGAGATCAAAAAGGCAGTCAAATCAACAGCGACGATTGTTGACCCCACCGGAGTTCCCGCAACAACCGCAATCAGAATTCCAACGGCAGCGCAGATTACAGAAAGAATCGATGCGCAAATAATGACTGCCCGATAATTCTTGAAAACTCGCATTGCTGACAATGCCGGGAAGATAATCAGCGCAGAAATCAAAAGAGAACCTACCAGTTTCATCGCCAGCACAATAATGATGGCAATCACAACTGCAATCAGAAGATTGTACTTTTTTACTGCCAAGCCTGTTGCAGCTGCGAAGGTTTCATCAAAGGTAACTGCAAATATTTTATGGTAGTATAGTGCATAGATAAGTATCACAAAGATAGAGAGGAAAACACTCAGCCACACCTGCCCGTTGGTCAGCGTCAAAATGGATGTAGAGCCAAAAAGCGTGGTACACACATCCCCCGAAACATTCGCCGATGCCGAAAACACATTCATCAGGAGGTATCCGATTGCAAGTGCACTGACAGACATCATTGCGATTGCTGCATCTCCTTTGATTCTGGCCCCGCTGCCTCCGCGCAGCAGAAAAACGGCACAGACGATGGTAACCGGAAGAATCAGCAGCATATCGTTTGTCATGTGCATAATTGCCGCAACACACATGATGCCAAAAGCTACATGGGACAGGCCATCTCCAATAAAAGAAAAGCGCTTCAGAACCAATGTAACGCCTAGCAAAGAAGCGCAGAATGCAATCAGAACGCCCACAATCAGTGCTCGGCGGACAAACGGATACTGAAAATACATTGTGAGCGTATTTAAAATACCTGTCATGAGTGCACCTCCTGATGACGGATGCACAGGGCCCGGCTCTGATACTCTTTTGAGGTGCCGAAAAACGCAGGCCGTTTACCAATATCAAGAATGTGCGTTGCATTTTGAACGGCGGCTGTTATGTCGTGTGTGATCATCATAACAGTGATGCCACAGTTACTCAACTGCCGAACCATTACATACATTTCTTCAGTTGCCTGGGGGTCCAGTCCGGCCACCGGTTCATCCAGCAGAAGGAGCTTCTTCGTTGCGCAGAGTGCCCGGGCCAGCAGCACTCTTTGCTGCTGGCCACCGGACAGTTCACTGTAACAGCGTTTCGTCAAATGAGTAATTCCCATCCGTTCGATATTTTCCGCTGCTCTCTGCTTTTCCTCTCTGCTATAAAATGGACGAAAGCCACACCGATTCAGGCACCCGGACAGCACAATTTCTTTACAGGATGCCGGGAAATCTCGTTGGATTACTGTTTGCTGAGGAAGATAGCCGATTTCTGTTGCCATCAGGCCATCGCCCAGCCTGATGTTTCCCGCAATAGGACGAAGCAGCCCAAGGCATGTTTTCATCAGCGTGCTTTTTCCTGAACCATTTTCTCCTACAACGCAGAGGTAGTCCCCTTCGTTTACCTGAAACGAAAGATGTTCCAGCACCTTTTCCGTCCCATATCCAAGCGTGACATCTTCGCAAGAGAGTAATGCCATACGATGCCTCCGTTCTTTACTGCAAAGCTGTCTTTAGTACATCCAGATTGGATTTCATAACATCCAAATAGGTCATGCCATCCATAATCTGCTTATCTGTAACAGACTGCAAGGAGTTCATCGTCAAAATGCTCTGATTCTTTGCCTTTGTGCTTCCAATCACCGTTTCGGGGATTTTATGAGTTCTGTTCTCGATTGTAATCACATTTTTCAGGCCCAGCTCGTCGATTTTCTGCGCCAGCACGGCAACTGTTTCAAAACTAGCTTCTGATTCTGCAGAGCAGCCAGTAAATGCTGCATAATATTCCAGACCATAATCGTCGGCCATGTAGAAGAACGGGAAGCGATCTGTAAAGGCCAGAGTGTTGACCGTACCGGAAGCCACCGTCTTGCGGTAATCCTCATCCAAAGACTCAAGCTCTGCTTCATATTTTTTCGCATTCGCAAGATAAGCATCCGCATGAGTGGGATCGGCCTTTGCGATTTGCTCAGCCATTGCACGGACAGCAGCCATCGCTCTGGTTAAAGAAAGCCACACATGCTCATCTTTTTCTTCATCGTGGTGGTGCTCATGGTCATGCTCATCGTGTTCGTGCGCATCGTGGTGAGGGTCGCCATGATCATGGTCATGTTCATCATGGTCGTGATGATGCTCCATTCCTTCCGTTAACTCCAAAGGTTTCAGTGTATCGCCCAGAACATCAAACAAATTGACGGTGATGCGATTGGGGTTTGCTTCGTTTTCCAGTGCATCTGCCACCCAGGCATCCGAGTGCCCGCCCACATATACAAACACATCGGCATCTGCGATTGCGGCCAGATCCTCCGCAGAGGGCTGGTAACTGTGCAGGTCAACACCGTTTTTCAGCAGTAACGTCAAATCCACATGTTCAATATCCTGCCCTGCAATTTCTCTAGCCCAGTCATAGAGTGGAAAAACCGTGGTTACGACCGTTAATTTGTCCGTATCATCAGCAGCAGACAATGCGTTGCTGTTCCGGCTGCCGCAGCCTGCAAAGAGTGCTGCAAATAATGCAGCTGCTAAAAGTGCAGAAATAATTTTTTTCATACTCAGCCTCCATGTAAAAGTGCATAACAAATCTGGCTGTTGTTTTATTCAACAGCCACTTACTCCGTAATGCATTTTTAACAGGAAAGCTTTACCTTCATACTTACTAATGTTTCATCGCTTTGATGATAACGGTACCCCAAGATGGTGAGAATGAAAAAACAACCTGCAAACACAAATGCTGCAAGCTTTTCGCTATCCAACACTTTCTTATTTAATATTTGCTCACAGAATTGAAGCTGTTCGCAAATTTTGCATCCATCGCCGATACAGTCATGGTTTGTATATGTGACGATAAAGGCCACTGCAAGCACCATGGAAAGTGCCAGCGCTGCACACAGGACAAGCGAAATCAGACGGGTTTGTTTTTTCATATTCTCACCTCCTTGTAACGATTTTACGGCATCAATCTCTATGGGCAGCTTGGATTTCAGTCTTTTCTCTGCAAGCGCTGCAAATTCCTGAGATCACTGTTTTGCCTGGCTCTATTTGAAAATCATTTTGCAGTACCAGCTGCTGCTGGATATAGGCTGTCAGTGTATGCTCCATATGAAAGATCTTTCCGCACTGGGAACAGGTAATGTGGATCTCATTTTTGCAGCCATCGCTGTCAACAAAACGATACCTGGTTTCGTTGCTGTCTTTTCCTGCATTTTTTTTAATACTCCCTGCTTTCAGCAGTGCTGAAAGGTTCCGATAGATAGCGCTGATACTAATTTCCACGCCTGCCTCAAGCAGCGCTTCTTCGATTTGTTTCGCGGTAAAGTACTGGTGAGGATTTTCTTTTAGAAATTCATAAAGCTGCTTACGCTGCGTCGTTATATATTTCATTGAAACGCCTCCAAATTTGCGATTGGTTCGCAAATCAGCATATCACATACGTATCCTTATGTCAACAGAGCTCGCAAAACACAGTTGCTTCAGCCTTTGTAATCACACGTTCCCTATTGCCCTAATAGCCCTGAACAGATGCAGGGAAATCGCATATCATCGTTTTTTAATCATGCAGTCAGGATGATTGCAGGACTTTTGAATGATGGCCCAGTGTCCTCGAATTTTCGCTCTTCGATGTCGGCGGTACAATTCTTCCGATTGCATTTTTAAAATCGAACGCTGAACTTTTCAAAGCTGTATGAGAATGATATCGAAAAATACTTTACTGCCCCAAAAGAGATTTGGCTTCGCCATTTCTTTGTTTTATGCTATAATATCAGATAGATTATTTTGCGGTGTGCATGACACCGAGGGAGGAAACAAGATGAAGTATCAAAAACTGGGGAAAACCGATCTGAATGCATCCGTAGTATCGTTTGGTACTTGGGGTATCGGTGGCGGCAGTGTGTGGTCCGATTCTTCTGTTAATGTGAGAGACGTGGAAAATCTGCTGGATGCAGCACACGATCTGGGCATCAACTACATCGACACTGCACCGGTATACGGCACAGGTGCCAGCGAAGAACTGCTGGGCAAGGCTCTGAAAAACGGCCGACGCGGTGACTTCCTGCTGCAGACAAAGTGCTCTCTGAACTGGCGAAATGAAGGCGGCAACTTCCATTATGAGCGTGACGGTGCCACGGTGGAAAACGACACCAGCGCTAAAGCTGTGCGCAAGGACGTGGAAGATTCTCTGCGCCGTTTGCAGACCGATTATCTGGACCTGATTGTAGTACACTATGTGTGCAAAGACTGGCCTGTGGAAGAAACCATGGGTGCTTTGCAGGACATGATCCGCGAAGGCAAGATTCGTGCTGTGGCGCTCTCCAACTCCAAGCCGCAGGATCTGGATGAATATGAAAAGTTCGGCACTGTTGCTCTGGTGCAGGAACAGTACAGCCTGCTGGCTCCTTATCATGGTCTGGATTACTTCCCCACCGTGGCAAAGCATGGCTCCACCTTCCAGGTATATGGTGCGCTGGAGGAGGGATTCCTGACTGCTCCCGGCTATGTGGATCGCACCTTCCCAAAGGGCGATGTCCGCGGCAAGCTGCCCTGGATTCACGAGCCGATCAAGGGTGCCATTCATCATTTGTTCGACGTAATGCAGCCTCTGACCGAAAAGTACAACTGCAGCTACTCCAATCTGGTTCAGGCCTGGACGCTGAAGCAGTATCCCAACCTGAATCTGCTTACCGGTTTCCGCCGCATTGAAACAATGCAGGACACCTGCCGTGCTCTGGACATTGCTCTGACCGATGAAGACGCTGCTCTGCTGAGCGAAGCCGCAAAGCCCGCACAGGTAAAAGAACTGGACAAATAACTTCGCTTAATCCCACATGGTTTCAGGCTGTTGCATGAGCAGCCTGAAACCATTTTTCTTTTATCAGGGGTTCTTTTTGATAAAACGCAGATTTTCTTTTATTTTTCACTGTTCTTTTTCCGTTTCAGGCGATCCTTTTATTGACTTCCGTCTTTTAACATGGTAAAGTAATAATATCTAACAACAACGTCAAGAGGTGAAGTCATGGCTATGAAAGGCGGCCTGAAAGGCCCGGAAATGGATGCGCTGTTCCAGGCAATCCTTTCCTTAAAAGATTCCGAAGAGTGCTATGCATTTTTTCAGGACCTGTGTACAATGAAAGAGCTGGGTGACATGGCTCAGCGTTTGCAGGCAGCCAAAATGCTGCTGGAAGGAAAAACCTACGAGCAGATCGTGAAAACAGCTGAAATCAGCACAGCTACCATCAGTCGCATCAATCGCTGCATTCAGTACGGAAACGGTGGTTACCGCACCGTAATCGAACGCCTGCAGCAGGAGGAGTAATCTCCGCCTTTTTCCCCATACGCAATACAGCAAAGCGGCAGCCTGAAACAGGCTGCCGCTTTTATTTGTGCTTTGAAAGAAACCACTCTGCAAACGAGCATGGCTCCTGTATTTACAGTGCTTTACTGCTCGCGGAAGGTGATCCCGCCGTCATCATCCATTTCATCCACAATAGCCAGACTTGCCAGTTTGTAACCAGCCTTGCGCAGTTCCCGACCGCCGGGCTGGAAGCCCTTCTCAATGGCAATACCAATGCCCTTAACTTCTGCACCGGCCTGACGGCAAATATCCAGCAAACCGTGCATAGCCTTACCTACTGCCAGGAAATCATCAATCAGCAGCACTTTGTCGTTGGAATTCAGGAATTTCTGCGATAAAGTAACATTGTAATCCTTGCCATAGGTGAAAGAGTGCACTACAGAAGTGTACAGATCGCCATCCAGGTTCTGGCTTTTAGCCTTCTTTGCAAAAACCACCGGGACATTGAAATGACGAGCAGCCATGCAAGCAATGGCAATGCCGGAAGCTTCAATGGTTACAATCTTATTGATTCCTTCATCTTTGAAGATGCGGTAAAATTCTTTGCCCATTTCATCCAGCAGGTTTACATCCAGCTGGTGATTCAGGAAATTATCTACCTTTAAAATATTGCCGGGCCGCACCTGGCCATCGTTTCTAATGCGTTCTTCCAACAGCTTCATCTCTAAGGATTTCTGGCCTTCTATAACATTTAAAATCTGCT
>RCNH01000829.1_pt1 | contig 11709 bp, 11 predicted proteins | sample 2041161 | NCBI WGS metagenome assembly RCNH01 (sample SAMN09708215, study PRJNA481090) | Feces metagenome, whole genome shotgun sequencing project. | biome: feces | host: Leptonychotes weddellii | place: Antarctica: Sion Island | collected 2010-03-01 | reverse complement strand
CGAAGAAAACTGGGCAAAAATGCCTGTGCAATGACTATTACTCTGCTTTTGAATTCCGAAGGTAAAAAAATGGGAAAAACACAGTCTGGCGCAGTTTGGTTAGATCCAAACAAAACATCTCCATTTGATTTCTATCAGTATTGGAGAAACGTGGCAGATGCAGATGTTTTAAAATGTATTCGTATGCTTACTTTCCTTCCTCTGGAGCAGATTGACGAAATGGATAAATGGGAAGGAAGTCAGTTAAATAAAGCAAAAGAAATTTTAGCTTACGAACTGACTGCATTAGTACATGGAAAAGAAGAAGCAGAAAAGGCACAGGAAGCTGCAAGAGCATTGTTTAGCAGCGGAAATGCAGCAAATATGCCATCTGCAAAAATCGAAGAAGCAGACCTTACAGACGGAAATATTGATTTGATTTCTCTTTTACACAAAAGCGGACTGGCAAATACACGTTCTGAAGCAAGACGTGCCATTGAACAGGGCGGCGTGTCTATTGACGGAGAGAAAATTACAGATATTAAACATCTGGTTTCAGGCGAGAAACTTCAGGGTGATGGAATTGTACTGAAAAAAGGAAAGAAAAACTTTAGAAAAGTAACATTATAAAAGAATAGATCTATCATACAAAAGTATATCGAGAATATTTATACACTTTATGCTTAGTTTGCGCTCGCTTTGAGCCCGTAGGTTCAAAGTGTGTTGGACAAATTTGCTAAAGATGTATAAATATTCCGATTTTACATCAAGATTAACTATTGAGCAGAGGGGCTTTTTGTAGTAAAATAGAAAAAAGACAAGTCTGTATTCAATTTCTAAATCATATCTGAATTCTAATCTTATCCAGAATAATCCATTTCAAAATTTAATACAGGCAGAAAAGAGGTTATATGGGAACGCAGGGAATTTTATTTCAAGGGTTATATTTTTCTACAAAAGCGGAAGCATCTTTTCTGAGAGAGGAATTTTCTTATTATGAGGAATTACAAACAGAAACGGGGCACTATATAGATGTTACGTATTTTCTTTTATATGCTCTTTGCAAAAATTCCATGGCAGGAGAAATGCTGAAGACAATGGAGAAAAACTGGAAAGAATATGTTCTATCAGCAGCAGAAAAAAGTATTTATCAAAGAGGCGCATTTTGGGAATATTTAGATGAAGAAGAATGGGAAAATGCCCAAATTCTTTTAGGATTTTTGGAAGAAATCAGAAATTGCCATACATCCAGAGCGGAAAAGTCATGGATTGCCTTTGCCTATCTGTTTCATAAGAGTATCGGAACAGAATATAATTTTCTGTCATGTGAGAAGTCTGTTCCTTTTGAAAAAATATGTAGTGTGGCAGAGAAATATCAGGAAATTCCATTCCTTCCTTCTGCCTATATCTGTGCGGCTTTTTTCTGGGCAGAGAGCTTAAATATTGAGATACAGAAAAATGGGACTTATGATTTTTTATATCCCTGTCTGAAAGAAGGGGAAAAAATTTGGGAAAGCCTGTAAATTAGAGTTAAAAGTTTGTCAAAAAGTATTGAAAAAAAATGGGAAACAGAGTACAATTAAAATCGGCAGAAATTTGTTTTAACAATCTATTGCGATGCAGTGAACACAAGGTGATTTCTGCAAAAACCGGAAAACTCACAAAAACAGTGCAGAAATCCCGGTGAACAGCATGAAATTTATTGATTTGCAATGGATTTTTGCTGTTAAAATAAAAATTAAATGGAGGGCTGATTAATGAGTAGTACAGCACAAACCTTAGCAGGTAAAAGAATTGATTCTTTGCTTGATGAGAACAGTTTTGTTGAAATTGGCGGCTATGTAACAGCCAGAAACACAGATTTCAACTTATCTGAAAAAGAGACACCGGCAGATGGTGTTATTACAGGATATGGTGTGATTGATGGTAGCCTGGTATATGTTTACAGCCAGGATGTTTCCGTGTTAAACGGTTCTATCGGCGAAATGCATGCGAAAAAAATCACAAATCTGTATGACTTGGCAATGAAAACAGGCGCACCGATTATCGGACTGCTTGATTGTGCAGGTTTAAGACTGCAGGAAGCAACAGATGCATTAAATGCCTTTGGTGAAATTTACACAAAACAGGTTATGGCATCTGGAGTAATTCCACAGATTACAGGTATCTTTGGCACATGTGGAGGTGGACTGGCAGTTGTTCCTGCTCTGACAGATTTCACATTCATGGAAGCAAATAAAGGAAGACTCTTTGTGAATGCACCAAATGCTTTGGAAGGAAATGAAATTTCAAAATGTGATACTTCCAGTGCAGCATACCAGAGCGAACATGCAGGTCTTGTAGATGTAATGGGAAGTGAAGAAGATATTCTGGCGCAGATGAGAGAATTAGTTTCTATGCTGCCATCAAATTTCGAAGACAATTCTTCTTATATCGAATGTACAGATGACTTAAACCGCGTTTGTCCTGAACTGGAAAACTGTGCAGGAGATACTTCTATTGCACTTTCTCAGATTGCAGACAATCAGGAATTTTTTGAAGTAAAAGCAGAATATGCAAAAGATATGGTTGTAGGATTTATCCGCTTAAACGGAGCAACTGTAGGATGTGTTGCAAACAGAAGCGAGCTTTACAATGAAGAAGGCGAAAAGACAGAAACTTTCGAAAAAGTTTTATCAGCAAGAGGTTGCAAAAAAGCTGCTGAATTCGTAAAATTCTGTGATGCTTTTGACATTCCTGTTTTAACTTTAACAAATGTAAAAGGCTATAAAGCTACAAAATGCTCTGAAGCAAATATGGCAAGAAGTGCAGCAGAACTTACAAATGCTTATATCAGTGCAACAGTTCCAAAAGTAAATGTAGTTGTGGGAGAAGCTTTCGGAAGCGCTTACCTTACAATGAACAGCAAATCTACTGGTGCGGATATGGTATTTGCATGGCCAAATGCACAGATTGGTATGATGGATGCAAAATTGGCTGCAAAGATTATGTATGCAGATGCAGATGCTGCTATAATCAATGAAAAGGCAGCAGAATATGCAATGTTACAGTCCAGTGCACTTTCCGCAGCTAAGAGAGGATATGTAGACACAATTATTCAGGCAGAAGATACAAGAAAATATGTGATTGGTGCTTTTGAAATGTTATTCACAAAGAGAGAAAATCGTCCTAGCAAAAAACATGGCACGGTTTAAGCGAGGTGAATTAATATGAAGCAGACATGGAAAAAATTAGGTAGTTTAGTTTCAGTAGGAGTGCTGGCAGTATCTTTGACTGCCTGCGGTTCCACAAAAGATGAAATCAACGAAAAAGTGGCTCAAAATCTTTATGATAGCAGTGTAAATGTTATTCAGACATTGACACAGAGTAATCCAGATGAACTGGAGCAGGTTTTAGAAGAAAATCCAAACATTGATGATTTTTCTAAGAATGCTTTTACTTCATGGATTGATTCCTATGAAGAATTAGGAAGCTTTATTGAGTACAAGGAAGCGGAACCCAAAGATGTTATAAAGAAAGATGGAAGTAACTATGTTGTAACATTGGAATGTGACTTTGAAAAAAGAGATGCCGATGTACAGGTGGTTTACGACATCAAACTTGCAGGAAAGTCAATAGGATTTAGTGCCGACTATTCAATGGCAGAGAAGATACGGGAAGCAGGAACAAATACAGTGATCGGTCTTATTATTGTATTTGTAATGCTTGTATTCTTAAGTTTTGTTATTTCTTTGATGAAATATATTCCGAAACTTGTAGAAGGATTTGGTAAGAAGAAAGAAGCAGAACCAACACCGGCTTCAACACCTGTGCAGCCGGTTATAGAAGAAACTGTTGAAGAAGATCTGACAGATGACCAGACATTAGTAGCAGTTATTGCAGCAGCAATCGCAGCATCTGAAAATACTTCAACAGATGCGTTTGTAGTACGTTCTATCAGAAAATCAAATAAAAGAAATTGGCGATAGGCTAAGCTCGTAGGAGGAAAAGAATATGAAATCTTATACAATTACAGTAAATGGCGTTGCATACGATGTAACAGTTGAAGAAACAGCTGGAAATGGTGCACCGGCAGCAGCTCCAAAAGCAGCTCCAAAGACAGCTCCAAAAGCTGCACCAGCAGCAAAACCGGCAGTAGCTTCTGCAGCAGGTGCTGTTGAAGTAAAAGCTTCCGTACCAGGAAAAGTTTGCAAAATCGAAGCAAATGTAGGACAGGCTTTAAAAGCTGGTGATACAATCGTAATTCTGGAAGCTATGAAAATGGAAATCCCAGTTGTTGCACCTCAGGACGGAACTGTAGCAAGCATTAATGTGGCAGTAGGTGATTCCGTAGATAACGGCGCTGTTCTGGCATCTATGAATTAGAATTTGCATACAGTGTAAATTCCCAAGACAGGAGAAATTCCTGTGTAATATAAATAAATGGGAGGTAAAAAAATGTCTAACATTGCAGATACAGTGTCAAACCTGATTGGACAGACAGCCTTTATGAATCTGACAGTGGGAAACCTGATTATGATTTTAGTGGCATTTATCTTTTTATATCTTGCTATTAAAAAAGGATTTGAACCGCTTTTGCTGGTTCCCATTGCATTTGGTATGCTTTTGGTAAATATCTATCCGGATATTATGGCCAGTGCAGAAGAAACATCAAACGGAGTAGCAGGACTCCTTCACATTTTCTATATTTTGGATGAATGGAGCGTGCTTCCATCTCTGATTTTCCTTGGAGTAGGTGCTATGACAGACTTTGGTCCGTTGATTGCAAATCCAAAGAGCTTTTTGTTAGGTGCAGCAGCACAGCTTGGAATTTATATTGCATACTTCCTTGCAATCCTGTTAGGATTTAACGGAAAAGCAGCGGCAGCAATTTCCATTATCGGTGGTGCTGACGGTCCGACATCTATTTTCCTTGCAGGTAAGCTGGGACAGACGGGACTGATGGGAGCCATTGCGGTAGCGGCGTATTCTTATATGTCCTTAGTACCAATTATCCAGCCTCCAATTATGAAGCTTTTCACAACAGAGGAAGAAAGAAAGATTAAAATGGAACAGCTTCGTCCGGTATCCAAACTGGAAAAAATCCTGTTCCCAATCATTATTACCGTTGTTGTATGTTTGATTCTGCCAACAACAGCTCCGCTGGTTGGTATGTTAATGCTGGGTAACCTGTTCAGAGAATCAGGTGTGGTAAAACAGTTAACAGAAACAGCATCAAATGCTTTAATGTACATTGTAGTTATCTTACTGGGTACATCTGTAGGTGCATCTACAAGTGCAGAAGCATTCCTGAAATTAGATACTATTAAAATCGTGGTATTAGGTCTTATCGCTTTCGTATTCGGTACAGCCGGAGGTGTATTGTTCGGTAAACTTATGTGTAAGCTTACTCATGGCAAGATTAACCCTCTGATTGGTTCTGCCGGTGTTTCCGCTGTTCCAATGGCAGCTCGTGTATCACAGAAAGTGGGTGCAGAAGCAGATCCAACAAACTTCTTGCTGATGCATGCTATGGGACCAAACGTTGCAGGTGTTATCGGTACAGCCGTAGCGGCAGGTACCTTTATGGCAATTTTTGGAGTCTAATCCAAAAGCCGAAAATGGAGCTGGCTTTTTGTGGATTTTAAAAAGTCAGTTCTGAAATGAATAAAATGGAGGAAAAAAAGATGGCAGAAGTAGTGAAAAAACCAATTAAAATTACTGAAACAATTCTGCGTGATGCTCATCAGTCTCTGATTGCTACCAGAATGACAACAGAGCAGATGCTTCCTATTGTAGAAAAACTGGATAAAGTAGGATATCATTCTGTAGAATGTTGGGGTGGTGCTACCTTTGATGCTTCCCTGCGTTTCTTAAAAGAAGATCCATGGGAAAGACTTCGTAAATTCCGTGATGGATTTAAAAATACAAAATTACAGATGTTATTCCGTGGACAGAATATCTTAGGATACCGTCCTTATGCAGACGATGTAGTAGAATATTTCGTTCAGAAATCTATTGCAAACGGTATTGATATTATCCGTATTTTCGACTGCTTAAACGACCTTCGTAACTTACAGACAGCAGTAAAAGCTGCAAACAAGGAAAAAGGTCATGCTCAGGTTGCATTATCCTATACATTAGGTGATGCTTATACATTAGATTACTGGGTAGACATGGCGAAAAAAGTTGAAGATATGGGTGCAAACTCCATCTGTATCAAAGATATGGCTGGTTTATTGCTTCCATACAAAGCAACAGAGCTTGTAACAGCATTAAAAGAAGCAGTTGATATTCCGATTCAGCTTCATACACATTATACTTCCGGTGTTGCTTCCATGACTTACTTAAAAGCAGTAGAAGCAGGTGTAGATGTTATCGATACTGCAATGTCACCATTCGCACTGGGAACATCTCAGCCGGCAACAGAAGTTATGGTTGAAACCTTTAAGGGAACACCTTATGATACAGGATTTGATCAGCAGTTATTAGCAGAAATCGCTGATTACTTCCGCCCAATCCGTGACGAGGCGTTGGAAAGCGGTCTGTTAAATCCAAAGAACTTAGGTGTAAACATTAAAACATTACTGTATCAGGTACCTGGAGGTATGTTATCTAACTTAACATCTCAGTTAAAAGAACAGCATGCAGAAGATAAATTCTATGATGTTCTGGAAGAAGTGCCAAGAGTACGTAAAGACCTTGGGGAACCACCTCTTGTAACACCATCTTCTCAGATTGTAGGTACACAGGCTGTATTTAACGTAATCATGGGTGAACGTTACAAAATGGTTACAAAAGAAACAAAAGATGTATTAAGCGGAAAATACGGTGCAACTGTAAAACCGTTTGATAAAGAAGTACAGAAGAAATGTATCGGTGATACGGAAGTTATCACATGCCGTCCGGCTGATTTATTAGAACCGGAACTTGATACATTAAGAGGAGAAATGGCACAGTGGTCTGAACAGGAAGAAGATGTATTATCTTATGCACTGTTCCCACAGGTAGCAACTGATTTCTTCAAATATAGAGAAGCGCAGCAGACAAAGGTAGATCCGAAGGAAGCTGATACAGAAAATGGAGTATATCCGGTATAAAACAAAAAGAAAAGCTCAGCGCCCTGTATGGGGTGACTGAGCTTTTCTTTTTATCTCTTTTAACATTTCAATATCATCAGCGGTAAACTTTAAGTTGGTTTTATAGGTGCTTCCGGAAGGGACGGTAACTTGAATGTTAACAATAGTGCCTTCTTGTAGTGCGTCTTTTGATGCAGCTTCTAGAAAAGGGAAGAAGCGGGGATGGTTTTTTTCAAAAGCCTGTTTAAAATGACGAAGTTTCATAAGTTTTAACGGGTTCATAAGACACCTCCTCTTTGGTGATCGGTTATTGATAAAAATAGTATAGGGAAGAAGAAAGAAAAAGTCAACAGCATAAAGTTTTTGCTGAAACTTTTCTGTTTCTGTGCTATCATAGAGAAAGTATGAAAGAAAAAGGTAAAGAGAGGAAGGTCATGAGCAATACAGAGCATCTGTTTAGTAAAATAAATATGCAGTATCAAAATTTCAGTAAAGGTCAGAAAAAGCTGGCAGCTTATATAAAAGAAAATTATGATAAAGCAGCATTTTTGACTGCAGCAAAGTTGGGAGAGACTGTGGGAGTCAGTGAATCTACCGTTGTTCGCTTCGCCACACATCTGGGATATAAGGGATATCCTGAATTTCAGAGAGAACTGGAGGAGCTTGTGCGGAATAAGCTGAATTCTATTCAGCGTATGGAAGTGACTTATGGAAAAGTACCGCAATCGAAAATCTTAGATACGGTGTTGCATTCTGATATTGATAAAATAAAAATGACGTTGGAAGCAGTTGATCACGAAGCGTTTAATCTTGCAGTAGAGACTATTTTGAATGCAAAAAATATATATGTTGTGGGTATCAGAAGTTGTGCGCCTTTGGCGGAGTTTCTTGCTTTTTATCTGAATTTGATTTTTGATGGAGTAAGACTTTTAAATACTAACAGTGCCAGTGAACTTTTTGAACAGATGATTCGTATTGGAGAAAATGATGTGATTATCGGAATTAGTTTCCCACGGTATTCCATGCGGACCTTAAAAGCTCTGGAATTTGCAAACAATCGGAATGCCAAAGTAATTACCCTTACGGACAGCATTCATTCTCCTATGAACCTTTATTCTTCCTGTAACTTAATTGCCAGAAGTGATATGGCATCCATTGTTGATTCTCTTGTAGCACCTCTTAGCGTAATTAATGCTTTGGTTGTGGCGCTTAGTATGCGTAAACAGAAAACTGTGGTGGCAACTTTGGAGGCGCTGGAAAAGATATGGGATGAATATCAGGTATATAATAATGATGAAATTAATCTGGCAGATAATCACGAAATTGAGTTGACAGATCCTAAAGCATCAAAAAATTGAGAATTAAAGGAGCGTTTTATGGCAAAGATATTAATTATTGGCGGCGGCGCAGCCGGTATGGCAGCAGCAGTTTTTTTGGGTGAAAAAAATCATCAGGTACATCTTTTTGAAAAAAATGAAAAGCTTGGAAAAAAGCTGTTTATTACCGGAAAGGGACGCTGCAATATTACCAATACCTGCGATGAAGAAACATTCTTCAAATCAGTGGTGACAAACTCAAAATTTTTATACAGTGCTTTTTACGGATATAATAATCAGGATGTGGTTTCTTTTTTTGAAAATCTTGGGTTGGCGGTAAAGGAAGAACGGGGAGGAAGAATTTTCCCTGTTTCGGACCATTCTTCAGATGTTATTCGTGTTCTGGAAAAACGTATGAAAGAATTGGATGTGAAAGTGCATTTAAAAAGTGAGGCAGAAGCAGTTCTTACAGAAGAAAGAGAGACAGGAGAAAAACAGATAAAAGGAATACGCCTTCGAAATGGTGCTGAAATTTCCGGCGATAAGGTAATTATTGCTACAGGAGGATTTTCCTATCAGGCAACAGGCTCTACCGGAGACGGTTATACTTTTGCCAAAGAGACGGGACATACTGTCACACAATTGCGTCCGGCACTTGTTCCTATTGTGACAAAAGAAGAATACGTGACTCAGATGCAGGGACTTGCACTGAAGAATATTCGATTTACGGTAAAAGATGGCAAAAAGGTTCTGTATGACGATTTTGGAGAGTTGTTATTTACTCATTTTGGAATTTCTGGTCCTCTTGTTTTGACTGCAAGCTCCTATATTGGGAAAAAGCTGGAGCAAAAGGAGCTTCAGGGGTATATTGATTTAAAAGCTGCATTGACAGAGGAGCAGTTGGATGCCAGACTTTTAAGAGAATTTGAGGCGGGAATAAACCGACAGTTTAAAAATGTGATTACAGGTATGTTTCCTGCAAAGCTGTATCCGGTTATTTTGGAGTTGGGCGGTATTTGTCCAGAAAAGAAAGTCAATGAAATAACAAGAAAAGAACGGCAGGATTTTATTTATCTTGTGAAGCATTTTCCGCTGACACTTATGGAACTTCGACCATTTCGGGAGGCAATTATTACTCAGGGCGGAGTAAAGGCGAAGGAAATTAATCCGAAAACCATGGAGTCTAAGTTGGTAAAGGGATTGTATTTTATTGGGGAAGTTCTTGACTTAGATGCAGTTACAGGTGGATTTAATCTGCAAATTGCTTGGTCTACCGCAAAGGCAGCAGCAGAATTTATAGAAAAATAAAGGGAGAGAAAACAATGGCAATAAACATAGCAATTGATGGACCTGCAGGATCAGGAAAAAGTACCATAGCAAAGGAAGTAGCAAAGGAGCTGGAATTTATATATGTAGATACAGGAGCTATGTATCGTGCAATGGCGTTATATTTGATAAGAAAAGGAATTTTGCCGGAAGAAAAGGAAAAAATGGTAGAAGCCTGTGAAAATGTAGAAATTTCCATTGCCTATGAAAATGGATTACAGCAGGTGATTTTAGATGGAGAAAATGTCACAGAATATTTAAGACAGGAAGAAGTAGGGAATATGGCATCGGTCAGCTCTGCAAATTCTAAAATCAGAGAAAAGCTGGTACAGCTTCAGAGAGTGCTTGCGTCCAAAGAAAATGTAGTTATGGATGGCAGGGATATCGGAACCTGCGTACTGCCTCATGCAGATGTAAAGATTTACTTAACAGCCAGTGCACATACAAGAGCACTGAGAAGATGCAAAGAGCTGGAGGAAAAAGGCGTTGCCTGTGTATTGGAAGAAATTGAGGCGGATATCAATGATAGAGATTACAGGGACATGCACAGAGATATTTCTCCGTTAAAACAGGCAGAAGATGCAGTTTTACTGGATTCATCTAATATGAATATTATCGAAGTAAAAGACGAAATTATCCGTTTATATAAAGAAGCGACAGCATAAAGAACAGGAGAAAATCATGGATGTAAGGGTTGCAAAAACAGCTGGATTTTGTTTTGGAGTAAAGAGAGCTGTGGAAGAAGTATATAAGGTTGCAGAAACAACGAAAGGGACTGTGTATACCTATGGTCCGATTATCCATAACGAAGAAGTTGTATCAGATTTGGAAAAAAAAGGTGTGAAGGTTTTAGAAACAGAAGAAGAACTAAAAAATCTCACCGAAGGAACAGTGATTATTCGCTCTCACGGTGTCCCAAAATATATTTACGAGCTTTTAAAAGAAAAAAATATTTCTTATGTGGATGTTACTTGCCCTTTTGTTTTGAAAATACATAGGATTGTAGAAAGAGAAAGTGCGCAGGGAAAACACATTATTATTGTAGGAGATCCTAATCATCCTGAAGTGGTAGGAATTAAAGGGTGGTGTCAGGGGAAAGCTACGATTATAAAAACAAAAGAAGATGCAAAGAGCTTTTTGGCAGAAAGCGGTGAAAAACTATGTGTTGTATCTCAGACGACATTTAATTACAATAATTTTCAAGAAATAGTTGAAATTTTGAGCGAAAAGGGTTATGATAAACTTGTTTTAAATACGATTTGCAATGCTACGCAGGACAGACAGTCTGAAGCAGCTCAAATCGCTAAGCAGGTAGACGCCATGATAGTCGTAGGAGGCAAACATAGCTCCAATACCCAGAAGCTATATGAGATATGTAAAAGCGAATGTAAGGACACTTACTATATACAGACACTTGTTGACTTGGATTCTGAACGTTTTCCGTCCGTTCAATGTGTAGGTATTACAGCTGGGGCGTCAACCCCGAATAAAATAATTGAGGAGGTTTCAAAACATGTCAGAATTAAGTTTTGAACAGATGCTGGACGAAACATTTAAAACAATCAGAAATGGAGAGGTAGTTGAAGGTACAGTTATCGATGTCAAAGAAGACCAGATTATTTTGAACATTGATTATAAAGCAGATGGTATCATTACAAGAAATGAATACTCAAATGACCAGAACCTGGATTTAAGAACTGTTGCACACCCAGGCGATACAATGGAAGCGAAAGTTCTCAAATTAAACGATGGTGACGGACAGGTGCTTTTAACTTATAAAAGACTGGCAGCTGATAAAGGAAATAAGAGATTAGAAGAAGCATTCGAAAACAAAGAAGTGCTTACAGCAAAAGTAAATCAGGTATTAGATGGCGGCTTGAGCGTTATCGTGGAAGAAGCAAGAGTATTCATCCCAGCAAGCCTTGTTTCTGATACTTATGAAAAAGACCTGACAAAATATCAGGATCAGGAAATAGAATTCGTAATTACAGAGTTCAACCCAAGAAGACGCCGTGTAATCGGTGATAGAA
>RCNH01000946.1_pt1 | contig 11712 bp, 9 predicted proteins | sample 2041161 | NCBI WGS metagenome assembly RCNH01 (sample SAMN09708215, study PRJNA481090) | Feces metagenome, whole genome shotgun sequencing project. | biome: feces | host: Leptonychotes weddellii | place: Antarctica: Sion Island | collected 2010-03-01 | reverse complement strand
AGAGTATAATACAAGGTAAGAACACTCTCGGAGGTGCGAGCTATGATTTATGAAAGTGAAAATGTGGAATACAAATCCCAGATGCTGGAGGATCTCTATAAAGAAGTCATTGCCTTTGCCAACACAGAAGGCGGCGTAATTTACATCGGCATTGATGACCAGGGCAATCTGACCGGCATTGATAACGTGGATGAAACCTATACAAAGCTCACCAACGGAATCCGGGATGCGATTCAGCCGGATGTGACCATGTTTGTGCGCTATATCCTGCAGGAGAACAAGGTGATCCGCATTGAGGTGGGAGAGGGCAGCTATAAGCCCTATTACCTGAAGGCCAAAGGCTTAAAGCCCACCGGTGTATATGTTCGCCAGGGGGCCAGCAGCGTCCAAGCGTCCCCGGATCAGATCCGCCGGATGATCAAGGACTCCGATGGAGATGTCTTTGAAGAAATGCGAACCATGGAGCAGGATCTTACTTTTGAGGAGGCAGAAAAAGCCTTCGAGCGCTACGGCGTGGAGTTCTCTGAGGACAAGTATATTGCCCTGGGCCTGCGGAACTTGCATGACGATCAATATACCAATCTGGCGCTGCTGCTTTCTGACCAGTGTCAGCATACCACGAAGGTGGCCGTTTTCGGTGATACCGCTAATCTGACCTTTAAGGACTCCAAGGAGTTCGGCGGCTCCATCTTCAAGCAGCTGGACGACACCTATTCTTACCTGTCTCTGTGCAATCGGACAGCAGCCGTATTCAAAGGCCTGGAGCGGATTGAGAAATCCGATTATCCGGAGGAGGCCCTTCGTGAAGCGCTGCTGAACGCCCTGGTGCATCGGGATTACAGTTTCAGCGGCAGTATTATCATCAATGTCAATGACGCCGGCATGGAGTTCATTTCCATCGGCGGTCTGCTCCCCGGCCTTTCGGCACGCAGCGGAATTTCCCAGCCCCGGAATCGAAAGCTGGCTGAGATTTTCCACCGTCTGCGGCTGATCGAGTCCTACGGCACCGGCATCCGACGCATCTTCAGCCTCTACAAGGACAGCCCAGTGCAGCCGAAGATTCAGGTGACCAGCAACACCTTCAAGCTGGTCCTCCCCAATCTGAACGTAGCAGAGCCTCTTCCCCAAGCTGTGACTCCCACATCGTCAATGTCGGTATCTGCAACCATTACACCCCAGATGAAGGTCGTGCTGGACTATCTGGCCGAGTATGGTGAGATGACCGACGAGGAGCTCCAGGAGCTGCTGAACATTAAAAAGACCCGTGCCTATCTTCTTACCCGCCAGATGAGCGAAGAAGGCTTGATCGAGATTGAAGGCCGAGGGACTGGTAAGAAATATAAGTTGGGTAAATAATGAAGATAATTAGGAGATTTCAATATGGCTACAAGAAATCAACATTATGTTCCCAGAGTATATCTGAAAGCATGGGATACAACTGTCGAAACAAGTAAAGAACCGCAAAAGAAATTCACTGGGGTTTACTGTTTTAAAAACGGATCGTCCCAAGGTGAAGGGAGTTCTCATGAGGCCATATTATGGGAGCCTCATTTATATACAATAAATTTTGATCAACTCTATTTAGCTCCACACTGTCCCAAAGTTTATGATTTTTTTGTAGATGCGGTATATGATTCAATGAATCATAACAGCCCAAACCCTGTATATGGAAAATTAGGGTATAGCATTATTAAAACAAAAAGTAGCATTAAAAAACATATTTTTGAAATAGATGATTGGGATTTTTACTACTATGATGGGAATCTGGCAAGAAAAAAAGGGCTGCTAAGCAGATTCCATGATATGAACTGCTATTTACTAGAAGATGCTTTCAGCACGTTTTATGAGAAAGATTGGGAAAAAATTCGGGATACATTTATATCTGAAATCCAGGAAGCTCCATCTGTTTTGGGAAAAAATGGTGAGCGGAATATGAGCTTAAAAGCGGCCGAGGATATGTTGGAGTTCTTCTTCACCATGCTTTGCAGAAGCCCCCAATTCAAAAATATGAGTGTTTACACATGGATGAAAGATATATTGAAACAAACATTTCCGGGAAGTAAAGAAGTGGATCAAATGATGGACGCTGTGTGGTATACGGAGCTATACAGAATATTTTATAAGAAAACTGGCGGCTATTATCATACAATTTTGAAAAAAGCAATGGAGAATTGCCAGTTTATCTTATTCGAAGCGTACCCCGATGCGGGAACATTTGTTACTTCTGACCACCCAGCTTTTCAACATATATCTGTGGTAGAAGTTCAAAATATGAATGGCTTTTACTTTCCTCTTGATCCTAAGTATGTTTTGTTTATCGCAAAAGGGAGCGATGCCATTAACAATGTGAGCTATCGAATGGCAAATCGAGATTTGGTTAAGAAAATTAATCGAATTATTAAGATGCACAGCCTTTCTATGGTAATAGCTGCAGAAAAAAATTTGAATAAGCTCATCTAAATTGAATGGTTGTAGAATATGAAGCCGGAGGAATTATATTATGATTACAGGCGAAATGAAAAACAAGGTTGATTCTATCTGGGATACGATATGGACCGGTGGCATCACTAGTCCAATCACGGTTCTGGAGCAGATTACCTATCTGATGTTTATGAAGCTATTGGATGACAACCAGTTGAAAGCAGAGGCTAATGCGAATCTGCTGGGTGTTGCCTTGAAAAACAAGGTGTTCCAGGATGGTATCTGTGTGATCAGCGAAACGCCCAGGGTGGAAACGGAGTACCGGAATCTGCGCTGGAATGTGTTCCATAATTTTGAACCGGGTGAAATGCTGCAGAATATCCAGAATTATGTTTTCCCCTTTATCAAGACTATCGGCGAAGGCAAAGATACTGCGTTCAGCCGGTACATGAAAGATACCGTGTTTCTGATTCCTACCGCCAAAGTCCTTGCCAAGGTTGTTGACGGCATCGATGATATGGATATGAACAATAAGGACATCATGGGCGATGTTTATGAGTACCTGCTGGGCAAGATTGCAGCAGCAGGTGAAAACGGCCAGTTTAGAACCCCTCGCCATATCATCAATATGATGGTGGAGTTGATGCAGCCCACCTTGAAGGATTCTATTCTGGACCCGGCTATGGGTTCTGCAGGTTTTCTGCTGTCCAGTGCTGCATACATCAGCGAGCATCAGAAAAAAGAGCTGATGAAAACCGATAACCTGCACTATTTCAAATCCGGCCTGTTTTCCGGATTTGATACCGATCAGTCTATGCTGCGGATTGGTGCTATGAACATGATGCTTCACGGGGTGGAAGATCCTCATATCACCTACCAGGACTCCCTGTCCGGCGATAACACCGAGCGGGACCGGTATTCTCTGATTATGGCCAACCCGCCGTTTACCGGCAGTGTGTTCCAGGAAGAAATCAGCAAGGATTTGCTTGCACTCTGTAAAACCAGAAAAACGGAGCTGCTGTTTGTGGCGCTGTTTACCAAGATGCTGAAGGTTGGCGGACGCTGTGCCTGTATTGTTCCTGACGGCGTGCTGTTTGGCTCCTCCAAGGCCCATCAGTCCATCCGCAGAGAACTGGTGGAAAATCAGCAGCTGCAGGCGGTCATCTCCATGCCCTCGGGTGTGTTTAAGCCTTATGCCGGAGTTTCTACGGCCATTCTGATTTTTACCAAGACGAATGCAGGCGGAACGGATCAGGTTTGGTTCTATGACATGAAGGCAGATGGATATAGCCTGGATGACAAGCGTTCTGAAATCAAGGAAAATGATATTCCGGATATTATTGCACGATTCCATAATCTTGCAGGAGAAGCAGACAGAGAACGGACAGAACGGAGTTTCTTTGTTCCGAAACAGGAAATTGTGGACAATGGTTATGATCTGTCCATCAATAAGTATAAAAAAGTAGAGTATGTAGCAGTTGAGTACCCGTCTACCACGGAAATTATGGCAAATCTGCGGGAACTGGATATGCAGATTGGTCAGGAGATGGACGAGCTGGAAAAACTGCTTGGACTATAAATTCGGATTTGTGGGGATACAGCATGAGAGTAAAATTAGATGATGTTTGCACCAGAGGATCATCAAATCTGAAGCAGAAAGACATTGCAGGTGTGGACGGAAATTATCCGATTTACGGAGCATCTGGCCTAATTGGAAATGCAGATTTTTATCATCAGGAGCATTCATATGTTGCAGTTGTAAAAGATGGTGCTGGTATAGGGCGAACCGTCCTACTACCCGGCAAGTCTTCAGTTATTGGAACTTTGCAGTATCTGCAACCGAAAAATAATGTTGTGCCAGAGTATTTATACTATGTGGTGTGTCATATGCACCTCGAAAAGTATTTTTCAGGAGCAACAATTCCACACATCTATTTCCGAGATTACAAAAACGAAGAATTTAATTTGGATTCTCTGGAAAGGCAGAAAGAAATTGTATTAATCCTTAACCATGTTACGGGAATCATTACAAAGCGAAAACGCCAGCTTGAAGAACTAGATACTCTCGTCAAAGCCCGATTTGTCGAGATGTTTGGAGACCCAGTGTTAAATACAAAAGGCTGGCCGATACATCGACTTTCTGAGTATATTGAATTCTTAACATCTGGCTCCCGTGGTTGGGCTAAGTATTTCACAGATGACGGAGAGTATTTTATCACGATTAAGAATGTAAAGGATTGCCGAATCGCCCTTGAGAACATTCAATATATCACTCCACCGGACAACGCAGAGGCTAAACGTACTAAAGTTCAAATAGACGATTTACTTATCAGTATTACTGCTGATTTAGGGCGTACAGGTGTTGTGTCTAAGGATATTGCTGAACACGGTGCATACATCAACCAGCATTTAACATGTATTCGACTTAATCAACGTGAACTTTTGCCATTATATGCAGCGTACTATATGGAGAGTGAAGCTGGTAAAAGGCAATTTGCGTCTAAAAATCAGAGTGCAGTTAAGGCTGGATTGAACTTCAATGCAATTAATTCTCTTCGAGTAATGGTTCCACCGATTGAACGTCAAAAAGCCTTTGCTGAGTTCATTGAGCAAATCGACAAATCAAAAGTTGTAGTGCAGAAGGCGTTAGATGAGGCACAGCTGCTGTTTGACAGCTTGATGCAGCAGTATTTCGGATAAAATTGAATCAGTCATAATGGATGTAGGATGTTGGTACACAAAAAGAATGGAGTGTATCAACATGGAAGAAAAACTGATCAGTATCATGAACCAGATGGCGGACTTTTTGAATATTTCGCAGCTGAAAAAGTTGCAGGAAGTGCTTTTGAAAGAGTTTTCTGAACAGGAGGCACAAAAGAAGTCCGCTGCAAATGAAGAGTATCTGAAGTTATTTCTGGATGCCAAGAAGATCGAAGGCTGTTCTGATCGTACGATTGCCTATTATCAGGGAACCATTGAACGGTTACTTGCCTGCGTGAAAACACCGGTGAGAAGAATTTCAACGGATGAGGTACGAGGCTATCTGGTGGATTATCAGAAAATCAACCAGTGCAGCAAGGTCACAGTGGATAATATCCGGCGCAATATCTCCAGTTTCTTTTCATGGCTGGAAGAGGAAGATTACATTCTAAAAAGTCCTATGCGACGAATCCATAAAATCAAGACGAAAAAAGTGGTCAAGGAAGTAATCTCGGATGAAACCATCGAACTGATGCGAGATCATTGCACTCAGATCCGAGATGTAGCTATGATTGATTTGCTCTATTCCACTGGAATCCGTGTGGGTGAGCTGGTCAACCTGAATATCTCAGATGTGAATTTCCAGCAGCGTGAATGTATTGTTTACGGTAAGGGCGATAAGGAACGCCGGGTATATTTCGATGCAAAGGCAAAAATTCATCTGCAAAAATATCTGGAAAACCGCACGGACAGTAATCCTGCCTTGTTTGTAACGCTGGATTCTCCCCATACACGCCTAAAAATCAGCGGTGTCGAGATCCGTCTGCGGGAATTAGGCCGCAGTTTGGGCCTACATCGCATTCATCCACATAAATTCCGTAGAACGATGGCCACAAGAGCCATTGACAAAGGTATGCCCATTGAACAGGTGCAGAAAATCCTGGGCCATTCTCAGATCGATACCACTATGCAGTACGCCATCGTCAACCAAACCAATGTGAAAATCTCCCATCAGAAGTTTATCGCCTGACAACTTCGGATTTGTGGGGATCAAAAAGTGAAACAATTAATCTGTCTAAAAGAAGTGGCTTCATATTCCAAAGGAAAACAAATAAACGGAAGTGAACTTGTAGTTAACGGAAAATACGAATACTTAAATGGCGGTGTAAAGCCATCTGGTAGATGGACTGAGGCTAATGTGGCGGGCAATACAATTACTATTAGTGAGGGCGGAAACTCTAGCGGTTATGTGAATTTTATGAAAGACCCTTTTTGGTGTGGTGCGCATTGTTATTATTTGTACGATTTGAAATGTGAAGCTAAATATTTATATTATGCACTAAAAAGCCAACAGAGAAGATTGATGGCAATTCGCTCGGGCGCATGTATGCCCAATATTAAGAAAAACGATTGGACAGCATTTCTGACATCGTGTCCGGTATTACAAAAGGCCGAAAGATTGGTGCACAGCCACTTAGGGAGGTTCCGTATATGGCTGTTTCCAATGTGAAAGATGGATATATTGATTGGACAACCGTCAAGACCATTCAAGCGACAAGTGCTGAAATTGAACAATACCGGCTTCAGCCCATGGATGTTTTAATGACAGAGGGCGGAGATCCCGATAAACTTGGCCGAGGTGCAATCATCCACGAGCCGCTGCCAAACTGCATTCATCAGAATCATGTTTTTCGTGTGCGGTTAGATGCGGATCAAATTCTTCCTGTGTTTTTTGCAGAGTATTTACAGCATCAGAAGGCAAAACGGTACTTTTTAGGGTGTGCCAAGCAGACGACAGGTATTGCCAGCATCAATAAAAAGCAGTTATCAGCATTACCGGTATTGTGTCCATCGATGAAGAGCCAGCATGAGTTTGCAACTTTCGTAGCGCAAATCGACAAATCAAAATTTCACGAGTTTCTAAAATACACAGAAGTTCTTTTCAATATTACATTGGACGGAGGGATAGATGATGACATTAGACCAAATTAAGTCCAAATTAAATGCAGCCCAGACATCTGATACCCACCAGAGTTGTGCGCTGCTTTGCCGTGAAGTCTTGGAAGATGCGGTGGACTATATTTATGAGTGGAACCATGCGAAAAAACCGGAGAAGTCCTCTCTTTTGGAACGGATCGATGGCCCTGTGGTCTCTTCCTATATTAATGATGCAGATACGATCAATGCCCTCCATTATGTGCGTATTCTGGGAATGAATGCGAAGCATGGCCGCTCTGTCCGAAAAAAAGAAGCAAAGCTGGCGTATGACAATATTTCTTACTTCATCGGCTTGCTGGAGGCCAAAGAAAAAGGAGCAGAGTCAACCTATCGCAAGCCTCCCTATATGAGCGAAGCGGCCACCCGAAGACTATACATAGATCTGTATCTGAAAGAAGCTGGATGGGATGTGCTGGACGTAGAAAATTTGGCTCAGCCTGGAAAAGCTGGAATTGAAATCGAAGTCCAGGGAATGCCGAATGCCCACGGAGTGGGTTATTGCGACTATGTGTTGTACGGAAAAGATGGAAAACCTCTGGCTATTATCGAGGTGAAGAAAACTTCTGTGGACCCCGAAAAGGGCCGTCACCAGGTCGATCTATACGGCGAGTGTATGAAAAAAGTATACGGCTACAAGCCTGTGCTCTATTACACCAATGGATACAACACCAAGGTGATTGATGGCATTTATCCGGACCGCCCTGTTATGGCTTTCCATTCCCTTGAGGACTTGGAACTGATGCTGCAGCGAAGAAAACGTGGCGATATTACAGATTTCTCCATTGACGATCATATTTCCGGACGTCCATATCAGAAAATTGCGATCACAAAAATCTGTGAATGGCTGAATACAAAACATCGGCGTGGACTTTTGGTGATGGCAACCGGTACCGGAAAAACCCGTGTGGCAATCTCCCTGGTGGATGTGTTATCCAGAAATAAATGGGTGAAGAATGTACTTTTCCTGGCAGACCGGACCTCGCTGGTCAACCAGGCCAAGCGGAATTTTACAAAGCTGCTGCCCAATATGAGCGTGTGTGAGTTGTCTGCAGGCGGCGAGAAAGACTACAATGCAAGGCTGATGTTCTGTACATATCAGACGATGATTAATTACATCGATGCTGAGGACAAGCGATTCTCGACAGGCCGCTTTGATTTAATTATCATTGATGAGGCTCACCGCAGCATTTTTAACCGTTATGGGACAATTTTCAAATATTTCGATAGCTTCCTGATTGGCCTGACCGCCACCCCTAAAAACGATGTAGATGCAAACACTTATCGTATTTTTGGTTGTGAAGCAGGTATCCCAAACTTTGATTATACATTGGACGAGGCAATTCAGGAACATTTTCTTGTTGGCTACCACGTTATTAACCGAACTTCCAAACTGCTCAGCAAAGGTATCGATTACAGCCATCTGACTGAAGATGAAAAGGAGCAGCTGGACGAATATCTGGAGGAAGATCCACCTACACCAGATTTCAATATTCCCGGAAACGAGCTATTCCAATATTTGTTTAACAAGGATACCTGCCGTCGGGTACTGGAAGAACTGATGCGGTGGGGCTACCGCACCGATAACGGAGAAACTTTGGGAAAGACGATTATCTTCGCATATAATCACAAGCATGCCCAAATGATCGTTGATTGCTTCCAGGAACTTTATCCGGAGTATTCCCCGAACACCTGCCAGTTGGTAGATTATTCCGTAAAATACGGAGATGACCTTGTTGTCAAATTTGAGGAAGACGATGAATTTCGGATTGCTGTATCCGTGGATATGCTGGATACTGGTGTTGATGTGCCGGCAGTGTTGAATTTGGTATTCTTTAAAAAAGTTCGGTCAAAAATCAAATTTGTTCAGATGATTGGGCGGGGTACTCGCTTATGTGAGAATGTTTACGGCCCCGGTAAAAACAAAAGCGGTTTCCAGATTTTCGACTACTGTGGGAATTTCCAATATTTTGGGGAGCATCCTGATGGTAAAGATGGGAAAGAAATGCTGACACTATCCCAGAGACTTTTCCAGATCCGGTTAGATATGCTTTATGAACTGCAGCGGCTGGAGTATCAGGAAGATGATTGGTTCCACGCATATTATGACCAGATCAAAGCAGAACTGCATGGGGCTGTCATTAAAATCAAATCCCACAGCAATCGTATTCAAGTCAGAGAGGCTATGCAGTATGTCGATAAATACTATGATCTTGCAACTTGGGTCAGCCTTTCTCCGGTAATGGTAAAAGAAGCAAAAGTGCATATTTCGCCTTTACTGGATAGTGGCCTGCAGGGAGAACATACCAGCATTGCTTTTGATGTGCGGATGTACCATGTTGAAAAATGCCTTTTGGCAGGAAAGCAGCTTCCGGAGGTTGCTGTGCATATTAAAAATCTGCGCCTGGTGGCACAATTTCTGCTTACAGAGCGAGCATCGGTTCCTCAGGTTTTGAAAAAAGCCTCGGATCTAAAAATACTGATGAGCGAAGATTTTTGGAATAGAGCAACCGTTCCGGAACTTGAGTCTCTGCGGCTTTCGGTTCGTGATTTAATGCAGTTTCTGGGTGTCACACACAAACGCTTCGATATCGATATTGCTGATGAAATTGATGAGTCGGAGTATCAGGCAGACGATACTATGATTGATATTCGCACCTATCGAGAAAAGGTCATTGATTATCTGGTAGAGCATTCCGACAGTGAAGTTATTCAGAAAATTCATAATCTGGAGCCGATTACGAGTGCCGATCTTGATGAGCTGGAACGAGTCTTGTGGCATGAGTTGGGAAGTAAGAACGACTATGCCCAGTCAACGGATATCGGAAATCTTGCTGCATTTGTCCGTAGTTTAGTTGGACTCAGCCAAGAAGCGGTAAATGTAAAGTTTGGTGAATACCTCAACGGTAATATGCTGAACTCCCAGCAGCAGGAATTTTTACGGACGATTATTAATTACGTTCGAGAGAACGGTGATATTGATCTGGAGGACATGGTTAATACCGAACCGTTCAGCAATTACGATCTCAGTGAAATCTTCGGGGTTAATCTTCCGGCAATGATTACAGTTGTGAAGACACTTCATAATGTGGTTCAGGCAGCATAGCTTTCCAGCATTATACTACTTAGTAGCAGCGGCATGGTTTTCATTACCATGCCGCTGTTTTTATATGGGTTTGTGCGATCAACATGAGGTGTACCCCCGACAGGGTATGTGATCTACCCAAATGGTTTCTTACAATGCACCACACAACAAGATACAATTTTCTCGGGAAACATCGATGACGCCAGCTTCTCGCAATTCTTCACATTGTATATGGTCGAGGAATGAAAAAATCCAAAACGGCAGGCGGCTTCTTTTTCAAAAATTGATTGTTCAAGCCGAAAGAAAAGCACCGATCAGGTGCGCAGCCGGAAACGTAAGTTTCCGTTCAAGGGGTATGGGGGATTTCCCCATCAAGCAATTTTAGCAAATGCGGCTTATGGTCGATTTGCTAAAATGAGTGAACCTGTACAGGTTTACCCTGCTTGCCACTTTGTGATTGCCCCCGTTTTGCGCCCTCGTTTCAAAATTTTTTCCTTAATTGGCAAAAAGTTCTTGCAATTTTTTGTCGTATCTTGTATAATCACGCCATAATAAAATCGTTCACTTGCTGGGCGACTCATAAAGTTTTTTAGCTGCTGTGCCAACGGCACGACAGCATTGGGACGCAAGTCCATTTGACAGCTTCTCATATTTTCATTTGAGAGACAGGCTGCTACATAGCTTACACCTGATGTATGGCAATTTTATTGCCGTAATTGGGTGCGCTGTGTGGCGGCTTTTTTTGTTGCCTATTTTCAAAAAAGAAAAGGAAGTGATGCTTATTTTCATCAGGCCAAACACTCCGCTCCCACCATTTTTACCGATTCCCAAATTCATTCTCCGATGCGAATTCTCCCTGAACGCCAAGCTGCTGTACGGATTTTTGCTGAACCGAACCACACTTTCCCAGAAGAACAACTGGGTGAATGAGGAAGGTCATGTGTATATCATCTACACGATCCGGCAGATGGCGGAAGATCTGGATCGCAGCGAACGCACTGTGAAAAATGCGCTGAATGAGCTGGAAGGTGCAGGGCTGATTCAAAGAGAACGGCAGGGATGGAATCAACCGAATCACATTTATCTCATTTTGCCGGACATGGTGCAGCTTTCTTCCCCAGCAAAGGGAAAAAAGACACACACCTGTACGCAGGATTCTTCCCCTTGCATGGGGCAGGATGTGCCCACAAGAAATACTGATATAGACGAGAATAATCCGAACAGAACAAGTAGAGAGATGCTCTCTCCAATGGGTTCTTATCGAAATGTATTTCTTTCTTGCGAGCAGCTGGAAGCTCTGCAGCGGGACTTTCCGGGCCAGGCAGAAATCTATATTGAAAAGCTGTCGGCCTATATGAAGCAGCATGGAAAGCGCTATGCGAGCCATGAGGCCACCATCCGAAAATGGATCGGCGAGGACAAGCAGGATAAGCCGATTTATGATTATCAATACGCCTATCAGGAAGGAGAATGCCTTTGAAGCAATTTGCAGCACAGAAAACAAGCAGCGA
>RCNH01000828.1_pt1 | contig 11717 bp, 11 predicted proteins | sample 2041161 | NCBI WGS metagenome assembly RCNH01 (sample SAMN09708215, study PRJNA481090) | Feces metagenome, whole genome shotgun sequencing project. | biome: feces | host: Leptonychotes weddellii | place: Antarctica: Sion Island | collected 2010-03-01 | reverse complement strand
AGGAACAGCCCGAGGAGGAATCCAAAGAGCAGCCCGTTCCCGAGACCAAGGAGGTTGCCCCTGCGGAAAAGAGCGTGGAGAAAGCTCCCGAAACCGCAGAAAAAGAGCCTGTCGCCGAGAAGGAAGAGCCTGTGCAGGGCAGCTGCTGTCAGAAACAGCTCAACACGGGTCGTATCGTCAATACCGTGGAGACTGCCTTTGCCAACGAGAAGCGTATGCGCGGTGATGATGACGAGGATACATCGCTCGATGATTTGCAGTATCGCCGTCCCTATAAGAACACCGATGCCTACACCTACGTCAATCACTCGCCGCGCAAGAAGGGCGGTGACCGCTTCATTTGGGTGGCAATAGTGGCGGCTCTGCTTGCGCTGGCTGCCATCGCTTTCGGCTATTGGAACGACATGAACAGCACGGCATTGAGCGAGGAGGCCTTCATCGAGGAGACCGACAGTGATATGTAGCAAGTCCCCGACTAAAGAAAAAAGAAATCAGAGAATGACAGATAATCTATTATCCGTAAAACAGCGGTTCGGCATCATCGGCAATTCGCCTTTGCTCGACAGGGCATTGGACGTTGCATTGCGTGTGGCGGCCACCGACCTCACGGTACTGGTCACCGGAGAGAGTGGTGTGGGTAAGGAGTTCTTCCCACAGGTTATCCACGCCTATTCGAGCCGTAAACACAACAAATATATCGCGGTCAATTGCGCCGCCATTCCCGAGGGTACTATCGACTCCGAGTTGTTCGGACACGAGAAAGGTGCGTTCACGGGTGCTCTCGAAGCACGCAAAGGCTACTTCGAGGAGGCCGACGGCGGTACGATATTCCTGGACGAGGTGGCAGAGTTGCCCCACTCGACACAGGCACGCCTGCTGCGTGTGCTCCAGACGGGTGAATTTATCCGTGTGGGTTCGTCCAAGGTGCAGAAAACCAACGTGAGAGTGGTGGCAGCCACCAATGTCAATCTTCAGGAGGCCATTATTCAGGGTCGTTTCCGTGAGGATTTGTACTATCGTCTGGCGACCGTGCCCATCATGGTGCCGGCACTGAGAGAGCGTCCCGAGGATATTCCCCTCTTGTTCCGCCGCTTTGCCGCCGATGTGGCAGAGCAGTACCGTATGCCCTCCATCACTCTCGATGACGGAGCGCGTCAGATGCTCAAAACCTACTACTGGAGAGGTAATATCCGCCAGCTGAAGAACGTGGCAGAACAGATTTCGGCCATCGAGCAGTCGAGAGTCATCACTGCCGAGGTGCTGTCCAAATATCTGCCTGCACAGAATTCGGGCTCTGCCGTCATTCGCAGCGGGGCGAACTCGATGGGTGGTGACGATGCTTCGACCTCATCGACCGAGCGCGAATTGCTCTATAAGGTGTTGTTCGACATGAGAGCCGACATCAACGAGCTGAAGCGTATGCTCTCGGAGGTGTTGCGTGGCGGTGTGGTGATGCACCACGGTGAGCCGACTCCCGACATCAAGGCGTTGTTGCCCTCCTCCTCGTCACAGAGTGTACCTTATGTACCTTATGAGCAGGAGCCTGCCGAATATACCGAGTCGGAGGACGTCACCGACCTCCAGCCGCCCCACGAGATGACCAAGGCCGATATGCAGCGCGAACAGATTATCCGTGCCCTGCGCCGCAACAACGGACGCCGCAAGGAGGCGGCTGCCGAGCTTTTCATGTCGGAACGTACGCTCTACCGTAAAATCAAGGAGCTGGGCATCGAGGACCTCTAAAAAGATTATTCATTCAACAACATTTTTTACATGCTTCGTAAAACTATTCTCCTGCTGTCGCTCTGCGTGGCACTGTTGGCCACAGCGTGTGGCGTGGCGATTAAATACTCGCTGTCGGGTGCTTCGATTCCGCCCGATGCCAAGACCTTCTCGGTGGCTTACTTCCCCAACAACGCCACGATGGTCTCCCCGATTTTGAGTTCCACCTTCACCGAGGCGCTGGTCGATATCTTCTCGCGCCGTACCCGTTTGAGTCAGGTGGAGGAGGGTGGCGATTTCGCCTTCGAGGGTGAGATTGTTAATTATACTTCGACCACGGCGTCGGTGTCGAGTGACGATTTTGCGCTGTTGAACCGTCTGACCATCACCGTGAAAGTGCGTTTCACCAATGCCATCGACGAGTCGCAGTCGTGGAGCAAGACCTTCTCGGCGTATGAGAACTACGACTCGACTCTGCTGCTGACCGAGGCTGAGGGTACACTGATTCCCGAAATCGTGGACAAGCTGGTTAATGATATCTTCATGGCTTCGGCTTCGAACTGGTAAACTGATTTGAGATGAAGCCTTCCGCTATTTATTATGCCCCCATACCCGCCGATGCCCTGCCCTCGAAAGAGGAGCTGGACGCGCTGGCGGACAGATGGGAGTGGTTTGCCCCCTACCGCACGGTTCGCGAGCGTGTGAGTGGCGAAAAGAGTCCGCTCACGGAGCTGATGTCGCCGTGGCGCGGCGAGAGTTCCCTCAGCCGTGAGGCGGCCGACTTCGAACTGCTCTCGACCATTTCGACCGATGAGGTGATTGACCGCTTTCTCAACGAGACGGATTTGCGTATCGTTGCCGAGGACGGCGACCCCGAAAGCGACATCCGCATAGAACCCGAATTGGACGAAGAAGACGAGGTGGTGAGCGAACAATTGGCCGAAATCTACCTTTCGCAGGGTTTTCGTGAGCAGGCGATAGCTATTTATTCCAAATTAAGTTTGCGAAATCCCGAAAAAAGTGTTTACTTTGCCGAACTAATTAGCAAAATAAAAAAATAATAATAACTAAAAAACAAACAAGATGTTATACACTATTTGCATTGTTTTGATTCTTATTGCGAGCATTTTGGTGATCCTCGCAGTCTTGGTTCAAAACCCCAAGAGTGGCATGGCTGCAAACTTTGGTGCTTCGAACCAGGTTATGGGTGTGCGCGAGACCACTAACTTCCTTGAGAAATTCACATGGACCATGGCTATTGCCATCGTTGTTCTGAGCCTGGTAGCTACCGTGGCTATGGACAAGGGTCGTGCTGCCGAGGCTATCCAGGTAGCCAAGGATGCACAGGCTTTGCAGGAGACCGTATCGGTTGAAGTTCCCGCAATGCCCCAGCAGGAGATTCCCGCCGAGGGTGAGCCTGCCGCAGAGCAGCCCGCAGCCGAGGAGACAAAATAATCCTGATTGCACAGAGACTTGCAGGGTCGGAGCCTTATCGCTCCGACCCTGTTTTTTTTGTGCGCTCTTGCTTTGTGGAAAATAGCATGGTGGGTGCGTGAAGGGTTGAGGGGCTGACATTCCCTCGTTTCTCTGCCCCGTTGCGTACGGGCGTATTTTACAAGGAATATCGGCATTCTCATTGTGTCGGTAGTGTGGAATTGTCAGATGAGTGTAGAAGTGAAATATCTGCCTGAAATCGGCTTTTGCGAGGAATACAAACGGCGGTGGGGGAGCGCGGAATTAAGGATAGCATTGTGCGTGTCACGCTGACAGGCATATATCTCCCAAGAAGTAATTGCCCGTACTAGGACATAAAAAAAACAGACATGGATTTCTCCATGTCTGTTTTTTTTATGTAGTGGGGCGATGTTCGCTCGGTTTCACCGATGAGGGTGTGCGCTCTCGTTGTGTTTCGTGCCTCCTTGTGACATCCTTGCCTACCCCTCGCTGTGCCTTTTTGTGACACCCTTGCGTACCCCTCGCTGTGCCTCTTTTATTGCTCGACCTCTTTCTTGGAACGGGGACGGCTGTTGATGGCCATGTAGCGGTGGAGGGTCTGCTGGAGATGTGAGGGGTCGATGTTGCGGTGGAGCTGTCCGCCCTGCGCAATGGAGATAGAACCGGTCTCCTCCGACACCACGATGATGATGGCATCGGAAATCTCACTCATACCAATCGCCGCACGGTGACGTGTACCATAGGATTTGGGTACTGCACTCTGGGTGACGGGCAGGATACATTTGGCAGCCGCCACCTTGTCGCCCTCGATGACCACGGCACCGTCATGCAGGGGAGCATTCTTGAAGAAGATGTTCTCCAACAGGGCGGTCGATACGTTGGCATCGATGGTGATACCGCCCTCCTTGATGAGGGCCAGGTCGCTCTGCTGACCGATGACAATCAGTGCGCCGGTCTTCACCTGCGCCATCTCGCAGCAGGCGGTGACGATGGGGGTGATGTTGGTCTGCACGCTGTCGCTGGCTGTGGTGAAGATGCGTGTGATGAAGTCAAATTGCTTCTGACGCATGCCGATGACCTGCAAGAATCGTCTCAACTCGGGTTGGAAGACGATAATCAGCGCAATGGTTCCTACCGAAATCAATTGTCCCAGTATGCTCGACAGCAGCTCCATATTCAGGGCCTTGACCACCACCCACAACAGATAGATGGCGATGATACCCGATAAAATATAGGGCGCGTTGGTACCTTTGGTCATGCGGTAAATCCAATACATGATCAGGGCAACCAGTATAATGTCGATAAAGTCAATGAATGTAAAAGGAATAAACCCCATTGTTGCAGGTATTTGTTTGGTTTTTGTCTGCAAATGTATAAAAAATTACCGACTTTCTCTACGAAAGTCGGTAATTATCTGTCGGTTTGACGTTATAAGCCCCGAAGAGGGTTATTTCTTCTCTGCGGCTTTGTCGCTGGCGTACAATTCGTTCACCTTCTTGAGTACATCGTTGGTGATGTCGAGCGAAGGCTCAGCCTCGAGGAGCGATGCTGCATTGACAACCATCTTGTAGTGCTTCTCGCTGTTGATTTCCTTGATGGCGCGTGCAATCAAATCCTGTGCACGGTTGGTGAATACGTAGTTCTCCTCGTCGAGCTTCTGAGCCTCCTTCTGCGAGGTAGACTGGTAAGAAGCGGCGCGCTTCTGGAGCTTCTCCTGCTGCATCTGAGCATCGTTGGTGGTAATCAGACCCTTCTGATACTTCTCCTGCAACTTGGCCATCTCGGCCTGAAGGTTGCGCTCTTTCTGTGCCCAGCTCTCCTGAGTCTTCTTGGTCTTCTCCTGCAGGGGTTCACCCTCCTGCTTGAAGAGGTCGCTCTGTGCCAATACGGCCTCTACGTGTACGTAGACAATCTCACCGGCTGCGGGAGCAACGGTGTTTTCGGTGATGGCAGTCTCTGCCTCCGCCGCTTCAGTGGTTTTTGCGTCCTTGTTGGCGCACGATGTCATTGCGGCCGCAATAATCAACGCTGAGAGGAACAATTTTTTCATATCTTATTCTATGTTTTTAGTTTATTTATTTTTTCAACGGAATACAAAGGTAAAAAAAATTCTTTATTTTTGCCTAATCAACCGATTTTTTATTGGTTTTGGTAGATTTAACAGGAGGACTATGATGAACAATTTTGAATATATGCGACGTTTTCTGCCGTGTGTGACGGCTTTTTTTGTGACAATGGGTGTGGTATCGTGCGGTACGAAACCCGTAGCGGAAGTTCCCGTGGAGAAGGGTACTTTTAGAATCGAGGGTCAAATCAGCGAGGTGCCCGACAGTGCGGTGGTCTACCTCTTGAGAAGTGAGGGACGCAGCCTCGAAAAGGTGGCAACCGACACCCTCATCGATGGACGCTTCACCCTTTCTGACACCATTACACGCCCGACCTGCTACCTGCTTTGCTGCCGTGGCGAACGCTTCCCCGAGTGGCTCAAGAATGTGTGGGTCGATGACGGCGTGCGTGTGAAAATCACGGGCGAAGGTCACTGCTTCGGCTTGTGGAGCGTGGATTCCGCCATCGAGGAGCAGGCCAAGGAGAACCGCTACACCGAAGCCGAGCGCGAAGCTATCCTGCAACTCATGCAACTCGACTCGCTGACGGGTGACGAGCGTATGCAGGCCTACATGGAGGGTTGCGAGCAGATGGTACGCCAGGGATATGAATATATGATGACCGCCGAGGTCGATGATTTTTGGATGGACAAGTTCATCTCGCACCACGACATTTGGCGCACCACCTCGCGTCCCGAGTTGGACTGGGAGAAGCTGGCGGCACGCATGAGCGAGGAGCAGCGCGCCGGTGAGAAGGGACTCCACATCGAGTCGCTGGTTCACCCTATGAAGAAAATTGAGGTGGGCGACAAGATGCCCGATGTGACGCTGGTCGATATGGAGGGCGCAAAACACACCTTCGCCGAGCTGACACGCCGATATGTGCTGGTCGATTTCTGGGGCACGGGCTGTCATGCCTGCGCTTCGGCCGTTCCCGAATTGGAAACCGCTGCCGAAAAGTACGGCAGTCGTCTGGCAGTTGTCGGCATCTCGGTCGATAGCCGCGAGTTGTGGCAGAAGACCGTCAAGGCGCGCAATTTGCAGGGGCGTCAGTGGTGGGACACCACGCCCGTCGGCAAATCGCTGGCCGTACGTTGTGGTGCTGCGGACAGCGGCCTGCCTTTCTTCGTGCTGATTGCTCCCACGGGTAAGGTCGCCGATATGTGGGAGGGCTACCGCGAAGGCATCATCTCGGAGAAACTCTCTCCCTATTTGTAAACGAGTAACACAGTAACGAAATATGTACGAATATATCAGTGGAAAAATTGCCGAGCTGGCACCTGCCTACGCCGTGATTGATGTCGGTGGGGTAGGATACTATATTAATATATCGCTCGAAACCTATTCTGCCATCGAGCAGATGGAGAGCGTGAAACTCTACACGCACTACATCGTCAGAGAGGACGCACAACTCCTCTACGGCTTTGCCACCAAGGTCGAGCGCGAGTTGTTCCGCCTGTTGCTAGGTGTGTCGGGTGTGGGTGGCAATACGGCGCGTATGATTCTCTCGACCTACTCGCCGAGCGAGTTGCAGAGCATCATCAACACCGAAAATGCCGTGCTGCTCAAGAATGTGAAGGGTCTGGGTCTGAAGACGGCACAGAAAATCATCGTGGATTTGAGCGGCAAACTCACGGCACTCGATATTGCCGAGAGTCGCGAGGTGGTGACCCCCGACAACGAAGCCAAGAACGAGGCTCTGGAGGCACTCGTCATGCTGGGCTTCGGCAAGGGCGTGGCGGAGAAAGCACTGCGTGCCGTGCTGAAGGAAGAGCCCGATGCTTCGGTGGAGTCGCTGGTCAGACTGGCACTCAAACGCCTGTAACGACTTTCCGAGAGGGCGTTTTTATCCGTGTGCGATGGGGTGCGCCACTGCTTGGGAGGCATTGCGCACGGTGAGCGGTCGGCACTTTTGTGGCACGGGTTGGCGGATAAACTTCTCTGCCGTGTGACAATTTTTGGACTTTTGGTTCTTGAAAATCGGATTGTTTTTGTAAATTTGCACAATTATATGCCGATGAAAAGATTATTTATACTCCTGTTGATGCTGCCTTTGTGGGTGGTGTCGTGCTCCGATGACGAAGATATTCTGCCCGAACAGCAGAAGAAAATCGAGAGCTTCATGCGTAACACCCTCCGCCTGCTCCCCGAGGAGGAACTTGAGGAGGGCAGCCGTCTGCCGTTCTATACCCGTATGGCAGGCCGCTCGGTGTATCGCTACATCAACGAGGAGGATTACTATAACCCCGAACGCGAGAACTTCCCCGAGGTGACCTCCTCGTCGAAGGTGACCCTCACCTTCTCGAACTATGTTTTCGAGGGAAGTCGAATCAACGGAATCCCCGATGGTGGTATCACGGAGAACAACATTCAGTCGGTGACGCCTCCCTACTACTCCAATGACCCCGCATTCGAGGAGTATATGTACGCCATAGGTCTTACGCCCGGCGCGTGGAATTTCGAACCGCTGGTGGTCAATATGAGCCGCCCCAATATACTAAAAGGTGTTGCCGTTGCGTTAAAGGGTTGCCGTCAGGGTGACGATGTGCAGGTCTACATGACCTACGACATGGCATACGGCGATGACGAGAACATATATTGGGTACCCAAGGAGAGTTCTGTGGCAGTCTTTCTGAAGGTGGTAAAAGTAGAATAAAAGAATTGAACAAAAATATGAAATTGAATTTGCGTAATCTCGGTGTGGCAGCCTGCGCGGCTTTGATGTCGGTGGCCTGTGCCGAAGATGTAACGGACTCCTATACGACTTTGGAGAACCAGGCTTTCGATGCGTGGATTACCCAAAACCGTGACGAACTGTTGGAAAACTACCTGCCTTGTGGCGAGACGGGTCTCTATTTCGATATTCTCGATGCCGGAAATCCCGATGCCAAGCCCATCAACGATACGGTGTGTTGGGTGAAGTATGATTTCTCGGGTCGTGACATTTCGGGTAACATCGTTGCCACCCGCCGTGCTCCCGAGGCCAAGCTGGTCGGCTCTTACACCAAGCAGACCCACTACGTGCCTTTCTACCGTTTTGTGGGCAAGAGCGATGTTGCCGTTCCCGATGGCGTGTATAACGCCCTGCGCAACAAGCTCACCCTCGGTGAGGCGTACTTCAACAAGTATTCCAACGACAAGGACCCCAACCACAAGCGCATCACCTCGCGCGAGATTTTGCTTCGCGAAGGCTCGAAGGTGAGACTCTACATGCCGTGGTCGATTGTGGGCGGCAGTGCCGATGGTGACGGTGGTTATCAGGGACAGTTCGAGATTGCCGAGCGCAAACCCTTCGTCATAGAGATGGAGATTACCTCCCGCATCAAGAACCCCATCGAGTATGAGGGTGAGTATACCGATGCCTTCTGTAAACTGGAAGCCAACGGCGGTCTCCAGATTTTCAACAAGAAAAAGAAGGACGAAAACGACAAGGATAAGGAGGACAAAGAGGAGTATATCCCCATGCCCAAGGATCCCAAAGACCCCCTGCATCCCTATAACAACCCCAAGCGTTGGACAAGTGCCTGCGACTCCGTGCCTCAGGTCTATGTCAATGTGCGCTACACCCCCGAGGAGGATATCACCTTCCCCAATCCCTACAATGTGGGCTATGTGCCTTACAGTGATGAGAGTGCCGGTGTAGATCGCCCCGTGTCGAAGATGAAGGAGCTGAATGCCGAAATCAACCGCATTCTGCGCGAGAAGTTCTTCGAGGGTGACAAACGCTACGACTCGGTGGCTGATTTGAAGGCCGACTCTGTGAAGTTGGAGAACCGCTGTAATATATGGTATATCGGCCGCTTCCTCGACGGATTTATCTTCGACACGAACATTCCCGATGTCAAGGAGCTGATTTTCGGTGACAAGAAAAATGCCGAGGTGTTGAGCTACCGTCCCGAGACAGGCGAGCTTATCAAGGCGTTCTACTATGTCATTCCCAACATGAAATACGGACAGTGGGGTGCTCTGGTAACGGTTTCGACCAATGCCTACGGCGCGAGCGGCGTGAATGGTACCACACGTACCTCTTCGTCATCGTCATCGAACGGCTACTCGGCGGCCTACATGGACTACATGAACTATCTGAACTATGCCAATAGTTACTATGGTCCCGGTTACGGCGGTTACTATGGCGGCTACTACGGTCCCGGCATGGGTATGTATCCCGGCTATGGCGGCGGTATGTACCCCGGTTACGGTTATGGCGGCTACGGCTATGATTACAGCTACGGCACGGGTGACACCACCCAGAATGCGGTCGATCGTACCACATCATCGACCAGCACCGAGATTCCGCCCTTCACACCGCTGCTGTTCCAGTTCTACATTGAGCCGAAATCTAAATAATTAGACCTCAGTTATTGAGATATAAAAAGTCCCGTTCTTTGGAATGGGACTTTTTTATGTAATCTTATTCGTTGTTGAGTTTTTTTAGGTTTAAATTTTGTTATTTATAAAAATTGTAGTAATTTAGTTGTGTAGAACCAACTTAAAATCCAACGAATATGATTATTACTTTTAATGAGTTGCGTCGAATTAAGGACAAATTGCCCAGTGGCAGTTCGCAACGTATTGCTGATGAGTTAGGTATAGATGCAGATACTGTTCGCAACTATTTTGGCGGCAAGCATGAGTCGAAGGAGTGTGTGGGCGTGCATTTCGAACCGGGACCCGATGGTGGCGTAGTAACTTTGGACGACACAGCGATTCTCGACGTGGCGATGCGTATCTTGGGCGAACAGAACGAGCATCACGAATAAACGGGCATCAGTAAACATAAATTTATCGTAACAAAGCCATGCGGCAGAGCGGTTTTTCCGACTCTGCCGCAATTTTTTTTATGCCTTTTCCTGCCAAAATATCACGCAAAAACCCCGATTTATGCCTTTGTTTTGTCAGATGACTGACATTTTGTCAGAATTTCGGAATTGGTATGACCTTTGATGAAATAAGTTTCGAAATCGCGACACAGCGATGTGTGGCGACGGCCATCCCGATGGAGGATGCCGGTAGAATTAGAAATAAAAACAAATTAAAATATTATCATTATGGCAAAGATTATTGGTATTGACTTGGGTACGACAAACTCTTGCGTGTCGGTTATGGAGGGCAACGAGCCCGTGGTTATTCCTAACTCGGAGGGTCACCGTACCACACCTTCGGTAGTAGCATTTACCGAGAATGGCGAGCGCAAAGTCGGAGATCCCGCAAAGCGTCAGGCCATCACAAACCCCAAACGCACGGTGTTCTCCATCAAGCGTTTCATGGGTGAGAAATATGACAATGTAACTTCGGATATCTCACGCGCTCCTTACAGCATTGTCAAGGGCGACAACAACACTCCCCGTGTGGACATCGACGGTCGCCAGTACACTCCTCAGGAGATTTCGGCAGTAACTCTTCAGAAGATGAAGAAGACCGCCGAGGATTACCTCGGTCAGGAGGTGACCGAAGCCGTTATCACCGTTCCTGCTTACTTCTCCGACTCACAGCGTCAGGCTACCAAGGAGGCAGGTGAGATTGCAGGTCTGAAGGTTCGCCGTATCATCAACGAGCCTACCGCTGCGGCTCTGGCTTACGGTATGGATAAGAAGGACAGCGATATGAAGATTGCCGTTTACGACCTCGGTGGTGGTACATTCGATATCTCTATCCTGGAGTTGGGTGACGGTGTCTTCGAGGTAAAATCTACCAACGGTGATACTCACCTCGGTGGTGATGACTTCGACCACGTGTTGATTGACTACATGGCTGAGGCATTCAAGGCCGAGCACGGTATCGACCTGCGTCAGGACCCCATGGCACTCCAGCGTTTGAAGGAGGCTGCCGAGAAGGCAAAAATCGAGTTGTCGTCATCGACAACCACCGAAATCAACCTGCCTTACATCATGCCCGTGAACGGTATTCCCCAGCACTTGGTAATGTCGCTCACCCGTGCAAAGTTCGAGCAGTTGTGTGACCACCTGGTTCGCAAGACCATCGAGCCCTGTAAGCTGGCGCTGCGTGATGCAGGCTTGAGCGCATCGGATATCAACGAGGTAATTCTGGTCGGTGGTTCGACCCGTATCCCCGCTATCCAGAAGATTGTCGAGGAGTTCTTCGGTAAGGCTCCCAACAAGAGCGTGAACCCCGATGAGGTTGTGGCTATCGGTGCTGCCATCCAGGGTGGTGTGCTGACCGGTGAGGTGAAGGACGTCCTTCTGTTGGATGTCACTCCTCTGTCGCTCGGTATCGAGACCTACGGTGGTGTGATGACGAAGCTCATTGACGCCAACACAACCATTCCTACCCGTAAGAGCGAGGTCTTCTCGACCGCATCGGATAACCAGCCTTCGGTAGAGATTAACGTCTGCCAGGGTGAGCGTCCCATGGCTCGTGACAACAAGTCTATCGGTCGTTTCCACTTGGACGGCATTCCCGCCGCTCCCCGTGGTG
>RCNH01000827.1_pt1 | contig 11745 bp, 9 predicted proteins | sample 2041161 | NCBI WGS metagenome assembly RCNH01 (sample SAMN09708215, study PRJNA481090) | Feces metagenome, whole genome shotgun sequencing project. | biome: feces | host: Leptonychotes weddellii | place: Antarctica: Sion Island | collected 2010-03-01 | reverse complement strand
GCTTTTTTGATGCTCACGGAGCAGCTGGCGGGCAACCTGCTCAAAAGCGGCGGTTCCCGTGTTACGTTGGCCATGGCACTGCACAATCTGCCGCAGGGTATGGCGGTGGGACTTGCCGGTGCGCTGGCATTGGAAGGGGAAGCCGGCTGGGTGGCCGGTGCGGTGGGCTTGAGCCTTGGCATCGGGCTGCAAAATATTCCGGAAGGGGCAGCCGTTAGCTTTTCGGCCCGTGCGGCGGGCAAAAATCCTTCAAGGGCCTTTCGGCAGGGAGCGCTCAGTGCGCTGGTGGAACCGGTTGGAGCCCTTGCCGCCGGGGTGCTGGCGGGCGGTTTGCTTTCGGCCATGCCGTGGCTTTTGAGCCTTGCGGCGGGAACCATGGTCTGTGTTACGGTGCAGGAGCTGATTCCGCAAACAGCCGGGCGGGACGATGGCACCTTCTGTGTGGTGCTGGGCTTTGCCGGTATGATGGCGCTGGAGCTGCTGTTATAAAAGGAATGGCTTTGGGCATTGCCCAAAGCCATTCCTTTTATAACAGTGAGCCGTTCAGCGGCCTTGCTGTGCCAAAAGACAGCCAAGATCAAAAAAGATGTCGTGCGGGAGCATGGCCTGTTGGCTGAATCGGGCAGCGCAGCGGTCGGCAGCCGCTCCGTGCAGCCATACGGCGCAGACGGCGGCATCCACCGGCGAAAGCCCCTGTGCCAGCAGCGCAGCGGTCATTCCGGCCAAAATATCCCCGCTGCCGCCCCGGGCAAGGCCGGGATTTCCGGTGGTGTTTTTCCAGACCTGACCGTCCGGAGAAGCCACCAGAGTGCGGTGGCCTTTGAGAACCACCACGCAGTTTTGCGCGCGGGCAAAGCCGGAAGCAATTCCTTCCCGGCTGGCCTGTACCTCGGCAACGGTCAGCCCGCAAAGACGGGCCATTTCGCCGGGGTGGGGGGTGATGATGAGCGGCAGATCCACCGGCTTGGGCAGTTCCGAAAGCTCGGCTGCGGCATTGAGGCCGTCAGCGTCCAGCACCACGCCGCAGCCCGCACCCGGAGCCAGCAGCTCCACCAGAGCGCGGGTATCCTCGGTGTTGCCAAGGCCCGGGCCCATCAAAAGAGCGGAGCAGCCGCGGGTGTTTTCCAAAATCAGTTTACCGCTTTGGGCACTGATGCCGCCTTCGGTATTTTGATTGCAGGGCAAAAAGGTGCATTCCGGGCAGCGGTTTTGTACGCCCCAAATCACCGGCTCCAGTGAGGCCAGAGTTACGATACCGGCACCCATGCGAAGAGCGCCTTCCACCGCAAGCGCCGCTGCGCCCCGATACCGAGTGCTGCCGCACACACACATGAGCTTGCCGTAGCTGCCCTTATGACTGTCCGGCCGACGCGGGGCCAAAATCGAAAAAACCTGTTCGGCTGTAATTTCCTTTGCCATTCGTATTCCCTCACTTTTCTGCGCTTGGCCGATCATGCCAAGACGGCCGGGTTGTTGCTTTGATTATACTCGCAGCATCTGAATTTTACAATCAAAACAGTGAATTTCTTTAAATTTAGAAGAACCCCGGACAGGAAATATGAAAATGTAGTGAATATACGAAAAAAATAACCGATAATAAATAAAATGTATACAAAAAACATAAAAAACCTTGCTTTTTAGGGGGTAAAGCTGGTATTCTTAGAATATGCGGAAAGGACGAATTATTAAGGGAAAGGAGGTTGGCGCAGTGGCAATGCAAATAGAGACGGGAAAGGGCTTTCTTGTCTGCCTGGCGGGCCCGTTTTGCGCCATGGAACAGGAGGAGCGCGTCCCTTTTAACGGGGCCAAAGAGGCCATAGAATTGCTGGTGAAAGTTGCGGATGTGGTGGAATTGGTGTCCACCAACAGCCGTGCGGCACGCAGCGAGTGGAGCAGTGCAGGGCTTCCGATGATCGGGGTTCTGCCGGTGCGGCGCCGGGATGTGTCCGTCTGCCTGTCGGAACTGATGGGTCGGGGCTATGAACCGCGCTGTTGTCTTTTGATTGGCTGCGGCAAAAAAGATCTTGCTGCGGCACAGGAGCTTCACGCACTGTTTTTTCCCATGCTTCCCGGGCAAGAAGCGGGATGCTGGCAGGAACTGGTGGAAGAAGGGCTGCCCAAGCTGCTGCACGGCACCTATATGGGTGCTTATCAGCAGCGCTTGGTTGCGCGGCACAATTCTTTGCTGCGGGAAGGATAGCACTGCCGCAAAAAACAAATTATCAAAAAAGCAGACGTTACAAAACGTCTGCTTTTTTGATTCGAGCAAAAAGTCAAGGCAGCTTTTCAAGCAGAGGAAGAAGAATCACTGCTGCGGCAAGCTGCAAAAAGAGCAGCAGCGGCAGCCCGTAACGAAAATAAGGCTTTCGGGTTTTGTGACGGAAACCCCACATTCCACACAGAGCGCCCAAGGAGCCGCCGCACAATGCAAAGATAAAAAGCACCCGGATGGAGATGCGGCGTTTGCCCCGCTTCGCAAGCTGTTTGTCGATGCCAAAAAGCAAAAAGGCGGCAAGGTTTATAATCGGAAGCAGTATACCGGCCCATTTCAAAAAGGTGATGCCGCCGGGCGTAAGCGTCGGCAGATGCCATGCGCCGAGCCGGAGCCTTTTGGTAAGCACAAGATAAACAAACAGATGCAGGATCACAAAAAGCCCGCTGAGGATCTGGCGGCTGAGTGCTGCGTCTCGCCGCTGTTTTGCTTTGGCGGTGTCCGCTCCCCGAAGCGGTACCCGATCCCATAAAAGTTCGGCCAAAAGTGCACCGATCGAACCGCCGGCTGCCGCAAAAATCAAACAAAAAACCGAAGGCAAACCGCTTTTCTGCCGGGAGCGCAAAAATGCGTCCAAACCAAACAGCAAAAACGCCGCCGCGTTGAGCAAAATAAAATATCGGTCAATTCCGGAAAGGGTCATGGAATGCCACCTCCTAAAAAATCTGGTTTTTAGTATACAGGAATCGGCCCGATTTTGCAAAATAATAAACTATACAAACAAAAAGAGAAAGAGTATGATAGAGACTATCAAAACCAAAACAGAGAAAGGAGAAAGAACATGAAACCAGACATTTTGGTGTTTATGAGTGATCAGCATGGAGCCTGGGCAATGGGCGGAAATGATTGCCCGGTGCAAACTCCGGTGCTGGATGAGATGCGTGCACACGGTGTGGAATTTGCCAATACCTACACACCTTGTCCGTTGTGCGTACCTGCCCGTATGGCGTTTTTGAGCGGCAAAATGCCGGGAGATACCGGCATTCTTCTGAACGATGATACTCTGCCGGATACGACCCCCACCTTCCTGCACAGCCTTGCCGCGGCAGGCTATGAAACGGTGCTGGCAGGCCGAATGCACTTTGTGGGCGAGGATCAGCGCCACGGCTTTACCAAACGGATCGCACCGGACATTACTCCGGTCACATGGAACCGTCCGGCCGAAAAGCTGGAACAGGAGCGGGGCGTTTTTGTGCCTACTTACGCTGCAAAGGGGTGCACAGCGCTGGCAGGCGGCGGCGAAAGCCCGGTGCTTTGCTATGACCAAATGGTGGTGGATGCGGCACTGGAATATTTGAAACAGCCGCATGATAAGCCCCAGTTTTTGCTGGTGGGTATCTATGCGCCGCATTTTCCCTATGTGGCACCCAAGGAGCTGTATCAAAAATACCGCGAAAACGCAAAGCTCACCGAAGGATTTTATGATACTCCGGATTATATGAATCCTTTTTTGCAGGCACGGCAGAACCATGCGAGCGAAGAAACGGCACTTGCGGCGCAAGCGGCCTATTTTGGACTGATTGAAAAGATGGATCGGCAGCTGGGAGAGGTTCGTGAGGCGTTCCGCACATTCTGCCAAAAGCGGGGCAGTCAGCCGGTGGTGTGCTATCTGTCCGACCATGGGGACGAGCTGGGTGAGCGCGGGATTTTTGGAAAATGGAATTTCTTTGAGCGCAGCAGCCGGGTTCCCTTTATTGTGGAGGCACCGGATCTGCCGAAGGGCAAACGAGCAGAAGGTCTTTGCAGCCTGCTGGATGTGGGCCCCACTCTTTGCCATCTGGCGGGAGCGGAGCCGCCTGAAGGAGACGGATGGGATTTGATTGAGCTGCTGAACCGGCCCGAGTGGCCCGACCGCACGGTGTTCAGTCAGCTGATCGAACCGGAAACGAATGGACGGTATCGATATGCGGTGATGGCGCGGCAGGGTCGGTATAAATGGGTGAGCTATCACGGATGTGAAGAACAGGATATGCTGTTTGACTTGGAAAAGGACCCGGGTGAGCGGGAGAACCGAGTCAAGGAACTTGCCGATGTGGCAAAAAAGATGGAGAAAGCTGCCCGGGAGCTTGCAGACCCAGATGAGGTGGAAGCAATGCAAGCGATTCATAAAAAACGGGCGAATTGGTTCCGCGCAGTGGAGGCAGCCGGGGAATGGAACGAAGACGAACGATGGCAGGCTGTTCCGCAAAGCGCAAGGCAGGAGCCGGAAATTTGTGTAAAAGGAAGTACGCTGCCGTGATGAACCGGATGAGAGGAGAAAAATAATGAGCGAAAAAAAGCGCACGACCATTCGGGAGGTGGCAGCGCGTGCAGAGGTGTCGATCAGTACGGTTTCACGCTATTTGGCAGATCCGTCCAGCGTCCAGCCTTTTTTGGCATACCGAATCAAAGATGCAGTCAAAGAGCTGGAGTATGTGCCCAATACCTTTGCACGAAATCTCAGACGCGGTACTTCTACGTCTATAGGTGTAGTGGTGCCCAATCTGGAATTCTTCTTTGGCAAAAGCTGCCGTGCAATCAGCGATTATTTTTACAATCAGAATTATGTGACCCTAATCTGCGAAACCGACAATGAGGCCCAGAAAGAGCAATTTTTTATTCAGCAGCTCATTGAGCAGCAGGTTGCGGGAATCATTGTGGCCACCTGCGGCTACAATACCATGTTTTTGCAGCAAGTCCATCAGAAATATAAAAATTTGGTTATGTTGGATCGAGGCGAGAACATCGGCTGTGATGTTGTAACCGAGAATCACGAGGAAAACGCATTCCGCTTAACCCAGTTTGTGCTGGCCAATAACCCTTGTGACAGCTTGGAGCTGCTGCTGGGCCAAGAGGTGGGCGTAAATACAAAACTGTGCCTCAATGGTGTGGAGCGTGCGCTTGCCGAGGCGGGTGACCGTCCCGCACCCAAGGTGTATACCCATTATGGATGCAGACGAGAGGATCTGCTCACGGCTGCGGTCAAGCAGGTTCAGCAGCGGCTGGATAAAGGCCGCCCCACATTTTTGGGATTTGAACCGGATTTTGTGGAACAGGCGGTAATCAATATGAACCGTTTGGATCTGGGAATGCTTGATAAGGTGGACATTGCAGGCTGCGCCATGCGCAACACCATGGATAAGCTGGGCATGAAATTTCCCTGTGTGGTACGTAACCCCGAACTCGTTGGAATCAAAGCGGCAGAAGTTTTGTATAAGCGCATTACCGGCACAAAGCAAGAGGCTCCGCAGCGGTACGAAGTAAGCTCGATTTGGAATTTGGAGGGGTGAAGCAACATGAATGTTTTATATATCCACACCCACGATACCGGGCGGTATATTCAGCCGTACGGCTACCCGGTTCCAACACCGAATCTTCAGCGACTTGCGGAACACAGCTTGCTGTTTCGTCAGGCGTATTGTGCTGCGCCTACCTGCAGCCCCAGTCGAGCGGCGCTTTTGACCGGACGCGCTCCCCACAATAACGGAATGTGGGGTCTTGCACATCGGGGATTTTCGCTGTTTGAGCCGCAGAACCATCTTGCCGCCGCCTTTGATCGGTTCGGGTTTGAATCGGTTTTGTGTGGAATCCAGCACGAGTCGGTGCAGGCAGAGAGTCTTGGGTATACCCGGATTTTGGGTTCGCAGAACTACTCCATGGGAAAATGCGATGCCGATTGGCGCAGTTTTGATTTGCAGAATGCCCATCTTGCGGCGGATTACTTAAAAGAGAAGCATCAAAAGCCCTTCTTTCTTTCCTATGGAATGTTCAATACCCACCGCAAATTCCCGGAGCTTGAGCCGGGAGAGTCCGGCAGCTATGTACGTCCGCCGGAGCCGCTCTGCGATAACGCCGAGAACCGGGAAGATATGGCCCGATTCATCAAAAGCGCAAAAACTGCGGATGAGTGCGTAGGGATTTTGCTGGATGCGTTGGAAAAAAGCGAAAATGCCCAAGATACCATCGTGATCTTTACAACGGATCATGGACCGGCCTTTCCCAATATGAAGTGTACCCTGTACGATGTGGGAATGGGTGTGGCCTTAATGATCCATCTGCCCGGCACAAAACGAAACGGAACCGTGAGTGATGCGCTTGTCTCGCATCTTGACATTTATCCCACGCTTTGCGAATTAACAGGCCTGCCTCGGCCGAAAGAGCTTGAGGGCGTGAGCCTTGTGCCGCTGCTTACCGGCAAAGCCGAGCGTGTACGGGATGCAGTGTTCTGCGAAAACTCTTTCCATGTAGCCTATGAGCCAAAACGCTGTGTGCGCACGGAGCGATATAAATACATCCGCCGTTTCAGCGCATGGCCCAGTGGAATGCCGTCCAATACCGATGACAGCCCGGATAAGTGCCGCCGTTTGGCAGAAGGGTATTATCAAAGGTCTGTTCCCCAAGAACTGCTTTTTGATTTATGGAATGATCCCTATGAGCGGGAAAATCTGGCGGATGATGCACAATATGCCGCGGTAAAAGAAGAGCTTTGCAAAAAACTGGAAGATTGGATGCACAAAACGCAAGATCCTCTCTGCCGGGGAATCATGTATCCGCCGAAGGGCGCACTGGTGAACTATCCGCAAAGCCCCAGCCCAGCCGAAAAGGTGTTTGTCAAAGACTGGGAGGAACTGGTCTAACCCCCGAGCTTTGAGTAAGCGGGTAAAGGAGTGGTTTGCTGCAATGCTGAAAACGTTTTCAGTATTGCAGCAAATGATATCAAATAAAACAAAGCTCCAAAAACTAAAAAATAACTAGTTTTTGGGCATTATAACGTAAAAATACCAAACAGTTTATTAAAAAAGTCAGTTGAAAGGCTCGAATTAGGATGGTATGATAAATTCAACAACAGAAAACGTTGGTACGGAATTAATAGAAACGTTTTCAGAAAAAGATGGATACAGGCAAATTTTAAGGAGAGTGTAAAAAATGAAAATCTTCAAGCGTATTGCAGCCAGTGCGCTGGCGCTCACCATGTGCGCGGGCATGATGATCGGCTGCGGAAGCACCGGTTCCAGTACCCCCGCTGCAAGCGGCGAAACAACCGATGGAGCTTGGAAGCCCACCAGCAATATCAACATTCGTGTTCCCTTCAAGGCAGGCGGCAGCGCTGATACCTTTGCCCGTATCGCCGGCAAGGGTTTGGAAGCTACTTACGGCCAGAGCGCAATCATCAACAACCTGACCGGCGCTAACGGCGCAATCGCAGCATCAGACCTTTTGAGCATGGATGCACAGCCCACCGAAATGATGGTGGCCGGCATCACACTGTTCACCTTGGCTCCGCTGTTCAATCCCGACATTCAGCTGAATCTGGACGATTTCGAGATGATCGGCAGCTTGGTTTCGGAAGATTTTGTTATGCTCACCAACCCCGAAAAAACCGGCATCAAGACCTTTGAGGATCTGATGGAATATGGCAAGTCCAACCGCGTGATCTGCGCAGGCAACCCTGCCGGCGGCACTACCCATATGCTGGCTACCGTATTGTTCGGTGATGCCGGCATTGAGTGCGAAGTTCTGGCCGATAACGGCGGTTCTCAGAACGCACTGGCTTGCGCAAGCGGCGACGCAACCGCCTGCATTGTGTCTGCAAACGCAGCGCAGCAGCTGGTTCAGGAGGGTTCGCTGGTTCCCATTGCTTGCTTCTCTGAAGAAGATTTCACCGGCTATGAGGGTTACACCGTTCCCACTGTTAAGAGCAAGGGTTACGACATCGTGTTCAAGTCCTGCAACTTCCTGATGACCAAGAAGGGCGTGGACAAGGCAATCGTGGATCAGATCTATAACGATATGCTCGCTTACCGTGAGACCGCCGACTTCAAGGAACTGGCTGCAAACGCACAGTATGTGCCCGACAACCAGAACGGCGATCAGGTTCGTGCTACCGTCGAAGCTGCTGCTGAGCTGTGCAAGGAAGCTTACGACAAGTACTACGCAAAATAATCCGTTTCGGAAGAATGCGAAAGAAAGGGGAGCAGCTGAGTTGTTGCTCCCCTATTTTAAAATAAGCTCTGCCGTGTGAGGCAGGCTTTGTTAAAAAGAGGAATGATCATGAAAGTACATTATCGCTGTAATCTGGTGGCGGGCATTGCGGCAGTGCTGTTTGGCCTGATCGTGATTCTGCTGATTCCGGGACAAATCAGCCTTGGCTACGGCGAAGTCAAGGGAATTACTCCCCGTACGATGCCCTATGCACTGGGCGGCATCTGTGTTGTGCTGGGTGCCATTTTGATTTTCCAGAGTCTCGTGCTCAAAAAAGATACCGTGCGGGAACTGGATCTTAAAAAAGAATTAAAAGCACTTTGCTATGTGCTGGCAATGCTGGTTTATGCGCTCTTATTTAAGGTGAACTTCATTTTGGCCTCCATCTTTTTGGGTGCGGTCACTCTGCTGTTCCTGCGCTGTAAAAAACCGTTGTATTATGGAATCGTGATTGCGGTCGTGCTTGGTCTGTATGCGCTGTTTACGCAGGTCCTGCACGTTCGGATGTAAGGAGGTGCTGTTATGGGCGACGTAATTATGCAGGCACTCGGAAACCTGTTTACCATCCAGAACTTCCTGTTTATGAACATTGGTTTGTTCATCGGCATCATTTTTGGTGCAATTCCCGGCATGAACGGCAACCTTGCAATTACCGTTTTGCTGCCCTTTACCTTTTTGATTGAGCCGGTTCCGGCTCTGCTGATGCTCACCGCAATCTTCTTTGGTTCCAACTTCGGTGGTTCCATCAGTGCAATTTTGATCAATACTCCCGGAACCAATGCCGCAGCTGCTACTCTTATGGATGGCTATCCCCTCTGCCGCAAAGGCTTCCCGGGAAAAGCGCTGGATACAGCCCTTGCCGCATCCACGGTGGGCGGCTTGATCAGTGCCACATGGCTTTTGTTCTTCGCACCGCAGATCGGCAAAATGGCTATGAAGTTCGGCGCTCCCGAATACTTTGCACTGGCCATCTTCGGCCTGTCCGTTATCGCATCGGTCAGCGGCGAAAGCATTATGAAGGGTATCATCAGCGGATGTCTTGGCATTCTGATTGCAACCGTTGGTATTGACTCGGTCAGCGGCGTTACCCGTTTCACCTTTGGTAACCTGCAAATGTATAACGGCATCAAGATGCTGGCTGTGCTGCTGGGCGTTTACGCCATTGCACAGATGATCAGCCGCATCAACGGTACCGAGGAAGGTGCTGTGAGTGAGCTGAAGCAGCTGGACAAGAAAGACAAGCTTTCTTGGAAGGAATTCCGCTCCCTGTTCTGGACGATGTTCAAGTCCGGCAACATCGGTGCATTTATTGGTGCGGTTCCCGGTACCGGCGGAGCCATTGCCTCCTTCCTTGCCTATAACGAAGCAAAGCGCTGTGCAAAAAAGGGCGAAAAGTTCGGTGAAGGCGAGATCAAGGGCATTGCTGCTCCTGAGGCTGCCAACAACGGCGCAACCGCTGCAACGCTGATCCCTCTGCTCACTCTGGGTATTCCCGGAGACGTGGTTGCTGCCACTCTGCTGGGTGCGTTTACCATGCAGGGCCTTGTGGTTGGCCCCAAGCTTTTCCAGAATTCCGGTCCCATTGTGTACGCAATCCTCATTGGCTGCGTGATCACTCAGATCTTTATGTTCCTGCAGGGCAAATATCTGCTCAAGGTTTTTGTTAAGATCACCCATATCCCGCAGGATCTGCTGACCGCATTGCTGGTTATTATCTGCTGCACCGGCGCATTTGCGATTGCAAACTCGGTGTTTGACGTGTATGTGCTGCTGATTTTCGGCGTAGTTGCTTATTTCATGCAGAAGGTCGGTCTGCCTCCTGTACCCATTGTTTTGGGTATGGTTTTGGGACCGGTTGCCGAATCCAACCTGCGCAACGCACTGGTTTTGAGCAACGGCAGCTGGACCATTTTCCTCAAGCGCCCCATCTGCCTTGCCTTTATTATCCTGACCTTTGTGCTGATCTTCCTGCTGAAGAAAAACAGCAAAAAGGAAAAAGCAGCCGCAGAGCATCTGCGTGAACAGATGGAAGCCGATCAGGCAGAAAACGCAAAGGCTTGATAAACAACAGGAGCAATATAACAACAGGAGCAATATGATGAAATACAATAAATATTGGAGCGATATGCACAGCAACATCCATCACAATCAGATGGATGAGCTGGAACAGTGGTGCGATCATGCCCGCAAGGTCATGGATTTCTGGCCCATTGCGTATTATCCCATGTATATGCGCCGTAACGAAGCCGGCGCACCGCTGGAAGATTCTTATCCCACCGATGTGATCAATGCGGATTGGGAAAAGATTCGTGAGATCACCCAAAAGCTGAATGATGAAGGCTGGCCCATGTTCATGGGTTACGAGTGGCAGGGCTGCGGTTTTGACGGCGACCACAATGTGTTTTTCCTGAACAATGATCAGCCCATGGTGCACCCCATGCGTTATACTGAGCTGCGGGATGCATACAAAGGTGTGGAGGCCATCGGCATTCCCCATCATGTAGCTTATCAGCTGAACAGCCGCGGCAAAAACTGGGATACCCACGACGAAGAATTTTCGCCGTTTGCTGAGGTCTATTCCAGCCACGGATGCAGCGAAAACGATACCGGTCCTCGGGATATGGAGCGCCATTTGCACATGGGCCCCCGTACCGGTGAGACCTGCTATGAGCGCGGCCTTGAAAAGGGTCTCAAGGTGGGCTGCATCGCCAGCGGTGACAACCACAATGTTCCCGGCTGCTGCGACTATGGCATGATGTGTGTTCTTGCTGAGGACAACACCAAGGGGAAAATCTGGGAAGGCCTGCGTGCCCGCCGGGTTTATGGTGTGAGCCGTACCCGCATGGACATCGACTTTACCATCAACGACGTGCCCATGGGCGGCGTTGTAAAGCCCGGCAAGGGTGTGATGAAAATCAAAATCAATGCGGCCGACGCCATCGACCGTGTGGAAGTACTGCGGGACAATATTCTGGATGAGATGATCGTTCACGCAGGTACTTGGGAACGGGACGAGCTGACCGGACGCTTCAAGGTGAAGTTTGCCGTGGAGTTCGGCTGGGGCCCCAATCCCAATTTTTACAAAGATCAGCTGGTTAAAAAATGGCATGGCCGTTTGGATGTGCCCGGAAAACTGCTGAACATTCAGAAGTGCTGGAACAGCTATGGTCAGGACCTTTATAATGTAACTGATAACTCCTGTGAGTTTGATATGACCAGCTACATGAGCACCACCACCGGCCACTGGATGGGACCCAGCACGGTGCAGAAGGAAGGCTTCGTGTTTGAGGTGGAAGCTCAGAAGGACGACGTACTGCTGCTCACTGTGGACGGCAAGGAGTATCAATTGGCTGTTGCCGACATTCTGCATACCGGCCGCATCGAGGCAGAGTATGAGGAGAGTGTGGAGCTGGCAAAGCGCACTTTCGGAGACGTTGAGCACTACCGTGATGACCTGTTCTGGCACAATGCCCACAAGATCCGCATCCGTCAGGCAGTTCCCGAGAAGGGCT
>RCNH01000826.1_pt1 | contig 11749 bp, 8 predicted proteins | sample 2041161 | NCBI WGS metagenome assembly RCNH01 (sample SAMN09708215, study PRJNA481090) | Feces metagenome, whole genome shotgun sequencing project. | biome: feces | host: Leptonychotes weddellii | place: Antarctica: Sion Island | collected 2010-03-01 | reverse complement strand
GTAAAGCCTATGAACTGCCCAGGAGGTGTACTTGTATACAAGTCACGTCCACACAGCTACCTACGCTACGATAAGAAGAACGCCAACAAGTAAGACTTATTGGTCGCTCAAAAGACAGCGAGAGATTGGAAACAGTCTCTCGCTTATTTTTTGCCGTGGGTGCACCGTCTCCCCGTGTTCGCCCTCCTGTCGCAGGGGTAGTGAGGGTAGAGGAAGGAGTGGTGCGAGTACGGTTTTTTTTGTGTCTAAATGTGCGCTCGGTGTGCGCAACGGGCGCAGGTGGTGTAAAGATGTGCGGAGTGGGTAGACATCAAAAAAGGTGACAGCGCAACCTGAAAGGCACTCTGCCACCACAAAAAAATCGGAAGCCCTCTGTCTTGAGCTTCCGATATGATGTTCCCCATTCCCAACCCTCGTCTTAAACGGTCAGCACGCGGTAGTAAATAATAATCGGTAATTGGTGCATGTGTAACAATGATGGGCCTTACGATTAGCGTTGTGATAGGCCCCGCTCCACACCCATAATGTCACCGAAGTGACGTTTTTTGTGCTCGCCCCGCCAAAACTACATCCTTGGTTGTAGTTGCCTACAACAGGTCGGTGCTCCAGTTGGCCTGCTGGAGTCTCACGTCCAGCTCTCGCAACGAGTGCGACAGGTCATCGACATATTTCTGCAACTCCGCCACATTGATGGTGCGTACGTAGCGGATTTCGTTCATCGAGTAGCGGTTGTTGGCACCGGCTGCCTCGCTGAGGACATTTCTCAACACCGAGATACGCAGGGCAAGGGTGTCCTTGCGTGCGATGATGGCGGTCAGCACCTCACCCTCGGAGGTGGTCTCCATGTTGGTGAGGTTGATTCTGAAAATCAAATCCTCCAATTGTTTGAGCGCGGTGTTCAACTCGCGGAACAAATCATCGGGATCTTCTGCGGGGTCTTCGCCCTCCTGAATTCTTACATTGCTCTTGATTCGCTCCTCGAGCTGCGAGATGCGTTTTTGCAGGTCGGCTCTCAGGCTCAGTGCTTCTGCTAACTTCATAGTATCGTGTTTTTTATTGATTCGACGCCTTGTATTGCGAAAGATAATCAAAATTTTCGGGCTTGAGAAACATATTTTGCGGTTTCTGCATCGCTTGGGGGGCTGTGGGTGTACAATATCTGTATTTATTAATTATATTTGCGCCATAACAAAATTATAAACAGATGATTATGAGAAGGTATGGTTTTTTGGTGGCACTGCTGACCATCATATTGTTCGTATCGTGTGGTCAGAAGAAGGCCGAGCGCGAAAAACAGATGCAGCAGGTGACTACCGAGCGTGACTCGCTGGCGGCTGTTGTCGAGCAGAAGGAGCAGTTGATTAAGGCTGTTTTCGATGACATCAACGCTATTTCCGACAATCTGTCGCTCATCAAGAAGCGCGAGAATATGATTGCCGTAGCCGATGCCCCCGAGGGTGGTGCTCGTCCCGTGGAGCAGATTAACAAGGACATCGAGGCCATCGACCGTCTTTTGCAGGACAACAACAAGAAACTCTCCTCGCTGAAGCGTTATGCCGCACAGTTGCGCAAGGCCAATCTGAAGATTGACGGTCTGGAGAAGATGATTGCATCGCTCAACAGCGATGTGGAGAACAAGCGTACCGAGATTGAGTCGCTGCGCAAGGAGATGTCCGAGAAGGACGACGAATTGAAGTTCCTCAATGAGCAGGTACCCATTCTGGAGACCGAGGTGGAGAACCTCCACGTGGCGAAGGAGGAGTTGGAGAACAAACTCAACACGGTATATTACATCGTCGGCACCGAGAAGGAGCTGTGCGGTGCGCAGATTGTCAATAAGGAGGGTTTCATCGGCCGTTCGCTCAAGATGGGACGCAACACCTCGGTGGATAGCTTCACCAAGGCGGATTCGCGTATGCTCAACGAGATTCCCATCGGTCACAAGAAGGTCACCGTGGTGAGCAGCCATCCTTCGGATTCGTATAAGCTGATTACCAACGACAAGAAGGTGGTCATCAAGCTGGTGATTGAGAACCCCGAGAAGTTCTGGGAGTCGTCGAAGAAGCTGGTTGTCAGCTACAAATAGTCGCTATCGAAATACGGCGAGGGGCGAACCTTTGAGGGTGCGCTTCTCCGCATGACAGCAAATAGAAATGTCGGCAGGAATTTGTTTCCTGCCGACATTTTTTTGTATCCGAGGGGCGGTTTTTTGTTCGGGGTGCGCTTCGGAGTTCGTGGGCTGTTGTGCGTTTTGAGGGGCGGTGTCTGCTCATATCGTCTCGTCAGTGCCTGATAATTTCCTCGCGCCAGACACCTTCCCCTTACGTACGGCCACAAAAAAAAGAGCGGATATGCAACCATATCCGCTCCTCGAATTTACAGGCGATTTAGTAAGCCTTCAGACGATTGAAAGTCTTGACGGCCTCTTTGCGGAGGGCTTCCGACTTCTCATTCTTGGCCATGCGCTCGCACATCTGCTCGATGGTGGGACGCTGCCATGAGTTGTAGAACCAGCCCAGAGCCTCGACAGCTGCCACACGCAGACTCTCCTCATACTCCGCACCCTCGGCAACCTTAATCAGCGCGGGAACGCAGTTGTGGTGGCGGTAGTTGCGGAAGTAGGTAATCTCTCTCATGCGGCTCTTCATGGGAATCTCCTTGTTGCCGACATTCTCGAACTTCTCCGTGAAACGCTCCTTCTGGTTCTCGATACCGCGAATGGCGAATGCCAGACGCTCGTCACCCTTGTAGAGGTAGGGTTTGGCGGCAAATGCCTCCTTGAGAACTGCGATGGTCTTATCCGGCTCGAAGAAACTCATGGTTTTGTCCAGCTGGAAATAGACGCGCTTCGAGAGGAAATCCTCGGTCATCACCTCCGCGGCAGCGGGAATCAGCTCATCGTTACCGCAGTTGCTGAGCCACGAAGTACCCAGACGGCGAATCAGCTCGTAGGAGTCTTTCACCGCGATTTTGAGTGCCTCGATAAAGAGGGGCGAGTGCTTGGTGCTGAGCAGGGTCAGTGCCTCGAGACGCACGTTGGCGTACTGTGAGTTGATGCTGCGCTCGTAGAGCAGGTCGTTGAGTTTTACATAGCCGCACTCGCTCAGACGGCGGAGTGCCATGCTCTCGATGTCCACGGGATATTTGTCATCGACATACTTCAACCAGTATTTCACATCGTTGTGACGGGTCACCATGTCACGACCAAAGTCCACGCCCTTCATCGAGCGGTTGGTGAAACGATAGGTGGGGTCACCGATGAGATGGGTCTCCAGATAGTGGACGTGGCGTCCCCACTGACCGACTCTCACACCGCAGTCCAGCAGACCCATGTAGCGGTCGGGCCACTTGTCCTGAAGGGCATTGACTGAGTTGGCCTGTGTGATGACGGCATCACCCTCCGAGAAGATGTAGCTCGAAGCGATGCAGTCGTCGAGGTGGAACGAACCGTTGTAGCAGGCATCGAAGATGACAAAACGGGGGTTGAGCTTGCGGTTGTGCAGCTCCTCGATGTGGATGTCGAGGGCGTAGTTGTAAATCGAGTCAGCCACGCGCAACGAATCCGACACCTCGCACCACTCCTCGCTCACGCCCAGACGCTTCATGAAGTAGGCCTTTGCCTCTTCATAATTGTCGGCATCGTAGAGCTTGCTGCGCAGGTAACGCTTCACATTGTCGATGCTGGCGGGTATCTCCGAGGTGTTGGGGTAGCCGTTGATGTACTGGGTGTCGGGCGCACCGTGGTGGTGGCACAACGCAATATCGACACCGGGCTGCTCCATGCACTCCAAGAGGTAGGGCTTCATCGGCCAACGGGTGTCGTAGTTGTAGAAATGCATCTTGTTGCCGGTCATGAACAATCGGGGCAGCTGCTCCTTCATGGCCTTCTGCTCGCCCGACCATGCGTCCAACGACTCGGAGTTGTAGCCGTGACCGCGGAAGACGAACATATTGTCCAGAGCGTTCTGCTCGCGGTGTGCCTTCACCACCTTACGCAGGTAGTTGCGCAGCAGTTCGTAGCTGTCCACCCCCTCGCGGTGGGGCGGACGGATACGTGCCGTGTAGATGTCCGAAGCGATGTGCTGTGTCGATTCGGGAGAGAGCGAGTAGTAGAAGTAGGCGGCGTTGTCGGCGTCCTGCTTCAGGAACTCGAACTTCATGTCGAAGTCATCGTAGAAGCGGTCGGAAGGAACCGAAGACTCCTTCCAATCGTTGGCCTGGTTCATCTTGAAGGCCGAAGTCAGATGCTGGGCATCGCGCACCATCGCAATGGGAATGTTGCCGATGAAGACCGCACCTTCCAGAGGGGTACGCTCGCCTGCCAGACGAATGAGCTGCTCGCGGACGACATCGGGCGATGCCCACTCGTCGACCAGCAGATAGGTGCCGAGCTGCTCCTCTTCCAGTACATCGCAGTAGGCGTTGATTTCGGCCTTGGCTTCAGCATAGCTGCGGCTGTCAACCACTACGGCAAAGGTGGTGGCTCTCTTGATTTTAGGCTTTCTGATTTCGGGGTTGGCGTAGAGCATTGCGGGAAGCATTGCCGCCAACAAAAAAGCTGTCAGTTTTTTCATACGTGTTTGTTTAAGTGATTGTTATGTTGTGTGCTTTGCGCCTTAGAACAACAGACCCACCTTGAAACCTGCCCAAAGACGATCCTCGAAGAGGTCTTTGTGGTCCGAAGCCTTGAAGTAGTCGGCCTGTGCGCTCACAAAGAGCGAACCGCGGCCACCGAAGATACGCTGGTAGGCATAGGTCAGCTCGCCACCGAAGGACGAATAACCCGTACCCATGCTGTAAAAGTCGCGCAGGGTGAACTGCTTGTAGCACTCCGTGTCGGCCTTGCTGCCGCCGTAGTCGATGGCGTTGTCGCTATTGCTCTTGAAGGCCATGCGCAACTCGGTGAGCAGCGAATGACGCGGCGAGATGGCGAAATTCTTGCGACCAAAGAGATTCACGGTGAGGTTCTTGACCATCTGTGTGCTGTGGGGGAAGTAGTAGATGTCCTCCATCTTCTCGGTCTGAAGACCTACGCCTGCCATCCAGTTGTAGGCATTGCCGCGTGTGGTGCGCACGTACTGCAACTTGCCGTTGAAGCCGCTGATGGTCGAATTCGAGCGAATGCTCTTCGACTTGATAATCCACTTGCCGACCTCGAACGAGTTGTCGAACTCCTGTACATACTGAATACCGTCGATGCTGCGGTTGGCATAGCCTGCATCGAGATAGAAAGTACCCTTCTCCGAGGGGCTGTACTTCACGTGGAGGTCTACCGAGTAGCGGTCATCGACCGTTGTGCCGACCATCTTGGGGGTGAAGGTAAAGCTGTCGGTGACGTCCTCCACGTTGTGCAGGTAGTCGCCCTCGAGCATCACCTCGAAACCCTCGGTGCGGAAGGTGTACTGACCACCTACGCCCATGCAGTTCGAGTTGTAGATACGGGTGCCATCGCTATTTTGACCGCCGATTTCGGTCGAGATGAAGAAACCGGGGAAGTTCATGATGTAGACCGGCTGATTGACCTGTGGGATGCTGTTCGAGGCACTGCCGTCCTCACGGCGCGACCAGTAGCGGTAGTAGGCACCCAGCGAGTGTTTCTCGCCGATGGTCACCGTAGCACCGGGACGAATCTCAAACTTCGAGAGATTGACCAGTGGTCGGGGGTCGAGCTGCTTGGCAGCCTGTCCGTTCTGATAGCCGATGCTCATACCCACAATCAGGTGGTTCCACAGTTTGGGCGATGCAGCCTTCACCTCCATGTCGAAGAGCTGGTTAATCCAGTCGCTCTTGTGGGTGTCGGCGATGTAGAAGGGCGTACCGCGCAGGGGGTCGAACAACGAGGCGTTGTATTCGGCGTCACCCACATTGGTGCGGTCGTAGGAGAAGCGTCCCCAGATGTAGGCACCCTTCAAACCCTTCAGACGACCGCCACCCTCGGTGGCAAAGCTGTAAGTGGTGTTGTCGGCACCCGACTGCACGCGCTTGAGCGAACCTTTCTCGCGCTCGAAGGCCAGTTCCACGGTGCTGTAATAGTTGATATCATCGAGTTGGATGTCGGCGGCGTTCTCCGAGTGGGTGAAGTGGAGGTTGTCCAACTTCAGACGCTGAACGGTCGCCGTCATATTGATTTCCTCTTTGTCTGTCGTACGATTTTGGGCATCGGCACCTGCAACCATCGACAAGAACAAGAGAGACGTCGCTGCCAATTTAAAATATTCGTATCGAATCATAATCATCTTCATTTTAGAATTACTTGTTCATGGACCAGCTCCACGCAGGAGTCTTGATGCCGTCGCGGCGATGTGCGGGCGGTGTTAAGGCTTCGAAGTCGTATGACGAGTCGTTGGTGTCCTGATAAATGGGTGAACCGTCGGGGCGTTCGTCAATCTTCTTGCGCGATACGCTCATGTTGTTGTAGGTGGCACCTACCGAAGCGGCTCCCGCATCGACAAAGCCGGGGATACGCTTCTTGTTCAACTCCGAGGAAGTGCCCAGCAGCTCCACACCGTCGATAATCTGTGCGGCGGGAATACGTGCGAACTCGATGGTGTTGCCCACCTTGTGCTGGGTGGTCTCGCCCAATATCCAGTAGGATTTGTCCTCAAAAGTGAGGTCGCGTCCCGGCTGGTAGAGACAGAATGCACTGCCGAATACCGAGGTCAGCCACTGTGTCTTGTTCACTCTGCCCGACCAATAGACATATTTCAAATCGGGTACATCGGGGTTCTGACGCTGGGGGTTGCCCGACCATGCCTCAAATTCCACCTTCGAGTTGTCCATCAGTGCATATTCGCCCGTGCGACCCTGATTCTTGGTGTGGTCGGCACCCTCCTGTGCGATGATGACCGACTCGCCCGGCTGGAGAGGGTAGTCCTTGCCTGTGCCGGGGAACTGCCATACCACGCAACCATAGACGTAGTTGTTCTTGCCGTCCTCGTCGGGCCACTGGGGAGGTGTGGCGGTGGGGGTGCCGGGTTCGAGCTGTGCGAAGCAGAGGTGGTCGAGGTAGTAAACCTCGTCACCGTTGTTGTAAATCTCATAGAACTGATTGCGGAAGTAGAAACCCGGACTGCCGGCGTAGAAAATCTCGCGGAAGCACAACGGACCTACTCGCGAAGGACGAATGGCGAGCGAGTAATCCTGCGAAGCGGCTGCCTGTTCGGGGGTGACATCCTTCATCAGGGGTTTGTTCTTCAGCGCACCGTTGAGGTAGTAGACGATGCCGTCGTTTTCGGTGCGTCCCGTCACGGAGATGGTGTAGTTGCCCGGAACGACATCTGCCGTGGCGATACCGTTCTCATCGGTCTGGGTCTCCACAACGCTGTCCTCATCGTAGTTCACAAAGCGTACTTTGAGTCCGTGGGGTTTGAAATCGGGGTCGGGGGTGCCGTTGCCGTCGATATCTACAAATCCGGTGACGGCATTGACCTTTATCGATACATTAATCGGCTTGACAATCTGTGCATCGTCGGCATTTTCCATCATCTCCACACACGAGGTGAACGTCAGCGATGATGCCACAATGCCGAGAAGCAATGAGTATGTTTTTTTCATGGAATAATCGTGGTTTAGCATTATTTAATTTTCATCGAAAGTGCCGCACCGAAGAAGAACGTGTTGGCATTTCTTCTGCGGTAGGTCCCCGGATTCTTGGTGCTCTCCCAAATGGGGGTGCTGCGGAACATGTTGTTGGCGAAGAAGGAGATACGCATGAAGTCGCGGATTTCCTTGGTCACGTTGATGTTCATACACAGAACGGCAGGCATGGCACCTTCGCGAATCAGACGGCGGTCGTTGAGTGCGGGGCGCATGTCGATACGCTGGAACTCCGGCTCGTCGATACGCGAGGGGTCGAAGTCATAGACCTTGCCGTCCAGACGAGAGATGTACTTCACGGGGATAGAGTCGTTGCGGAACGATTCGTAGCTGTGCTCACGCCATGTGACGCTGGCGGTGAGAGTGACGATGAAACCTACGCGGGGAATGTTGTGGGTGATTCTCAGGTTGGTCGATGTACGCGAGTAGTGGTTGGCGGTGTTGCCCGGCTCGAAGACACCCATGTGGGGATAACGCTCCTCGACCGAAGTGCCACCCGGACGGTTGCCGAAGGTGTAGTAATTGACCCATTTCCTGCTCTTTATCAACGAACCGTTCAGCACGAACGAGGTGCGGATAGCATCGATACGGCCGAAGTCGATGTCGAACTCGATACCCTTGTTCTCCGATGCCGAGTAGTTGGTGGGGATACGGTAGCTCAACAGGATTTTGTCGGAACCTGCCAGATTGAGGACGGGAAGGTCGGTCTCATTGACGGGGTCTTCAGCCTCATAGCGGATGTAATCCACGCTCTTGAAGGTGTCGAACGTGCGGCTCATCATGTAACCGTTGTGGGTGCGGTCGTTGTAGTAGACAAACGAACCCTTCACCTGTCCGATTCTGAAATCGAAGCCGGCCTCCCACTTGCGGGTCTCGGCCATCTTCAGATTGGGATTCTCGGTCGAGAAGACGCGTGTGGTGGCAATCTGGAACTTCTGGGCATCGGTGTAACCGCTCTGGTTGCTGTTGTCGAAGTTCAGAATGTCGAAGTAGGCGTCATCGGGATAGAGGTAGCCCAGCGAGGGAGCTTTGTAGGTGTGACCGTAACCACCGCGAATGCTCAGGTGGTCGGGGATAAGCTCATACGATGCGTTGATACGGGGGGCAAATTCGCCATCGAGTCCGAAGACCTTGTCGAAACGCACACCTGCCGAGATGTCGAGACGGCGCGAGAGAATGTTCATCGAGAAGTTTTCCTCGAGGAACAGACCCAGGTGGTTCATGAAGGGAACCTCCTTGAAGCTGCGCTCGCGCTGTGTGGCGAAGTCCTCGCCCAGATTGCGGTAGGGAGGATTCATGGGGTCGAAAATCTTACCCTGACCCAGGTTGCCCGACGAGCGGAAGTCACCACCGACAATGATGCGGTGACGGGTTGCGCCGAGGTTGCCCGAGAAGGTGGCGGAGAGCTGTGTAAAGACGTTCAGCTCCTTACCCATGATGTCGTAGTGGTCGTTGTAGCTCGAAGGCAGACGCCATGCACGACCCTTGCGGTCAGCCTCGCCGATGTTGGTAATCTTCGTACCGTCGGCCAGGAAGATGTCGCGGCCGGGGAAGCTCGACAACACGGCACCATCGGTCTTCGAGGTCGAGTAAGTCCAGTCGGCATTGACACACAGGTCGGAGAAGTTGGTCTTCTTGTTGGTGTAGTCTGCCGAGAGGGCGTAGTTGATGTTCTTCAGCCAGCCGGCGTTGAGGTGCAGCGCACCGTTGGTGTTCAGACGCAGACCCAAATCACGCTGATTGGAGGTTCGCTTGTCGTTGGGATCGTCGGGGTTGGGTTCGCCCTTATCCTTGGTGTAGAAGAGATTGAACGAGGTGTTAGTCGACCACTTGCCGATGCGGTTGGAGTAGGCCAAACGACCGGTCACACGGTTGTAGGTGTCGTAGCCCTCGCGGATGTTGCGCTGTGCAAAGGTGTAGTCCGCGCCGTAGTTCATCACGCCGTTACCCTTGCCCAACTTCAGACCGTGGGAGAGCGATGCCATGTAGACATTGGGGTTGATGTCCATCTGTACCGAGAAGGGAATCTTACCCGCCTTGCTGTTGACGATGACGGCACCCGACTCGATATCGCCATACTTCGCCGAGGCAATACCTCGAATGACCTCCACCGACTCGATGTTGTTGGTGGTAATCGAACGCATATCGATACCCGTGTTGGGGGTGGCGATGCTGGTGCTTGCGTATGAACCCATGGGCAGGGAGAGCATCTGCATGTTGGCGTTGTTGGAGATGGGCGTACCGTCCATGATGACTGCCGTACCGAAGCTCGAACCGTTACGCACGGAGAAGGTGTTGGCACCCTGCAACGAGATTTCGTCGGAGGTGCGGGTCTCGGCACCGGGCAGCAGTGACATCACATCGGCCAATGAGGTGGCCTGAATGTGGTCGATGGCAGCCTTCGAGATTTTCGAAGCTGTCGATGCTCCGGTCTTCTTCGACTCGGCCGACACCACGACATCCTTCAGATAGAAAGAGGTCTCCTGCATGCTGAAGGTAAAAGGCTGGTCGGCGGGCAGGGTGATGCTCTGTGAGAGCGGCTCGTAACCGAGAGTGGTGATTTCCACCACGTAGGTACCTGCCGGAATGGATTTGATTTCGAATTGACCGTCATTGTCGGTCGTCGTCGCAACACCGACCTCGGGCAGAGATACGACAGCATAGCTCAAGGGCTGTTTATTCAAAGTGGTGACACCGTTCTTGGTTGTCTTCACCGTGGTGGTGACAACACCTTTAAATAAAGTAGTCTTGGTTTTGCTATTTGCCGCAGCCGAAGTCGCAAAACAGAACAATAAGAAAACCATAAAGATTTTCAATAGTAAAGGGTTCTTCATAAGCGGGAAAATAAATCGGTTAATTTGTCTATTTCGTGTTGAATATGGGTTAAAGGTACGTAAATAAAGAACATAATTTATGGTGTATGAATGAAATACCTAATTATAGGGACTTCCCCGAAAGTGGCTTACCGGGAGCGTGGAACAGCACTTTTTGTTCGGATTGTCGCCACTGGGGAGATTGGTGTTTCTTAAATTTTTTAAAGATATTCCTGCTCCCTCCAGAAGCCTTTTCCCGCTGCTTTTCACCCTCTGTGTCGGGCTGTGCGCCGCAAGGACGAAATGTCGTAACTTTCGGGATTGAGCGGTCGTTCTGCCTTCGGGAGGGGCGATCTCGATAGTGGCGACAGGGCGTAAGACGGGCGTGGCGGTGGTCGGCGGACGGATTGCGACTTCGGGGCGGTTGTGGTGAATGGTCAGAGAGGGCAGAGTGGGCAATAAATTGCTTGATTTGTCCATTCTTGTGCGCGCAGATGTGGCAGAGCGGTGAAATGCAATTTCCCCATTATGGGGGAGGAGGGCAAAAGAGGGGTTGTAGGGTGCGGTCTCGCACGGGGAAACAACCTTTTTCTGGAAAATTTGCGATGGTGAGGGGGGGGCGGAGTCGGAGGGTATCCGGCAGGTTTTTGTCGTCCGCCGGTAGGAAAAGTAAAAATTTTTTGAGAAAATTTCAGCCCCTGTTCGGAGGTAAAGAGAGGAGCAGTGGGGGAAAAAGTTGGGGGCACGGAAGAATTTTTCGCAGGAAAAGATAGGAATTTTTTGCGGACGGTGAAGAAAAATTTTCAGGTCAAAAGTAGGTATTTTCACCCTGTCGGGAATGAGTTTTATCGGGGAACGGGGCGATGGGAGTGTCCCTATATTATATATAAATAGGTATAAAAGAGAAAATGACCTCAAAATACCGATTTTCGCAAGAACTTTACATTCTTGTGTAATATTTTTGCCCGATTGTGTTGCGGTATTCAAAACTTTTCATATCTTTGCACCCGATTTAACCCCACAACGTGTAGGGGCAAATCGAAACATCGAGTTCTTTGAGAAGAGTAAAAAATGAAAAAATTTTGATGAAAAATTTGCATAATTAAAATTTCTTTCATATCTTTGCACTCCGTAAACATAAAGGTTGATTTGCCGATGTAGCTCAGTTGGCCAGAGCAGCTGATTTGTAATCAGCTGGTCGGGGGTTCGAATCCCTCCATCGGCTCGAAGTTTACACGACTTATCAATAGCATTTGGGAAGTTACCAGAGTGGCCAAATGGGGCAGACTGTAAATCTGCTGGCTTACGCCTTCGGTGGTTCGAATCCATCACTTCCCACC
>RCNH01000825.1_pt1 | contig 11755 bp, 11 predicted proteins | sample 2041161 | NCBI WGS metagenome assembly RCNH01 (sample SAMN09708215, study PRJNA481090) | Feces metagenome, whole genome shotgun sequencing project. | biome: feces | host: Leptonychotes weddellii | place: Antarctica: Sion Island | collected 2010-03-01 | reverse complement strand
GTTTTTTTACTTTTTTTCCTCCAAATATTAATATGGAAGCTTTGCTTCCTGTATAAGGAAGAAACGCATCTGCCGGAAGAGATATAACACCTTGTAATGCATAGCCTTCCACCAGATATTCTCTTACTTTTCTTTCTGCATCAAATTTAAATAAAGTACCTTCTGTTACGATCACAACTGCCTGTCCTTTTTCTTTTAACTGTGCCATGATCTGCTGTAAATATTGAAGCTGTACTTTTCTTGTGTTAATGGGAAATTCATTTTTTCCCGGAAGCTCTGCCTCACCTACTGGAAGATTCGATAAAATTCTATCATACATAGAATATTCTGTTTTCTGTAAAGCTTCCTGTTCTATAAATTCTTTTTCTCCTGCACCAGAATAAAACATTAACATCTGTGCGAGAATTCCTTCTTCTTTTTCACTCTCGGAACCCTGTATTTCCCACTGAGGAAATTCTTTATAAAATGCTGTAAGAAATTCTCCAGTACGACAGGATGGATTCCAAAACTTTCCTGTCTCCTGTTTTTCCATAAGGTTTACCATCATCTGAGTAATGGGCTCAGGGGTAAGAAAGATATCACTATTTCCCATTTCATAAATCTGGTGTAACATTTCTTCCAATGCCTGTGGAAATACTTCCGGTATTCCCTGTCCCCATACTGCATGTTCATACAACCAATCAACAAATTTGCACAGTTCCTCTACCCATGCCTGATTTTCTACTAACTGTGCTTCTTCCATAAAATGGCCCGGTGATACAATAGATGCACAATACTGCATCTGATAAGAAAGCTGCCAGATTCTCTGCTGGCCATCCATATCTTCTTCCCCTTGAAACCATTCCATAGGAAATCCTGCATACGGAAAATATTCCTGTATATCCGTTCTCTCAGACGACTCAATAAATAAGCGGATATATGCCAAATATCCAAATTGAAGGGCTAATCCCAGAGATTTTTTTTCCTGTTCTATTTCTAATTTTTCCAAAAGATTTTTTATGTAATCTTTAAGATTTTCTCTATTAATATGTATATATTCCATTTGATTCCTACTTTCTGTCTTCTGTGTATTCTCCACAAAGTTCCTTGATAAATTTTCCTGCTGATTCCATAGCTTCTATGGCCATTTTAAAAGGCGACATCTGAAATACATGCCACATCCCTTCATATTTTTCAAAAGTCACAGGTACCTGATACGCCTCCATTCGATGCATCAGTTCTTCCGAATCAGACAGCAGGATCTCGTTTTCTCCTACCTGAATACAAACCGGTGGAAATCCTGTAAAATCTCCAAATAATGGAGATACCAGTGGGTTGTTTACATCTGTCATTCCTGCGTAATCTTCCACTGCTTTCTCCATATAGTCAGCATTTAAAATAGGATCTATCTGTGCTTTTTCTTTATGCGAGTTTCCCTGCAATGTAAGATCTGTCCATGGAGAAAATAATATCAATCCTTTCGGCATTTCCTTTTGTTTTTCTTTCAGTTTTAGTGTAAGTGCTAATGCAAGATTTCCTCCTGCTGAATCTCCTGCAATAAGAATCTGGTCTGGTCTCCAACCCTGTTCCCTGAGATATTTCCAAGATTCTAAAGCATCTTCCAGTGCAGCCGGATACGGATATTCTGGAGCAAGTCGATAATCAAAACTGAAAACTCCCATAGCACTTATTTCTGCCAGCTTGTTGGTAATACTTCTGGCATAACGAAAACTTCCTGTATTGTAGCCGCCCCCATGGCAATAAAGAATCACATAATCGTTTCTTTTCTCTTTTTCTATAAAAACCCATTCTCCAAAAATCTGCCCCGCCTGAACTTCAGCATAATTTATTTCTCTTGTTCTTGAAAAAATGCCACTTATATTTTCCTGTGACGCTCTTACTTTTTCTATATCAGAATTTTCTACAAGAGAATGCATCCTTCGAATCGCTTTCATTAAGTGTTGATTGGATTTCTGACTGATTGCCATATATTTCTCCTTTACTTGTCTTCTACTGCTTATTATACACGGAATTGTTCTGTTTTTGTATTGCCAATCGAAAAAAGTGACATTATAATAAAATTATGGATAAAATAAATAATAATCATAAAACATGGTATAAACTTGATTTATCTGCAAACGTATACCCTACTTTGCAGCGGAAAAACTTTTCTAATATTTATCGTCTTTCCATTACTCTTACAAAGAAGATCCAGCCTGATATATTACAACAGGCTGTGGATAGAGTTCTCCCTCGTTTTCCAGCTTTTAAGGTTGCCTTGCGAAAGGGGGTTTTTTGGCGGTATCTGGAACCCAACAATCGACCAGGACCTTTTGTACAGCCGGATATTATGAATCCCTGTATGCCCATGTCTCTTCGTTCCAACCACCGTTATCTGATACGTATTTATTATTACGAAAGGCAGATTTCTATTGAGATGTTCCATTCTCTTTCCGATGGAACAGGAGCACTCTTTCTTCTGAAAACCATTACTGCCGAATATCTTCGTTTATTAGGACATGATATTCCCTGCACAGAAGGTGTTCTGAATATTCATCAACAACCGGATCCCGAAGAAATGGAAGATGCTTATTTACGATATGCCACTTCTGGTGTCCACTCCAGAAGAAGTCAAGACAAGGCTTATCGTATCCGCGGACATAAAGAACCTTTTTACACCCTTAACATTATTCGTGGTCTTCTTCCCGTGGATCAGGTTTTAAAGGTTTCTAAAAGTTATCACGTCTCTGTGACGGAATATTTAAATGCCGTATTATTATATTCATTACTTCAGAAACAGCATCAAGATCATGTATTTCGGAAAAAGCCTGTGAAACTGGCCATGCCTGTAAATCTTCGTCGATTCTTTCCTTCCAAAACCCTTCGGAATTTTATTTCCATGGTCTATCCTTCCATCGATCCCCGAATGGGTGTGTACACCTTTGAGGAAATCGTCACACAGGTGCATCATTACATGCGTTATTACATTAACGACAAGTTTTTAAATGCGGATATTACCACAAATGCGGCAACCCAACAAAACTTATGGATTCGCATGGTTCCTTTATTTATTAAGGATATTGTTATCCGTCAGTTTTATATCCGTGTTCAGGATAAACAGTCTTCTGCTGGATTGACCAATCTGGGAGTCATCAAAGTCCCAGAAGAAATGAAGCCTTGGATAGAACGCTTAGATGTTTTAATGGGACAGCCGTTCTCCCCACGTACAAACTGTGCGATTATCAGTTATGATAACACATTAAGCATTAGTTTTGCCAGCAGTATCGTAGAAACTGATGTAGAACGCTGCTTTTTCAGAAAACTGATTGCTGATGGTATTCACGTAAAAATTGAAAGTAATCGAAATTTGGAGGAATCATAAATGTCATACTGTGTCAATTGTGGCGTAGAGCTGGACAAAACACTTTCTGTCTGCCCTCTTTGTCATACCAAAGTTATAAATCCTATGGAACCTGTAGATACCACTTCACCAAAACCTTTTCCTTCTCGAAAGGGGACGATTGATCCGGTGCGAAGAAGCGACATAACCATCCTGACTACTGTTGTTCTGGCTGTTACTGCTCTTGTATGCGGTCTTTTAAACTTTTTTTCTTTTCGCAGCACCCGATGGTCTCTCTATGTGATCGGTATCTGTATCATCTTATGGATATGTTTTCTTCCTGTATTTTTTCCTACAAGACTTCATGTATCTGTTAGTCTTGTTTTTGACTGTTTATCTGTTATCATTTATATGGGAATTATCTCCTTCCTTCATCCTGGAAAAGGCTGGTTTCTCCTTCTTGCCCTTCCTTTATCTTTGATGCTTATGGGAATGGTCTTACTATTGATCTATTTTCTTCACAGACCTTTTCATTCAATTTTGTCTACTGCTTCCGTACTAGTGGGAGAAATTTCTGTTTTTTGTGTGTTCACCGAACTTCTGATCAGACATTATATGAAAATTCCCATTTATCTTACATGGTCGGCTATTGTTCTGATCTGTGGTGTTGTAATTGATACTTCATTGATTACAATTATCCGAAGAGCTCGCTTAAGAGAAGAAGTGCGAAGAAGAATGCATATTTGACAGCCTAACCAAAACGATGTTCTTATCTAATAACCAAAACTGCCGGAAGTGATTGAAATAATCACTTCCGGCAGTTTTCTTTTTTTATATATCACATTTTTTTAAGATACCTAATCCAATGGGATATGGTCCTGTATGGACACCTATCGTCGCACCAATTTGTACCTGTACCCACTCATCTGGGATCGAACCTACTTCTTCAAATTTCTTCTTTAATGTTTCTTTAAATTCTTCATATTCTGGAATATCCAGCCCGATTCCTGTTCCAAACCAGTAGCCCTTCAGATTCACCCCTTCTTCTTTTAAAAACCGGAAAAATTTTTCTGTGACCTTCTGAAGTGATTTTTTTCTTCCTCGACATATTTCTGTTGTGCCTAATTCTCCATTGTAAAAATGAAGGATTGGTTTCATGTTCAGCATAGTTCCTGCAAGGCAGGCAACTTTTCCCAGTCTTCCACCATGTTTCAGATATTTCAAATCATTCGTCGTAAAGAAAATATGGCCCGTATTACGAATATCTTCCAAAAGAGGAATCGCTTTTTCCATGGTAATTTCCATGTCTCTTAATCGTACTGCCTCTTTTACAAATAATCCCTGAAGTGCTGTTACCAGCTGAGAATCCATAACGTAAATATCTGCATCTGGATATTCTTCTTCAATAGCCATTTTTGCATTCATTGCAGACTGCATGGAACCACTGAATTTTTTCGTAAGACAAATACATAATACAGGCAGTCCCTTTTTTACAATAGGTAAAAAAGCATCGATATAATCTTGTATGGAAGGCATGGATGTCTTAGGAAAACAATCCCCATTGTCTACCATATTCTGATAAAATTCTGTAATGGAAATATCTCTTCCTTCTCTTAAATAAGTCTCTCCATCCATGGATACATAAAAAGGAACAACCGTAACATGTACCTCTTTTGTATATTCTTCCGGCAAATCTGCGGAGCTGTCACATACTATTTCAAATTTCATGAAAACAACAAACAGGAACTTTCAACTTTTTAAAGTGATGAGAATGCAATTGATCATTCTCTATCCTGTTTTTCTCCTTTCCCTATATATTACACATTCATCTTTTGAAATGCTTTAGAAACATTAACTTTTCTTACAGTTCTACTTTTACTGCACCTTGAGGACGAACATGCATAACATATGCAGAACCTTCTCCTAATACTTTATTGATATAAGTCACAAATCCTTTTGTAGCATCTTTTGGAACGAAAGCAGCAATAACACCTGCAAAACCGCCACCGTGTACACGACAAGTTCCACGTCCCAATTTATCCAGATACAGTTTTGTTAATGCTAATGCAACTGTAATAGACTGCTCGTCAGGAGTCTCATTACAATAGCAGTTCTGAAGCCATTTCCATGAGGAATCACCAGATTCTGTAATCAGTCGAAGGAACGTTGCAAAATCTTTTGCTTCCAAAGCTTTAACTTCTCCATCTACACGTTTGTTTTCTTCGAAGAAATGGAACGCACGAAGCACTGCACGATCTCCTGCAAATTTGCGGATTTCTTTCACATTTTCGATCACTGCATCTTCGTCCACTTGCTGAAGTACTTCTTTTCCAAAGTATTCGGCTACTTTTTTCATTTCATTTGGTACTGCAGAATACTCTGCACTTAAATCTGCATGACCTTTTCCTGTGTTTACGATAACTAAATCATGTCCCATCTCGTCAAAATCACAAGCGATCTCACGAATAACCGGATGGTCAATATCTGCAAAATCAATAGTGATCATACCACCTACTGCACATGCCAGCTGGTCTAACAGACCTGAGCCTTTCATCCAGTATTTATTTTCTGCATACTGACCTGCTTTTGCATACGCTACCATATTACGTTCTCCACCGTTGAAAAGGTAGTCTACAATAACACATACCAGCATTTCAAAGGAAGCGGAAGAACTGATACCTGCACCTCCAATAACATTAGAAGTTACATAAGCATCAAATCCTTCTATCTTTAATCCCTGTTTTTTCAGTCCTGCAAAAATACCTCTTAATAAAGGTTCTGTTCCTGTTATCTTACTTCCCGGCTCCAGATCATTTAAATCAATTACCAGATTCTGATTGTAAGTTTCACTGATTAATTTTACCGTGTTTGTTCCATTTGGTGCTGCTGCTGCCACACAATCCAAATGCACGCTTCCAGCTAATACCTTACCATGGTTATGGTCTGTATGATTTCCACCAATTTCTGTTCTTCCTGGTGCTGAAAAGAATTCAAACTCTTTGTCTCCAAAATTCTCAGCAAAACCATCTGCTACCATTTCATAACGCTTCGCGTTTTCTTCTGCACGATCATCTCCATACATCTGACGAAACAAATCAAGCGCTTTTTCACTTCTTCCAAGCTCTGCAACATTCTCTCGTTTCATATCCTACACCTCACTATTTATCAAGGGGGGCATCCCCATCTTCTTTTCCTTTCTATTATAAAGAGTATTAGCCCTAAGTACAACTGGTAAATCTGTTTTCTTACAGATTTATCTATTATTTTTTTGTTCCAGATACTCTCTTTTTCCACTTTCATAAAGGTTCTTGCCTTCTCGGTCTATAATTACTACTAAAGGCATATCTTCTACGTATAATTTTCGCAATGCTTCAGCTCCTAAATCTTCATAGGCAATCATTTCTGATTTTTTAATAGATTTTGCTAAAAGTGCTCCTGCACCTCCAATAGCACCAAAATAAACACCGTTATATTTTTTCATTGCCTCTATGACTTCTGGAAGTCTGGCTCCTTTTCCAATCATTCCTCTGGCTCCTACCGACATTAATGTGGGAGCATAAGCATCCATTCTTCCGCTTGTCGTAGGTCCTGCAGAACCAATAACTTGTCCTGGTTTTGCAGGTGTTGGTCCTACATAATATATGGTAGCATCCTGTGGATCAAAAGGAAGTGTTTCTCCCTGCTCTAATGCTTCACACATTCTTTTATGGCCGGCATCCCTGGACGTATAGATAGTTCCTGTTAAAAGCACTTGTTCTCCTGCATGCAGTGTTTTTGCCAGTTCTTCTGTTAAAGGAAGTGTAATATGTCTCTTCATTTTAAATAACCTCCGTTTTATGGCGAGTCACATGACAGTTTATATTGACTGCAATGGGCATACCTGCAATATGTGTAGGCATAGTTTCAATATTTACTCCCAAAGCTGTGGTTTTTCCACCAAATCCCTGTGGTCCTATCCCCAACTCATTGATTTTTTCCAGCATTTCTTTTTCCAGTTCCCCATAGTAAGGGTCTTCATGAGAGGAATCTAACGGTCGCAGTAATGCTTTTTTAGCTAATAAAGCAGCCTTATCAAAAGTTCCCCCAATCCCAACACCTACAACCACTGGAGGGCATGGATTGGGACCTGCCAGTTCCACTGTTTCCAGAATGAAATCTTTGATTCCGGAAAGTCCTGCGGATGGCTTCAGCATGGCAATCCTGCTCATATTTTCACTTCCAAATCCTTTCGGTGCTACAGTAATTGTTATATGTTCTCCTGGAACAATTTCCGTATACATTACAGCCGGTGTATTATCATTTGTATTTCCACGACGAATGGGATCTTTGACTACTGATTTTCTTAAATAACCTTTTTCATATCCTCTACGGACACCTTCATCCACAGCTTCTCTTAAATCTCCACCTATAATATGTACATCCTGACCGATTTCCAAAAATACACATGCCATTCCTGTATCTTGACAAATCGGAACACACTCCTGATCTGCAATCTGAAAATTTTCTATCATATTATCTAGAATTCCTTTTGCAATCTCCCCATCCTCATCTCTTCTACATTCCTGGATGGTTTTTTTTACATCTTCAGGCAAATGTTCATTCGCTTCTATACACAATCTTTCAACAACTTCTGTAATCTGTACTGCTTCTATTTCACGCATCTTTTTTCTCCTGTTTTTCCTTTGTTAAGGGTTACATTTTTTACATGGCTCATATCCCTGCCCTATAAGTTCTTTTCTTGACCCCTGATAACGCTCCATATTTTCTTCCTTAATTGAACGGATACTGTCGCAGGATTCCCTGTGAAATTTCTTTGTACCTTTATTTAATATATAAAGTTCTACATTTTCTGATTCTTTTTCAGTCTGAGTATTTTTTACCTGTATTTCTCTTCCCTCAGGTTCTCCCAACTGACTTTCGCCTGTGGAATAATCAATAACGACCCCTGGCTGCACATTGTAGACAAAGACACAATAAGAAACTCCTTCTCCCTGATCTTCTACAGATTCTGCTTCCATAATTACACCTTCTGCCACAAGATCATTTCCTGCGTACACAGGAGTTACCCGGTACATTACATGATTATTTGTCTCTTTTACATAGTCAGCTACCATGTTTTCAAAAGGAAGCATTCCATCCACATTAAAATATCTGGTTCCGGTTATTAAGTTTTTTTCATTGGCATTTTCAGCTGCCAGCTGATAACCAATCAGATGACAACGGTTATAAAGATATTTACCATCTACATGATCATACTTAATTGTATGCCATCCGGAAGGATGTACCTGTCCAATATTTCCTCTCTTTTCTGTAGGCATCAGATCCTGTCCTATACAGGCCACCGCTGTACCACATCTGCCCAATTCATCCAATTCACTGTACGTTTCATAAGATGTAGTTGTTTGTTCCTGTTGTGTAAAATCAGGCTCTCCATCTCCTAATACAACGTAAGGTTCTCCCTGATATGGGGGAATTCCATTTTCCGGAGTAGAAGATTCTGTTTCTTCTCCCTGAATTCCCCATTGATCAACAAACTCTTCACTTAAGTTTTCCGTCCACCCGGTTTCCTGCATTCCCCCATTGATCGGTGCCCGGCCTTCTTCTCCACATGCGGTTAACGTGAGAACTGCTAATAAAAGCCCTAAAAAATACCCCTTATATTTTTTATTCATATTCTATCCCCTGCTTATCTATCTTTCATAAATTTCTTTTGTAATGGTTTCATGAGAAAAGCCTTGAAATTCTTCCTGCTGGACCAAAGTCCATGTTTCCAGGTTCAAATCAAACGTTCTGTCCTGTGGATAACTACGGTTCCACCAATAAACGATTATCTGATCAATCTGTTGTTCCCATGGCTCTAAGGAAGAGTTTTCCACAAAACAAAAATCTTCTTTCTCTGCTTTTTCCAGAAAATCTTCTGTTACTGCTATTTTCTGTGGATATTTTTCAAAAAGAGGTTGAGAATAGGCATTCATATAGACCAAACCTTCTTTACACATCTCTATAATGTCATCCACCACCACCCTGTCCCGGCTTTGCCGGCGATTGCGGAACATCATTCCTTTTTCTTTATCCAGACATACGATTACTTTCATAACTTTCCTCCTTAAAATAATGTTTTAAACAAAAAGGCCGGATTTTTCCTTTTAAGAATATGACTGCCAGAATCAGGGAAAGATAATTACAACACCACTTTTCTTGGCTTTTCGTGACAAAGTATACCACTTTTTTCTTCACTTTTCTACCTGTTATTCTTTGTGAATTTCCTCATGTTACTAGACATCCCAGATAGCCTCTGATATAATATTTTTGGTAGTCACAAATGAAAGGAGAGCAACAACATGAAAAAATTTATACTCTTATGCTGTATTGCAACTGCCATAACACTTTTCGCCGGCTGTGGCGGGAAAAACGGAACAACAAACAAAGAAGTAGAAGGCTCTTTAACAGAACTTATGGATACTATTTATAAAGAAGTGGAACCTGATATTCCCATGACGGGAACCACTGAGATTGATGATGAAAATCTTCCTTTTTACCTTGGAGTTGAAGAACTTGACTACGAAGAAGGTCTTGCCTGCGAACCTATGATGGGTTCCTATGCACATTCCGTTGTTCTCGTTCGTTTAAAAGAAAATGCAGATGTAGACGCTGCGAAAAAAGCAATTAAAGAATCTGTTAATCCAAGAAAATGGATTTGTGTAGAAGTAGAAAAACAAAATGTAATCGTAGACAATATTGGCCATCTGGTAATCCTGATCATGAGTAATGACCAACCAAAAGAATTTCATCAGGCTTTCTTAAATCTGGCAAAATAATAAAACAACAGGCTGTTGTATTCGCTGTACGACAGCCTGTTTTCTTTCTTAGGAGGCTCTATGTTATTTTCAAGTATTTCTTTTTTATATTTTTTTCTTCCTGTGTTATTTCTGATCTATTTTTCCTCCAGACAAAAATATCGTAATCTGATTCTTCTTCTTTTCAGCCTGTTCTTTTATTTTTATGGAGAACCCTATTATATCTTACTTTTACTGACATCCTGTGTCTTTAACTATATAATGGGCAAAAAGCTGGAACATCTTACAGGAAAATCTAAAAAATATACGTTTCTTGTAACTGTTGTACTAAATGTTGGTACTCTGATTTTCTTCAAATACAACAAAAGTATTCCCCTTCCATTAGGTATCAGTTTTTTTACTTTTCAAACCTTAAGTTATATTATTGATGTATATGGAAGCAAGGTTCCTGCATGTACCAGTCTGACAGACTTTTCTACTTATGTTTGCCTTTTTCCTCAGCTTGTTGCCGGACCTATCGTTCGATATACTGATATATGTGAAGAGTTAAAATCCAGAAAACATACACTGGAAAATTTTAGTAGTGGAATTGGAAGATTTTGCACCGGCCTTGGAAAAAAAGTCCTTTTTGCCAATTCTTTTGGAATGTTATGTAAGCTTCTTGCAGAACAAAAACAACAATCCTTATTAGGATACTGGATTGCAGCAATAAGTTTTTCTTTACAGATTTATTTTGATTTTAGTGGATACAGCGATATGGCAATCGGACTTGGCAAAATGTTTGGGTTCCATTTTCCTGAAAATTTTCGTCATCCTTTTGCAGCTGACAGTATTACCGATTTCTGGCATCGCTGGCATATGACACTTTCTTCCTGGTTTAAGGAATATGTTTATATTCCATTAGGGGGCAATCGGGTTTCCATGGGGAAATGGCTTCGTAATATTGCTATTGTATGGATCTGCACAGGAATGTGGCATGGTGCCTGTTGGAATTACATTCTCTGGGGTGTTTATTTTGGTCTTCTTCTTATAATAGAGAAATTATTTTTAAAAAATTTTCTGCAAAGACACAAATTTTTTTCTCATGTGTATACCATTTTTCTTGTATTGATCAGTTTTGTTATTTTTCGCCATGAAAATCTTACCCAACTAACACACGCTTTGTCTGGTATGTTTGGATTTTCTCATTTACCATTCCTTGTACCGGAAACAATCTATTATTTAGAAAGTTATGGCCTCTTGCTTTTCATGGGTATCCTTTTCTCACTGGGTATTCCCGAAAAAATACGTTTCACCCTTTCTTTTCTGGAGCCTGTGATCTATGCCGGCATTCTATTGCTGGTAACTGCTTTTTTAATTGATAGTTCTTTTAATCCTTTTTTATATTTCCGATTTTAAGAATACTTTTCTTGGAGGTAATTATGAAACAAAAAATCACCACAGGTATATTTCTGGGAATTCTTTTCACCTTTTTTGCCTTGCATTTATTTCTTCCCGATCAGGAAATTTCCTTATGGGAACGACGACATCTTGCTCAGTTTTCCCATCCTTCCGTTCAGACACTTTTAAATGGTGACTGGATGGAAGATTTTGAGGCCTATTCCTTAGATCAGTTTCCTGGAAGGGAAGAAATAAATGC
>RCNH01000823.1_pt1 | contig 11758 bp, 15 predicted proteins | sample 2041161 | NCBI WGS metagenome assembly RCNH01 (sample SAMN09708215, study PRJNA481090) | Feces metagenome, whole genome shotgun sequencing project. | biome: feces | host: Leptonychotes weddellii | place: Antarctica: Sion Island | collected 2010-03-01 | reverse complement strand
GCTGGCCAGTGCGAAGTCTCGGACTGGACGAACATCGTGGCCATCAGCGCAGGCTATGATTATACGGTGGGACTTCGGAGCGACGGCACGGTGGTGGCAACGGAGTATACTGGAGACTATTATAATGGCCAGTGCGAAGTCTCAGACTGGAGGGACATCGTGGCCATCAGCGCAGGCTATGATTATACGGTGGGACTTCGGAGCGACGGCACGGTGGTGGCTGTTGGAGATAATTATTCTGGCCGGTGCGAAGTCTCGGACTGGAGGGACATCGTGGCCATCAGCGCAGACTTCGTGCATACGGTGGGACTTCGGAGCGACGGCACGGTGGTGGCAACGGAGTATACCGGAGACTATTATGATGGCGAGTGTGAAGTTTCCGGCTGGACGGATATCAGGGTACCCAAAAAAGTGAGGTAAATATATATGGGAAAATTTGTGATTGAGTGCCCTAAGTGCGGGCGGTATGTGCAGGCAAATAAGGGTTTTTTTGCCAGACGGAAAATTGACTGCGACTGCGGCTATACCATCGATGTGAAGACGGATAAGCTGACCAGCCGGGTCTGCCCTCATTGTAGCAACAACGTGGTTTTTGACCAGAGCAAAGGCGAGAAGGCACTGTGCCCCGTGTGCCATGAGCCCATCAACACCATGGCAGAGCAAAAAAAGACCGTGGAATTCTCCTGCGCTCAGTGCGGAATCCGGCTGAGAACCACCAAAGGAGCCACTACATATACCTGTCCTGTCTGTGATTGCGTCAACGATGTGGCAGAGCGACTGAAAACCGAGGAAATCAAGCATGATGGCCTTGCCAGCATTATCAAGTATGAAGGCAACAATGACACCCTGGTCTGGAAGCATCCCATTGAAGACTTCAACATGGGCTCTCAACTCATTGTCCATGAAAGCCAGGAGGCAATTTTCTTCCGGGACGGTCAGGCACTGGATCTGTTCGGACCGGGTCGTTACACTCTGGAAACCCAGCAGCTGCCCATTCTGGAAAAGCTGTATCAGCTGCCTACGGACACCGAGGGAACCTTCCATTCTGAGGTTTACTTTATCAACAAGGTGGTGCAGACTGCCGTAAAGTGGGGGACCTCCGATAAGGTCCGGTTCATCGATCCCCTCACCGGTGTACCTCTGGAGCTGGGTGCCTCCGGCAGTCTGAATCTCCGGGTGGAAAATTCCCGGAAGCTGCTGACGAAACTGGTGGGCACCATGAAGGGTATCTCCTGGGGGGAGAATGGAGGCTTTGCCCAGTCACTGCAGGCAACCTTCCGGCCTATGATTGTCCAGACGGTGAAGGCCAATCTGGCTTCTGCCATCATTGACAATGCCATTGATCTTCTGGAAATTGACCAGCATCTACCGGAAATTTCCCAGCGGCTCCATCAGGCCATGCTGCCGGAGTTCCGGGAATTCGGTCTGGAAATTCCTCAGTTCTATGTGACGGCGGTGGTGCTTCCGGAGGAAGATCCCAACTTCCGGAGAATCCGGGATCTGCACACCATCACTTTGCAGACTCGGATGGTCCAGGCCGAGGCTACGGTAAAATCTGCCCAGGCACAGGCACAGGCACAGTACCGTACTGCAGAGGAGCAGGCACAGGCAGCCATTGAAGTGGCCCGCCGGGAAGCAGAGCTGCAGAAGCAGCAGACGGAAACAGAGATTGCCCGGAGAGAGGCAGAGCGGAAGGTCATTGCAGCCCAGGCCGAGGCTCAGACACAGCGGATGGCCGGGCTGACAGAAGCAGAGATTATGCAGGCCAAGGGCTACAACCAGAAGGATGTGCTGCAGGCAGAAGTCCAGAAAGCCTATGCGGAAGGACTGGGTAATATGGGCAGCAACGGAGGCGGCAGCGGTCTGGGAGAGATCGCTGGCCTGGGAGTGACTCTGGGTGCCATGGGCAATGTGATGAACATGACGAAAGAGGCCATGGAGCCCATGTTCTGGCAGCCTGAGGAACCTGCTGCGTCTCCTGCAACCGGTTGGGAATGTCCGGACTGCGGTCAGAAGAATATTACCTCCAATTTCTGCCCCAACTGCGGCAGCAGAAAGCCTGCCCCCAAGACAGGCTGGGCCTGTCCCGAATGCGGAGAAAAGAACATAACTTCCAACTTCTGCCCCAATTGCGGCCACAGAAAGCCTGAGGAATCCAAAGGCTGGGATTGCCTTTCCTGCGGCCACAAGAACATTATGAGCCGGTTCTGCCCGGACTGCGGATGTAAGAAACCGGAAGAAGATCTGGGCTGGACCTGCCCTGACTGCGGAGAGCAGCATATCAAAACCAATTTCTGCCCCAATTGCGGACATAAGAAGGGAGAATAAGTGATGAAAAAAGGAACGGTTCGCAGCATTGCGGTACTTGCGATTCTGCTGATTATTTATCTCTTGATTGTATTCGTGATTCCTTTTGAACGTGGCCCTGTGTTCTGGGTCAGCTTCGTATTCACGCTTCTTGCGTTCCTGCTGTCTTCTGCAGCAGCATACATCGGCTTTGTCAAACAGCCGGATGCAAAGAGCAAGTTTTATGGGTTCCCCATTCTGAAAATCGCAGCAGTCTATCTGGCAGCCCAGACAGCTGTAGGTCTGCTCTTCAGTCTGGTGAGTTACTGGTGGATTCCGGTCTGGATTCCGGTCCTTGTCTATGGAGTCGGACTGGCTGCAGCGGCCATCGGCCTCATCAGCGCAGATTCTGTAGTCGAAGAGATCCACGCTCAGGATCAGAAGCTCAAAAAGAATGTGACCCTCATGCGGGGCCTTCAGTCCAAGGTCAATCAGATGAAGAACCAGTGCGAAGATCCAGCTGCAGCCAAGGCTGTGGCAGAGTTTGCGGATGCCCTCCGGTATTCCGACTCGGTCAGCAGCGATGCCCTTCGGAAAGCAGAAGCAGATCTGTCTGCAGCTGTTGACGAGCTCCAAAGCGCCGTGGTGGAAGGTGACAATGAAGCCGTTCTGCAGCTTTGTAGAAAGGCCACAGGACTTCTGAACGAGCGCAATCGGCTGTGTAGGCTGAATAAGTAAATCCTTATTACAAAAAAATATATAAAGAGTACGGAGAAATCAACATGAAGCGTTTAACCTGTGAAATGTGCGGCAGCATAGATCTGATTAAACAGGACGGTGTGTTTGTATGCTAGTCCTGCGGCTGCAAGTATTCTCTACTCTTCAGAATTCCAGAGTGGACGAAGGTGTTTCGTGTTTTATAAAGGCAATTCAGTATGCGCTGGAGAATGCCAGAGACGGAGTGGTTAAAGAAGCAAGAAAAGAAAATTCAAATCTTTCAAGAGCAATGTTTTCGCTGAGAGAAGATAGATTTGCAAAGTGGCCAGATGATGAAGAAAGTAGTGGATTTAAAGATGATCTGACTGCACTTTTGAATGCGCTTGCCACTTTCATTCGGGAGACTGGAGAAGCAGTTGAGTTGCTGGGAATTATTACATCAGCGGCTACAGAAATTAATCAGTCTGTAGTTAAAGCTTGGAAAGAGGTAATCATAACGGAGATCCCAATGATCCGAATGAACGGCCGGGAAAATATGAATGGGATCAATACAAAGAACGAATTCAATCCTGTATAGATTTACTCCATACTGCCATCGACCTCTTTGAACAGCATGATGAAGAAGACATACAACGATATGAGAATATGAACTTTCTTCTTCAAAAAGAATTGGATAGTTGTGCATGGGATTACGACTATTACAATGGTGTGAAGCACTGGTATAAGCATTGGTGTCTGAGTGATGAATTTATGCAAGTGATAAAGCTACAGATCTCTTCTAATGAAATAGCAATCATGCTTATAAAGAAGGAACAAGAAAAGGTTGATAAATACTGGTCAGAACATCAAGAGGAAAGGGCAGCCCTGGAGACAGAGAAGGAAGCACTTGAAGAAGCAATCGACCAATGGAAAGAAGAAAAGTCAAGCCTTCCTGAGCTGACAACGGAGTCGCAGATGATCGACAGAAGACGGAAAGAGGAAGAAGAACTCAGCCGCCTTGGACTGTTTAAAAAGAAGGAAAAAATGGTGATCAGGCAGAGAATTAGTGAAATAGATGAGAAAATTGAGAAACTGGAGGATGTAATCAAAGAGAAAATCAGTCCGATTGATAAGAAAATTAAAAAAATCAGACGTGTATCAATGAAATTGATACGCAATTCAAGACATGAAAAGCGGATTAGCTTCACGAAGCGTAAGCAGAATATTTTAAGTATATCCAGCTGCTTATACCCAGAATATCCAGCGATCAAGTAATATCTGGTCTATCGTTTCCGTTTTCTAAAATAAAGCTGGAAGCAGCGGGAAGATCTGCTATACATGTTTTATAGCTAAATAGGATCTCTAAATGGGGAGTAATTATCCATACATGAGACTTGTTAGGAGACATAGCCCCAAATCCCCGACGGCTTCCAGCTAGTTTTTACTTAAGGATAAGAGAAACCAACGCTCAAGATTCCTGAATCGATGGGGCTTTTTTGTATCCTTCGGGTTGCGGCGAGCTCCATGATTTGGGGCTTTACTTATTTTTCGCCAGAAGGCTACACTAGTAATGCTGGTGGAAATTTGGATTATCTTGATTTTTCCTACCGAGGAAATTTCTAAATCATATTTCATAGTTGAAGGACAGTGGCGCAATGTTTGTAAAGGGTTATAGAAGTCCGAATCGTTTAAGCACATTTGAATGTCCAAACGAATTGTGTTCCAAAATAAATTCAAGTAAACCCATGCCTGGGGTATTCATAATCTCCCCATGATTCTGTTGCACTGTTCTCATGAAACCAGTATAATATAGGAAATAAATCATATCAAATTTAGACTTTAACATGCCCATAGAGAAAAAATTGGAAATTATTGATTCTGCGGAGTTTATCAGGGTAGAGGAGAGAATCAGCAAGAGGAAAGGTCGTGCTTCTATACGACAGTGGCCTCCGGGATTCCTGTGCCGTTGGAACATTTCAAAGTCTTGCTCAGATCCATAAATATTTGTTTGACGATATCTATGATTTTGCAGGACAGATGCGGACTGTGAATATTGCAAAGGGCGGGTTCTGGTTTGCACCGGTGATATACTTAGGTGCTGCCCTTTAAAACCGGGAGCATCTCAGATTAAAAAATAAGGGTGGAACGTAATGTTTCATCCTTATTTTTTACTGCTATATGTAATTTTACGATCAGGGAGCAACATGTTCTGGGAACCTTGTGCGTAGTTGCGCTGCAGCCTCTTTCTGAATCTGCATACCGGCTGACAGTCCGAAGGTAAAGTAGGATTCGCACTCCATGAGCTGAGCGGTATAGATGTTACGGACCATGTTGTCCAGCAGAGTACACTCATCCCGGGTGAGCCTTGCTGCAAGCTGATCCCTTTGTGCAGAGATTTCAAGGTTGAGTTTCTTGTAGTCCGGATCGTCAGGGACAACCAGATCCAGCGGGGCAAAGTTTCCTCTGAAGATAGATTCCAGGATCATGAGATTTCCTTCTTTCATTTATTTTTACATTTAGGGAAGAGGGGAGTAGTCGGTGTATTTTCTCAGGTAGTCTTCGATCTGCCCACTGAGAACCAGGCTCATGTATTCAGCCGGAACATTGTAAATCAGATAGTCAAGCTCAGATCGTTCGTAAATATTCCGGGCGTACTCTGTTTCGATGGCATCGCAGTTTATGGATAACTTAGAACCGTCTGGGTAAATTGCTTCTACGCAAACCGTGTCCATATTGTATTGGAAACGGATTGGTTTTGCTTCCATGTATTTTCCTCCTGATAGCATTGTAGGTTGTCAGAAACGGTGAAATTATATAAGAGCAAGATCCGACAGCGGCTATCCAATGGCTAGCCATGGATAGCCAACTGTCATCTTGTTGGGGAACTCCCCCAAGCCCTCTGCAGTTGTAAGCGGACGTGTAAATGGCCTGTGAGACGAAGGAGGTACTCTAATATGGAACTTTCATCATCTTCTTCCATAATTATTTTTGATACCCACCAGGGGATTACCCCAGTATTTTACGATTCCGTTTGGACGATGAATCCGGGCAATTTCGCAGTATTGGTGGCACCGGATTCATTTAGCAGTCCCATAAATAAGTGCTGTTCTTGACAGACGCGGCGATCCGCGGCGGTCAGGACGGTCATTTAAGGGATGCCAATTTTATCGTCCTATCGCCGCGGACCGCCGCGCTTAGCTGGTTTCAGTTGTTTCTTTCTCAATATAGGTCAGTTGAATCACCCTTGCAGAATGCTTTTTTGCTTTGGAATAACCGATATTATACTCAGTGTAAAGTCTTCCGGAATTCACATTCAGATGCCTGGATAAATGATTGGGAGCAAGATCGGTTTGTAACAAAGCTGCTAATTCAGTAGGGGGACCTTCCCAATAAGGGGCCTCAATATTTACAAGCTCTGATATCTTTTCCAGCAGCGGATCAGCTGGCTCCTTCCATAATTCTTTTTCAGCATGATCCAGTTCCCAGACCAATGTTTGTTGGTTTTTCTCCAGGTATAGCTTTTGGTCCGGTTGATCTCGACTGACAAGCTCCAGGGTAGCGCTGCTGTCTGTTCGTTTCTCTTTTTTCATAAGGAGAGCACCATCGGCGCACCCAAGAAGTCCGGTAGTGCCGGAGATCATTTCAAAGTTGTCTCCTGCGGGCTGCTTTCGCGTGTGGTGGACAATCAGAATACAAATGTTATAGGAGTCAGCAAGTTCTTTCAGCTTCCCTATGACCTCGTAGTCGCTGGCATAGCTATAACTGTCTCCAACAACCTCTCGGATTTTTTGAAGCGTATCTACAACTACGAGGACAGTATCCGGATGCTCTCTTATGAAGTTTTCGAGCTGCTTCTCCAGTGATTTACCAAGCTGTCCTGCTTCCGTTGCAAAGTAGAGTTTATTACTTCCTTCCACACCGAACATCCGGGACATTCTCTCCTGAAGCCGTTTCTTGTCATCCTCTAATGCCAGATACAGCACGGTACCAGAATGCACCTTGTAATCCCACAGCGCTAAGCCGTTGCTGATATAATAGGCCAGCTGAGCCACGAAGAAAGACTTTCCAATTTTAGGTGGACCGGCTAAAATGTATGCGCCTGTACCTAAAAATCCTTCGATGATATCTCTTCGATACGGAAAGACCTGATCCATGAGATCATTATAAGAGACCGTATTGAGAAAGGTAGGATCTTGAGCACGCTGAAGTCTTTTCATGAATTCCTGGTCTGCATACAAGTCCTCGTTGCATTCTGAAGAAATCGTTGGTATAATAGGGTCGTACATTGTGGTGTACATTTTTGACGGCTGTCCTGCATCTGCGCCAACAGATGAGCCCGGGGCAGTCGTTCTTCTTTTTTCATCACTCATGATTCTCAGGCTCCTTCATTCCAGACATAATCTGAGAAATCATGTAAATAGCCGTCAGTAGTTCCTCGTCCACCATGGCACCGGCCTCGATTCTTCTGAGTTCCTGATAGATATCATTCATGGTGTCTCTTAACGCTTTATATACTCTTGGATTTCCCTGAACAACGATAGAACGGTTCATGAGGCGGCTGATAATGTAATCCTGCTTTGTAAGCCCAGAGAGGGATACCGCAAGATCAATCTCCTTGTTTTCCTCTGGAGATACCCTGAAAGCAATGGTCTTACTTCTCCAGCGGTTATGGACATCAAGATTCTTTCTGGACATTTTTAATCTCCTCCATTCTTTGTAGATCTAACTGTTTTGCCATTTCAGATTGAGCGGAGGGGAACAGATGCGCATATCGATATGTAATATCAATGCTTTCGTGGCCGACTCTGTCTGCAATGGCCAATGCGGTAAAGCCCATGTGGATCAATAAGGAAATATGGGAATGCCGTAAATCGTGCAGCCGGATCCGCTTCACGCCGGCTTTTGCAGCACCACGATCCATCTCATGATGCAGATATGATTTCGTTATGCCAAACATCCGATCAGTCGGTTTGATTCGATATAAAGAATTCAGATAATCCTGCATTTCTTCACAAAGGAATCTGGGCATCTGAATGACACGATTGCTTTTGGGTGTTTTAGGATCTGTAATAACATCTCTTCCTTTGATTCTCTGGTAAGATTTTGTAATAGAAACAGTACTTTTCTCAAAATCAAAGTCAGCAGGAGTCAGTGCAAGAAGCTCACCTAATCGAATTCCGCACCAATAAAGCATCTCAAATGCGTAGTAAGAAATGGGTTTATCCATCATGACATCCGCAAATTTAAGATATTCTTCTTTGGTCCAGAAAAGCATTTCTTTGGATTTTGCCTTACCCATATTGCCAACTTTGGCAGCCGGGTTTATTTTGAGCCCGTAGTATCTGACGGCATGATTAAATACGGCGCTTAGCTGATTGTGCAAAGTCTTCAAATACACAGGAGAATAGGGCTGCCCGTGTGAGTCTCTGCGGCTAAGCATTTCATTCTGCCATGCAAGAATATGCTTTGTCCCAATCTCGTTCATCCGCATTCCCTTGAAATAGGGGAGAATCTTTTTGTAAAGAATGTGTTCTTTTGTAAGCCAGGTATTTTCTTTAATCCGGTCTTTCATATCGGTCTGGTAAATCTGAAGAAAATCCTCGAAACACATGTTCATGTCACCATTTTGCTGCTGCTTAAATGACATTTCCCATTCTAAAGCCTCTCTTTTGGTTTTAAAACCGCGTTTCATTTTCTTTTCTTTCTTACCGGTCCAGTTTTCACAATAGAACGATACATACCATGTACCCTTCACCTTATCTTTGTATGCTGGCATAGTGGCCTCCTTACTGTCTGTCTCGCATTCCGTAGAATCTTTCCTGGAAGTAATACTTGCTCACACGGCCGGCGATAGTCATATATCCTTTTTTAGCCAGCTCCGTATTCATATCCCTGATAACCTTGTATGCCTGGGATTTTTGAAATTCCGAGCTCTTTTGCTACGTCGTCCGCATTGATGAATAATCCATTTGCCATAATTCTTGTCTCCTTATATTATATTCGCAAATTTGTTAATGTGCGTACTGCTATTATACATTCGCTTATATGCGAATGTCAAGCGCTGATACATGCGCAAATTTGTTAATTTTTTATTATGGTATTCCTGTTGCAGGTTTTCTCTAATTATGTTATACTGAAAGCCAAAGGCGGTGCTGTATTATGACACTAGGTGCTAAAATCAAGAGAATTCGTACTTTTCGGGGTATGACCCAGAAGGATCTGGGGATTGCAATTGGCTTTGATGAAAAAGGAGCAGATAACCGAATTGCTCAGTATGAAACGAATTACAGAGTTCCTAAGGAGGAACTTTTGAAAAAGATGGCTCAGGTACTTCGGGTAAGTCCTTATAACTTTTATGAGCCCACTCCAGGCTGTGCAGAGGATCTTTTAAGAACACTTTTCTGGATGGATGATGTTTCTCCCGGAGTCATTTGCCTGTTTCAAATGACTCCCGATGAAAAAAGACGGAAAAGCTCGGATTCCAGTATTTATTATCGTGATGATTTTGACTGGCCTGTCAAGCCTCCTGTAGGTATGTACTTTCATTACTCGTTCCTGAGTGATTCTATTGCGGAGTGGCTTATACGGCAGCAGGAGCTGAATGCAAAAGAGATTACGGAAGATGAGTATTTTGAGTGGAAACTGAATTGGCCCAACACCTGTGATGGTTCCAAAGCATCTCTAACATACATCCCCTGGAGAAAAGAAAAATAAAACAAGAAAAACCCGCCCTGACGAACTTGACGTTCATCAGGGCGGGTTTACATTTCTCTTGAAATTATTCTCCTATAAAAAGCAAATAGTATCAAACCAGAATCAGGAGAACATTAAAAGTGTAAATTCGCCTAGAGTACCAGGGGAAAATCTGATTTTTCAGATTATTCCCACTCGATGGTGCCAGTGGGCTTGGGAGTGAGGTCGAAGACCACACGGTTGATGCCGGGAACCTCGGAGATGATCCGGTTCACGATCTTGTGCAGAACGGGGTAGGGAACCTCTTCGATGGTTGCGGTCATTGCATCGGTGGTATTGACGGCACGGATGACAGCGGGCCAGCCTTCGTAGCGCTTGTCGTCCTTCACGCCAACGCTCTTGAAATCGGGCACTGCGATGAAATACTGCCAGACTTTGTCGGCCAGACCGCAGTTTGCAAACTCCTCACGGAGAATGGCATCGGCCTCACGCAGGGCACCCAGACGGTCACGGGTGATGGCACCCAGGCAGCGGACACCCAGGCCGGGGCCGGGGAAGGGCTGACGATAAACCATGCTGTGGGGCAGACCCAGAGCATCGCCGACGCAGCGGACTTCGTCCTTGAACAGCAGCTTCAGAGGCTCAACCAGCTGGAAGTCGATGTCCTCGGGCAGGCCGCCGACATTGTGGTGAGCCTTGACACCGTGGGACTCCAGAATATCAGGATAGATGGTTCCCTGAGCCAGGAAGGAAATGCCCTCCAGCTTTGCGGACTCCTCATCGAATACCTTGATGAACTCATTGCCGATGATCTTACGCTTGGTTTCGGGATCGCTGACACCAGCCAGCAGATTCAGGAAACGGTCGGAGGCATCCACATAGATGAGGTTTGCATCCATCTGCTTGCCGAAGACTTCGATAACCTGTTCGCTTTCACCCTTACGCATCAGTCCGTGGTTTACGTGAACGCAGACCAGCTGGCGGCCAATGGCTTTGATCAGCAGAGCGGCAACGACAGAGGAGTCAACACCGCCGGACAGTGCCAGCAGTACCTTCTTGTCTCCAACCTGAGCACGGATCTCCTTGACCTGATCGTCAATAAAAGCATTAGCCAGCTCAGGAGTGGAAATCCGCTCCATATTTTCGGGACGTACAATATTTGCCATTTGGGAACCCTCCATAGTAAACGAAAGTTTAATATGCCCATATTATAAACAACTTGCGACGGGATTTCAATATTTTCTTTTCTCATCGTGTATTTTTGTCGTCTTAACAATAAGATGTGTTATGTAAATATAGATTTTGTTGCAAATTGGCGTAATTGTGTTATAATAGGCCCCATCAAATAAGGGGTAAATAGATAGATATAATGGATTGAACCCGAAATTCAGGAGGAAACAATGGGTATTGTTGTTATCGGCGCAGTTTTTGTAGATATAAAGGGACACCCGGAGGCGGGTTATGTACCGACCGGTCGGAATGTGGGAAAGGTGGAGCAGGTTCACGGCGGTGTCGGCCGGAATGTGGTCGAGGACATTGCCAACTGCGAGCTGAGACCTACCTTCCTCAGCCTTGTGGATAAAAGCGGCGTAGGCGCCGATGTAGTTGCAAAGCTGAAAATGCATAAAGTAAATACAGATTATATCCAGGCCACGGAAGACGGCATGGGTACCTGGCTTGTGATTTTTGACAATGACGGCGATGTGTCCGCATCCGTGTCCCAGAGACCGGATCTGACACCCATTGCTGACATTCTGGATGCCCAGGGCGATGAGATTTTTAAGGATGCAGATAGTATTATTATAGAGATCGATCTGGATAAGGAAACCGTCAAGCGGGTATTCAAGCTGGCTCAGAAATACCATAAGCCTGTTTACGCTGTGGTATCTAATATGAACATTGCCCTGGAACGGAGAGACTTTCTCCAGTCCACCGACTGCTTTGTGTGCAATCAGCAGGAGTTCGGCATTCTCTTTGCAGATGACTACATGGAAAAGACTCCGGAGGAGATGGTGGAAATTGTCTCCCGGAAGGTTCAGGCTGCTCAGATTCCCAGCATGATTGTGACTATGGGCGGCAAAGG
>RCNH01000822.1_pt1 | contig 11761 bp, 11 predicted proteins | sample 2041161 | NCBI WGS metagenome assembly RCNH01 (sample SAMN09708215, study PRJNA481090) | Feces metagenome, whole genome shotgun sequencing project. | biome: feces | host: Leptonychotes weddellii | place: Antarctica: Sion Island | collected 2010-03-01 | reverse complement strand
CTTATTTGTCTGTGCATTTACGTATGGGGTTGTAAAGAGTACTTGTATCTTCAAATGGATGAAACATGTCGTTTGGAATGATGAACCTGAGATGCGTAAGCTAAACTGATGCGGCGTAAAGAGACATAGCTTATGATAAGCTGTAACAAGCATGGAAAAGGCCGTTGACGATTTGTCCACGGCCCTTTGCTTGTTGTAAGCAAGCGGTGAGATAGGGGAGATATTTATTAGACTTCGGAAGCGCCAGTTGTTGTGATTTCTAATTACATGTTTTTACCATCAATGTTGCACGTCGAAAGTAGTGCGCAATTTAATGATGATTATAACCTGATTAAGTGGGCTCTGGTTGTAGGAGAAAATGAAAACAGTTTGGAATAAAGCGCAAACAGGATGGTTGGAAAAAACTCATAGCCCTGCGTTTGTTAGTTGCCCTACATAAATCCACAGTAAACTACGGTTATTAGTTGTATGGAGCCTAGGACTCGTACGTGATCCTGGATAGATCGCGGCTTTTGTTTTAGAAGAGAAACAAACGTGCTATGCGTACGTGTGTGAAAGATATTGGGAAAAGGGGAAAAGCACTTGCAGTATTTTATCTATTGGTGTAGACCGGCAGTAGCGTCTAACGAAGTAGACAAAGAGGAATGTTCTATGGAAATACCCAAAATTCACGAAAGCGAATACCGTTTCTGCCTGATTTTGTGAAAAAATGAACCCATCACAGCCGCTAATCTGGTAAAGTTCTGCCAAGAGCGTCTTGGTTGGAAACGCACTACAACCTATACAGTGATTAAGCGTTTGGGAGAACGTGGCGTTTTAAAAAATGAAAATAGCGTGATTACGCCGCTGATCTCGAAAGAGCAGGCCCAAGCCTATGAAATTGATGAACTGGTAGAAAACAAATTTGAAGGCTCTCTACCCACATTTATTGCTGCGTTTACCCGTCATGAGAAATTTTCAGAGCAGGATTTAGATGAGATGCAGGCGATAATTAACCAAATTCGGAAAGGAGAATAGCCATGACAGAGCTTTTTGAGAAAGTGCTTAGCACAAGTCTTTCTGCCAGCTGGCTGATTTTGTTGGTTTTAGTGGTTCGCTGGCTGCTTCGGAAATCACCTCGCGGAATTGTGGTTATATTGTGGGGATTAGTGGCAGTGCGTCTGCTGTGTCCGGTGATGTTCTATTGATGATGGAAGTAGATTTAAATCAGTTGTCAGATGCAATGCTGGCCGAAGTGGCAGAAACACTTGCTGGCTCACTGTCCAACTGAGGGACTATCTGTAAAATGAATTTCTGATGAAGTCAGCAAGTTTTTCAGAGAGATTCCTGGAGAATACCTGCTTAGAAAGGCTGCCGTGACTCTCATGGACAAGGAAACATCTTGTCAATTTTTTCTTTTGCGAAACATAGTGAAGAAAGTGGGGGGAGGATGTGTATAGCAAACGATGGCACAGAACGCAGCAACTGAAGGCGGTATGCATTTGGGTTCTTCTATTATACAATAGTGCACAGACTCTAAGCTACGGAGAAGAATCGGTTTGCGTGCGTTCCAAGCAGATTTACCGAAATACACAAGAGGTATGGATCTCCGCAGAAGATCGTTGCATCCACTACAAAATCTGGACACAGGCAGGAGAACCAGGAAATAAGGTGATTGTGTGGGAGAAAACGTAGCCGGAGAAATGAAACTTGTGGGATAAGAAACTAGCTGGCGTGTGACTCTGCGTACGTTGATTCTCTGCGTAAGGTTGTATTCTTACATAAAGCTCTTGTCTGGTAGAAAAAACACTACAGGACGAGAGCTTTTTTCTATGACTTAAGAAAAGACAGAAAAACACCCTGTCGGATTTGTGAGGTCTCGACAGAGTGTTTTCGTTTCAACATAAATTCGGTCGTATTGTGATGGATACGCAGAAGGTGGCTCCACCGCCTGGTGTATCCTCGACCCAGATTTTTCCTCCATGGAGTTCGGTCAGCTCGGCCGCTACGGCAAGGCCAAGTCCAAAGTGACCATTGTCTACTTCTGGCTGCGAAAGCCGGACAAAGCGTTGGAAAATTTGCTTCTTTTTGGGGGTGGGTATGCCAGGTCCGTGATCAATTACCAGAAAGATTACCGTTTTATCTGCAGTATCTAGCTGCAGCGTGATACAACTGTCTTCTGGAGCATAGCGCAAGGCGTTTTCTACTAAAATGGTCAGCAACTGCCGCAGACGGTAGGCATCGGCAGAAATAGATGGCACAGCACCCTCCGGCAAAATGGTATGGAGCGTGCGGTGTTTGGCTTCGGCAAGAGGTTCCATGCTTTCACAAAAATCCAGAAGGAAGGTATCTGGCTCCAATGCGGTAAGCTTAAGCCGTTGCCGTGCACTAGCTCCCGCACTCAACAGTAACAGCTCATCCATGAGATTTCCCATCCTGCCTGTTTCGGATTCGATGACAGTCAGGTAATGGGCCGTCTTTGCAGGCTGCTGATGTGCTGCATTGGCACGGATTACAGCCAGCGGGGTTCGTAACTCATGACCGGCGGCACTCAAAAATTGCTGCTGTTCCATCGCATTTCGCACCGGACAGATAGCTCGTCCGGATGCAAACCAACAAGCAGCAAATAAAGTCAATAAAAATAAAAAGCCACTGCCCCCAAATAGCAGGGCAGTCGCCGGCAGTAGATACGCTCAGGCGTAGTATCCTGCAAGGCTAGCAAAAGCGTTCACTGACCATTTTCCTGCAAATCTATACGAGCAGCGCATCGATAAAGTGTGCTTGAAAAGTGAAGTGGAAAATCAGCCTGCATCACAGAAAGACCAGCAATAGGAGCCTTCGCACAATCCATGCCTGCCTGCATCTGGGCAGCAGCTTTGGCCGCATCAATTAGCGTTGGCTCGGTCACATGCAGGGAATGTAACAGAGGCATACCTGTTTCTTCCAGATAGAAAGCAATGTGCTGCTGCGTATGCATTTGATACAGGTAAGAGTCTTCCAGTATTTTAAAGCGATTCCACTGATACTGTACCGTATCTACACTGCCGAAGAATTCCATTTCACAGGCACGCAGATATTGGCTGCGGGTCAAATGGTAAGCAAAGGATAGTGCTGCTACCAGAACGGGTCCTGTAAGCAGAGTAGAGAGCAAGGTGAGTTTCCAGCGTAGCCGATTTAACATGATGGTTCCTCCAAGCAGTAACCGACGCCTCGCAGGGTACGAAGTGTCAGGTGACTGCCTACAATGCGTAGACGGCGGCGCACCAAATGGATATAGTTATCTAGATTGCCCGCTTCGACATCAGAATCCGGACCCCACACAGAGAGTAAAAGTCGTTCGCGGGGAAGAGGAGTCCCAGTATGGCGCAGCAAGATCTCCAGAAGCGCATATTCTCGCTGAGACAGTGTTGCACTGTCATTTGGTCCGGTCAAAATACGGGAATCTGTGCACAGCGTGATATCCCCGCAGGACAATTCTTTTGGCAAAAAGCTTTCACCACGACGAGATAAAGCTCGAATCCGTGCCAGCAATTCCTCTGTAGCAAAGGGCTTGGCCAAGTATTCGTCTGCGCCTGCATCCAAACCGGTTACACGGTCACCTACTGCATCCAGCGCCGTTAAAATCAGTACAGGCGTGGTTATACCATTTTTCCGCGCTGTCCGCAGCGCGGTGATACCATCGAGTTTTGGTAACATCCGGTCCAAAAGGATTAAGTCATATGCAGCAGAACACATGCGGTCCAGTGCATCCTCACCGTTATCGCATACATCAATCGTATAACCGCATGCTTGCAAGGTATCTTGCAGAGCTGTGCGCAGATTGGGCTCATCCTCCACCAGTAGAATACGCATATTGCTTTCCTTTCTTTGACTGTTTATCATCATTATAATATAGAGGTTATCTCTAAACAATCTCTAAAGAAGGGCAACAAGCTTAGAGATACTTTAGAGATATATGTTGTATCCTTTGGACACAAGCAAAACAAAGGAAAAGAGGGATCGGATATGAAACTTAAAAAAGGGATTGCCGGGTTGCTGAGTGTACTATTATGCAGCATGAGTTTGATAGGCTGCGGCCCAGCGGACACATCTGCGCCGCCGGATAGTCTTGGTATGAATATGCAGACCCAAAAGGGTGGCTACGTGGAAGAAAAAATCTCCCAGACAGAGGATAGCTGTATCGGCATCTTTGCCAGAAGGGATGGTGTACATTACTTCACCCAGAAAAATTATACCGGCTCGCTGCTTCAGCAGGGCATTGTGTGGAACCGGTATCAGGACGGAGGCTGGACATCTGGCTCAGAAATGGGTCTTGCAGAGATAGATGCTGTTGTAGGTAACACCTGGGACATGATTATGCCCAAGCCCTATTTGGCAGAAAACGGTACGCTCTACTGGAAAATCACTGCTATGCAAAAGAAAGAGGCCACGGACTTTTGGTTTTCTGTTCAGGACGGTGCAGTGACGCAGCTACCCAATGCTCCTGAGGGAGTTCCGGGCCTGGCACTCGGCGAAGACACCATCACTCTAACCCCATGTGGTGAAGGTGTTTTGCGTAGCAATACCTCCTGTCAGTTGGAAGCTTTTGATATGCAGGGGCAGCCGGTGCATATGACACTGCCGGAGCTGGGATATTCTAAATTATTGGGCGGCAATGTGGGCGGCTACTATCTGCTTACCCCTGAGAAAAAAGTAGTACACTACGTACCCAATGGTACGACTGCTGAGTTGATTTTCGATGGAAGCTGGTTCCATTTATCTGACTCGGAAAAATCGGTGCGATTTTCTGTGGTGGATACAGCAGATACCGTATATCTTTCGCTGGATAATCATGCAGAAGGAGGACCGCATTCGGATTTGTATCGCTATTATTGGGACCCAGAGCTGGTGGTTCAGACGCGAGAAACGCTTACTGTGTTTAGCTTGTACCCATCCGATACGATAGAATCTGCTGCGATTGCCATGCAAAAGAAATACAATGTTCCCGTAGAATATCAGTCTGCGCTGGAAGTGACGGAGGATCAGAAGGGAATGCATATAACCGGTAGTCGAACCGATGCGCTGACTCAATTGAATGCAAAGCTGTTGGCTGGGGACGGCCCGGACGTGCTGATTCTGGACGATATGCCGCTGGACAGTATGACGGAAAAGGGAGTGCTGTTGGATCTGACTGGGCTGGTTTCTACTGAGGGTCTATTGCAGAATGTGACTGAATTTTATGATACGAAAGCGGGCTTGTATGCCTTGCCTGTTCGGGTGCAGCCGATTCTGATGGGTGGTACGCAGGACGAACTTGCACCGCTGCGCAGCGCTGAAGTGCTGGCTCAGCAGTTAGCCGCAGGCCCGGCACTGATTGCAACGGATCAGAATGCCGCAGACGTGGAACTGCCGCTGCTGGCCCCGTGGAATACGGCCCAACTGTTTGATTTGTTCTACCCCGTGTATGCCTCGTCCATTTGGGAAAATGGTATGCTGAATGAAGCTGCCTATCGGGACTTTGTGGAGATGCTGGGTGCAATTTATACAGGCAGCGGATGCAATCTGTACCTGGAAAAGGCCGGGCAGGCCTATCATACCTATTACCGTCACAGCAGCACTACCGGCGGCAACTATATGAACGGCAACAGCAAGATTTTCTGTGATCAGGTAGATGCAGTCTGGCGGATTGGCAATTATCTGGCCGAGCACGCGCGCTGCATGGATGAAAAGCCAGTGGGAGTACTCCAGCCGCTGACAACCAAAAGTGGGCACACCAGCCTGACGCCGGTTTGTGTAACGGGAATCAATGCTTCTACCAAGCATCCGGAAGCAGCTGCACAATTTTTGCAGCTGCTTTTGAGCGAAGAGCTGCAAGCAGACCACACAGACGAGGGATTTCCTGTACGGGTAGATACAATCACCGCTTTGTGGAATGACAGCAAGAAATCGCCGGGCTTGAAATTTAAGTCTGACACCGATCTGGCTGCCATTGTGGAGCAAATGGAAATTACCGTGCAGCAGACGATTTTGCACGATGCAGCGGGTGCAGGTGTAGATGTTTGGCTGGAAACCCAGAGTACAGACCAAGCGGTGAAAGCTGCCCAACAGGCAGTACAGCTGTGGCTTGCAGAGCAATAATATGTCGTAAAGGAGAAAACCGAGATGAGAGGAATGCAGCGATATATTTGTATACTGCTGTGTGCAGCACTTTTACTGGGCAGTACAGGCTGTGGGCAGTCCGTCCCAACCCTGTCAGGAAATCAAGAACAGACCTGCAATCTAGAAATAAATGAAACCCGCCAGCTGCAGGTAACGCTTATGCAGGCGGAATTGTGTACGGATTTAAAGACACTTGCCGAACATTCAGAAAACTGGGACAGCTTGGACATCGGGCAGGCGCATCTTGTGGATGCAGATGGACAGCCGAACCCGCTGTTACTCCATGGCGGCAGTGACCCAATCGAATTATTGCTGGTAAAGCAGCGATATGAAAATACGTCAGATGAGCCGATTACACTGAGTCTTTTATCTAATCAGGTGGAGGGTCTGAACCGAAAGAGCCACCGTCCGATAACGGAATTATCTTGGCCAGAACATGCAGCTGCGGTTTATCTGGAGCTGTCCGACCCGACGCTGCAACAGGACAACGACAAAGGTTTTGGATGGTCAGCCTTCCAGCGGGGGAAACAGTCACCATTACGATTGGATATGCAGTCCCCACATCGCTGAAGGATGCGGAAATTCAGTATACCTTCAAGCCATATGGAGACACGAATTACAAAACAGCGGTGGATCAGGTGCGATTTATACTGTAAACGTGAGTAAGCAGAAAGGAGAGCGCCATGCATCGGAATCCCCATAACAGGAAATCTCCTGGATATTGCACGGCTTGTTGGGCGGCGCTGCTTTTACTGGCGCCCAGTTTGGCGGGGGTAGCGATGTTTTATCTGTTGCCTTTTCTGGAAGTGATACGCCGCAGTTTTACCGATGCCATGGGCAGACACTTTGTGGGCTTTCTGAACTATCAAACCGTACTCCAAAATCCGGCCTTTCGACTGGCTGCAGCCAATACGGCACGTTTTTTATGTGTTTGTATCCCAGCGCTTTTGTTGTGTAGTTTATTTCTGGCCATGCTGATTCGATGCGCAGGAACTTCCGGCAGATCCTTTCAATCAATTTATTTGTTGCCACTGGCAATTCCGGTGGCTAGCATCGTACTGCTGTGGAAGGTACTATTTGCAAAAAACGGCTTGTGCAATACACTTTTGCTGGTAATTGGGGCTAAATCGTTGGATTTCATGGGGACGGGAGCTGCATTTTGGGTGCTGATTGCTACCTACTTATGGAAGAACAGCGGTTACGATATGATTTTATGGATTGCCGGGTTGGACCGTATTCCTTTTGTTCAATATGAGGCGGCGGCAGTGGATGGGGCTGACAGCTGGCAGATGTTTCGCTGGATTACGCTGCCGGGACTTGCACCCACTCTGGGGCTGACAGCACTTTTGAGCTTAATCAATAGTTTTAAGGTGTTCCGTGAGGCATACCTGGTGGCAGGTCAATATCCTCACAAAAGCATGTATTTATTTCAGCATCTCTTCAACAACTGGTTTCTTAACTTAGAGCTGGGGCGCATTACCGCCGCAGCGGTGCTTGTGGTCGGGGCGCTTTTGCTTGCAACAGGGGGAGGTATACTATGGTTCCGCGTGAGGAAAAGAAGACGGCAGCATTGCAGCGATTCAAACAAATGATAATCTTACTGACGCTGACCGTACTGGCACTGTTTACTGTGTGGGTGTTCTGGTTTATGACGATGGGCGCGATGACGCCTAAGGATGAGCTATTGGTTACGATAGCTCCGGCACTTTCAGTGCAGAGCGACCAGCAGGCAGTGTGGACAATACTGCCAAGCTGGCCTACCATCCAGCCAATGGTGGAACTTTTGCTGGATACACCGCTCTTTTTTACGATGTTTTGGAATACTTGTAAGCTGGTGTTTCCACAGGTGATAGGGCAATTATTGGTAGCAACCCCGGCGGCCTGGGTATTCAGCAAACTGCCTTTTCCTGGTAAGAAGTTCCTGTATGGGTGTTACCTGCTACTGATGGTTTTGCCTTTTCAAATCACAATGGTGCCAAACTACCTGGTACTTGACTGGCTTGGATTGATGAATACCTCTTGGTCTGTGATTCTGCCGGGCGTATTTTCTACCTTTTCTGTATTTATCATCAAGAAAGCCTTTGATGCAGTGCCGAATGTTCTGCTGGAAGCCGCTGCGTTAGACGGAGCAGGCCCGCTGCGAAGTTTTTTTACCATTGGGCTTCCGCTGGGACTGCCGGGAATTCTTTCGGCAACGGTGTTAAGCTTTCTGGAATGCTGGAATGCCATTGAACAGCCGATGCTATTTTTGCAGGATAAAGCTGACTGGCCGCTGAGCTTGTATCTGGCCAATATTACGGTGGACGATTTAGGACTGGCTATGGTAGCAAGCCTGATGATGCTTGCACCGCCGATATTACTATTTCTTGCTGGAGAAGGATACTTCGCGCGAGGGATAGGGTTATCCGCAGGAACGATAGATGCGTTATGAAACTTACAATGAAACAAGAAAAGAATACACGTTGTCCCCAACGATGGACAATCCGTTTTTTTGCGACTATACTGTTACTCACGTTATTTGCCCGCGGCACAGTGGGCAGTGCCATGGCGCGGGTCACACTGACAAAATCCCGTATGGGCATCATCCAGCAAGATGCAGCAGTTGATGCCGTGCTGCTCGCTCAGGACGGTCAGAAGCTCTCGCTTCCTGCAGGAATTCCAGTGGAAAAGCTTTGGGTTGCACCCGGTCAGGTAGTAAAGCAAGGTGATCCACTGGTGCAATTACCTACAGAAACATTGCGCCGCACGCTGGAACAAGAGAAAATCACACTGGCCCAGCAGCAGGCACACCTGGAACAGTTGCGTATCCCGCAGGATGCAGACCAATCCGGTGTAGATTCCGCCCGGCGCGCGCTTGCACAGGCAGAGGAAGATGCCAGCAGGGAAAAGACCAAGATGGATGCCACCGTGGAACAGGCAGCGCTGCAGAAGCAAACAGCCGAAGAATTCTATGCAGATACGTTGGCTGCCCTGCAAGAACTGCAGGCGCAAGACAATCCACCTGTTGGTGAAGAGGTACTTAGCGAAGCGTTACAAAAGGTGCAGCAGGCCGAATCTGCCCGAAATGCTGCCGCGGAAGCCTTGCAGCAGGCACAGGCCAATAGGGAGGACACCGGCATCCAGACAAAACGACAGATAGAAAGTGCCAGACAAAGCCTGACAGCGGCAGATACCGCCTTTGCGCAGGCCACACAGCAGGCAGAGATATCTAAACGTGCCAATGCGGTAGAGGCTGCAGCGGTACAACTTTCTGTGAAGGATACTGAGGAACGTATTGAACAGTTGCGAGTGTGCCTTGCGCAGAATGGTTGCCTGTATGCTCCCCATGACGGGCAACTGCTGCGGCTCGATTTGGCAGAAAACACTCCTGTCCCTGAGCAAAATCCGGTGATGATTTCAGCGCAAGGCAGTGCATTACTGGCGGAATTTACTTTGCCGGAGCAGCAGGCAAAAAGACTGAACAAGCAAGCTTCTCTTGAAATTGTACAGGGTACAACGAGCGTTACGGCTACAATTTTGAGATCTGTACCGATTCCGGAAGAACACAAGGTTCAGCTGACAGCATCTATTGCGTCCGAAGAAACAGAGAGCTTACAGGCGAACCGAATGGCACAGGCAACGCTTGTTTTTTCCCGGACAGAATATAATAACTGTCTTCCGGCTTCTGCCATCCGAGAGGATGCACAAGGGAAGTTTGTGTATACGGTGGAACAAAACAAGACCGTGTTTGGTATTACCAATACAGCAGTGCGCCGACCCGTTACCGTACTGGAATGGGACAGCGCCGGTGAATATGCCGCTATCGCAGAAACGATCTCTGACGATATCATTGCCGGGGCAGACCAGGCGCTGACACCGGGCGCGGCGGTGAGGGTGCAAGAATGAAAAAAAGAAAAGGTATTTGCCTTGTACTGCTGTTTGTGTTGACGGCCGCTGCGATGCGCAATGCAAAGAGCATCTGGCAGATGCCGGACAGTATCAGCTTACGGTGGCGGCAGCCTATTGCGATACAAGATTCCGCTCGTACTTGTGGCGGTATGACCTTCTGGCGAGAGGAAAACGGTGTGGCTTCTGGTATGCTCCGTACAGCACAAGCTACTGTTATTTATTACGAAGGAGACTCTGCTCTTGCCGCTGGGATGCCTTGCACAGAAGGAGTGCTTCCTGCTGGCAGGCAACAGAACGTCTGTGTTCTGTCTACGGAGTTATCTCAGCAACTGTTTGGCAGTGCCAGTACAGTTGGGCTGACAATTCAATCCGAGACGGATTCATACAAGATTGTTGGCGTGATACCAGAGAAAAAGCCCGTTATGTTGTGTCCCGATGCAGATGGTCCTTTTACGGCAGTAGAAGTCCCTAACACGGAGAATTTAAAAAATGATCCAGAAGGAGAATTGGCTAAGTTGCTGCGCCAGGCAGAATTGCCACCGCCAGACTAGATTTTGTATCGGCGAGATTTGTCCGTACTGATGTCATTGATGGCATGGAATCCTGTGCTTTTCTGTGGACTGATTTTGATTGGAAACAGTTTAGCTGCGTGCAAAAGATTCTATCCATGGCAGCGAGAATGGCTGTTGTTTGCGTGTCTACTCTTGCTGGCAATCGGCTTACCATGGATTTTCTCTGCTTTACCGCAATGGATTGCACCTCCCCGTTGGAGTGACTTTTCCTGGTGGTACAATCTATTTTTACAGTTGCAGCGCCGCGCAATGGATTGGCTGTCGGCAATTCCTTCTGGATGGGACGTTACATGTAAAGTGTCTGTGCTTAAGCAGGGAGGACTTCTTGTATTGCAAATAATTGTCTAGAGATACTGCGATGTACCCAAAAGAACCCTACCGCAGAAGAAATTTATTTCATTTTTAAATTTATAAATCGTTCAGATTTGATAAAACGGTATATTAGGTGTATATTGTGCTTACAGAGTGAGGTGAGAGGTTAATGCCTAAAAATCAACCTGTATTACAGCACCATGTTCCTCAAGTTTATTTGAGAAATTTTGAAGATGTGAATAAACATATTACGGCTTACGACCAACAAGAAAATAGAGCGTTTGTAACTACAACTGCAGGAGTTGCTGCAGAAAAAAATTTTTATACATTAGAAGAAATGGAAGATCCATATTGTGTAGAAAAAATGTATGCAACTGCAATCGAGCCCTATATGGGGAAGATACTATCGCATATTATTACGCAAACACATCCGTTTACACGAGAAAAAACATGTATTCTCAATCCGCAGCAAAAATTTGATTTGTCTTATATTATGATGGCTCAATTGCTTCGTGGAAAACGAACTAGGCAATATGCATTCGAAATGTACGATGCAATACTGCCAAAAGCTATCGAAGCATGTAAAAATAAATTTGGAAATCGATTTACTCCAGAATTAGAAAAGCGGATTTTAAAAGCTTTTGCAGAACAGCCCAAATATAGAAAAAGCATAGCAATTGAATCAAGTATTGATCCGCAAAGATTGAGTCAATATGCATTGATACTATGGCAACATGATTTTATTTTTATTCGTAGCACTAATGAAAATGAATTTGTTACTAGTGATAATCCAGTTATGGTGTTGGATCTTGATACAAATGATGCAACACCTTTTACTAATGGTATCATGTGTAACAAATTCATTTTCATTA
>RCNH01000821.1_pt1 | contig 11768 bp, 12 predicted proteins | sample 2041161 | NCBI WGS metagenome assembly RCNH01 (sample SAMN09708215, study PRJNA481090) | Feces metagenome, whole genome shotgun sequencing project. | biome: feces | host: Leptonychotes weddellii | place: Antarctica: Sion Island | collected 2010-03-01 | reverse complement strand
GAATAAATATAATCTCCTGCTTCCAGACCAGCCTCTGCAAATGATCCTTGGGGCGATACTGTTGTTACAGATGGACGTTCATCTGTTGGGTAATAAGTAAATCCCAGCATATATCTATGAGTACTGACAGGTTTATATGCAATCTTGCGTTCTTCTCCATTTCTAAGAACCGTCATGGTATTTTCGCCCTTAGGAATCCCCCTCATTGCAATGTAGGAATATAATTCCCGACTAAGAGATACGGATTTTCCATTATATTCTTTAATGATATCTCCTTCTAAAAGCCCTGCTTCCTGTTCTGGGGAACCTTCTGCCACCTGAATGACCCTAGGAGTATCATAACCAACCATACAAATAATAATGAAAGCTCCTATAAAAGCCAGAATAAAATTGAAAAATGGTCCAGCCACGATAACAGAAATTCTCGCCCATACAGATTTACTATTAAAGGTTCCTTCACTGGTATCCCCTTCATCTTCTCCCTTCATCATACAGGAACCTCCAAAAGGTATTAATTTTAGAGAATACCTGGTTCCTCCCATAACTTTTGACAGCAGTCTGGGACCCATTCCCACAGAAAATTCTTCTACTACAACACCATTTGCTTTTGCCAGAAGAAAATGACCAAATTCATGAATAATAATAACAATACCAAGAAGAATTATAGCTATTATAATACCCAATCTTTCCACCTGCTTTCCATCCATTCATAAGCCTTCTCTTCTGTTTCCAATATCTGTTCCAGATCAGGATTTTTTATTACCTGATGATGTTCCATGGATTCTTCTATCAATTTATAAATATCTAAAAATCCAATTTCTTTTCTTAAAAATTTTGCTACCGCTCGCTCATTAGCCGCATTAAATACCGTAGGCATACTGCCACCTAAAGAAGCTGCCTTCATAGCCAGGGGAAGTCCTAAGAATGTTTCCATATCCGGTTCTTCAAATGTTATCTCTGTTAATTTATGAAAATCCAGACGCTCTCCAGATAGAGGTCTTCTTTCCGGATAATACAATGCATACTGGATTGGCAATTTCATATCCGGTGTTCCCATTTGTGCCATAACTGCTCCATCTACAAATTCTACCATAGAATGGATAATACTCTTTGGCTGAACAACCACCTGAATCCGTTCCAGATCCATATCAAATAACCACTTGGCTTCCATAACTTCCAATCCCTTATTTACCAATGTGGCAGAATCCACTGTTATTTTCTGTCCCATGGACCAGTTTGGATGTTTCAATGTATCTTCTACTGTTACATTTTTTAATTCTTCCCGTTTTTTTCCACGGAACGGACCACCAGAAGCTGTAATCAGCAGTTTGTTGATCCCTTTTCTTTGTTCTCCATGAATAGCCTGAAAAATAGCACTGTGTTCACTATCTACCGGTAAAATCTGCACCTTTTTTTCTCTTGCTAAAGGCATAATAATATGTCCTGCTGTAACCAGTGTTTCTTTATTTGCCAGTGCAATATCTTTTCCCGCCTTAATAGCGGCAATCGTAGGTCTGATACCTATCATACCTACAATAGCTGTCACAAGAATATCCATCTGTTCCAGAACAGCCAATTCCAAAAGTCCCTCCATTCCAGAAACCACCTGCACATTCAGATCTGCTATTTTTTCTTTTAATTCTTTTGCTTTTTCTTTGTCCCATACAGCTACAAGACGCGGATGAAATTCTCTTATCTGTTTTTCCAAAAGTACAATATTGGAGCCGGCACTTAATGCCTCTACGCGAATGTCCTGATTCTCCCGTACCACATCCAGAGTCTGTGTTCCGATGGAACCGGTAGAACCTAATATTCCAATGCTTTTTCCCATAGTATTCCCTTTCTTACATAACTATAATCGCTAAAAAATAAATAATAGGTGCCGTAAAAATCACGCTGTCAAACCGGTCCAGAATTCCTCCGTGTCCCGGAATTAATTTTCCATAATCTTTAATATTCTCCTGTCTTTTAATTGCAGATGCCGCCAAATCTCCTACCATGGAAACCAATGCTCCTACACCACAAAGAAGTGCATAAATCCATGGGGCACGTGCAAATCCCGGATCAAAATATCCAATACACCATGCATACAACGCACCTAATAAAGCTGCTCCTGCCACACCACCGATTGCTCCTTCTATGGATTTTTTAGGACTGAGTATGGGTGCCATTTTATGTTTTCCAAATAATACACCTACACAATATGCACAGGTATCACATCCCCAGGAACAAATAAAGATCAACCACACCAGCCATTGTCCTTCTTCCAGTAAACGGGTCTGATAAATAAAAGACATCATAACTCCTGCATACACCATGCCAAAAAACGCTGCCATCATCTGTTTGGTTTCATACTTAGGATAGGAAAATACATACACAAACAGAATCAGAATCATTCCCAGTAACAACACCGGAAGATGGTAGGATACAGGTAAAAACCATATTGCAAGATAATACAAAAGAACTCCTACATAACTGATCAGTTCCAGACTATTGAATCGATCTTTTCTCATTCCTACTGCTTTGTATAATTCCTGCATTCCAATCATCGATACGCAAAGAAGTGTAATCCACAATACGGGTCCTCCGCAAATAATAGTTGCCAATGCAATGATTACCAGTACGATACCACTGAGCAATCTTGTTTTAAACATATTAGTCCTCCTTTACACCGCCATATCTGCGGTCTCTCTTATTGTATTTTTCTATTGCCTCTATCAGCTCTTTTTTCTTGAAATCCGGCCATGGAACTGGCGTAAAATAAAATTCTGTATAAGCCAGCTGCCAAAGCAGATAGTTTGAAAGCCGCTGTTCTCCACTGGTGCGAATTAGCAAATCCGGATCTGGAATTCCTGCTGTATCCAGATAACTTTCTATCGTCTCTTCATTTACCGGAAGCTGCAATTTTCCCTCTCTTTCATCTTCCAACATTTTATTCACAGCCCTGGTGATTTCATCCCTGCTGCCATAATTCAAAGCAATCTGAAAATGAAGTTCATCATAATCTTTGGAGCATTCTTCCAATTCCCGAATCTTATCCTGAATATCCTGATCGAACGCTTTCGGATCCCCGATAATACGTACTCTCATTTTATTTTTTTCAGAGATTTTAATGCATTTTTTCAGATAATTACGGAAAATCTTCATTAGACCGTCAATTTCTTCTTTTGACCGTTTCCAGTTTTCTGTTGAAAAAGCATACACGGTAAGATATTTTATTCCTAATTCTTTTGCTATTTCACAGATATTTTCCAGATTCTCGCATCCCTTTATATGACCATAGTTTCTTGGCATCCCCTTGCTTTTTGCCCATCTTCCGTTTCCATCAAGAATAATGGCAACATGTTTTGGTATGTTCATCTTTATCCTCCTTAAAAAGAGGCGTCCTACAATGGAGTTATATCCATGTGTGACGCCTCCCTCTTGACATTACTCAATGACCACTGATTATACTGTTAAGATTTCTTTTGATTTAATTTCAACTGCTTTATCTACTTCTTTGATAAATTTATCTGTCATTTTCTGAACTTCTTCTTCCAATTCTTTGATTTCGTCCTCTGATACATCTTCTTTTGCAAGTTTCTTCAGCATATCATTTGCATCACGACGAATATTACGAACAGCTACTTTCGCAGCTTCTCCTTTTTTCTTAACATCTTTTACTAATTCTTTTCTTCGTTCCTCTGTCAGTTCTGGGAAAATCAGACGAATTACTTTACCATCATTGGTAGGATTAATTCCTAAATCTGATACAAGAATTGCTTTTTCAATTTCTTTTACCAAAGAAGCCTCCCATGGCTGAATCTGAATCATTCTTGCCTCTGGAACTGAAACATTTGCCACCTGCTGAAGCGGTGTTGGTGATCCATAATAATCAACAGTAATACGATCTAAAACGTGAGGATTTGCTCTGCCTGCACGGATTGTTCCAAATTCGCCATCCAGATTCACCAGTGTCTTTTCCATTTTATTCTGATATTTTACAATTTTTTCATCCATTAATTTGTTCCTCCTGATCCTTTTCAATCTACAAGCACACGAGTTCCATTTAAATCACCTCGTGCTGTCTTTATAATGCTGTTTTCTTCATTCAGCCCAAATACCATCATTGGCATTTTATTTTCCATACACAAAATAGATGCAGTGAGATCTACAACAGCAAGTTTTTTATCAATAACTTCCTGAATATGAACAGAATCATATTTCTTTGCGTTTGGATTTGTTTTTGGATCGCTGTCATAAACACCATCTACTGCTTTTGCCAGAAGAATTGTTTCCGCCTCAATCTCAATAGCACGCAGTACCGTTGTTGTATCTGTTGAGAAATAAGGATGCCCTGTTCCTCCTGCAAAAAATACTACCTTTCCTTCTCCAAAACATCTGTTTGCTTCGTCTTTTGAAAACAGTTTTGTCATAGCACCACAGGCAAATGGTGTAAAAATCTCTGTTGTCATGCCTACAGAACGGAAAATTTCTGATACATAAATACAATTCATAACGGTAGCCAGCATACCAATCTGATCCGCTTTTGTACGATCGATGGTTTCACTGGTTCTTCCACGCCAGAAATTACCTCCTCCAATAACAACTCCGATTTCCAATCCTTCATCTACAAGAACTTTTACCTGTTTTGCAACTTCTGTTACTGTTGCTTCATCAAATCCTGTTTTCTTTTCTCCTGCAAGTGCTTCTCCACTGAGTTTTAATAACACACGTTTCATAAATGAGTACTCCTTCTCTTCGATCATTCTGCGTTTAACTGTGTCAGATAATCCTGTATAGGATTTGTGTTGAAAATGACAGTTTCTTTTGTATTTTCTTTATTTCCCATTTTATCGTGAACAGAAAATCCAATCCATCCGATCATAAGAGCTACTACCAATACAACCGCACTCATTTCCAGTCGATGCATTCTTTTTTCTCTTTTCATGATTTTCCGGCGATTTGCTTTTTCTTCCTTATATTTATCCACTTTAGCCTGACTCATGTTTTACACTCCTTTATCATCTATGCCTTAGCATATCTCTGGTGTCATTATAACATAATTATACGCAAATGCCAAACAAAAGATTATAATACAACAATGACTCCGCCGTTATTTGCATACATGGAACTTACGCCTCCAGTATTCAAAACCACTACATCTTTTACTGGTATCTTTTCTAGAATTGCATTTTTTACTATTTCTGCACGCTCCCTGCAATTACAATGAGAAATTCCAAGTACCTTGTTTTCAGAGTTTACTGCACCTTTCACAACATAATCCACCATTTTCACTAATGCCTTATTCATCCCTCTGGACTGATCCAGCTGACAAATTGTTCCTTCTGGTGTAGAGCCCAGTACCGGTTTAATCTTCAGTGCAGAAGCCACCAGCGCTTTAACAGTGCTAAGACGGCCATTTTTTCTCATTGTCTCCAAATCTTCCAACACAAAATAAGTTGACTGACCATCAATATATGCTTCTACATTCTGTACAACTTCTTCGAAATCCATCCCTGCTTCTTCACATTCCTGAATTTTCATAGCAATCAATGTCTCTCCTACAGATGCAGAACGGGAATTAAACACATGAATTTTTTTATCCGGACAATCCTCTAATGCAAGATTTCTACCCAATAATGCACTATTATAAGAACCACTTAGTTCTCCTGAAATAGTAACTGCATACATATGATCTTCTTCTTTTTTGAACCCTTCCATATATCGTTCTGGTGATGGGCATGCAGATTTAGGACATTCTGGACTAGCTGCAATTTTTCTTAAAAATTCTTCCTGATCAAACATTTCATCATCTACAATTTCTTCTCCATCTACGATCAATGTCAGTGCAGCAGATTCTAATCTTTCATCTGCTTTCATGGTTTCTGTCATTTCCCCACAGCTATCAAGAATAATTCTATAACTCATATCGTTCCTCCATAATCTTTTTTATATCGTTCTCTCTATATTCATGTAATCATTCCTAGTATACATAGTATTCAATACCGTATATACTATACCATACATTTCTCTCTTTGAAAAGGTCAAGTAAAAGATTCTATTGGTTATTTTTCATTTCTGTTATATAATAACATTCAAGATTACAAAACTATCTATCTGGGAGGAAATTATGCTGGCATTTCACATGGTTGATCAAAAAGATTTTACAGAAAAACTCTTTTTAAAAAACACATTTCATGGTTTTTCTTTCACGGAAGCTTCTTTCACAACATTTTTAACGCATACTATTGACGGACTTTTACAAAAAGATTTTTTTGACAGTTCCCAGCGTCCCCAACGTACTTACTGTTTCTGGGAAGAAGTACAGCCTCAGTGCTATACAATTATAAAAGGAAAACGCACACCTCTTCACTTTAAAATTGTGTTTCAGGTAAGCCCTTCTTATGTAGAATATCTTTTGGAACAATGGGGGCTTTCCATTCGTCCAGAAGATGTTTTTGGCCTTTATCTAAATTGCCAGTATGACGGAAAAAATATAACCTGCACCACTGGTACTTCTTTAAAAATCTTTACCTTAGACAAAACCTTAGATCATCTGTGGGACCAGACAGTAGAAAACTTTTTCCGTCAAAATGCTATTGCTTTCGACTTTTCCCATTGATTATTTAAAAAGACTGCGACACAATGGCCGGGGGTCATAAGAAAGTAATATTGCTTTTTGCAGGAACGGCATGGCTTCGGTCATGCCGTTCCTTTTTCATCAGTTCCTCCACCGGGATAAAGCCCACAAGGTCATAGGAGATTCGGATGCCCTGTCTGCGCTTCCCACTGCTCTTGTCAGGTGCTTCGATGTAGACCCTTTGACAAGTTCTCGCAAGGCGTAGGGGGGCATTTCCTGCAAATCCTCGTATTTGTGTGCTCGCTGAATGAACTGTTCCAAATTTTCAATCTGTCGTTCCTGTACTTCGATTTCCTGCTGTAAGGTCTGGATTTCCACTTTAAGCTGTGCCTGCTCGTCCTCATAGGTCTTGCTCATCAGCGCAAACCGCTCATCAGAGAGTTTCCCGGCCACATTATCCTCATAGATACGGATGAACAGCCGGTCGAGTTCACCAAGACGGCGTTCTGCCTGTGCCAGACGCTTCTTGTATCCCCGGACAGCTTCTTCGCTGGACAGCCGTAGTCTATGCTCCATCACTGCTCGGAAATGGGCTTCATGCCGGGTTACATAGGAGATGACCGTTTTCATGTGCATCCAGACCAATTCTTCCAGTACAATCGCCCGGATGAAGTGAGCCGAACAGTTTCCTGTGTTGCTGCGGTAGCTGGCACATACAAAATGGTCTTGCCGTTTCTCAAAGTAGTTTGTGGTGCAGTAGCGCATTTTTGCCCCGCAGTCAGCACAGTAAACCATGCCGGAGAATAAACTGCTCTTTCCTGTTTTTGTCCTTCGGTGGCGTTGCTTGCGGATTTCCTGCACCTTGTCAAAGACTTCCTGTTCAATGATAGCTGGGTGGGTGTTGTAGAATACCGCCTGTTTCTCAATGGGTGTTTCCCGCTGCTTCTTGTCCCAGATGGAGTTGGTGTAGGTCTTGAAATTAACCGTACAGCCTGTGTATTCCCGCCGTTCCAAAATGTGAACAACGGTATTAGGGTTCCAGTGGTACGGATCAGCGGTTTTGGGACTTGGGGTCTTAATGCCTTCTCTCCGCTTATAGGCAGTAGGGTTGAGCACCTGTTCCGCCTGCAAGAGTTTAGCAATCTGCATCGGCCCTCGGCCTTCCATACACAGCTTGAAGATACGCTTGACCACAAGAGCGGCTGCCTCGTCCACAATCCACTTTGTTCTATCCTCCGGGCCTTTGCGGTAGCCAAAGGGGACATTGGTTGTCAGCGGGATGCCCTGTTCGCCCTTGGCCTTCTGTACTGCACGGATTTTGCGGCTGGTATCCTTAGCAAAAAACTCATTGAACCAGTTTTTGATTCCCGCAACATCGTTGTCGGTGCTGTTGGGGTCAATGGTGTCAAAGTGGTCGTTGATGGCAATATAGCGTACACCATACTTCGGAAAAGTGAAGTTGATATACAAGCCCGTCAGTGAGGAATTTCGCCCCAGCCGGGAAAGGTCTTTCGACAGCACCACAGCCACTTTTCCCGCCTCGATTTCTGACAGCATCTGCTGAAATCCGGGGCGATCATAGTTTGTGCCGCTGTATCCATCATCCACAAAAAATGTTGGATTAGGGAAGCGGTGCTCTTTAGCATATCGGAGCAGGATGTCCTTTTGGTTGGTGATGGAATTACTGTCGCCCTCGTTTGCATCCTCTTGGGAGAGCCGGCAATAGAGTGCGGTGATTTTATTAGCTGCCCGTAACATTTCTGTATCCTCCTTCAAAGGGGCAACTGTCAGTACAGGATTGGTTGCTCCTATTGTACCAAGATTCCCGGTATTTGTCATTCATCATCCTCCGTATTTTCTGTAAACTTTTCAGTCAAAATGCGCTCCATCTTTCTATCCAGCGTTTCTGTTCCGTCATAGCTGCCCGTGATAGTGTAAATGGTGCCACCGATCTCACGCTGTAAAGTGAACTCCGGCAGCCAGAAAGCAGATGGATTTTTCACACGGATATGTCCAGTTTCGTCAAACCAGAAATTGTGTTTGGAGCGGTCAGGCAGCAGCGGTTCAGGATTGAAATAGGGATCAGGATTGGAGAAAAAATATTCCGCTGGTTCGTCATGGTCAGAATTTTCCCATTGACTGATTTCTTCCCAAATATCCAAATCATCTGCATCAAAACCCGAAAGCAAATCATTGAGCAACTGTGGGTCAAGGGCATATTTTTCTTCCAGTTGTTTGATGACATCATCCACATCAATGCGGATGAAATCGCCGCTGAGTTGTGCGGCTGCAAATTCCGCATCACTCATATTTGCCCACCGCTTCAATTCAGCCCGTGAAGTATCATCAAGCAATATGAATGAACTTACAGACTCACCATTGGGCAGCGCATCTCCAAGAAGTATTTTTGCGAGTTTCCTTATGAGGTTGTTATCCTCTTTCCAGTTGAGTTTCATTTTTGAAATCCTCCTTAATGGTCGATCTGGTGCTGTTTCCTGCGGCTCTGCTCAGGATTTTCCTGCGCACGAACAACCTGTTCTACCTTGTATTTGATCTGCCAGAGCTTTTTCACCTCCGCATAGATGGGAGAAAGTTCCGCTTGCCCCGTCTTGTATTCCTGTTCCAGACGGTCACGCTCCTTGCGCCATGCAGTGATCGGCAATTTTCCATCCTTAAAATGCGGCTTTAATTTGCGCTCTGCCATATGATACAGGCGGAGTGCATTTTCATTTTCAGACATGAATTGCTCACGCCTGCCTTTCCACTTGATGGCTGCCAGCTTGTCTGCAACAGGTTTTCCGTCGGTGTAAAACTGCACCATGCGAAGTAGTTCATCCAACTCCTTCATGCAGTCAGATTTTCTGCGCAAATCGTTTTTAAAAATATCAATGCGATCACTCAGCGCAGATACACGCTCCTGCAACTGTTCCGGCGTTGTCAAATTGTTCTGCATGAGATAATTGCAAATCTCATTGAACTCTTTGAGATTTCCGATTTTTGCTTTCCGGCTCCATGCTCCTGTATTGCGGTTGGTGTAATACTCGCTGAGTAGCTGCGCCAGATTGGGTGCTTGCGGTTTGTTCAACTCCTCTTGTGCTTCTTTCAGCCAGTCAAGCAGCGCCGCAATTTTCTTTTTCAGTTTGCCGATCAAGGCATTGGTCACCTTGACCCAGCGGTTAAATTCGCCCTTATCGGTACGGATACCTCTGGCCTCCATCTGGCGGATCGCCGGCCCCTCATGGACAGTAGGCAGCTGCTCCACACCCTGACGCTCGTAGCTGCGGTGGTCGATGCGGCATTCCAGCCCTTTCTCGGCAAATCGAGCATTGCACATTGCCGCCCACTGTTTCCGCCAATGTTCCAGCGTTTCCGGTTTGCCCCAGTCCGTGGTGGGGACAGCGTTGAACACATAGTTTCCTGCTTCATCCCGTATGCGCTCCCCGTTTTCATCCAGGAGATATTCCCGCCGCTGCTTGTTGCCCCATGTCCCATCCGGCAGCAGGGGACGGATGGGACACATGACATGAAAATGCGGGTTGGCAATGCCGCCGTCCTCCTTGTCGGGGGCGTGAACGGAGAAATCCACCACCATACCCCGGCTCACAAACTGCTCCAATAAAAATTGCCTTGCAAGGCCGATGTTCTCCTGCATGGAAAACTCGTTCTGCAAGGCAATGTCAAAACTGTATGCAAGCTGGGCTTTCTTGCCCCGTTCTGCCTTTTCCACTTCGTTCCACAGGGTTTGACGGTCTGCGAAGGAAGGCGGGGCGTGGGGCGGCAGCAGGATTTCAGAACAGAGGACACCGCCTTTCTGGGTGTAGTCGCTGTCCTCTCCGTAATACTCGCTGTGCAGCTTTTCACCAGATCGGTAAGCATCGGACGCAACAGCGGATTGCCCTGCGCTGCGTTTGATCTGGGTAACATGGAAGTAAAATAGTGCGATACTTATCCCTTTCCTTTCTGGCTTGCCTCATTGTGTGCATTGACCGCTTCCATCAACAAAGCCCTGACTTCCGGCAAAGCAAAAATCTTTTCCGTAAAAGCATAGAACTCCGTTTCGCTCAAAGCTTTTGCCAGCGGTGCGATGCTCTCCACGGCGGCCCCTCTGGTAATGAGGCGGTGCGTCCGTTTCTGCCGGTCTCCCTTCTCATAATAGGATTTTCGGTTTTCCAGCCGCTGGAGCCTGCTGCGCTCCTGCGCCAGCTTCTTTTCTGCGTCTGCGATCTCCTATTTCAGTTTTTCGGTTGTTGGCATCGTAGATTCCTCCTTTATTTGCAGATAAAAAATACCGCCTGTCTTTCGGACAAGCGGTAAAATTTGCGTGTTGAATTTTAGGCTTCGGATGGGAAACTGTTTGTGCAAACAGATTGTTTCCCATCCGAAGCGGGCAGGGATAGCCGCATAAGCGGCGCAAGGGATGCAGTCCCTTGTACGGAACGCAGTGACGCAAAACAGCCCGGACTTCCATCGTCCGGGCTGTTTGCCTCGTAGAGCGCACGCATACAGGGTTTACCCTGTATAGAAGTGCGCCCTTTGTTCCAAAGGGTTATTGTGTGATTACTCTAAGCGTTTGTTTTCTTCGTAGGTATTATTGGTTCTGAGTAGGATGGCCATGTATATTTTATAATTCCGACAAATTAGCATACTTCTGCAGCAAGTGATTGATTATCATTCGGAATGGTTTAATTCTGACATTTTTCCCAGTCGATAATGAATTCAATATGCCCACACTCTTTGCAGACTATCGCATCAGTAGGATTAAGAACCTTCTGAGATATAAGGCCATAGTGTTTTTCTTCTGGATAGTTAAGACTCAATCTGCTATTGACCATTATATTTTCAAATTGCATAGGGAATGAGATGTTAGGATTTAAGTCAATCTCATGATCTTGTGCAATATCAGATAATAAATCGCCCCACGAGATGTTTGATAGCACGCAACGGTTAATACCGTTACCGAGCATAACACTTTGTCGTTTCATAGAAATCGCCCCCTTTTTTATTATAGCATATAGTTTTTATTAAGGATATAACAACACGCCGGAGCTGTTGCCCCGGCGTGTTGTCCATTATCTTGCTTTTGTAAGCTCGACATCTATTTCGGCAATTCGCTGTTGAAGCGGAACGATTTTCTTTTCAATTTCCTTCTTGGCAGCATCCATTCTATCAACAACTGTTTTCAGTTCGAGATTAGCAGCATCAATTT
>RCNH01000820.1_pt1 | contig 11770 bp, 6 predicted proteins | sample 2041161 | NCBI WGS metagenome assembly RCNH01 (sample SAMN09708215, study PRJNA481090) | Feces metagenome, whole genome shotgun sequencing project. | biome: feces | host: Leptonychotes weddellii | place: Antarctica: Sion Island | collected 2010-03-01 | reverse complement strand
AAATTCCCATGGAACATAAAGCGATGGAATTTATTTCCGCAAATATGATTGCCAATTTCTTAGGACTTGGCTGGGCAGCCACGCCTTTTGGTCTAAAGGCCATGGAAGAACTGGGCAGACTGGAGGATGACAGAAGGCAGGGCAGAGCTTTTGGGATTGTTAGAAAGAAAGGGATTGCAAGCAATGAAATGTGTACCTTTTTGATTTTAAATATTTCTTCTCTGCAGCTGATACCGGTGAATATTATTGCTTACCGAAGTCAGTATGGAAGCGTTAGCCCAACTGTTATTGTAGGACCGGCTATTGTGGCAACGGCGGTAAGTACCATTGTAGCAACGATTTTCTGTAAGTTTATGGATTATAAAAAAAGTAGTTGACAAGTTATTTTAAATATGTTATTTTATCAAAGGAATAGCTGCCGAAGACAGCAGGTGCCGTAAGGCATAAGGATAAAACGCCTGCCGAGGAAAGATTCATTCTTTATAGATAAGATTGATTTTAAACCTCTTTGTCTTATGCAAAGAGGTTTTCTTAATTTTGAGCAGCGCAGCCTAAAAAAATAAGGAGGTGCACTAATTCATGGCAAAAGTAGAACTTAAAAAACCTGTCGTAGAAGAGATTTCCAACAGCATTAAAGATGCAGCAGCAGTAGTTTTAGTAAACTACAAGGGTATCAATGTTGAACAGGATACACAGATGCGTAAGGAATTAAGAGAAGCTGGAGTTGTTTACAAAGTTTACAAAAATACAATGATGAACTTTGCATTCAAAGGAACAGTTTATGAAGATTTATGCCAGCATTTAGAAGGAACAAACGCTTTAGCTGTATGTGCAGAAGATGCAACAGCACCAGCAAGAATCCTTGCTAAATATGCAAAAACAATTCCAACACTGGAATTAGTAGCAGGTGTTGTAGAAAACACTTACTATGATAAGGCAGGAATCGAAGCACTTTCCCAGGTTCCTTCAAGAGAAGAACTTCTTGGAAAATTGCTTGGAAGCATCCAGTCACCTATTACAAACTTCGCTCGTGTGCTTAATCAGATTGCAGAGCAGCAGGCTTAATCAGAAGTTTGTATGAAACGCCTATAGGGCAAAGTAAATAATTTATAAATGAAAAATTGGAGGTAATAATAATGGCAAAATTAACAACAGCTGAATTTATTGAAGCTATCAAAGAATTATCCGTATTAGAATTAAACGAATTAGTAAAAGCTTGTGAAGAAGAATTTGGTGTATCTGCAGCAGCAGGTGTTGTAGTTGCAGCAGCAGGCGGTGCAGCAGAAGCAGCAGAAGAAAAAGATGAGTTCGACGTAGAATTAACAGAAGTTGGACCAAACAAAGTTAAAGTTATCAAAGTTGTTCGTGAAGCAACAGGTTTAGGATTAAAAGAAGCTAAAGAAGTTGTAGATGGAGCTCCTAAAGTATTAAAAGAAGGTGCATCTAAAGCAGAAGCTGAAGAAATCAAAACAAAACTTGAAGCAGAAGGCGCTAAAGTTACTCTTAAATAATTTGAGTAAACTATTAACCCCCATTGTCTTAGGGCAATGGGGGTATTTTTTTATAACAGCTATTCTTTTGGGTACATAAATTCCTGCACTCTTCTATAGCAGTCTTCGTTTCCAGTATAATAAAAGATATCGTTTAAGCGAAATACGGCTTTCGGTCCCGGAGACATAATAATATTTCCGTTTCGTTTTATTGCAATGACGGTGGCAAAGGTTTCCTGCCAGAAATTAACTTCCGCAATAGATTTGTTTAAATAAGGTGTCTTTTCTGAAATAATCAGTTCGTGTGGAATAAAGGGGTTTGTTGCTCTGTAACACTCAATTTGTTCAATTAGTTCTGTCAAATGCTTCTGCAGTTCTTTGTTTTCCTGTTTCTGACGTTCCACGCTGTCCATAATCTTGCTTTTTAGTGAATAGATAGACAGTGTCTGCTGGTGTTGAGACAGGAAATTTTTGGCATTTAATACGGATTTGATTACTACACCGCTATTTTTCTCTACTTCTACAATATCCCAGTCTGCCAATACACAAACTGCCCGTCTGGCAGTTTCTGACGAAACATTATATCTGCTTCCGATGGAGGAGCGGGCATAAATTTTTTCCCCTTCTTTGTAAGTTCCTTCTACTACTTGATATGCAATGTCTGCGGCTATCTGTTCATATTTCGGAATATTTCCCGTTTTTTCTTTTTTTCCTTCCATAAGTTTCCCTCATCTGTTTTTGTAGTCTTTTCTCTATTCTAAACTATTTTCGTAATTAATGCAAAATACATCTTGCAAAACTGACAACTTAGCAATATAATAAAGTTGTCAAATATAATAAGGTAATGTTTTAGCAGAGGAAAGCGGGTGTTGGTTATGAAGAAAAAAGGATTGGGAAAATTAGATGCAATCACTCTTGCGTTTGGAGCTATGATTGGTTGGGGCTGGGTAGTAATGTCCGGAGAGTGGATTACAAAGGCCGGCACCTTTGGTGCGATTTTAGCCTTTATCTTAGGCGGCATTATGGTTTTATTTGTAGGAAAGGTCTATGCAGAGCTTACGTCAGCTATGCCTAAAAACGGAGGATGTCAGGAATTTTCCAAACGTGCATTTGGAAGAAAGGTATCCTTTATTTGTACATGGAGCATGATTTTGGGATATATTGCTGTAATTGCTTTTGAGGCAGTTGCTTTCCCCAGTGTCTTACAGTATCTTTTTCCCGGCTATGTAAGGGGATATATGTATACGGTAAACGGTTCTGATATTTATGCCACATGGGTGCTGGTAGGTGTAATCAGTTCTCTTTCCGTAGCAGCAGTGAATTATTTCGGAACAAAAAATGCGGCATTGCTTCAGATCGTATGTACTTTAATTATTGCGGCAGTAGGGATGGCGTTGATGGGTGGTTCTGCAGTAAATGGAAGTATGGCAAATATTGATGCGCCGATTGTGAACGGAGCAGCAGGAATTATTACGGTAGCTGTTATGACGCCATTTATGCTTATGGGGTTTGACGTTATTCCACAGGCAGCAGGAGAAATGAATATTCCTTATAAAAAGATAGGAAAGCTTTTAGTCTTATCTGTTGTAATGGCGATTTTTTGGTATGCTATGATTATTTTCGGAGTTTCTCTTTCTATGACAAGTGGTGAGCTTGCTGTATCGGGAATGGCATCTGCCGATGCTATGCGGAAAGCTTATATGGGCAGCACTATTGCTTCCAAGGTTTTGATTATGGGCGGCATTTGCGGAATTATTACCAGTTGGAATTCTTTCTATGTAGGATGCAGCCACGCAATCTGTGCAATGGCAGAGGAAGGAATGCTTCCGTTATTTCTGGCTAAGAAACATAAAAAATACGGAACACCGGTTAATGCTATTTTGTTAATTGCAGCAGTGACTTCACTTGCACCGTTTTTAGGCGAAAATATGCTTATCTGGTTATCTAATGCAGGGGCTTTTGCTATTGTAATTGCTTACTTCCTTGTGTCTGTTTCCTTTATCAAGCTTAGGAGAAAAGAGCCTGGGATGGAAAGACCGTATAAAGTAAAATATGGTATGCTTACCGGTATTGCGGCAGTAGCTTCCTGTGGTAGTATGCTTTTGATGTATATACCGGGTGCTCCGGCAGCTATGTCTGTTTATGAGTGGAGCATTGTTCTTATGTGGGCTGTGTTAGGAGTGGTATTCTATACAGGAGCTATGAAAAAACAAAAGGTGGGAGTGGTATATCATACCAAGCGTTTGATGGTGAAACAGGCGGTATTTATGGGAATAAAATAAAAAGATAAAAAACATTGACAAACATAAGAAATTAACAAAAAATGGAGCGTGTCAACGATTATGAATTTATCAGAAGCTCAAGAAGTAAAAGAATATATTGTAAAGGAAAGATGTATTGTTTTGCTATTTTACTTAGATTAGAAAAGTGTGTTTTATTTTTAGTGATAATAGGTGAAAGGTTAGAAAAGAAAAAAATAATGAAAGCTATTGACACTATTGACAAAAGGTGATATAGTGAGAAATGCACTATTATGGCAAGTTATGCCTAGGAGTCTATAAAAAAGAGACTCCTACATTAATTTAAATTAAAACATACAAGGGGTGAAACGTCAATGGAGAAAAACAGAATCCGTTCCGTAACTAATGGTAAGGCCATGAGAATGTCATACCAGCGCCAGAAAGAGGTACTGGAGATGCCGAACCTCATTGAGGTTCAGAAAGACTCTTATCAGTGGTTTCTGGACGAAGGCTTAAATGAAGTTTTTGAAGATATCTCTCCAATCGCAGACTATAGCGGTAAATTAAGCTTGGAATTTGTTGGCTTTACTTTGTGTGAAGATGAAAAGAAATATACCATCGAGCAATGTAAAGAAAGAGATGCAACATACGCTGCACCTTTAAAGGTAAAGGTAAGATTACACAACAAAGAAAACGGCGAAATTACAACACATGAAATTTTCATGGGTGATTTGCCACTTATGACAGCAACTGGTACGTTTGTAATTAACGGAGCTGAACGTGTTATCGTCAGCCAGTTAGTACGTTCACCAGGTATTTATTATGCAATCGCACACGATAAACTGGGTAAAACCCTGTATTCCTCTACAGTTATCCCAAATAGGGGTGCATGGCTGGAATACGAAACAGACTCCAATGACGTATTCTATGTACGTGTAGACAGAACAAGAAAAGTCCCTATTACAGTTTTGATTCGTGCTTTAGGAATTGGTACGAATGCAGAAATTATAGATTTGTTCGGCGAAGAACCAAAGATTTTAGCCAGCTTTACCAAAGATACTTCTGAAAGCTATCAGGAAGGTCTGCTGGAATTATATAAGAAAATCCGTCCGGGCGAACCTCTGGCAGTAGAAAGCGCAGAGAGCCTGATTACAAGTATGTTCTTTGATGCTCGCCGTTACGATTTGGCAAAGGTAGGTCGTTATAAATTTAATAAGAAACTTCTTCTTCGCAACCGTATTGCAGGACATATGCTTGCAGAAGAAGTTGTTGATATGACAACCGGTGAAATCATTGCCGAAGCAGGTACTGTTGTGAGTCAGGAGTTGGCTGATACAATTCAGAATGCAGCTGTTCCTTATGTATGGATTCAGGGCGAAGAGCGTAATATCAAAGTGCTGTCTAGCATGGCAGTAGACCTGAGAAACTACGTAGACTTAAGCGAAGAAGAGTTAAAAGAGCTGGGTGTTACGGAATTAGTTTACTACCCGGTACTTGCAAAGATTTTAGAAGAAAACGAAGAGCTGGAAGATATTAAAGATGCAATCAAGAGAGAAATCCACGAGCTTATTCCAAAACATATTACAAAGGAAGATATCTTAGCTTCCATTAACTACAATATGCATCTGGAATATGGGCTTGGAACAGACGATGATATCGACCACTTAGGAAACAGACGTATCAGAGCAGTTGGTGAATTGCTCCAGAACCAGTATAGAATTGGTCTTTCTAGATTGGAAAGAGTGGTACGTGAAAGAATGACAACTCAGGACTTAGATGGAATTTCACCACAGTCCCTGATTAATATTAAACCGGTAACAGCAGCAGTGAAAGAATTCTTTGGTTCTTCCCAGCTGTCTCAGTTCATGGATCAGAATAACCCACTGGGTGAGCTGACACATAAGAGACGTTTATCTGCGTTAGGACCAGGTGGTCTGTCACGAGACAGAGCCGGATTTGAGGTTCGAGATGTTCACTATTCCCATTATGGAAGAATGTGTCCGATTGAGACTCCTGAAGGTCCAAACATCGGTTTGATTAACTCCCTTGCATCTTATGCAAGAATTAATGAATATGGTTTTGTAGAAGCGCCATATAGAAAAATTGATAAAGCAGATCCAAAGAATCCACGAGTAACAGATGAAGTTGTATATATGACAGCAGATGAAGAAGATAATTATCATGTTGCTCAGGCCAATGAGCCATTGGATGAAGAAGGACATTTTATTCATAAAAACGTATCTGGTCGTTATAGAGAAGAAACACAGGAATACGAACGTCAGATGTTTGAGTATATGGACGTATCACCTAAAATGGTGTTCTCCGTTGCTACTGCCTTAATTCCTTTCCTTCAGAACGATGATGCGAACCGTGCGCTGATGGGATCTAACATGCAGCGTCAGGCAGTTCCGCTTCTTACAACAGAAGCTCCTGTAGTTGGTACAGGTATGGAATCAAAAGCAGCTGTAGACTCCGGTGTCTGTGTTGTTGCAAAAAAAGCCGGTACTATAGAATGTGCTGCTTCTAAAGAAATTATTATGAAAAATGATGATGGAACAAAAGACGTTTATCATCTGACAAAATTCATGAGAAGTAACCAGAGTAACTGCTACAACCAGAGACCAATCGTTGTAAAAGGCGAGCACGTAGAAGCAGGTCAGGTTATTGCAGATGGTCCATCTACTTCTAACGGAGAATTGGCTCTTGGTAAGAACCCTCTTATCGGATTTATGACATGGGAAGGTTACAACTACGAGGATGCTGTTCTTTTAAGTGAAAGACTGGTTATGGACGATGTTTATACATCTGTTCATATTGAAGAATATGAAGCAGAAGCCAGAGATACCAAATTAGGACCGGAAGAAATCACAAGAGACGTACCTGGTGTAGGTGACGATGCATTAAAAGATTTGGATGAAAGAGGTATCATCCGTATCGGTGCAGAAGTAAGAGCCGGTGATATTCTCGTTGGTAAAGTTACTCCGAAGGGAGAGACAGAGCTTACTGCAGAAGAAAGACTGCTTCGTGCAATCTTCGGTGAAAAGGCAAGAGAAGTTCGTGATACTTCCCTAAAAGTGCCTCATGGTGAATATGGTATCGTAGTAGATGCAAAAGTATTTACAAGAGAAAACGGTGATGAATTATCTCCTGGTGTAAATCAGGCAGTTCGTATTTATATTGCACAGAAGAGAAAAATCTCTGTTGGTGATAAAATGGCCGGTCGTCATGGTAACAAGGGTGTTGTTTCCCGTGTACTCCCTGTAGAAGATATGCCATTCCTGCCAAACGGACGTCCTCTGGACATCGTATTGAATCCGCTTGGTGTGCCTTCACGTATGAATATTGGACAGGTACTTGAAATCCATTTAAGTCTTGCTGCAAAAGCGTTAGGATTTAATATTGCAACACCTGTTTTCGACGGTGCAAACGAAAACGATATTCAGGATACACTGGAATTAGCAAATGATTATGTAAACACAGAAGACTTCGAAGAATTCCGTGCAAAATACGAAGATACATTAAGACCTGAAGTAATGCAGTTCTTAGATGAAAACAAAGCACACAGAGAGCTTTGGAAAGGTGTTCCTCTCTCCAGAGACGGAAAAGTAAGACTGCGTGACGGACGTACAGGTGAATACTTCGACAGCCCTGTAACAATCGGACATATGCACTACCTGAAACTGCATCATCTGGTAGATGATAAGATCCATGCACGTTCTACAGGTCCATACTCCTTAGTAACACAGCAGCCTCTGGGTGGTAAAGCTCAGTTCGGTGGTCAGCGTTTCGGAGAGATGGAGGTTTGGGCACTGGAAGCTTACGGTGCATCTTACACACTGCAGGAAATTCTGACAGTAAAATCTGATGATGTTATCGGACGTGTTAAAACTTACGAAGCGATTATTAAGGGTGATAATATTCCTGAACCGGGTATTCCGGAATCCTTCAAGGTACTCTTGAAAGAATTACAGTCCTTAGGACTTGATGTAAGAGTTCTTAGAGAAGATATGACAGAAGTTGAAATTATGGAAAACATCGATTACGGCGACACAGATATGCGCTCCATTATCGAGGGTGATTCCAGAGGCAATAACAATGAGGACTACGGAAGCCATGGATTTTCCAAACAGGAATTTGAAGGCGAAGAATTAGTAGATGTGGAAGAAGACATGGAAGAAGATGTTTTCTTAGACTTAGATGAAGATACTCTTGATGAGTAATTAGGAAAGGAGTCCACAATGCCGGAAACAGCAAACAAAGAGGTATATCAGCCGATGACCTTTGATGCCATTAAAATTGGACTGGCATCTCCGGAGAAAATCCGCGAATGGTCTCATGGTGAGGTGAAAAAACCGGAAACCATCAATTATAGAACATTAAAACCGGAAAAAGACGGTCTTTTCTGTGAAAGAATTTTCGGACCAAGTAAAGACTGGGAATGTCACTGCGGTAAATATAAGAAAATTCGTTATAAAGGCGTTATCTGTGACAGGTGCGGTGTTGAAGTAACAAAAGCATCTGTTCGTAGAGAACGTATGGGACATATTGAACTTGCCGCACCGGTTTCTCATATCTGGTATTTTAAGGGTATTCCTTCCAGAATGGGACTTATTCTTGATCTGTCTCCGAGAACTCTGGAAAAGGTATTGTATTTTGCAAACTACATCGTTTTAGATGCAGGAACAAGCGATTTACAGTATAAACAGGTTCTGACAGAAAAAGAATATCAGGATGCAAGAGAAAAATACGGTGACAATTTTAAAGTTGGTATGGGTGCAGAAGCTATTCAGGAGCTTCTGGCATCCATCGACTTAGAAAGAGAGTCCAAGGAGTTAAAAGCCGGTTTAAAAGACTCTACAGGACAGAAGCGTGCACGTATTGTAAAACGTCTGGAAGTTGTTGAAGCTTTCAGAGAGTCAGGAAACAGACCGGAATGGATGATTATGACAGTTGTTCCTGTTATTCCGCCGGATTTACGTCCGATGGTACAGTTGGACGGTGGTCGTTTTGCAACATCTGACTTAAATGATTTATACAGAAGAATTATCAACAGAAATAACCGTCTGAAAAGACTGTTAGAGCTGGGTGCACCGGATATCATTGTTCGTAATGAAAAGAGAATGCTGCAGGAAGCAGTTGATGCTCTCATTGATAACGGACGTCGTGGCCGTCCTGTTACAGGACCTGGTAACAGAGCACTGAAATCCCTTTCTGATATGCTGAAAGGTAAATCAGGACGTTTCCGTCAGAACCTGTTAGGTAAACGTGTTGACTACTCAGGACGTTCTGTTATCGTTGTAGGACCTGAGCTTAAGATTTATCAGTGTGGTCTTCCAAAAGAAATGGCAATCGAACTCTTTAAGCCATTTGTTATGAAAGAACTGGTAAGTAATGGTACTGCACACAATATTAAAAATGCAAAGAAAATGGTTGAAAAGCTTGAGCCTGCAGTTTGGGATGTATTAGAAGACGTTATTAAAGAGCATCCTGTTATGCTGAACCGAGCACCTACTCTTCATAGATTAGGTATTCAGGCATTTGAGCCAATCTTAGTTGAAGGTAAAGCGATTAAGCTGCATCCATTGGTATGTACAGCGTTCAATGCGGACTTCGACGGTGACCAGATGGCTGTTCATCTTCCATTGTCTGTAGAAGCTCAGGCAGAGTGCCGTTTCCTTCTTCTTTCACCAAACAACCTTTTGAAACCATCTGATGGTGGTCCGGTTGCCGTTCCTTCTCAGGATATGGTTCTCGGTATTTACTATTTAACACAGGAAAGACCGGGATATAAAGGTGAAGGTAAAGTATTTAAAGACTTAAATGAAGCAATTCTTGCTTATGAAAATCAGGTAATTACTTTACAGACAAAGATTTTCGTTTACATGGAAAAATGTATGGCAGACGGAAATATTTTAAGAGGAAAAGTACATTCTACATTAGGTCGTCTGTTATTTAATGAAATCCTTCCACAGGATTTAGGATTTGTAGATAGAACAATTCCGGGAAATGAACTTCTTCCGGAAGTAGATTTCCTTGTTGGAAAGAAACAGTTAAAACAGATTTTGGAAAAAGTTATCAATACACATGGCGCAACAAAGACAGCAGAAGTGCTGGATGCTATTAAAGCAATGGGATACAAATATTCCACAAGGGCTGCCATGACGGTTTCCATTTCTGATATGACAGTGCCTCCACAGAAACCGGAAATGATTAAACAGGCACAGGATACTGTAGACTTGATTACAAAGAACTTTAAACGTGGTCTTATTACAGAAGAGGAACGTTACAAAGAAGTTGTTGATACATGGAAAAAGACTGATGATGCTTTGACAAAAGCACTGCTTACAGGTCTTGATAAATACAATAACATCTTTATGATGGCTGACTCCGGTGCCCGTGGTTCTGATAAGCAGATTAAACAGCTTGCAGGTATGCGTGGTTTGATGGCCGATACAACAGGTCATACAATCGAGTTGCCTATTAAGTCTAACTTCCGTGAAGGTCTTGACGTATTGGAGTACTTTATGTCTGCCCATGGTGCTCGTAAAGGTCTGTCCGATACAGCGCTGCGTACAGCCGATTCCGGTTACCTGACAAGACGTCTTGTTGATGTATCACAGGAATTGATTGTACGTGAAGTAGACTGCTGCGAAGGCAAAGGCGAAATTCCTGGAATGTGGGTAAAAGCTTTTGCTGATGGTAAAGAAGAAATCGAAAGTCTTCAGGAACGTATTACAGGACGATTCTCCTGTGAGACAATTAAGGATAAAGACGGAAATGTTATCGTAAAAGCAAACCATATGATTACACCGAAACGTGCTGCTCGTGTAGTAAACGAAGGTGTAAATGCAGAAGGTAAGCCATACGATGCTGTTAAAATCCGTACAATTCTTACTTGTAAATGCCACATCGGTGTTTGTGCAAAATGTTACGGTGCAAACATGGCAACAGGTGAACCTGTACAGGTGGGAGAAACTGTTGGTATTATTGCTGCTCAGTCTATCGGTGAACCTGGTACACAGCTTACTATGCGTACTTTCCATACCGGTGGTGTTGCCGGTGGCGATATCACACAAGGTCTTCCTCGTGTCGAAGAACTTTTTGAAGCAAGAAAACCAAAAGGTCTTGCAATTATTACTGAAATTAAGGGTGTTGCTACTCTTAAAGATACAAAGAAAAAACGTGAAATTATTGTAACGGATAATGAAAGCGGAGAAAGTAAGACTTACTTAATTCCTTACGGTTCTCGTATTAAAATTCAGGACGGAGATTATCTGGAAGCCGGAGACGAGCTGACAGAAGGTTCTGTAAATCCACATGATATCCTTAGAATTAAAGGTGTTCGTGCGGTACAGGATTACATGATTCGTGAAGTTCAGAGAGTATACCGCCTGCAGGGTGTAGAAATCAATGATAAGCACATTGAGGTTATTGTTCGTCAGATGCTGAAGAAAATCCGCATTGAGAACAACGGTGATACAGAATTCCTTCCGGGAACACTGGTAGATGTTCTTGACTTCGAAGAAGAGAACGAAAAACTCATCAAAGAAGGAAAAGAGCCGGCAGACGGAAAACAGGTTATGCTGGGTATTACAAAAGCTTCTCTGGCAACAAACTCCTTCTTATCAGCGGCTTCCTTCCAGGAAACAACAAAGGTTCTGACAGAAGCGGCGATTAAAGGAAAAGTTGATCCACTGATTGGTCTGAAAGAAAATGTTATTATTGGTAAGTTAATTCCTGCCGGAACAGGTATGAAGAAATATTCCAATATTAAATTGGATACAGACGGAGAAGATGAAGAATTCGAAGATGAATTTTTAGAGGGCGAAGAAATCGTTGAGGAAACAGTAGAAGAAATAGAAGCTGACGAAGTGGAAGAAGAAACTACTGAAGAAGAATAAATAGAAAGGGTGGTGTCTGGCGTAACAGACACCACCTTTTTTAAATGGGTTCTAAGTCAATAGTTGGGGTGGGATTTTATAAATCCCGCTCCATTGTTGCGTTTGAAGGTATTTTTATATTTTTAGCATAAATATCTAA
>RCNH01000819.1_pt1 | contig 11772 bp, 6 predicted proteins | sample 2041161 | NCBI WGS metagenome assembly RCNH01 (sample SAMN09708215, study PRJNA481090) | Feces metagenome, whole genome shotgun sequencing project. | biome: feces | host: Leptonychotes weddellii | place: Antarctica: Sion Island | collected 2010-03-01 | reverse complement strand
TGTGCTTCCAGATAAATTCGATGATGCAGCTTGAGAGGGCGCACAAAAGACCGCCCACCGCAAACACCCACCAGTGGATGCCCCAGCCGTTTGTGAGCTGGGAGAGCATTACATAAACGGCGCTTGCGGCCAGCATAATGCCGCCGCAGACCATGCCGGTCAGGTCATCCATCCGCTTATAAGAAGAGGTGTTGTGCAGATTGTATTTTGCAATGTTGTATTTATCGCACTGAAGACCTGCCCAGACCAGTACCGAAGAGGCACCGCCGATGATCCAAAGAAAAACGGCCACAAGGAAGGTGTCAAAACCCATCTGCTCACTCAGGTCTCCCAAGGAAACCAGCAGGATCACGTCGGCCAGAATGGCGGCAACCGGACCCGCAATGAGCCAGACAAAATGATGATGGAAGGCATCCTTTTGCTCGGAAGTATAAAAATCCTCAAGGACGGGGTTTTTCTTGCAGAACTGCTCATGCCGGATACCGCTCACAATCAAAAGAGTGACAGCAATGAGAATAAAAAGCAGCATCAGGGCAGCACTCACCGGCTCCAGAGAGTCCGACCATCCATTTTGCAGGCGGATGCCCTCAAACACAAGGCTCAGACCGATGCCGAACAGAATAAGGGCAACACCGCCGGCAATGAGCTTTGAAAACCAGTTCATAAAACAATCATAGCCCGAGGCATCTTCGGCTTTTGCTTTTTGTGCGCTGCCCCGGACAAGGGTCTCGAGGTCGGCATCAAAAATTTCGCAGAGGGTGAGCAGGGTGTTCATCTCGGGCCACGCGGTGCCCGACTCCCATTTGGAAACCGACTGGCGGCTTACCGAAAGCTGTTCGGCCAGAGCCTCTTGGCTCCAGCCCTTCTGGCTGCGCAGGTACTGAAGGTTCTGAGAGAAGAATTTGGTGTCGATCATAAAAAAATCCCCTTTCGTGGTGGTTGTTTCTGACTCTCATTTTATCGGAAACAGGGGGTAAAACCCACCAATTTGGTGTTGCATTTGAGGAAAAAGGCCGCAATTTTGAGTTGCGGAGGTGTTTTTTACAGTATAACATGATTTTTAAAGGAAGAAAACGGAATAAATAAGGGGGATGCGCTCCTTTTTAAGAGAAAGAAGAAAGTCGCAAGGAATTTGAAACTTGCAAAAGAGAAGCTCCTTGCGTTATTATAAAATAGTACAAAAAATGAAGAAATAAGATGTGAACCACTTGGAAAGGGGGAGGCCAATATGCTGCGGATCGCAGTGGTGGACGACGAAAAAGAAGTCCGTGAGGAATTGAAAGGATATCTGGAAAAATACGGAGAGGAAAACAAAGTACAGGCGCAGCTGACTTTGTTTTGCAGCGGTGTGGAACTTTTGGAAAAAGGCACCGATTACGACATTATTTTTTTGGATATTGAGATGCCGGGCCTTTCCGGAATGGAGACCGCCGAACGAATCCGGGAGAAGAATCAGGACGTGGTGCTGATCTTTGTTACCAACATGGCGCAGTATGCCATCAATGGGTATGAGGTGGGCGCTCTTGACTTTATTTTGAAGCCGGTGAACTACTACACCTTCTCGGTGCGGTATGACCGGGCGCTCAAGCGGGTGCGCACCCGAGAGTCGGGTCAAGTGCTGCTCAACCTGCCGGATCGGGTGCTCAAGCTGGACACCAAACAGATCTATTATGTGGAAGTTCAGAACCGGATGCTTCATTATTATACAGATCAAGGGGAGTTCGTTCTGCGCGGCACCATGCAGGCGGTGGAAAAAGAGCTGGGCCCCTACAATTTTGTGCGGTGCAATCATTGGTATTTGGTAAACCTGCGCCATGTTACCGAGATCCGCCGGGAGTCAGTGGTGGCCGCAGGCACGGAGCTGGAAATCAGCCGCCGAAATAAGACCGCCTTTTTGACGGCTCTGACCAATTATGTGGGAGGGAACCATCAATGAATCAGATCCTTTTTTTGGAGGCCCTCTTTGAGCAGTTTTTGCTGTGGCTGATGGCGTTTATCTTTTTGCTGCCGCTGAACCGCAAGCCCAAATGCCTCATCCGGGGCATCCTTTGTGTGGCAATGGGTGTTGCGTTCCGCTTGCTCACCGTGTTTTTGCTGCCGAATGCGCTGAGCGGAATCTTGAGCGGCGTTTTTGTGGCGGTGTTCTTTTGGATGTGCGCTGCCATTACACCGCGGGCGGTGGCGTTTTGTTCCATCTGGGTGATTTCGCTCTGCCAGTTTTGGCGGCAGGTGGGCGGAGCCGTCTATCGTGCACTGAATCAGACAGACGGCGGATTTGACGGCGCGGCGCTGACCATGAGCCTGCTTTTGCTGGGGCTTGCCTATCTGATGGTGGGAGCTACCATTGCACGCTGGATGCCGGATAAGGGCCGGTATCAGATCGGGCCTCGGCAGATCACGGCTTCGGTGCTTTCGTTTGTTGTGTTTGAGCTTTTGTCGCTGGCTTCCTATCAGACGTGGAAGTCGGACGACTGGAAAATCTGGGCCATGATCATGCTGCTGGAAATGTACTGCCTGACCCTTTTGTATCTCCAGCATGAGATGTTCAAGAAAAGCGCCCTGCGGCAGGAAATTGCGCTGTTCAACCAGCTGCACGCCCAGCAGAAGGCGCAGTATACGCTGGCAAAAGAAAACATTGAACTCATCAACCAAAAGTGCCATGACCTGAAGCATCAGATGAAGGCGATGCGCATGATGGCGGGAGACGAATCCAGAGAGAAGTATTTTCAGGAAGTGGAAGGTGCTATCCGCATTTACGGTGCCATTGTTACCACCGGCAACGAGGTTTTGGATACGGTGCTCACCGAAAAAAGCCTTTACTGCGAGGCGCACAGCATTCAGGCCCACTGCGTGGCGGACGGCAGCCTTTTGGGCTTTATGGACCCGGTGGATCTGTACACCATTTTTGGCAATGCGATCGACAACGCCATTGAAGGGGTGAAGGATCTAAAGCAAAAAGAAAAGCGATTCATTGACGTGCTGGTGTATCGGGAAAATCAGCTTTTGGTGATTCAGGTCACGAACCCCATGGAAAAAGATCTGCGCTTTGACGATGAGGGCCTGCCTCTTACCACCAAGGAACAGAACGGCTACCACGGTTTCGGCCTGCGGAGCATTCGGCACACGGTGTCCCGGTACGGCGGATTTTTGTCGGTGTCGGTAGAAAACGGCTGTTTCAGTTTGCGTATCCTGCTTCCGATGGAACAAAAAGAAGAGGAATAATAACCGATAAAAATGTGAAAAACAAGACGAAGAGCGTGCGGAACGGCCACACTCTTCGTCTTGTTTTGTTATTTTGAGAAAGGAATGAGGACGATTGGGAAAAATCGCTGCTATTTCGAGACTTTATGGGACGAAGTTAGAAGAAAAACGTTAAACTATGTGCAATGTGCACAAATAGTTTTTAATATGTTTGTGATGCGAAAGACCACTTGTACCGCTTTTTCGACCACTTATGCAATCAGGGTTGAGGTTTTAAGTAGACAATCGTACAATAAAATTAAATTAACTATTGTTTAACAATCTCGGTGCCCGCGTTGGGGCAGCCGCTTGGAACACATAAGGAGGAAATCGAAATTGCGCAGCAGTCTGAGTCTTAACAACGGCTGGATCTTTACGGGTCCGGACAAATCGGAAAAACGGGTGGATTTGCCCCACACTTGGAACGCCGTTGACGGACAGGATGGTGGAAACGACTATTGGCGCGGAAGCTGCAAGTATACTCGTGAGCTGCCCCGCCCCGATTTCGATCCCGAGACTCAGCGTGTTTACCTTGAATTCTGCGGCGTAAATTCTTCGGCAAAGGTTGTGCTGAACGGCCAGACGGCAGTGGAGCATGACGGCGGATATTCCACCTTCCGTGCGGATGTGACCGACCTTTTGAAAGAGGAGAACCTCCTTGAGGTCACTGCGGACAACAGCGTGAATGACCGGGTTTATCCCCAGAAGGCAGACTTCACCTTCTACGGCGGCATTTACCGGGATGTGAACCTGCTGGTAGTAAACAAAAACCACTTTGATCTGGATTATTTCGGCGGTCCCGGCCTTTGGGTCAGCTCCACCGTGGAAGGCGAAAATGCCAAGGTGCAGGTGCGCTGCCACACAAACCAGAAAGATCCCACCGTTTTGGTGGAGATCACCGACGCCGAGGGCAATGTGGTTGCCGAGGGCGAAGGCTGCGATGTGAACCTCACCATTTCTAAGGTGCATCTTTGGAACGGTGTGGAGGACCCTTACCTCTACCGCGCAACGCTGCGCCTGATGGAAAACGGCCAGCCGGTGGATGAAGTAAGCAGCCGATTCGGCGTGCGTACCTTTAAAATGGACCCCAAGAAGGGCTTCTTCCTCAACGGACGGTCCTACCCCCTGCACGGCGTTTCCCGCCATCAGGACCGCAAGGGCATCGGCAATGCACTGACCCGTGAGCATCACGAAGAGGATATGGCGCTCATCAAGGAGATCGGTGCAAACACCATCCGCCTTGCACACTATCAGCACGATCAGTACTTCTATGATCTGTGCGATGAGAACGGCATGATCGTTTGGGCTGAGATCCCTTATATTTCGGAGCATATGCCCAACGGCCGTGAGAACACCGTTTCTCAGATGCGTGAGCTGATCGTTCAGAACTACAATCACCCCTGCATCATCACTTGGGGCCTTTCCAACGAGATCACCATCTCCACCAAGGACAAGAAGGATATGCTGGAAAACCATCGCCTGCTCAATGACCTGTGCCACGAGATGGACCCCAGCCGCCCCACCAGCCTTGCCTGCTACGCCGTGTGCGGCCCCTTCAACCGGTCGGCCCACATTTCGGACCTTGTGAGCTGGAACCTGTACCTCGGCTGGTACGTGCCGGGCCTGTTCCTGAATGATCTGTGGATCAGCTTCTTCCATCTGTGCCACCCCAACCGGTGCCTCGGTTACTCGGAATACGGCTGTGAGGGTATGCCCAATCTGCACTCGGCACATCCCCGCCGCGGTGATCACACCGAAGAGTATCAGGCAAAATATCACGAGTTCATGCTCAAGTGTTTTGAGCGTCATCCGTATATGTGGAGCACCCATGTGTGGAATATGTTTGATTTCGCGGCAGATGCCCGCGATCAGGGCGGCGAGCCCGGCATGAACCACAAGGGCCTCATTACTTTTGACCGCAAGACCAAGAAGGACAGCTTCTATCTGTATAAAGCATATTGGAGCAGCGAGCCCTTCATCCATCTTGCCGGTAAGCGCTTTGAAAACCGCACCGGCCGCACCGCAAAGATCAAGGTCTACACCAACCAGTCCAAGGTTGCCCTTTATGTGGGCGACAAGCTGATTGAGGAAAAGACCGGAAACAAGGTCTTTGAGTTCCGCGTTCCTTTGGAGGAACAGACCAAGGTGACCGTCCGCTCCGGTGATTTGAGCGATTCTGCTGTTTTCCGCCGGGTCAGCAAACCTGATCCCGCTTATAAGCTCACAAAGGCCGGCTCGTCCAGTGCAAACTGGGTATAAGGCTGAGACTTTGGACAATCGGAAAGGAGTAGATGAAAAGGGAGTACTTAAAAGCGGGAAGACCCGGCAGCGCGCCATGCCTTTCCGCGCGGTAAAAATGCAAAAAGCAAAAAAAGGAGAATGAATGATGTCAAAGAAAAGCCTGGTTATGCGAGGCCTGACTGCTTTGTTCACCTTCGCCTTTGCGCTCTCCATGGCATTGGGGACCATTGTCGAAACCTACAAAGCTACCCTCGACACCTTTATGGGTACTCAGAGCGAAATGACTGTTTCCGAAAACAGCGAAGCAGAGCCGCTCTACAAAAACTTCACCCCGCCGGAAGAGGTCCTGAATGAGGACGGCACCGGCAACTCTCACGCCCTGATCCAGATGGCTATCGATCTGGGCCGCCAGCAGGCAGCTGAGGGTGCAGTTCTGCTGAAGAACAACACCGAGAACGGCCAGGGCCTGCCTCTGAAGGCTGGTTCCAACGTGACTCTGGTGGGCATCCGCTCTCATGTGCCCCTCATGGGTTCCAGCTTTGGTGTTAAGGCCTACGGCCCCTGCATCACTCTGGAAGATGCTCTGTCCCGCAACATCACCGACTTTGCAAACCACATCACCACCGCTGCAGGCCGTACTCCCGAGCCCGGTAAGAGCGGTCTGAGTGCTACCATGCCTGGTTGGAAGGGCGACGAGTTCGAGTTTGAAGGCGCCGGCTTCAATGTCAACCCCGTTATGGTTGCAGCTTACGAAGAGCTGAACAAGACCTACGGCCACGGCAACAACGAGAGCGCTGAGGCAAACTACGATCCTCGCGAGCCTTCCGTTGAAGAGCTGGCTGCAGTTGCTCCCGATTACAAGTCCAGCTTTGCACAGTACGGCGATGCAGCAATCGTTGTGATCAGCCGTCCCAGCGCAGAGTCTCAGGACTTCCTGCCCGGCAGCATTGCTGAGGGCCTGGGTGCTGAAGAGCCTCTCGCTCTGACCACCAACGAGCGCGACCTGATCGCTACCGCTAAGGAAGCCAGCGACAACGTGATCGTTCTGATCAACTCCTCTTCTTCTGTTGAAATCGGCGACCTGAAGGATGACCCCGAGGTCGACGCAATCATGTGGATCGGCTACCCCGGCAGCTATGGCATGCTGGGCATCGCAGACCTGCTGTGCGGCCGCACCAGCCCTTCCGGCGGTCTGGCTGACATCTTCCCCACCTACAATATGTCCGCTCCTGCTATGCAGAACATGGGCGACTTCAAGTACACCAACGCCGACGAAATGATCACTCGTAAGGGCGGCACTCCCGGCGCTTACATCATCGAGGCTGAGGGCCTGTACACCGGCTATCGTTACTACGAGACCCGTTACTATGATTCCGTTTTCGGCAACGGCAACGCAACCGCTCCTGTTGGCGCTTACGCTTCCAACACCGAGTGGAACTACGACAAGGAAGTTTCCTACGGCTTCGGCTACGGTATGTCCTACACCAACTTCGCAATGGAGATGGAAGGCAAGCCCGTTTACGAGATCAACATTGATCCCGAGACCGGCGCACCCGAGGCTTATGCAACCTTCAACGTGAAGGTTACCAACACCGGCGACGTTGCCGGCAAGACCAGCGTGCAGATCTACGGTCAGGCTCCCTACACTCAGGGCGGTCTGGAAAAGGTCGCAGTTCAGCTGCTGAACTTTGAAAAGTCCGATATTCTGGCTCCCGGCGAGTCTCAGGTTGTTCCCGTTAAGGTTGACCTGCAGTTCATGGCAAGCTATGACCAGAGCTTTGACAACGGCGACGGCACCTTCGGCACCTACGTGCTGGACCCCGGCACCTACTACTTCGCAGTGGGCAACGGCGCTCACGACGCTCTGAACAACATGATGGTTCTGCAGGGCGCAGACGAGACCAAGATGGTTGGCACCGGCAACGCTGCTATGGCTACCGCTGAGGAGTTCACCGAGGACTTCCTGTCCCGCACTGTTTTCTCCGTGTCCAAGACCGGTGAGAAGATCTCCAACCAGCTGGATTACTCCGACTGGAACCACTATCAGCCCGGCGAGGTCACCTATCTGACCCGTGCAGACTGGGCAGGCACCTTCCCCAAGACCTACAGCGAAATGACCCTTACCAGCCAGGATCTGATTGATGACCTGAACGGTAAGTACGAGATCGTAAGCACTGATGACGGCACCGAAGTAAAGTGGGGCCAGAAGAGCGATCTGCAGTTCTATCAGATGTACGGCGTTCCCTTCGACGATCCCAAGTGGGATACCCTGCTGGACAGCATGACCATTGAGGAAGCTCAGTATCTGGCAACCTACGGCGGCCCCAGCATCCCCGGCGTTAAGAACATCAACCTGTTCGAAACCTACATGACCGAGAACGCAGGCAACGGCATTTGCGTGAGCCTGAACGCTTCTAAGGACATGAGCGCTCCCTGGACCATTCAGAAGGATGATCCCAACGGCAACTGGCACCCCGAGGTCTTCGCAAACGCACCTCTGGTTGCTGCTTCCTTCAACCCCGAACTGTATCGCGCTGTTGGCGAGTTCATCGGTGTTGAGTCTCTGTTCACCGGTATTCCCATCCTGTGGGGCCCCGGTCTGAATACCCATCGTCATCCCTACAACGGCCGTAACGGCGAGTACTACTCCGAAGATCCTGTTCTGTCCGGCAACGCTTGCATGGAGTTCTCCATCGGCGCTCTGGATTACGGCATGATCGCTGCTCCCAAGCACTTTGCTTTCAATGACCAGGAAGTCAACCGTAAGGGTGTTTCTCCCTACATGACCGAGCAGCGTGCCCGCGAGCTGGAGCTGCGTGCTTACCAGATCGCTTTTGAGGCCAGCAAGTACGACACCGAGACCGAAGATAAGGGCATGCTGGGCCTGATGGTCTCCTTCAGCAAGATCGGCGGCGTGGAATGCACCGCAAGCTATGGCCTGATGACCGAGATCCTGAAGAAGGAATGGGGCTTCAAGGGCTATGCTGTTACCGATATTTATGATGATACCGACCTGTACAGCGCAGTTCTGGCTTCCGGTACCACCTGCTTCGATACCCGTGGCCGTTCCAGCTTTGGTAAGGCTACTAAGCTTGAGAGCGACGACACCTTCGGCAGCCAGACCAATGGCAGCCGCGTAAACACCAAGATGTTTGCAAAAGACGTTACCCTGCAGAAGGCTCTGAAGAGCTCTGCTCACAACATCCTTTATACCCTGAGCCAGAGCAATCTGACCAACCGTTACAACAGCACCACTCACATGCAGCAGTTTATGACCCCGCTGCGTGCTCTGTGCCTGAAGCTGGTTGTGTCCACTGCTGTTCTGCTGCTGCTCAGCGTTGTACTGTACGTGGTGTTCGTCCGTCGTGACGCTCGCCGCCGCAAAGAAAGCGAGGTTCAGTAATATGAAGAGCTTTATCAAAAAACAGGGCGTTTCCTTCTACTTCAGTGTGCTGGCTCTGCCTCTGCTGCTGGTTGGCACCATCTATATGATCCACAGCAGCACCATGACTGTGAGCAACAGTCTGGGCAATCTGCCTCTGCTCATCATCGCAATGGTGGTGAGCATGGCAGGCATCGTTCTGGACATCTGGGCTGCAAACCGCAAGAACGATAAGGGTTATCTGTCTCTGGTGGGCAAAATGGCCTCCATTGCCTGCGCAATCTATGTTGTGGGCAGCGTGCTCAACGCTCGCGTTATGATGATTGCAGGCCTTTTCACCTACAACCGCGGCTACAAAGAAGGCTGGGCTGTTTACAATGCAAGCTTGGTTTGCTTTGTCTGCCTGCTGATTGCTGTTCTGCTGCTGATCATCGGTGCTTTCTTCCGCACTGTTCGCAAGGGCTCTAAGTCCAAGAAGAACAAGAAGGCTGCAAACACCGCAGAGAATCCTGCACAGTAAATTGAATTCAGACTTTTGCTAGAAAGTCTTCTGCTTGAACAAAGGGGGCCCGCCTGCTTTAACAAAGGCAGGCCCCCTTTGCTTTTATGATTTTGCGATACGGAAAGGAGATAACCCATTATGAGCGAACCCTCTTCCAGAGCAAGCAGTGTTAACCGGGCAAAAACCTACCAGCTGGTGCTGTTCCCCCTGAACAACAGCGCAACCAACGTGTATTACGTGCTGGTTTTGAGCTACATTGCCACCTTTGGTGCCAATGTGCTGTCTTTGGGTACCCTGTTTGCATCGGTCATGGTTACCGCTATGCGTTTGTGCGACGCCATTACTGACCCCATTATCGGCGCTTTGATGGACCGCACCAACGGCCGACTGGGCAAATTCCGCCCCTTTATGCTGATCGGCAATATTATCATGGCTGTGAGCATCCTTGTGCTGTACGGCCTGACTCCGCTGATTCCTTCGGATATGATGTGGGCACGCTACCTTGCATTTATTGCCCTGTATTTTGTCTGGGTTATCGGCTACACCTTCCAGACCAGCTGCACCCGTTCCGGCCAGACTGTTCTGACCAACGATCCCAAGCAGCGTCCTCTGTTTACCATCTTTAATACAGTGGGCAGCCTGCTGGGCATGGGCGCTATGCAGTTCTTTGCTCCCATTCTGGCTAAGAAGTTTGAGGGCGGCTACTCTTCTGCCGACTTCTTCCGCACCTTGGCTCCTGTGGGCATTATCATCTCTTTTGCACTCACCATTCTTGCCATGATCGGCATTTGGGCAAAGGACCGTCCCGAATTCTTCGGCATCGGCGGCCAGTCTGCTCAGAAGGTCAAGATGCGCGAGTATGTGGAGATCATCAAAAACAACAATCCCATGCAGCGTTTGATGGTGGCAGGTGCAGGCTGCAAGCTGGCACTTTCCATTGCTACCAACACCACCGTTCTGTGTATGCTGTACGGCTGCATGATGGGCAACTACGACGGACTGTATCTGCCCATGATGGTTCTGGGCTATGTGTTCAGCGTGCCCTTCTTCCTTTTGACCGTGCGCACCAGCCAGAAAAAGGGCCAGAAGGCAAGCCTTCTGCGCTATGTGAGCGTGGCACTTGTGTGCTATGTGGGCGTTTTGGTGCTGCTGCTCCTGTGGGGCCACGGCGACGGCTTCACGCTGTCCATTATGGGTGAGCATGGCCTGTCCCTCAACCTGTACACCATTCTGTTCATTGTGTTCTTTGGTGTGGGCTACGGTGCTTATTACGCTACTGCGGATATGCCCATCCCCATGGTGGCCGACTGCTCCGACTACGAGACCTATCGTTCGGGCAAGTATATCCCCGGCATTATGGGCACCCTGTTCAGCTTGGTGGATAAGCTGGTTTCCAGCCTGTCTGCAACGGTTGTTGGTTTGGCCGTTGGTATGATCGGCCTTGACATCCTGCCCACTCAGTACAGCCCCTATACCGAGGGCATGAACTGGGTTGTGATCGTGCTGTTCTGCGTGATCCCCATGGTCGCTTGGCTGGCTACTCTTCTGGCAATGAAGAACTACAGCCTGACCGGCGAACGCATGAAGGAAATTCAGGCCGTCAACGCCTGCCGCCGTGACGCAATCGCAAACGGTATGAGCATGGAAGAGGCTATGGAAACTTGGAAGACCATCGACCAGGTTCCGGAGCAGTATCGCGACTGATTTCTTTAAAGAGTAAGGACGCTGTCCGCTTGGCTTTTGTGCCGGCGGGCAGCGTCCTTTTTTGAACCATTGAAAAGCAAGCGGCATAGGATGTGGGCGAGGAGGTGCTGTTTATGAAACAGTTAGGAAGAGCGGCAGCCATGCCCGCCTATTATGGAACCGTTTTAACCAATGGTTCTTCCGGCCCGGATGTGGCCCTTGTTCAGAGCTGGCTGAACGGACAGTCGAGCGGGACGAATATTTCGGTGGACGGCAAATTCGGCTCAGGTACCCAAAGCGCGGTAAGAACGTTCCAAAATGATGCAGGTCTTGCAGTGGACGGCAAAGTGGGAAACAACACTTGGAATACCCTTTATGCGGCCTTTGCGGAGCGGCAGGGAGAAGGAGAAATTTATCCCGGAATCCCGGTGCGCAATGGCAATCGGGGTGCCGCTGTGAAGAGTATGCAGGCAAAACTCACCAACCTTTCGGCTTTTTATACGGCCATTCCCAAAATTAACGCAGACGGCAAGTTTGGTTCTGCCACCACCCAAGCACTGCGGATCTTTCAAAAAATGTTTGGGCTCACGTCGGATGCGGTGATGGGCACCGTGACCTTTGCAGAGCTGATGAGAGTATGGGGAAATCGGCAGAACGGCCAGAATACGCCGGTTCCCGCACCGTATGGCGGTAAGGTGCTTTCGGTGGGTTCCTCCGGGGATGC
>RCNH01000818.1_pt1 | contig 11778 bp, 9 predicted proteins | sample 2041161 | NCBI WGS metagenome assembly RCNH01 (sample SAMN09708215, study PRJNA481090) | Feces metagenome, whole genome shotgun sequencing project. | biome: feces | host: Leptonychotes weddellii | place: Antarctica: Sion Island | collected 2010-03-01 | reverse complement strand
TGCCGCAGAATGTTTTCGTACATCACATCATTCTGGATGACCACTTGATCGATTTCGGGAATGCTGCGGAACAGCTCTACCCGTTCCTCCTGGGAAATGGTGGGGAAGCGGTCAAAACGTACCATTGCGCTGTCACTCATCACGCCGGCAATGACATTTCCGTATTTTTTTGCCTCATGGATAATGTTCCAGTGGCCCTCATGCAGGATGTCTGTGCAGAAAGAAACGTATATATTTTTCATTTAAATCACTCCGTGGTATTGCATAAATGCTTCTTTGTTTTCAGTGGCGGTCTCCTTGGGTCTGCCCAGGTCACTGCGGGAGGCTATGGACACCCGGATTTCGGCAAACACAGGACCGGTCAAGGTGTCAAGATCTGCCAGAAATTGCTTCAGTGCAGGGGCGCTGTCCAGAATATAGGTGTGTTTGTATCCGCTTTTCCGGGCAATTTCCCCGTAGCTCTGTCCCACGGCACCGGTGGGCATGCCGCCCACCGACTCGTGGGCTTCGTTATTGAGGCAGATGTGGAAGAAATTTTCTGGGCTCTCCTTTCCGATAAAGGGGAGACTTCCCATGTGCATCAGAACTGCGCCGTCCCCATCCACACAGAAAACTCTCTTTTGGGGCATGTTCTTTGCAATGCCAAAAGCGATCATGGAGGCATGACCCATTCCGCCCACCGTTAAAAACTCCTGTGCATGCTGGTGGAGCAGCTTGTCGCTCTGCTCGTACACTTCTCTGGAGATCTTTCCGGTGGTGGAGACGACCACATCCTGGGGGCGGAGCGCTGCCAGGATCTTGGCAATCGTCTCTTCTCTGCATAAAACATGGGTGTTCTGATAGGGGGAGCCTGTCCGGGCATCAAAGGTATCCTTTTTGATGACAATGGCATACTGTCTGTTGTCCCCCAAAGTCCTGGCGGCATCTTCAAAAATGCCGTCCAACTGGGAAGGTGTTGTGTCTTTTCCAATCACTGCGTGGGGGATCTCCAGCACATCCAGCAGGCTTTCTGTGATCTTTCCCATGAATTTATGCTGTGGCTCGTCGTGGAAACCGGGTTCGCCCCGCCAGCCCACCAGCATCAGCACGGGAATGTCATATACATCTCTGTTTAAAAGGGACGTGACCGGATTTACCGTATTGCCGAGGCCGCTGTTCTGCATGTAGACACAGGCGGGTTTGTGGGTGGATAGGTACACACCGGTGGCAATTCCGATGGCGGCTCCCTCGTTTTGGGGTACGTAATGGTGAAACTGAGCGGCTCCATCTGTATTCATGTAGTCACAGAACTGCTTGAGGGTGGAATCGGGGACACCTACCATGGTCTCAATTCCCAGCTGCTTTATTTTATTTGCAAAGGCTTCTGCTTTCATGTTAATTCCTCCGCATAACTGCTCAGTACTTGACGGGAACGGCAATGTGGTATTCCCGCAGTGCCGCTTTGAATACGGTCAAAAATGCTGCAATGTCCTGGACGTCAATGGCACCCAGGGCACACAGACGGAAGGTATTGGTGGAGGCGATTTTTCCGGGGTAGATGGTAAAGCCACGCTCGTAGCAGTAGTCATGGATTTTTTCAAAGTCCCAGTTGGGGTCTGAGGGGTAGTAGAGCGCTGCCACAAGGCCGGACTGCCACTGGGGGCGGATGACATTTCGGAAGCCCAGTTCTGCCATGCCCTTTTGAATGGCCTCAAATACCCGTGTGTGGCGGGCCCACTTGGCCTGCTCTCCCTCCGCAAAGTACTCCTTCAGCGCTTGAGCCGCAGCATATACGGTCTGCACAGGGGGAGTGAAATGCATCTCTCCGGTTTTTTCAAAGTAGTCGTACTGCAAATACAGATTGCAGTAGTAGGATCTCTTGGGGTAGTCCTTCGACTTCTCCAAAATGCTGCGATTGCCAATTACAAAGGAAAGTCCTGCCATGGCCATAAGCCCCTTTTGGGCCGAGGCCATGCAAAAGTCAATGTTGTCTTTTTCAATGTCGATGGGGATCATGGCATAGCTGGACGTGGTATCCACGGTAAACACGCAGCCGTATTTATGGACCAGTGCGCCGATTTCGCGGATCGGGTTCAGAAGTCCGGTTCCTGTCTCGTTGTGGGTGGTGTGAACCAGAGCGATATCCGGGTTTTCCTTCAAAACCTGCTCAACCTTGTTTAGATCGGGGCGTTCATCTACCGGGAATTTCAGATCGATGTGGGGAAGGCCGTAGTACTGGCACACCTCCACGGCCCGGGTGCTGTATGCGCCGTTGTTGATGATAAGGACTTTCTTTCCCTCCGGCAGGAGAGAGTTGAGACACACATCGATGTTGATGGTGCCGGAACCGCAGAACATGACAGAGGTGTAACGCTTTAGGTCACCGTGGACAATTTGAACAAGATCGTCCCGCATGGACCGCATGAGAGCGCCGAACTCTTTTTCTCGGGGGCAGATATCCGGTACTACCTGCGCCAGCTTTACGGTATCTGTGGTTGTGGCAGGGCCGGGATTCAGCAGAATATTTCTTTTGATGGTTGCTTCGTACATTACGATTCCTCCTTGGAAACAAAATGAACAAGATATCGGATGGTATAGTGGATATGCTTTATTTACGTTCAGTGCGCATATAATATACTAATAAAATGAACATGTCAATAGTGAAATGCTATATTTTTTATGCATAGGTAAATAGGTGACTTGTGCATATCTGGACTTCTACCTACAGAAACCCTATGAGAAGTCGCTGCGAGTTTACTGAAAAACACCACAAAATCCGGGTATGAAAACAGTTCCCGGAGGAGGTATCTGTCAGGATTCACGTATTTTTCCGGATTTTTCCAGTCGTGTGAAATTTGCGGTATCTGCACCTCAATATGTTCCGAAAGCAGTTGGCAATCAGTGATTTTGAAATTAAAACTTTTTGTGAACGGGACGATTATGCCAGTGCGGGAGAATGCGGTTTTCGCAGCACACCAGATATTGATTGGCAAATCCTTGCTTTTGTACCACCCGATAGGCTTCCGGGATACCCCAGGAATCTATGGGCGTGTAATGCTGAACATAGAGCACCTCTATTTGAGACGGTATCATTAAGCTGGCCCCAGCATGTGATTTTTGCAAATGTCATACAGAGCGTGATTCACAGAATCACAAGGCAGCAAAGGACGTGCAAATAAACGCAATATTGCATTGGTTAGAGGCAGGGGAGAGGTGGGGCATCTGCTCCTGTGCCAATTCTCCAGCTAAAATCTGTTACAATGTCAGACAGAATTACCCCGTGTTTTGGCATTTTCACGGATTTTCCCGTAGCTTTTGCGGTGATTTTTTGCATTGACAAATTTTCAGAACACTATATAATTAACAATGTTAATTTGTTTGGAGGTGTCTTGCGATGGCAGAGACCAACTGGCTGCAGATGCTGGCCTTTCAGCAGGAGCTGCACCATTTTTCACGGGCGCTGCTGGCCCAGGGACCCAGACAGCTTCTCACAGCCAGTGAGCTGGAACTGCTGTCTCGGATGTACCTGCAAACTGCCGAGAGTACGCCCCTGGAGCTGAGTCGGCAGAGCGGCATGAAAAAGGAAGCGGTGAGCCGCTGCTTAAAGCAGCTTTTTGAAAAAGGGTATGTGGCAAAGGATAAGCATCCCGAGGACGAGCGCAGCTATATCCTGTCCATTACAGATAGTGGAAAGACGGCACTTCGTGAGAGCTACGGCCCCATTCTCCAGCCTCTCTATGATCTGAGGCGGTGTATGGGAGAGGAGTTTACGGAGCTGTTTCGGCTGATTGAGCGGGCCAATGCCCAGATAGAGATGAAACTATAAAATCTTTGGTTATGGAGGTATTTCTGTGAGGTTTTATGATGCATTACAAATGGATCCCTCATTTTTGAAGAAGATGATCCGTGGGTCTGAAGAGCCGAAAGAGCGGCGTAAGCTGATGGTTGCTATAGCGGCAAGGTCTGTGCTTACCGTGCTGTTTGCCATTCTGATGATCGCTCCGGCGGCACCTGTGTTTGGCCCGGAGAACAGTGCCATGGCGGTTGCGCTGTTTTGCATATTGCTTGGAATTCGGTTTGTGGATTTCGGCTACTGCATTGGGGATTCTCTTGTGAATCTGGCGGTGGTGTTCCTGCTGCTGTTGATTGCGCCCTGGGCGGCGGCAAGTGTCAATCCGTTTTTTGCAGGGATTATCCATATTCTGGCGTTCTTTACCATCCTTTTCATGACCAGCAATCGGCCGGAAATGGGGAATGCTGGAATTTACACCTTTGCCTATATCTACCTGTCCTGTAACCCCGTATCCGGGGAGCTTTTGTGGAAGCGTGGCCTTCTGACACTGGTGGGATATGTGCTGTGCGGCGCAATCCTGTTTGGCAAGCATCGTAAGAAGAATAAAGACATTCGGTTTAAGGATCTTTTGGTGCAGTTCCGTCTGTCCGACAAAAAGACCCTGTGGCAGGTGCAGCTGGCGCTGGGTGTGGGACTGATCCTCACTCTGGGCAGCGCACTGCATCTGCCCCGGATGATGTGGGCGGCCTTTGCCTGCGGCTCGATTCTCGGGTATTACTCGGCTACGGGTGCCCAGATCAAAGAGCGCATTGGCCAGCGAATTGTGGGCGCTGTGGCAGGTTCCTTGATTTTCCTGGTGGTCTACAGCTTCCTGCCGGAGTCCATGCGTCCCATTCTCGGCCCATTGGGCGGCCTGTGCCTGGGCTTCTGCACCGATTATCGGTTTAAAACCGCCTGCAACTGTATCGGCGCCTTGTTTATGGCTACCGCTATTTTCGGGCTGCATCAGTCTGTAGTGCTGCGTGTTGTGCACAATGTTGCTGGTGTTATTTTCGGATACGTATTTTTGCTGCTGTTTCAGAAGGTTACAGATAAGTGTCTGTCCGTGAAGAGCGCAGAGAACGTAGAAAATCCCACCCTGTAAGCAGATAGAAAACCACGTTACAAAGCGGCGTGTATCGGTTTCGATACACGCCGCTTCATTTTGTAAATGCAATATGCAGGAAAGAACTTGACAATTGGATCCACATAAAATATAATGCATGTTATATAACAAAAGTAATGAAACAGGAGGGGAGCACTGTGCCGCCAAAAGCCAAAATCACAGAGCAGATGGTTGTGGATGCCGCATTTGAGATTGCCCGGGAAATGGGGGCAGAAGCCATAAGCGCAAGGACAGTTGCCCAGAGACTCGACTGTTCCACCCAGCCGGTGATGTATCATTTTGAACGGATTGAGGATCTGAAAAAAGCTGCTTATGCAAAAGCGGATGCATTTCACACGGAGTATCTGATGCGCATAGAACCGCCCCGGGACATCATGCTCACCATCGGGCTTAATTACATCCGATTTGCCATGGAGCAGCCCCATTTGTTCCGATTTCTCTTTCAGTCCGGCTACGCCATCGGGAATAACCTGCTGGAAATGATGGATTCAGAGGCGTTTGCGCCGCTGCTTTCCCTAATGGAGGGAGCCATGGATATGAGCACGGACCAGACCAAATCGGTATTTATCACCATCGCCCTGTTCACCCACGGGTATGCCAGCCTCATTGCCAATAAAGGTATTTCCTATGACGAGGCGCTGGTAACAGCCCATTTGGAGCAGGCATACAGAGGGGCGGTTTTAGCCGCCCAGGAGGGAAGTAAATGAAAAAGATATACGAAAAAAGCGAACTGACATTTGCACTTGTCTGGATCGGGATCTATTGCGTTTTGCAATCTCTGGCAAATCCTCTGAACAAATGGATTGGAATTGAATACTCTGCCAGTGCCATATTCTGCATCCTACAGACAGGGATCCTGTTTTTCTATGTGAAAAAGAACGGGCTTCTGAGGAAATACGGCCTTTGCAAAGCCTCTGCCCCGGCCCGCAGATTTCTTTATTATGTTCCGCTGATTATTTTAGCTTCCAGCAACCTCTGGAATGGGGCAGCCATGAAGCTCCCCCTTACCGTCCTGGTCTGTCACAGTATTCTGATGCTCTGTGTGGGATTTTTGGAGGAGCTGATCTTCAGGGGGCTTCTCTTTCAGGCTATGGCAAAAGACAATGTAAAATCCGCCATTGTCGTTTCCAGCATTACCTTCGGTTTAGGACACCTGCTGAATTTGGGCAATGGCAGCGGTATGGGAGTTGTTGCCAACCTCTTTCAGATAGTCGGAGCCGTGGCCTTCGGATTTCTGTTTGTGATGATTTTTTATCGAAGCGGCAGCCTGATTCCCTGCATCTTCGCCCACGCCGCCATCAATATTCTCAGCGCCTTTGCAAATGAAACGGGGCTTACGGTGCAAAAGCGTATTGTTTTCAGCGTGATTGAGCTTGTTATCATAGGAATTTATACGTTCATCATCACAAAGACATCCCCGCAAAAGGAGAGTGCGGGGAAAACCCCATAAAGTTTTCCCTGTTTGCGCCAATATCCTCTGATCCGGCCCTCTTTTGATACAAAGCACCCCGGCAGGTGACAAAACCTGCCGGGGTGCTTTCCTCTATTCTTCTTTGCCCGTTTCGTTTGTGGACAGGCCCCGTCCGGAAAACTGGAGGAGGGGATTACTTCTTGAGGGCGTTGAGGCGATCCTTGGTCTCCAGACGATGGGCCCACATCTCCGCTTCATCCTTGTAGCCACGTTTCCGGGCCTGGTCTGCCATATAGGTTTCGTCACCGAACAGCAGATCCAGAATGTGCAGGGAGTCCATGTCCGCAGTTTCAAAGGTGCCACGGCAGGAGCCGCAGTAGCTGATGATGTGCTCCTGGTTAAAGTCGCCCTTACGACGGGTGTAGACACGCTTGTACAGCTCCGGGTCAGAGGTGCACACCATGCCGCCTACGCCGCAGCAGCGGGTATCGCCCTTGCTCTTTTCGATCTCCTCCCATTTGTAGCCCATCTGATCCAGTACCCAGCGGACACTCTCGTGGTGGGTGGGCTCGTCACGGGTCACACAGGAGTCGTGGATGTTAAAGACCACATCAGAGTTCTTGCCGATACCCTTTGCGGATTCGGGAATGCCGATCAGATCGTGCATCAGATCCCAGTAGGAGATCACTTTCTGATTTTTGGCGGTTTCCTTGAAGATCTTGAAGCAGGAGGGACAGACGGTGATAATGACCTCTGCGCCCATTTCGTCCAGCTTGTTGATGGCGATCTTGTTACGGGCAGCAAACTTCTCCTCTTCACCCATAAACCGGGACACCTTGCCGCAGCACTGGAGCACGGCACCCACATTCTCATCACCCAGGCAGTCCTTCAGATGACGAACCACATTTTCAACAGCGGAAGGGGAGTAGGCAGGCACGGTACAGCCGGGGACGAAGACATACTTTGTCTTTTTCTTCTTGGGTGCGGCCTCCTGCTTGGGAGCGCCGTTTACCACGGTGCAGTACTCCTGGGCGCATTCCTTGACCTGGCCGGCCTCGCTGGGAACCAGCGCCTCCAGAGGTACGATGCCCTGGTTCTCTTCCGCAAATTCTGCTTTGAGGGCTCGGAAGTTCTCCCGGAGATCAAAGGACTTGGGACATTTGAGGGTACACTGGCTGCACTCGTTGCAGGAGTATGCGATCATGCGGTCCACCTCAGTGGGGCCTTTTTCCAGATACTCCCGGAACAGAGCCTTGGGACACTGGGTGAAGTCATTCAGCATAATGCATTCCTTCATGCACAGCTTGCACTCGCACTGGCGGCAGCGGGTAGCCTCCGCTTCTGCCTGCTCCTTGGTGTAGCCCACTGCCACTTCGTTAAAGTTTTTACTGCGCTGCGCGGCGGCAATGGTGGGCATATCCGCCCGGCTGCCGCTGACGGTAGACCAGTCGGTGGGCATGTCCAGCTTGGTGTCGTAAGTCCAGGTGTCCTCCAGTACACGGCCCTCGGTGAGGCTCTCGCCCTTTAGGTACCGCAGCACAGACTGGGCGGCACGGCGGCCGGTAGCCATAGCCTGGATCACGATGACGGATTCGCCGGAGGCATCGCCCACGCAGAACACCTTCTCATTGGTGGAGGACTGGAGGGTCAGCTTGTCGCACTGGAAGGTGGAGTTGGGGCGCTGCTCCAGAATGCCCTTGGCAAAGTCACCCTCGACCCCCTGGCCGATGGCGAACACGATGGTGTCCACTGCCAGCTCTACAGTGTCGTCCTCGTCATAGCTGGGGGCGAAACGGCCCTGAGCATCCAACATGGAAACGCATTTGCGGAGGGTTACGCCGGAAACCCGGTTGTTTTCGTCCACATGGATCTTCTGGATGGCACGACCGGGCAGGATCTTGATCTGCTCTTCTCTGGTGCCTGTGATTTCCGCTTCGGAGGCGGGCATGGCCTCAAAACTGCCTTCCAGGCAGATGTCGGTGACCTTTTCCACGTTCTGACAGCGTATGGCAGTTCGGGCGCAGTCCATAGATACATCGCCGCCGCCGATAACCAGAACGGATTTTCCGGCTCCGGCCACGTTGCCGGTGAGGGCGGCTTCTTTCAAAAAGCCTACGGCGCTGTAGATGCCCGCAGCATCCCAGTGCTCCAGGCTGCGGTCTACACGGCCCTGGTGCTTGCCCACGGCTACAACCACGCTGTCGTACTGCTCCAGCAGCTGCTCCATGGACATGTCCTTGCCGATCTCAAAGTTCAGCCGGAACTGCACCCCCAGCTTGTCAAGATAGGTGATCTCGTGCTCCAGAATTTCCCGGGGCAGACGGTAGGCGGGGATCCCTACACGGGGCAGACCGCCCCGGACGGGCAGCTTTTCAAACACGGTAACGGCACAGCCGCCCCGGCGCAGATCCAAAGCCGCCTGCAATCCGGAGGGGCCGGAACCGATGACCGCAACCTTCTTGCCGTTGTCGGGTGCGGTGGTCAGATCCCAGTCCTCTTCCTTATCGAAATTGTCGGCGGCATAGCGCTTGAGAGAGGCGATTGCCATGGGGCTGCCGCCCTCGTTCCACTTGCATTTTTTTTCGCAGGGGTGGGCGCAGATACGGCCCAGGGATGCGGGCAGAAACAGCTTGTCACGGATGACCTTGATGGCCTCCTCACCCTTGCCCTCGCCGATGAGACGGACGTATTCCTTTACATTGGTGTGCATGGGACATGTGGCGACACAGGCTGGATTCTCCTCGCCCATGCAGCCATCTACGATTTTTTGCATATTCTGCAAAATTTCTTCACTTAGCATGATAGTTCCTCCTGTGGGATGATGGCCTTAGGTTTTTTTCTTTTTGCGCAGGGCCGTAGGATCTACGGCAAAAATAAATACGCCCAGTACGATTACGATTCCCCAGATAATCAGGTTGGGGGTAATGGCGGCTTTAAACAGCAGGGCGCTGAAAACGATGGTCCAAAGAGCGGCAGTACTGTTAAGAGCGGTACCCATGGCAGAGCCAATGAGATCCACCGCCTTGTACCAGGCTAGATAGGTGAGAGCACCCAGAACAGCGATGCCTGCATACTGCCAGACAAGCCCCTCAGTGACAATGGCACCTGCCAGAGGATAGCCTTTTACAATGGGCAGCACGATCACGCCGTAGGCGATCATGGCCACAAAATAGCGCACGCACAGAAGCTGCTGGGGCGTGGCCTGTACATTCTCCTCTCCCTTGATGTGCTTCATGGCAACGCCGATGATGACACCCTCCAATGCCCAGCCCAGAACGGCAATAACAGAGAAAAAGACACCCAGCATAAAGGTGTCGGGAACTTCTGCACTGGGATTGAAGCCCAGCATAAAGGAGCCGAGGAGACTGATGCAGATGCCGATGATGGCACGGACAGAGAGCTTTTCTTTCAGAACGAAATAGGAGATCACAGCACCTACACCGGGATAAATCACCGAGATGCTGGAGGCGTAGGGCGCACCGGCGAACTTAATGCCCAGCAGATATGCGCTCATGCCGATAGGGGAGCCTACAAGAGCCGCAATGGCGGTTGCAAGACCTCTTTTTGTGCGGAAAAGAACGTAAAACGTGTGCTTCAGCTGCTTATGCATCAGCAGTACCAGAGCGACCCAAAAAAAGCAGAAGCTCTCGTGGAAGAAAGCAGTGATGAGTGGTGAGTAGCGGAATGCTGTCTCAGAGATGCCGGCTGAGAGAGCCGCATCCAGGTTAGACAAAATGGGGGCATTCCCCACATGGCCCATAAGGACACTGTCCAGGCCCCAGAGAATTCCCAGCAGGACCCCCAGCAGGATTCCCTTTGTGTAGTTGTTTGTTTTCATTCAATTCCTTCTTTCTTGATTCTTATTTATCAAACCGGCTCAGACGGTTTTTGGTCTCCAGTCGGTTGTCCCACATATGCTGGGCGTCTTTATATCCCCGTTTTTTGACCTGCTGGGATGTGTAGGGGGAGTTTGCAAACATCAGATCCAGAATATGGAGAGAGTCCAGATCGGCGGTTTCAAAGGTACCCCGGCAGGAGCCGCAGTAGCTCACAATATGCTCTTGAGTAAAATCGTTTTTCCGGCGGGTGTAGACCTGCTCATAGAGATCCGGTTCGGAGGAGCAGACCATGCCGCCTACGCCGCAGCACCGGGTATTGCCTCTGCTGCGCTCGATTTCCTCCCACCGATAGCCCATCTGCTCCAGCGCCCAGCGGATGCTCTCGTGGTGGCTGGGCTCGTCCCGGGTGACACAGGAGTCATGGATATTGAAGACGATGTCGGAGCCTTTCCCAACGCCTTTGGCACATTCGGGGAGGCCGATCAGATCGTGCATCAGATCCCAGTAGGAGATGACCTTCTGATTTTTAGCGGTCTGCTTGAAAACTTTGTAGCAGGAGGGGCAGATGGTGATGATGACCTCTGCGCCCATCTCATCCAGCTTGGAAATGGCGATTTCGTTGCGCTGGTGGAATTTTTCCACCTCGCCCATAAACTCCGAGACCTTGCCGCAGCACTGTAGCAGCGCCCCGACATTTTCATCTCCCAGAGCCTCCTTCAGATGGCGAAACACATTTTCGACCGCATCCGGGGAGTAAGCCGGGACGGAACAGCCGGGTACAAAGACATATTTGGTTGTATGCTTCTTTTCGGAGGAATTTGTCCCAGTATTGCCGGAAACTGCGGTGCAGTACTCCGGGGAGCACTCCTTTACCTGGCTGATTTCACTGGCAAGCAGGGCTTCCAGCGGAACGATGCCTTCATTTTCGGCGGCGTAATCCGCCTTAAGAGACTGGAATACCGCCTTGAGATTCAGACCTTTGGGGCATTTCAAGGTACACTGGCTGCATTCGTTGCAGGAATATGCAATGTGCGGGTCCATATTTTCGGGTCCTTCCTCCAGATACTGGGTGAACAACACCTTGGGATTTTTTGCAAATCGGTTCAGCATAATGCACTCTTTCATGCATTTGCGGCAGCGGATGCAGGTTTCGGCAACCTGTGAAATTTTCTGTCTGGTCTCTTCAGACACCATTTTTGATTCCTCTTCTTTCCTTCGGTTTTCTAAAATGCGGTTGACAAGGGTTCCAGAAAAATGGATAATACCCATGTAAGCTGGGAACAATCCCAATAGGAGGCGCTAAATGTGGGAGAAAGCTTTTTAAAAGCCATTCAGAACTGCTGTCTGGAGGAGTCAGGGTTTTACTATACCATGTCCCTCATCAGCGGGAAGTACAAGATGACAGTTCTTTATGCACTATCGGGTTATGGGGTGATGCGATTTAATGAAATGCAGCGCTTCATCAAAACCATTTCCTATAAAACGCTCAGTGCGACCTTAAAAGAACTGGAAGCGGATCAGCTGATCATACGCACGGAATATCCGGAAGTACCCCCCAGAGTGGAGTATCGTCTGTCCCCCAGAGGGGAGT
>RCNH01000817.1_pt1 | contig 11782 bp, 10 predicted proteins | sample 2041161 | NCBI WGS metagenome assembly RCNH01 (sample SAMN09708215, study PRJNA481090) | Feces metagenome, whole genome shotgun sequencing project. | biome: feces | host: Leptonychotes weddellii | place: Antarctica: Sion Island | collected 2010-03-01 | reverse complement strand
TTTTTGCATTATTTATTAACAATTTTTCCACCAAATGACGATACCTGCGCAAAAAAAAGAAGCCTTCATCGGCGAAGGCTTCTTTGTGGGTGGTGTTACTCCTTGGAGTGGCGGAATGTGAAGTATTTGGCGGTGGCGTAGCTGTACACCGTTGTGATGACGGTGGTGAGCACGTTGGCGGGCGTGGGCCAGATGTCGCAAACCTCCACTAATAGCTTCATACACAGATAGGTTATCGCTATCGAACCGCCCACCGAAAGGGTGTATCGTGCAATCTGTGTGTGCGTCCTCACGGGCGACTGTCGGAAGGTGACGTGCTTGTTGAGCCAAAATCCGATGAAGAACACTATCGGGAAAATGATGGTGAGTGCCGCGATGTGGGGCGACATGACCACGAATCCCAGGTCGATGAACCGATGACGCAGTACAAAATTGTAGGTCAGAAAGTAGAGCAGGGGATTGATGACCAGATAGGTCATGCCTCCGCAAGCTGCATATCTGAAGGTCTGTCGGGGAATAAATCGCGCAATGGGCTGCCGGTAGAAAAAATCTATGCAGCCAATGAGTATATCTTCTATCTGCATCAGCGCGCGGTGTAGTTCCAGAGACCCTCGTATTGCTCACCGGCACGGTTGATGTAGGCGGCGCACTCCTCAGCCGATGTGGCGTGGAAGGGCGAGAGCATGAACTTGCTGCCGAAGTAGAGCACCTCGCACTGCAAGGTGGCATCCTTCCCCTCATACTCGCGTGCCGCACGCTCGGCATTCTCCGGTGTGGAGAAGACACCCAACACCACGTAACAGTGACCCGAAATCATCTTTTGGGGGTCGTAGTTGCGCTGAGCGGCTGCCACGGGGGCTGTTGTCGATGGGGGGGGCGCAGTTGCTGAAGCGGCATCGCCTGTCGAAACTGGGGCTTCGGTGGCCAACGTATCCTTTACGGGGGCGGTTGCCTCGCTTTCGGTCTGCACGGCGGTCGTTGCGATAGGCTCAAGTGCCTTCACCTCCTTGCCGGGCTGCATGACGGCATACAGATAGATGCCAATGCCCAACGCCACGAGAATGGCCACGCCACCGCACCAGATGACCCAGTCGCTGCGGTTCGACTTCACTCGTATGGGGGTATGACCCTGCGGATTGAGACGCTTCTCAAATTCGGGGTCGATGACAAAACTCTTGAGTTTGAGCGTGCCGACTCCCTCTATGATGAGCGTGTCCTCCTGACGGGTCTTGTCCAACCAGCGGTTGTAGATTTCCTGTGCCTGTGCCTCGTCGCAGTTGGTGTCACGCATGAGTTGTCCGACCAACGACACACCGCGCTCTCGTGACGAGAAGCCGATGGTGCGGTAGGGGGGCATTATTTCGTTGCGCGAGATGCGTCGTGCGGCACATCGCTCGGTGTAGAGTGAGCCTACGCCCGGCAGAAAAATCTCACTTCCCGAAGCCAAACGGTCACCGATGAGTCGGTTCAGCTCCGTAACCATAGGATAGTTGCTCATGGTCTTGCTCTTAAAAAGGGTGATACATTTATTTCTTGTGCGCCTTGCCATCGAAGTGGCGTCGGTCTACACTCCATGTGGGGGTGTTCTGAAAACTCTTCCAGATGATGTAGATGCCCAGAATGATGAAGGGTATGCTGAGCCACTGTCCCATGTCGAGTGTCCAGTCGGCCTCGAATTCGCTCTGGTCGAGTTTGATGAACTCGATGAAGAAGCGGGTGAGGAAGATACCCTGCAATCCGATACCGAAGAGCAGTCCCGGGCGGCGTGTACCCATGTTGTGGCGGTAGTACAACCACGCCAGCACGACAAAGGTGATGATGTAGCAGAGTGCTTCGTAAATCTGTGTGGGGTGCATGGCCATACCCTGATAGTAGGCTTGCCACAGGTGTGAACTGCGGAACTCGAAGCCCCAAGGCAGGGTGGTGGCGCAACCGAAAATCTCGGAGTTGAACAAGTTGCCGAATCTCACTGCCGCACCGCCGATGGACACGGCAATCATGATGCGGTCGAGCGACCAGATGTAGGGCAGCTTGTTCTTGCGCGAGAAGAGCCACAGACCTATCAGCAGACCGATGGCGGCACCGTGGCTGGCCAGACCGCCGTCACGAAAACCCGTGATGATGGTCCACGGCTCGCTGAGGTAGCCTATGGGGTCGTAGAAGAGACAGTGACCGAGACGTGCACCGATGACGGTAGCCAGTGTGCCGTAGATGAACACCGACTCCGAGATACTGTTGGGAAGCGACTCGCGTTTGCAAAAATTGTCAAAGAATTTGGCACCCATCAGAATGGCAAGCATCCACATGACACCGTAGTAGCGGATTTCCAATCCGAAGAGTGAGAAGAGTACGGGGTCAAATTCCCATACGATACTTAAAGGTTGTAACATTATTCGTAAATTGGTTATTTGGCTTCCCGGTCAGAAGATTTCAGTTTCTTGAAAGTGAACGAGAAAGTGGTACCCTCACCGAGCTGGCTGCGAACCGAAATGCGCTCGCCGTGAGCCTCGATGATGTGCTTGACGATGGCCAGACCCAGACCTGTGCCGCCCTGCTCGCGCGAGCGACCCTTGTCGGTGCGGTAGAAACGTTCGAAGATACGCGGCAAATCCTCCTTGGCGATACCGCTGCCGTTGTCCTCCACCTCTACGAGAATCTTGTCCATCAAATCGCGGAAACGAATGTGTGTCGTGCCGCCCTCCTTACCGTAGCGGATAGAGTTGACAATCAGATTGACGAACACCTGACCCACGAAGTGCTTGTCGGCCACCACCCAGAAGGGCGAAGGCAGCTTGTCGGCACCCTTGACCGTGATTTTGATGTTCTTCTTGTCGGCCTCTATCTCGGTCTGCTCGGCAATCTCCTTGGCCAGAGCCACGATGTCGAAACGCTCCATCTCCAGACGGTTCATGTCGCTCTCCAGCTTCGAGATGGTGTCGAGGTCATTGACGATGTTGATGAGGCGGTCGATGCTCTTCTCGGCTCTTTCGAGGTACTTGCGGTTAATCAGCTCGTCCTCCAGTGCGCCGTCCAACAGCGTGGTGATGTAACCCTGAATGTTGAAGATGGGGGTCTTCAGCTCGTGGGCCACATTGCCCAGATACTGCTTGCGGAAGTGCTCCACCTCTTTCAGACGGGTAATCTCCTTGTCGTTGGTGTCGGCCCATGCGGTCAGCTCCTCACCCACGTTCTCGACCTTCTTGTCCTTCAGCTCGGAGAAAATCTCCTTGGTGTGGACATTGCGCGAGTAGACGATGGAGTAGATGGGCTTGAGTTTGTAGGCCACATATTTTCGAATGATAAAGAGTGCTACGAGTGCTACAACAAAAAAGGCACCCAGTGATACGCAGAGTGTCAGCCACCATACATGATGGAGGAGCATCATACCTCCGGCCACAATTACGGCGGCCAGCAATGCGATGAGCAGCGAAGCTGCTTCCTTTGTCTTAATTGTCATAAATATTTACTTTATATATTGTTTCATCAGGCGGGCGATGTACTTGCCCACAATGTCAAATTCGAGGTTCACCGTTGAACCCACCTCCATACGGCAGAAGTTGGTGTGTTCGAGGGTGTAGGGGATGATAGCCACGCGGAAGGTGTCCTCCTTCGAGTCGCATACCGTGAGGCTCACGCCATTGACCGTCACCGAACCCTTCTCCACGGTGCAGAGACCGTCACCCTGGGGCTCGTAGCGGAAGGTGAAGTACCAGCTGCCGTCGGCATCTTCCTTGGCGATGCACTGTGCGGTCTGGTCCACGTGACCCTGTACGATGTGACCGTCGAGCAGGGCATCGGGCTTCATCGAGCGTTCGAGGTTCACCAAATCACCCACCTTCAAGAGTCCGAGGTTACTGCGGTCGAGGGTCTCCTTCATGGCGGTGACCGTGTAGGTGTCGTCCTTGATGTCCACCACCGTCAGACAAACGCCGTTGTGAGCCACACTCTGGTCTATCTTCAATTCCTGTGCAAAATCGGCACGGAGTGTAAAATCCTTATTCTGGCGGTCGGTGCGTATAGCCACCACTTCCGCCATGCGTTCAACGATTCCGGAAAACATAAATTCGCTGTTAGTTATTGATGATTAATTTGCCCTTCACCTGATACAAGGCGGTGATTTCGTCGGTGGCGATGGTCAAATCATCGTAATTTTCCCTGTCACCGGGTACGAGTCTCAACTTGTCTTCGCCGTCGATGAAGCGCACGATGCGCAGGGTGGAGAAGCGGTCGCAGACCACTACATATTCGTTGCCGGGGATAATGTCCTTCACACCGATGTTCTTCAGAAAGACAATCGAACCCGAAGGAACGGTGCGACCCATGGCGCGTCCCGTGTAATACATGGCGAAGTCGCAATCGTCGAACGGGGGAACGATGAACTTCATGTCGGCCTCGAGGCTATCGACAGTGCCCACACCTGCCTCGACATCGGTCTTGTAGAAGGGAATCTGCTTGCCCTTGATACGCTCCTCGGCGAACATCTGACCTTCACCGGTGAGCAACCACAACTTGTCGATTTGGGGGAACTTGTTGACAATGCGCTCGGCAACGTCCATCGAGATACCGTTGTTGCCACGCTTGATTTGATAGAGATTCTCGCCACGTGCGAGACCAATATAGCAGGCGAAGTAATTCGTTGTCATGTTCGCCCATTTGATTACGGCTTCTATTCGTTGCCAGTTTCCTTGTTTTCCCTGCATCTTGCAATGAGTTTTAATATTTTTTTATATCTTTGTGCCATTGGTCCCGTAGTTTAATGGATAGAATTTGAGATTCCGGTTCTTACGATATGGGTTCGAATCCCGTCGGGATCACTTTCGAAGCGCAAATGTCTCCTTTCGGAGGGTTTGCGCTTTTTTTCATCTCTTTGGGCACACTTCTTTTAGTAAATATTCTATTGAACAAATATAGAATAAAAAAATCGATTTAGCAATTAAACCACTACATTTTCCTACAATTTCAACACTTTTGTATCTAAAACAGGATAACTTCCGTTATCCGTCTCCTCCGGCGGAGCGTTTGGGAAGGTGTCGGACAGCGGTCGGGGAGGGCGGCTCCACTTTCGGGGTGTGTCGGGAGGGGATATTTAATAAATTGTATTTCAATTTGTTGAAATATCATGCTTCCGCCGCCCTCGGAATGCGAAAATATAGGATAAAATATATAAACCGCAGGTTACAATACCGCAGTTGTCCGAATAAAAAACGAAGGGAATGCAAAATTATTGTTTTGCATTATCGGTTAAATTTTGCTGTGGAGGGTAAATTGCAGTCGAAAGCTGTCGCAAAACAAGTAAAAATTGCATCAATAAGGTGACGAAAAACGGCGAAAAAACTTTTGCCGTGAGATTTGTTTCCTCTGCTCCTTTTCCGAGAGGCTTCCCGCTGTGACAGACTTATATGTTATTATAATGTATGTCCCATCGGGGCGTATCTCTGCCCTCTGAAGGGGGCGAAGGGGGCTGTGTCGCGGGACGATGCCAAATCCCAATCGTATATAGGTATGGTATGATGCAATACGATATTTTGTAAATCGCCGTATTGTTCAGATTGTCATGTGGTTATATATACGCCTCTCTTACAGGCCATTGTATAACGCCTGCAAACATTGTATTGTGTAGGAAAAATGGGTGAGAATTGCACCCTCGTCGGGCGTTGCCGTGAGGGTGGTTAAAGGGTGTTACTTGGTGTCGGGTGAGGTCGCCCCTCTCTTCTTATTTGCGGTTGTTGTCGCGGAGCTTCTGCAACTCGTACATACGGTCGCGGAATTTGGCGGCAGCGAGGAAGTCCAGACTCTTGGCGGCGCGCTCCATGTCCTCCCTGGCCTTGGCGATGAGGGTTTCCAACTCCTCGCCCGTGCCGGGTATGGGTGACGCACCCGTGTTGTAGCCCTTCGAGACATCGGCAGCCGTCATGTAGTGCTGCTCCTCTGGACGGTGTACCGTCAGGTCGATATCCTCGGTCTGTACCTTGCCGGCCAGCAGGGTGCTCTGTCCCGTACCGCTGCGCTGTGCCTTGCGGGGCAGCATGCCGTGCTCCATGTTGAAATGTACCTGCTTCTCGCGGCGGCGGTTGCTCTGCTCGATGGTCATACGCATGGAGTCGGTGCAGTGGTCGGCATAGAGAATGACATGACCTTGCGAGTGACGGGCGGCACGACCGGCTATCTGGGTCAGCGAGCGCACATTACGCAGGAATCCCTCCTTGTCGGCATCGAGAATGGCGACCAGCGACACCTCGGGAATGTCGAGACCCTCACGCAAGAGATTGACACCCACCAACACATCGAACATGCCCTCGCGCAAGTCCTCGAGTATCTGAATACGCTCCAACGTATCGACATCGGAGTGAATGTATCGGTTGCGAATGCCCACGCGGTCGAAGTATTTCGACAGCTCCTCGGCCATACGTTTGGTGATGGTCGTCACCAATATCTTCTCGTCTTTGCGCACACGGCGGTCTATCTCCTCGATGAGGTCGTCAATCTGGTTGAGGGTGACCCTCACCTCCAGCGGCGGATCTACCAGTCCCGTGGGGCGGATAAGCTGCTCGACCACCACACCCTCGCTCTTCATCAGCTCGTAGTCGGCAGGTGTGGCACTCACATAGATGGACGTGCCCTGCAACTGCTCGAACTCCTGAAAGGTGAGCGGTCGGTTGTCCTTGGCGGCAGGCAGACGGAAGCCGTACTCCACGAGGTTCTCCTTGCGTGCGCGGTCGCCACCGAACATGGCGTGCACCTGCGGCAGAGTGACATGGCTCTCGTCGATGACCATCAGATAATCTTCGGGGAAGAAGTCCAACAGGCAGAACGGGCGCGACCCCTCCTCGCGACCATCGAAGTAGCGCGAGTAGTTCTCGATGCCGGGACAGTAGCCCAACTCCTTAATCATCTCGAGGTCATACTCCACGCGCTGTTTGATGCGCTGTGCCTCGGTCTGACGACCCTCGCGCTCGAAGACATCGATTTGCTTGCCTAAGTCGAGGTAGATTTGGTCTACGGCAGTCTTGATGCGCTCCTTGGTGGTGACGAACAGCGATGTGGGGTAGAGGGTCAGCGTGTCGAGCGAACTGATGCGCTGTCCCGTCACGGGGTCGATAATCTGTATGGCTTCCACCTCATTGTCGAAGAACATGATGCGGAAGCAACGGTTGCCGAACTCGCCGTAGGCCGCCATGATGTCCACCGTGTCGCCATTGACGCGGAAGGTGGCAGGCTCGAGTTCGCGTTCTGTTCGGGTGTAGAGGGCCTCAACGAGTTTGTAGAGGAACTGCTTGTAGCTGACAATTTGTCCCACCTTGATGTTGATGGCCGTGGCGTGGAAATCGGAGGGGTTACCGCAACCGTAGAGACACGACACACTCGACACCACGATGACATCGCGCCGTCCCGACAGCAGTGTGGCGACGGTTTGCAGACGCATCTTCTCGATTTCATCGTTGATGGAGAGGTCCTTCTCGATGTAGGTGTCGGTGGTGGGCAGGTAGGCCTCGGGCTGGTAGTAGTCGTAATACGACACGAAGTATTCCACGGCATTTTCCGGAAAGAAATTCTTGAACTCTCCGTAGAGCTGTGCGGCAAGGGTTTTGTTGTGGCTCAGTACCAGTGTCGGACGGTTGAGCTGTCGTATGACATTGGCAACCGTGAAGGTCTTGCCCGAACCCGTAACACCCAGTAATACGTTGTGCTTCGACCCGTGACGAATCGAAGATACCAGTTGCTCGATGGCTTCCGGCTGGTCGCCCATGGGGGCGTAGTCCGATTTCAGTGTAAACTCCATACTTGCAAAGATAGCGAATTTTTGGCAGGCGGCTCAATTCGGAGGTGAAAAATCGTGCGGAAAGCGGACGCAGAGGGGCGTTCTTCCGAGACGGAGGGGCGGACAACACGCCACGGTGGAGCACAGAGGGGAACGAGAGGAGTGCGGGGAGGGCTGCGGGGCATATTTTTGTGCCTTGTAGAGTAAGTCCGTATAAAAATATTCACTACCTTTGCGCAAATGATAGATAAGGAAACAGTAGACCGTATATATTCGGCCGCGAATATCGTAGATATTATCGGCGACTATGTCACACTCAAACGTGCGGGTGTGAATTACAAGGCGTGCTGTCCTTTTCACAACGAAAAGACCCCCTCGTTTGTGGTCTCACCCGCCAAGGGTGTGTATAAGTGTTTCGGATGCGGAAAGGGTGGCAATGCCGTCACCTTCCTCATGGAGCAGGAGGGTATCTCCTATGTCGAGGCACTGAAGATGGTGGCCAAACGCTACGGCATCGAGGTGCACGAGAAGGAACTCACCGAGGAGGAGGTACGCCGCAACGACAACCGCGAATCGATGTTCGTGGTCAACAGTTGGGCGGCGGACTATTTCACCCACTACCTCCACCACGAGGCGGAGGGTCAGAGCGTGGGCTTGAGCTACTTCCGCGAGCGCCGCGGACTCACCGATGCCATCATCAAGAAGTTCGGACTGGGCTTCTGTCCGGCACGCGGAGGACGCATGAGCAAAGATGCTCTGGCGGAAGGTTACAAGGAGGAGTTCCTCCTCTCGACGGGACTCTCGCTCAAGAGTGAGCGCGACGGCTCCCTGTTCGACCGCTTCCACGACCGTGTGATGTTCCCCGTGCATAACATTTCGGGTCGTGTCGTGGCATTTGGCGGACGTACCCTGCGCACCGACAAGAACATCGCCAAATATGTCAATTCGCCCGAGAGCGAGATATATAGCAAGAAACGCGAGTTGTATGGCCTCTACTTTGCCAAGCGAGCCATTCAGCAACTCGACTGTGCCATCATGGTGGAGGGTTACCTCGATGTCATCTCCATGCATCAGGCCGGTGTGGAGAATGTCGTGGCATCGTCCGGTACGTCACTCACCGAGGAGCAGATACGACTCCTGAGCCGTTTCACACGCAACATCACCGTGATTTATGACGGTGACTCGGCGGGTATCAAAGCCTCGTTGCGCGGTATCGATATGCTGCTCAAGGAGGACATGAACGTGAGAGTGGTGCTCCTGCCCGATGGTGAGGACCCCGACTCGTTCGCCAAGAGCCACTCCTCGCAGGAGTTGCAGGAGTTTATCCGCCGCAGCGAGCAGGACTTCATCGCCTTCAAAGCCAAGTTGCTGTTGGAGGACGCGCAGGGAGACCCCATTCGCAAGGCCGCCCTCATCGGCGATATGGTGCAGTCCATCGCGCAGATACCCAACACCATCAAGCGTTCGGTATTCATTCGCGAGTGTGCGCAGATTATGGCCATCGACGAGAAGATTCTCATCTCGGAGGTGGGACGCAAGCGACTCTCGACCTATGGCGACCGCGAGACCGATGAATTCATCCGCCGTCAGACGGCTCTGGCACAGGACGCCAAGACCGATATCGGTGTGGAGTTCAAATCCTCGGTGGAGGCCGGCAGCAGCAACGATGCGCTGGAGTATGAGCTGGTCAAATACCTCATCAAGTATGGCCACCGCTCGTTCGAATTCAAGGAGGGAGCGAATATGGTGCAGTGCAATGTCGCGGAGGTGATTTTCGACGAGCTGTCCGATGGTGATTTGACCTTCGGCAACCCCACCTACGAGAAAATCCGCCGCACCTACTACGAGGAGTGGGAGAAGCAGGGCGTTGGCGTTGAGGTGCCGGCGCACATTTTCATCAACCACACCGACCCCGAGGTGTGTCGCCTGTCGGTCGATATTCTCACCTCGGACGATATGTATAAGGTCAGCGACCTGTGGAAACAGAAGGAGATACATATCGAGAGTGACGAGGAGATGCTGGCGGTGGGTGTTCCCAAGGCGGTGGCACTCTACAAAACCAAGGTCATCGATGCGATGATTAAGCGTCTGCAAACCCAGTTGTCGGACTCATCGCTCTCGGAGGACGACCTCGAACAGTTGGTGTTGAAACTCGCCTCGCTGAACAACGCCAAGGTGATGATGTCGAAAAAATTGCAGCGACTTATCATCTGACGGCGATTCGAAAGAAAATGAGTGCCAATGCCGTCCGAGACCGTGTTGGAAAGTTGAAATAAAAAAGGAACGAAAACGGGATTTCGCACACCGAGATAGTGTGTTGTGCAAACAGAAAAATTAACAGAATGAGGTGTGAAAAACAATCCAAGATTTGAAACCTGTTCACCCGTTCCCGTTCCGTGAAAGATTTTTGTACAATTTGTATGCCGTAAAAGGAATATGAGCGAACAGAAAAAGATAAATATTCGTAACAAGCGTGCCACCTTCGACTACGAGATTTTGGAGGAGTGGGTGGCCGGCGTGGTTTTGGTCGGCACGGAAATCAAGTCCGTGCGTGCGGGCAAGGCCTCGATGACCGACTCGTTCTGCTACTTCGACAAGGGGGAGTTGTGGATTAAGGGAGTCAACATAGCCGAGTATGCGTGGGGTACGTGCAACAACCACGTGCCGCGCCGTGACCGCAAACTGCTGCTCACGGGCAAGGAGCTGGACAAGTTGCAGCGTGCCTCGCAGGACAAGGGACTCACCATCGTGGGTCTGCGTATGTTCCTCAACGAGAGAGGACTTGCCAAAATCGTCATCGGACTGGCACGCGGTCGTAAGTCCTACGACAAGCGCGAGTATCTGAAGGAGAACGATGCCAAGCGCGAAATGGACAAGGCCATGAAACGCCGCTATTAATGGGAGTATAAAGAAATTAATCAGGAGATATGTCACTTATTTTGTGTATTGAGACGGGTACCGATATCTGTTCTGTGGGTATTGCCCGTGATGGAGAGTTAATCTCGTTGCGCGAGAGCGACGAGGGTAGAGACCACGCCAAGAAGGTGGGCGTTTTTGTCGATGAGCTGTTGCGCGAGACAGGTGTGGCACCCGATGAGCTGGACGCTGTGGCTGTGGGCAAGGGTCCGGGTTCCTATACGGGTCTGAGAATCGGCGTGTCGTTTGCCAAGGGTCTGTGCTACGGTCTGAAGAAACCTCTGCTGGCAGTGGGTTCGCTTGATGCGCTCGCCGAGGTGGCACGCGAGGACTACGAGGCAGGTATTCTCGATGTGGACAACTGGGAGAATGCGCGTCTGTGTCCCATGGTCGATGCCCGCCGTATGGAGGTCTATGCCCAGGTGTTCGATACCGAGGGTCACGCCATGAACGAGGTCGAGGCGGAGATTATCACCGAGGAGAGTTTCAAGGATTTCCGTGGTGATGCGTCACATCCTTTCGTCATCTTCGGTAACGGTGCGAAGAAGTGCACCGAGACGCTGAAGGATGCCGTTTGGGTGAATGTCACTCCTTCGGCACGCGGTCTGGCGCGTCTGGCACAGGAGGCTTTGGATAAGGGCGAGCAGGTGGATATTGCCTACTTCGAGCCTTTCTACCTCAAGGACTTTGTGATTACACAGTCGAAGAAGAAACTCTTGTAAACAAGAGTTTCTCACGACAAAAAAGAAAACTCCGCACGATAATCCGTGCGGAGTTTTTTTTGTCGCGTGCCGATGGGGGGTGGAGGCTTCTACATTTACAATAAACCGCTATGTGTTATAACTAAATGATATACAGTGGTTTTAATGCATATTATATAGATTTTAGGAATGTCGAAAATTCTAAAAATGTCACTTTAATGTCACACTTTTTAAGCTGTCACGTAAAAATCAGTTTACTATAAAGTTCTCAGAGTGTTAGACCACGACTTTGATTTTTTACAGAAGCAGTATATAAAAATAAGTGTTTGTCACAGATTATTAAAACCTTTAATTATTTTTGCATCATGACTATTTTTCATTTAAGCAAAAATAAAATAACGGAAGA
>RCNH01000816.1_pt1 | contig 11784 bp, 5 predicted proteins | sample 2041161 | NCBI WGS metagenome assembly RCNH01 (sample SAMN09708215, study PRJNA481090) | Feces metagenome, whole genome shotgun sequencing project. | biome: feces | host: Leptonychotes weddellii | place: Antarctica: Sion Island | collected 2010-03-01 | reverse complement strand
CCGTTGGTCATCTTGATGCCGTCAATGGTGAAGTACAGATTGCCGTTTTCCTCGATAACCTTCTTTTCTCCGTTGACCAAATCAGGAATAAACATCTTGCCATCCAGACCGAAGTAATGCATACCAGCTTCTATGCCATATAGATTGTCATTGACCCACATCGTAGCGTCCTTGTACATCTTGCCATTGCCTGCATTGAACAGGTAATAGTCCTCACCAATCTTGGTAAAGCCCTTTGCACGATTGTAACTTGTAAAGTAATAAGTCTGGCCGTTGATGTCAACAAAGCCATCAGAAACGATTCTTCCCTGCTCATTGCAGTAATACCGGCCATAGGAGAGGTCCGTCATGCCGACAGTTGTATCATCAATATAGCAGGAAGCATTCCGAACGACCTTACCCATGGTACCGGAGAACAGAACGCCATCCTCGACCTGGATTGCACCATAGGAAACCTTACCATTCTCGTCGCAGTAGTAGGTTTCTCCATTGTACTCGACAAAGCCGCTGCACTTACCAATCAGCAGACCGGTCTGCTCATCGAAATGATACCAGTAATAATCAGCATGGTTGTATTCCTGATGCGGGAAGTAGCCATAGGCCACATAACCATCGGAATCCACCCAATACGTACCTTCCTCCAGGTTGAGCCATCTCTGCTGCACAGGGTGCTTACCAAAGTAATATCTGGTACCGCCGTTTTCTTTCACAAAGGCACCTCTCACGAGAACGCCCTGATCGCTGAAGGTAAATTCCTTGTTATCAATCGTAGCCTTGCCGGTAGCTGCTGCATAGGTCACGGGATCAAAGTAGTACAAATCCGTGCTGTCCAATGCAGAACGCCAGCCGGTATAGAGTTTGCCGTCCATTGCATAGTAATACTCGCCCTGCACCTCCACAATGCCTGTGGGAATATGGCCACACTCATGGCAGGCAATGGTACCTGCTTCGGTATTGACCTCGTAGGCGTGTACACCGTCAGCACAGGGAACGAACTGCTTGGTATAGGTATCGATGACTTCACCATTGAGGTTAATAGCCTTAACAGTCATCTGCTGTTCGTCTGCATGGACGGTCATGTACATAGCACGGTAGTTGCCATTGGTAATTGCAAAGTGGTAATCAGGATTTTCGGTAATGTTGTATTCCTTATCACCAACTGCACCGCAGATATAGTAGACAACGCCGGTATCCTGATTGACCTCGCCTGCAGCGACAGGTTCCGTACGGGCATAGGCATGGTCATGGCCTGCAAATACGAAGTCGATGCCGGCCTTTTCTGCAGCAACAGGCAGGTTCTCATAGACATACTGGTTATGAGCCTCAGGGTTGGTACAGAAGGCAGGAACATGCATGGTGAGAATCTTCCAGCGAGCAGAAGAAGCTTTTGCGTCCTGAATCAGCCAGTTGAATGCTTCTTCGTACTGGCCAGTGAGGGAGTAGTTGATGACAGCCACATAAACACCGTCACGCTCCACAGAGTAGTAACTGCCACTGGTGCTTTCTGGCAGATCCCACATCTTCTGCGTGATTACGCCGTCTTCATTGCCGTAGAGCTCATGGTTGCCAACAACATGAATCATATCCACACTGTTCATGGACTTAGCATCAAAAGCCTTGGACAGGGCATCCCAGTAAGCATATCTGGTGCTGTCATCCACAAAGTCACCGGTCTGAATGGAGAAATCGTAATCGTTTCCATCGTTGTTGATCATACCCATGATGGTCTGTGCATTAGTCACATTGGTGGTCTGCACATCACCCAAGATGTAAAAGTCAGCTGCACCGCCGTTGGCGGTTGCATGCAGGATTTCGCTGAAGGTAGTACCGTCACCAACGGCGTAATAGTAATTGCCAGTCAGGCCGCTGACTCTTACGGTGTTGATTCTTGCGGACTCGGTTGCGTAGTTGACCAGCTCGGTGGTTCCGGTATATTCCTGATAGGTTGCAGCAGGATTTACAGCAGGATCTTCAGTATATACACGAAGAACAGCCTTGTCCGCAGCACCGGTAATACTGGACAGCCAGGTGAAGCTCTTTGTTTCATTGCTGATGAAGTTATTCTGGATATAGAAGGGATTTGCTGTACCGTCGCCCAGAATGGTGCGAACGGTAACATCCTTATTCCAAGAGTAGTGGACAGTTCCGCCTTCATCGGTAGTCGTTGCGCCCAGCACGACCTTGCCGGCAGTGTCAAACTTCAGGGTCATTTTGCCCTGGGCATCGGTCACGCCATTCTGTACAATGCCATTCACCTTAATGGTGGCGCCCGCCACGGGCTGATTCTGCTGATCCAGGACCTCGATCTCAAAGGGCAGGCCAATGACAGAATCGGTGTTCTCAATGCGGTATTCAGCGGTAACAGGGATGGTCTTCACGGGTGTACTGAAGCTGTTGGTGAATGTATTTTCGGTAGCCGTGGTAAAGGAACCGCTGACAACACTGAAAGAAGCAAACGTGCCGTTATTCAGCGTTTCAGGGACCTTAAAGGTCACGGTAGCCAGCTGTTCCATTTCAGGCTGTGCAACTGCGTCACGGGCAGCTTGAATCTTCATCTCGCCATTTTTGACATTATAAGTATAGGTACCGGTAAAGCCAGGTGCAAATGTTACTACAGGCTCGCCAAAGTTGGTGTTGAACTTTGCAGTGACATTAAAGCTGGTAATGTCAGAGGCATTGGAGGCATTCAGTCCCAGGGAATATTTCTGACCCAGCACAGGTGTATTCACAGGCTCCATGGTCATGTAAGTACCGCTCTGCTCAGTGCCTTTAACGGTGAAGTAACGGGTTTCGCTGGTTTCGTTGCCATAGTTGTCACGAATTCGGACAGAAATGGAGTGCAAGCCGTTGGCCAGGTGGACATTAGGCAGGACCATCATATTGTCCTTAGTGACCACAAAGCCTTCCTTCTGGCTCATATTGACACCGTCAATATAGACACGGACGCTTTTCTGATCGATGCCGGTGCTGATACCGGTATTGTCATCTTCAAAGCGGGCTGCAAAGGAAATCTCGTTCCGGTCAAAAATCGTAGATCCGTCCAGCTCAATTTCCATATCGGTTGCCTGATTGTTATAATCGGATACGGAAGTAATAATAGGGTTGGTAGTATCCTTGTCGTTATAGCCGTAGACAAACTCAATGTTATCGACATAGATTGCACCAGCCGCCTTCCGCTCAGGATGGGAAGTGAAATCCTCGGCAATCATACGGATGGTATAGTTGCGCAGCATCTTGAAGGTACCGTTGCCCTTGCCCACCAAACTCTGGTAGACGTAAATCCAGCCTCTACCAGCCATATCAGCCAGGTTGGATGTGGTAACGGTTTCTCCCTGTTCATTCTTATATGTATAGCTGTAGGTTACATACACAGCTCTTCCGTTGGACTGGATAATGCTCTTCAGCGTATAGCCGGGAGTACCTTCAGGAACATAGATCCACATGCCGATACCTGTGGGGGAACCAGGTGCATCGTGGGTGTTCTGCATGAAGCCATAGCCCAGGACAGAAGGTGCGCCGGTAGAACCAGTGAAGTCATAGCAGAGCTTTAAGGACTTCTGGCCAAAGCGAACAGGCTCACCGCTGTCAATGGTAGCAATTTCGGTGTGTCCCTTGGCACCACGGTCACTTCTCAGACCAAAGTGAGAGGCCATCTGCTCTTCCACGGTAACATTGCCAGGATTCTTGACCATGAGGGCATTATAATACTCCTCTGCTGTGAAATACTTGTCCTCATAAACGATATTGCCTTCAGCATCTCTCTTAATGCGCCAGTAAGGAGGAACCGGCTTTCCGTCGGGATCGACTTCATCGGTAACCTCTTCCCAGACTTCAACAGATTGTACACCATCTTCGTAATCCCAGAATACATAAGGTTCCTTGCCCACATCGACCTGGACATCAGCGGTAATTTCGGTGCCGTCCTGTCTGGTATAGACTGCGGTCACCTTCAGGTCACCGCTCTTGGCGGCATTGGATACGAATCTGGTAGTCCCAGCTTCTACGGAGCCGATCAGCGCAGGATCAGTAATTGTAGAATCATTGGAAGAAAGGATTTCATATCTCCAGGTAAAATCCTTGCCGCTGTAAAGAATGGTCTTGCCCTGATACTGCATCATCATTGCAAGATCTGCCTCAGCGCTCAGGCCAATGGAACGATGAGGCTCAAAGAAGTACAGAGTATCAGGTTCCAGCATGGTCAGAGTATAGCTGCCGCAAATCTGCTCGTTATAAAGGAGCTCAATTACAGCATCTCCCAGCTTACCAGAAGAGGTAAACACACCGTCTGCAGTAATACTGCCCATGGTTTTATCAACAACGCGCCAGGTCAGGCCTTCTGTGGGAAGCTCTGCGGGACCGCCGCCAGCGTCAACACCAGCAGCAGTAAGCTGGATCTCAGACTTAGGGGTAACGATATTGCTTTCAGAAGTAATGGTTGCATGGTCAAACTTTCCGTCACGGACAGCAGTAGAGACAACCAGTAAGCCGCAGAGCGTTGCACGTTCACTGCCATCGGAGGGCACATTCTTGACGCCAAGCGTGCTGCCTTCCCGCTTGGACAGGAAGGTGGAAGAGCCGCCACCGTCACAGTTAACAGCATTGACACATCCTAACTCCAGGAGCATATTGCCCAGTTCGTTCATGGACATACCGACAGAAATAGGGTCCTGACGACCGTCAACGACGAACAGCACCAAAGTGCCATCTTCCTTGATACCAATACAGGTGCGGGGGGCACGGGAATAAGAACTGTGCTCAGGAGTCTGGGCAACATTCACACCATCTTTGACCAGCCAGCCAAAATTGGCGGTAACAGCCTGATATTCGCTGCCATCCAGAGGCTGCGTACCCGGACGGATCTCTGCAGTATTATCAGGATGGACAACAAGATAGGTACCAGAGTCTGCCTCATCGCAGTACACGGTTCCGTTGATGACCAACTTACCAAAAGGCTTCACTGTATCCCAGGACAGATTCGTGTTGATGCCGCCGACCACATTGTAGCCCAACTTTTCAGCAGCAGCTGCCTGCTGGCTCATGACCTGGGTTCCAAAATTCTGGGTGGGATCCATGTCCTTGTAAGAGGGCATGACTGTGATATTGGGGTTGGACATGTCCACTTCCATAACATAGACCTTGTTCTGGTTGGTGGCCGTGTCATCGTTGAGGACAAAGTTGGTTTCGGTTGCACCTGAGGAAATTGCATAGGTACGCTTGGTGATGACTTTGAAGAAATCACCAACGGTGGAGTTGTCCGCAGGTTCAGCCACGGATTCCACAATAGCCCCAGTCATTTCAGGAACTGTTTCTGCTTCGATCGTCTCGGGAACTGTTTCCGTAAGCTCGATTGCAGCTTCAGTTGTTTTAGGAACCATTTCCGCAGGTTCTTCTGCAGTCTCTGTGTGTTCTGTGACTACTTCACCGGGCTCGGTTGCAGCCTCAGTATGGGATACTGTGGGGTCATCAGCTGCAAATACCTGGAACGGTGATGCACCGATTACAAGTGTCAGCGCCAATAGCGCAGACAGTACGCGCGCTACGATACTGTGTGTCATTTCTTCTTCTCCTCTTTTTAATTTTTTCTTTTGTACTACACAAAACGGACCTACATACTGTTATTGAGTGCTCTTTTGGAAGCCATCCAAATGATAAATCTGATCCAGAATATCATTCACACGGTTCTGCATGTCGAAGATTCGAGAGGTATCCTCTTCCGACCAAGTATCCTGTGTTTCGATCTGGCAGACATCAATCCATACAGACTGATCTTCCAGGGTTCCCAGGAGATAGCCCTTTCCCTCCGGTCCGACAGACAGAGTAAATAGGCAGACCGCTTCATCCGCAGCCTTGCAGCAGAAATCAGAAATAAAGGTGTCCCCTTCTGTCTTTTCCTCCACTTCAATGAAATCCATCCACTCTTCCGGGTAATAGACTGTACCAATTGGAGTTTTCAGTTCATAGCCGGTATAGGTTTCCTCAGGAATCGTTTCTTCGGCAGAAACGCTTTCTTCCATGGACTCCGTTACGGTAGTTTCCGTGGTTGGAGTTTCTGCCTCCTGGCTTTCCGTTTCAGGTGCACTTACCGGGTCTTCTTCTGTTGGATCGGGGGGCCTGCCGGATTGTACCGCCATTACTGCACCAACCACAATTACAATCGCCGTCAAGATCAGTACAATCAACAGGGTTTTCTTTTTTCCACTTTTGTGGGAGTTCTTGTTTTCTTCCATTTTATCCTCCTTATAGCCTTCATTAAAAAGCAGAAATCGGTTTATGGTCCCAGCAATACAGAGTCTATGAAAACGCCAAATCCTGGATTTTTCATAGACTGGGGCGAATCATCGAATGCTCCGGGTATATTCCTTAAATTCCATCGTTTCTTGGACTCCTTTATATTCTTCATAGGAATGCTCCAGGTCAATGATCTCCCCATGGACCTTGCAGCCTCTTTGCTCCGGTGGCGGCTCTGTCATATAATCTCCGTAAAGCTTTGTCAGAAGCTCATGGCTATGGGCCGTACAGGGAAAGTGCCCACCTTCAAATTCCAAATTCGTAATTTCCGTAAACCAATTTTCCGGAAATACACTTTTGGAAAATTTAGAAGAAGCCGCAAAAAATGTATGAACCATACCGGTATGAGGCCCTCTATGCTGAACAAAGCGGTTTAAGGCCTTGGTCGGAATATGCCTGCAAAGAACCAACATGATCTTTTTCAGCGTACTGTCCGTGAGATATCCTCTGGTATCCAGAGATTTTGCAATCACGATTTTGGATGCCGCAAATTGCAGGAACTGAACTACTTTATTACTGCTCAATCTGTCATAGGGAAACAGATCAATATAGATGCCCATATGAGTTTCCTGATCCTTGGCAATGTACCGTTCAATGAATGCCGTGTTGTTTTTTCGGAGTTTGGAAAAAAACATGGGCCAATGCTCCGAAAATTCCGCCTGGACAAAATATTTGTCTTTCGGCAGCTGCTGTTGCGCAATTCTGAGAAATTTTTCATAATCCTCTCTTGAAAAAATCACATCAACATCATCATCCCAGGGAATAAAGCCCTTATGTCTGACAGCACCGAGAAGGCTTCCGCCAAACAGCATATAGGTAATCTGATTTTCTTTGCAAACCCGATCCAGGTCACACAGCATTTCAAAAAGGGCCTGCTGATGAGGTTTTATTCTTCTTTCCATAGAATCCTCCATAAATGCGGAGTGCTTACAATTCCGTTTTATCTGTCTGCCGTTGTTTGTTCTTCGGAAACGCCTTCGGTACTCTCTATCGTAAATAATGTTTTGACTGTTGCAAACATAATTCGGAGGTCCTCCAAAAAACTTGCATGGGAAATATACAGCAGATCCATCTGAAGTTTATCGTAGGGAGGTGTATTGTATTTTCCATAAACCTGTGCATATCCAGTCAGTCCGGCTGGCACCTGAAGCCGCAAAGCAAACTCCGGCAGTGTTTTTTCATACTCCGCTGCAATTTCCGGGCGCTCCGGTCTTGGGCCTACTATAGACATATCCCCTTTTATAATATTGAACAGCTGGGGCAGCTCATCAATTCGGACCGTCCGAATCAGCCGACCTACAGGCGTGATTCTGGAATCCGTTTTTCCAGAGGAAAGTCTGGCCACGCCATCTTGCTCTGCATCCACACGCATACTGCGGAACTTCAGAACTTCAAATTCTTTTCGGTCCTTGGTCAGCCGGGTTTGCTTATAAAATACCGGGCCATGGTCTGTTAGTTTTATAGCAATCGCCGTAATCAGCATCACCGGAGAAAGTAAAAGCAATGCTGCACAGCAAATCAGAATATCCGATACCCGTTTTACCAGAAAATATCCCGGAGGCGCCACAAACCGCTCCACAGAAAGCATGGGCAGATGAAACATATGTACAACCTTACCGCTATTTACAAGCATATCACCGATTCTGGGAATCAGATAGGATCGGATGCCGTGTTCTACACAATATTTCAGGATTTTATTCCGTTCATGGCTGGATATCCCCCAAAGGAATACCGTGTCTCTGTTGTCAAACAGTCCCGGCATATCTGCCATACATTCTTCGACTGTAACAGATGCTTTTACAGAGAACTTCCGGTGTAGATCATATTTATGGAGCAAGTCTCCAATATCATTTCTGGAATCGTATACAATCACGCAGCTTCTGGCGCAGAATGTATCCCGATACCACCGATTGGCACTGATACACCAGATCACAGACAAGACTGCCTGTATAATCAGCGTAGTAATCATTGGCCACAGCGAAAAAGGATGGCTGCTGGCAATTCCAAATGCAATGTGCAACGCTCCTCCCGAAATCAGCATTGCCAAAATCTGGGACAGCACCATTTCTGATACTCGGCTCATTGACAGCATAAATGCATTATAAATTCTTCCGAGGGTAACATAGAGCACTGCATACAGGCCAATCACTACCCAAAATTTCAGATTGAGGATTGTGTATTTAAATAGGTCGCTGTAAGTCAGGTACCATATCACTGCAAAAGTTGTTGTAACAGCTAATACATTCAGCAGTTTCATAACCCGCAGCGACAGTTCGTACTTCCATCCGCTACTTTCTTTTTCTCCAGACATTTCTCTCTCCGTATTCCATTCCGCAACCAGAAAAATACATTGACTGAAGAGTAATTTTAAGCTTTTATAAAATCTTCCCTGACAATGTGCGTTTATCTGATTTCTTGTCTTACAATTTATTGCAATACAGGGAAATTTTCCCTATACATTACACAATACTATCACTCGTTCAATGCTTGCACAAGTGTTTTCCTGTTTTTTTGTTCATTGTGTATAGTACATTTTTACAACTGTTTCTTGCTCTCGACTTTTTAGATAACTTCAATTTAAATATTATATAGCTTGTATAGCAAAAGATTTTCGTCTTATGTAAATGGTTTCCGCGTATGGTAATTGATTCAGATTCTATAGATTTTTTTGCAAAAAAGTGATATACTGATTTCAAAATATTCCAGCATAAAACTCCGGCGCTTTATCAATTCGCTGTAATTAAAACAGAATGGAGATATAACATTGGGCAAGATTCAGGTGCTTGTTGCAACGATGCATCAAAATGATTTTTCATTGGTCCATCAAATGAATATCCGCTGCGATGCCATTCTTGCAAATCAGGCAGAATGTGAAAATCGGCAGGTTCAAAATTTCACTTTTGGAAAAGTAACTATGATTACAACCGCTCAGCGTGGTGTCGGACGTAATCGTAACACCGCGTTGGATTCTGCCACTTCGGATATTCTCCTTTTTGCAGACGATGATGTCATATACCAGAATGATATGCCTATGGCTGTCACAGAAGCTTTTCAGTCAAATCCAGACGCAGATGTCATCATATTCAGCATGGACTATACCCGAAATGGTCAGCTCATTGAGCAACGGCATCTTCAAAAGCACAGGATGCACCTTTACAATTCTCTTCGTTTCGGTGCAGTCTCCATTGCAGTTCGTCGTTCTTCTATGGAAAAAGCAGGAATTCGGTTTAATGAAAATTTTGGTGGCGGATGTAAATACAGTTCTGGTGAGGACTCTCTTTTTCTGCGGGACTGCTATCGAAATAGGCTGCATGTCTATTCTCACGACTATGTCCTCGGCCGCTGTGCCAGAGATTCCTCCAGCTGGTTTACGGGCTATAACAAAAAATACTTCTTTGATAAAGGCGTTCTGATGGGCTGCCTCTTTCCCCGGTTCAGTTACCTGATGACACTTTATTTTGCAATTCGTTTTAAGCGCAAAACAGAAATCTCTGCTATTCAGCGGATTCGGCTCATGTACCGTGGGCTATTGGAAAGCAAACATGTCAATTTCTGAAAATGAAAATGTCATCACAGAAATCCTATAAAGCATCCCCGGCAGGAAATTTATTCTGACCAGGGATGCTCTTGTTTATGCTATATGCCAGAAAAATTTGATATCTGAAAATTGCCTCTAAACCTCCACATGTCCTCCACCCCCTTTCTGCCTTTCAAAGTCTTGTATTCTTTATCTGTTGGAATAATTGGAATTTGAAACACTGGATTTTGTCTACGATTATTAAGTACTGCAGGACATTCATAAAATTCTCCCCCTTGCAAATAAGGGATTTTTCACAAACAGCTCACTTTTTCCCTTTATCCGATTCCACCCATGTTTACGCTTTCCCGGAAGGCGTATAAGGGCAAATACAAAGGAAATAAATCAATGTTCACGATGGTTATTTTTTCTGTTTACTGTTTAACAAATGTTCAATATGAATTTGCCAACGACCGTGATAAAATAGAAAAATGCAAAGGCCAATGCATTCAATTCGGAGGTGAACGATTATGAAAATCGGTGAAGTAATTCGTAAATATAGAAAAACAAAGGAATTAACACAGGAAGAAATGGCAAGTCGTTTGGGCGTGACTGCTCCTGCAGTGAATAAATGGGAAAATGGTAATACCATGCCCGACATCACGCTCCTGGCACCGATTGCCCGGTTGCTGGAGGTATCATTGGATGAACTCCTTTCTTTCCGGGAAGAACTGACTACAGAGGAAATCCGAAAGTTGGTTCAAGAGGCAGATCGGAGATTTTCAGTGCAATTCTATGAGGATGTTTTCAAGTGGGCAAGAGAACAAATTCAGCAGTACCCAAACTGTGAAGAGTTGATCTATAGTCTTGCATTGGAATTGGATGGACAGCGTCTGATACAGGAGATCCCTGAAAACGAAAAGTACGATGCCTTTATCCTAAGCTGCTATGAACGTCTGTTAAAAAGTAATGATGAAGCTATACGAACAGCTGCTGCGGATTCTCTGTACGGGTACTATCTTCGCAAAGAACAATATGAAAAAGCAGAAGATTATCTTGCTTTCTTTTCCAAGCAGAATCCGGAACGAAAACGGAAGCAAGCAGTGCTTTATGAAAAGGCGGGCAATCTGGAAAAAGCTTGTCAGACTTACGAGGAAATTCTGTTGGCGGACTACCAGATTTTATCCGCTGTATTCAATAGCCTGTTTATCATGCAATTACAGGGCAAAAATCTGGAAAAGGCTCAGTATTATGCCGAAAAAAAGAAAGCCCTTACTCGTCTGTTTGAAATGGGAGCATACAATGTTTATGCTGCCGATTTGGAATTGGTCCAGGCACAACAGAATCAGGAAAAAACGCTTATCTGCGTCCAGGGGATGTTAAGCAATATAGACAGTATCTACGCTTTTTCACGCGCTCCGTTGTATTCCCATATGGTATTCAAGAGTGCTGACCCGGCATTTATTGAAACGGTCAAGAAGAATATATTGGACAATCTTTGCTCTGATGAAAGTTTTTCATACATGAAAAATGATCCCAGATGGAAAGAGTTAACGGAAAAAGTATGATGTTCCACTTCCTATTTAGCAGCATATCATCCTTTTCATAGAAATGCCCCTTATACAAATCTTCGATTTGTATAAGGGGTGTATTTCGCTTATGACTTTCCGAAAATAGATAAAGTCTGAATTGTTTGCGCAGTAAAATCCCCTTGTTTCGGCTTGTAAGGGCAAAAACAAGGGAAAGTACATAAAATATGAAGTTTCAAATGGAAAAAAAGTCTTACAAATAAAGACTTTTTAGAAGGATTGTCAGATAAATTTGAATAGGACGAACAATTTGTTTCCCACTATCATAAGAATTGTACGATTGTTTTGACTACCCAATCGAAATTTCAGGACTTTCTTTTGTTCTCATTGCGTATATCGTTTCCAATTCCTCAAGTACATCTACTTTTTTGCGAATGAATCCTTTGAAGT
>RCNH01000812.1_pt1 | contig 11817 bp, 12 predicted proteins | sample 2041161 | NCBI WGS metagenome assembly RCNH01 (sample SAMN09708215, study PRJNA481090) | Feces metagenome, whole genome shotgun sequencing project. | biome: feces | host: Leptonychotes weddellii | place: Antarctica: Sion Island | collected 2010-03-01 | reverse complement strand
AAGAGGATATCTGCGTCCAGTGCGTCAGCCAGCTTTTCGCTGATAAGGTCTTTTTCAATGACAGCACTTGCACCGGTGAGCTCTTCATTTTGTTCTAAAACAGGAATTCCCCCGCCGCCTGCAGCAATGACAACCTGCCCTGCATCAAATAAAGTCTTGATGGCATCAATTTCAATAATCTTATCCGGTTTTGGTGCAGCTACAATTCTGCGGTATTCCTGATCTGTCTTTGTTACATAATTTCCTTTTTTCTCTTCTGCGAAAGCTTCTTCCTCTGTAAGCGTTCTTCCGATTACTTTTACCGGTTCATGGAAAGCATCATCGTAAGGATCTACGGTAACCTGAGTTAAAATTGTGCTGACAGGTTTATAAATGCCTCTGCGAAGAAGTTCTGCTCTTAAAGCATTTTGGATATCATAGCCAATATAGCCCTGACTCATGGCAGAGCATACAGACATGGGAACAGCTGTAAAATTAGGATGCACTTTTCCAAATTCATTCATGGCAGTGTGAATCATACCAATCTGAGGTGCATTGCTGTGTGTAATTACAAGATTAAGTCCACATTCAATTAAATCTGCCAGAATTTTGGCAGAAGATTTTGTGGCACATTTTTGTTCTGGAAGCGTTGTGCCGAGAGCTCTGTGACCAAGAGCTACTACAACTTTCTTTTTCCCCATAAAATAAGTCCTTCTTTCCGTATTATTTATAGTAACTGATATACATCATTATATCGGTTACAGGAAAGAAAAGCAACAGAAAAAACCCGATACACAAGTATCGGGCCTTTCCAACTTGAGGGGGGAGATAGTGAGTGGTTTATCAACTATCCAATTCCAATTATACGGATAAAATATGAGGAAATTATGTCTGTTTTATAAAAAAAATGGAAACTCTCTTAAGAAAAATTAAAAGAAAGTTATCCTAAATAGGATTTTAAAAGTAAAAAGGTATTCTGTACACCTTCTACATGGCTGCGTTCATAGCCGTGTGAGGCATAAACACCTGCACCGATGAGTCCGTGACGTATATCATAACCTGCACGCAGGGCAGCTTCTGCATCTGAGCCATAGTGCGGATAAACATCTACGGCAAAGTCTACGCCGGCATTTTTTGCAGTGGAGATTAAATCGCTGACAAGCTGGTAATTATAAGGACCTCCGCTGTCTTTGGCACATATAGATACTTGATGTTCTTTGCAGTTTAAGCCGTCTCCCACACAGCCCATATCTACAGATAAAACTTCTGTAACACCTTCCGGAATAGAAGCAGAGCCTCCGTGTCCTACTTCCTCGTATACGGTAAAGTGCTGGTAGAGTTTTCTTTCAGGACAAATCTTATTATCTTTTAAATATTTGGCATAGCCCATTAAAATAGCGGCACTTAATTTATCATCCAGAAAACGGCTTTTGATAAAACCGCTTTTGGTAATAGTTGTGCGTGGGCAAAAACATACAATATCTCCTGTCATAATTCCAAGAGATTCGGTATCTGCCTTTGAGAAGACTTTTTCATCAGGAACAATTTCCATAACGTCAAAGTTTCTGGAAGTTTCATCGTATTTTCCGTTTACGTGAATAGAGGCATTGCATAGCTGGCAGGTACCTTCATAAGTGCCGGAAAAACGTGTTATGATTTTACAGTTTTCTCCTTCGGCATTATTGGCATTCATGCCGCCTAAAGGAGAGATGGCAAGTCTTCCGTTTGCTTTTACTTCTGTGACAATAGCCCCTAGAGTATCTACATGAGCTTCCAGAAAGACCGCATTATCAGCATCTTTTCCGCCCAAATCTACCAGAACACCGCCTTTTACCGTCTGCATTGGAGCGTAGCCCATTGCCTTATATTCATCCATGAGATAGTCTGTTACATTTTTTGTATAGCCTGTGGGGCTGTCAATGGATAATAATTTTTGTAATTGCTCTAAAATATAATTTGTGTATTTTTCCATGGTTTTCAATCCTCCTACTATTCACATTGTAGCTTTTCCGTTATATTACGTCAAGAAAAAGAAAATTATAGTAGAAAAATTCATCCGTTCCATATATAATGGAGACAGTATAGACATATTAAAGACAAGGAGGAATATAACCCATGTATGATATGAAAATTTCAAATGCTGTTGTTTATATCGGAGTGAATGATAAAACTATTGATTTGTTTGAAAGTCAGTATAAGGTACCAAACGGAGTTTCTTACAATTCTTATGTAATTTTAGATGAAAAAGTAGCTGTTATGGATACTGTAGATAAACGTGCCACAAAGGAGTGGCTGGAAAATTTATCTGAGGCACTTCAGGGACGCAGTGTAGATTATCTTGTGGTTTCTCATCTGGAACCGGATCACGCATCTAATATTCAGAAATTGGCTGAATTATATCCTGATATGAAAATTGTGGGAAATGCAAAAATCTTTTCTATGTTGCCACAGTTTTTTACGCTGGATGTTTCAGAAAGAAGTGTTGTGGTAAAGGAAGGAGATACTTTAAACCTAGGAAGTCATACACTGCAGTTCTTTATGGCACCAATGGTTCACTGGCCTGAAGTTATGGTAGAGTATGAACAGTCTGAGAAAATTTTGTTTTCTGCAGATGGATTTGGAAAATTCGGTGCTCTTGATGTGGAAGAAGAATGGACAGATGAGGCAAGAAGATATTTTATTAATATTGTAGGAAAATACGGTACACAGGTACAGAATTTATTAAAGAAAGCGGCAACTTTGGATATTCAGACTATTTGTCCTCTTCATGGACCTGTTTTAAAGGAAAATTTGGGATATTATATTGACAAATATCTTACATGGAGTAGTTATGAGCCGGAAGAAGAGGGTGTAGTTATTGCATACGCATCTATTCACGGAAACACAGCAAAAGCAGCCGAAAAGTTGTCTGAGATTTTGAAAGAAAAAGGCGCAAAGGCAGTTCGCAGTTTTGATTTGGCAAGAGATGATATGGCAGAAGCAGTGGCAGAAGCATTCTGCTACGATAAGCTGGTACTGATGTCACCTACTTATGATGGAGCGTTGTTCCCTTGCATGGAAGACTTTTTATATCATTTAAAAGTAAAAACTTATAAAAAGAGAACTGTAGGTATTGTAGAAAATGGTTCCTGGGCTCCTATGGCAGGAAAATTGATGAAAGCATATCTGGAAACAATGAAAGATATCCAGATTTGTGAGCCGGTTGTCAGTATTAAATCTGTGATGAAAGAAGCAGATGAGAAGAATCTGGAAGCTCTGGCAGAGGCTGTTCTGGCATAAGAAATCCGGAAAAATTGGTGGAAATGAAACTACAAAAGACAGGAGGGCTTTGCCATGAAATGTCCGTTTTGCGGTCAGGAAAATACAAGAGTCATTGATTCAAGACCTGTGCCGGATAATAATTCTATAAGACGAAGACGTCAGTGTGACGAATGTGGGAAACGTTTTACAACGTATGAAAAAATTGAAACCATTCCTTTGGTAGTAATAAAAAAAGATCAGAGCAGAGAGCAGTATGACCGCTCTAAAATTCAGGGAGGAGTTATGCGTGCCTGCTATAAACGTCCCATTTCCGTAAAGAAAATCGAGACGCTAATTGATGAAATTGAGACAGAAATTTTCAATAAGGAAGAACGGGAAGTCCCAAGCACGCTTATAGGGGAAATTGTTATGGATAAGCTCAAGGAGCTGGATGCAGTGGCTTATGTCCGTTTTGCGTCAGTATATAGGGAATTCAAAGATATTGATACTTTTATGGATGAACTGAAAAAAATGATGAATTAAAAATAAGAGAGATACTTTTCGATTGGCAGCAATCAAGAAAGTGTCTCTCTTATTTCATCTTATTTACATTAAAAATTCAATGAGATTTTCATAAATATCCTGACTTTTCTCTTTCCAATTCATACAGACAGCAGCAGCAGCTTCCTCTGTGGGAACGGCAATAGTTAAATCTACTACGGAAAAATCATTCTTTTTCAGTCGGCAGCGAACCTGATAACCTTCTACTTCACTTTTATAGTAATCTGCAATGGCGGATAATTCTTCTCGCATCTGAATAATGTTTTCCTTGAAGAAAGCAGAAATATCTGACTTAATTCCATCAGAAATCTGGTCTTCAAAGTAGGAAAGTGTCTGTTTACCCTGAGCAGTGATTTCAAAATAAGAAGAATTACGAATGGTTTTTGACTCTATCAGTTCTGAGTCAATCAGCTCTGAAATCGCCTGTTGCAGGTGAAAATAGGTGGTATAGCCTTTATCCAGTACAAAACCGGAAATTTGAGCATTTGTGAGTGGAAAGTCTACTTTTTCCAACATATACAGAATAATCAATTTATAGAGTGTGAGGGGCTCTGACATGACTTAATCCTCCTTATTTTCTATTGGTTTATATTGTTTTCCCTGAAAAGAATGTCGAAGCTTACATTCACTATGGAGGGAATTTAGAACTGTTCGTTTAGCGCTGCTCCATAAGGGGGCAATGAGTAAATCCTTTGGTCCGTCACCGGTGAGACGGTGAATGACAATTTCAGGATTAAGATGTTCCAGACAGTCAATGACAAGATCCAGATATTCTTCCATGGTGTATACTTGAAATTTCCCTGCCAGATAATCATCTGCCAAATCCGTTCCTTTTAATACATGAAGGAGCTGCAGCTTAATTCCTTGAATATCCCAGTGATTGAGATAATCTATGGTGGATAAAATATCTTTTCTGTCTTCACCTGGAAGCCCTAAAATCGTATGTACAATAACGTCCAGATTTCTTTTGCGAAGTTTTAAAACAGCGTGTTCAAAGCAGGAAAGAGGATAGCCGCGACGAATATATTGGGCGGTAGTTTCATGAATAGTCTGAAGACCTAATTCTACCCAAACAGGTTTTTTGCGGTTTAATTCATCCAGAAGCTGCAGGACATCTTCGCCCAGACAGTCTGGTCTGGTTCCGATGGAAAGTGCCACAATATCAGGATGAGAAATTGCCTCTGTATAAATTTTACGCAGGTAATCTACAGGAGCGTAAGTATTGGTATAAGCCTGAAAATAGGCAATGAATTTTGCTACGCCTCGTTTTTGGTGGATGGAAGATGCCTGCTTTTCAATCTGCTGTGTAATGGAGTCCTGACGGTTTCCAGCAAAGTCTCCGGAACCGCCGGCACTACAGAAAATACAGCCCCGGCTGCCAAGGGTTCCGTCTCGGTTAGGACAGGTCATACCTCCGTTTAAGGCAACCTTATATATTTTTTCTCCAAATCGCTCTTTTAACATATAATCAAAAGAATGATAGGGTTTTCCGTTCCAGTTTTCCATAAGAAATCCTTTCTTGTTTGTTCTTCCTATATCATACCATTGGAAAAATTCTTTTACAAGAGAAAGAATAAGACAGAAATCGAGTCTGCAATATGTCGATATCGTTGACAAAGCTTTTCTAGTTGTGTTAATGTGGACTTAAATAAATTGGAAAGATAACGGGATAATACGTATGAAAAAGAATATTAGGAAAGTTATATGTATATTGTGCAGTATGTTGGTTCTGCTTGCAGGTCTTAGCGGATGTAATATAGGAAAGGAAAAAGCCAGACTAATAGAAAACGGAATTTTAAAAGTGGGCATGAATTTGCAGATTGATAAAATGTGCTATGTGTCGCCGGAAAGCAGTATGCCAGAGGGTTTTGAGGTGGAAGTAGCGCAGAAAATTGCAGAGAATTTGGAATTAAAGTTGGAGATTGTAGATACATCGGAAGAAAATCTTTTAAAATCTCTGGACGCAAAATTATATGACTGTGTAATATCGGCAGTAGGGATTGCAGACTGGAATGAAAGCCATTATTCTCATACCGATGCTTATGCAGATATTGCAGAAATAGAAGATGTAATAGGTGCAGATACGGAGAATACGAAAATTGCAGTATTTACAAAGAAAAATAATCCTATAGAGGATGAAATTAATAAAAAGCTGATTGAGCTTAGAAAAGATGGAAGTCTTGGAGAAATTTCAAAAAAATATTTTGAAAAGGATATTGTTATTCCGGTTCAATAAAGAAGTGAGAGGAAATAGGGAAAATGTGCCTGAAAAATCCTCTCTTTTTTTGTAGAAATTTACAAGTCGTTTTTGAGAAAAACAACTTGATTTTTTGTACTTATAATGTTAGCATAAACATATAGTTTAATGACTAAACTAAGTGAGGAGGTTTTGGTTATATTATGGAAATTTTACAGGTTTCCCACCCGAACTTTAAAGCTTATGGAAGGGTAATAGAAGGCATTGATGTATCTGATTTACTGGACGTGTTAAAAGAAACACCAAAGCCGGAGGACGTCATTTATGTGGCCTCTGATGAAAACTTGGAGGCATGCGAAAGTGCAAAAAAAATTGCCTACAGTTTGTATGGCGGTATGCCGATTCAAATTGGGTATTGCAATGGCAACAATGTACTTTTGAATGCTGTTGAATATCATAGAGATTCTGAAGTGAATGTGGCACTGACAGATATGATTTTATTACTGGGAAAAGAACAGGATATTGAAGAAGACGGTACTTATGATACGAAGAAAATAGAAGCCTTTTTCATTCCTGCTGGAACAGTTGTAGAGGTCTATGCAACAACGCTGCATTATGCACCATGTAACGCAAATGACGGAAAGTTTTCCACAGCGGTTATTCTGCCAAAAGGAACGAATACAGAAATTGCGAAGGATCAGAAGAATGTGAAAGAAGATAAGTTGTTGTTTGCCAGAAATAAATGGTTAATTGCCCACAAAGACGCAGAAATTGACGGTGCATTTGTAGGATTAAAAGGTGAAAACCTTTCAGTAGAATAAAAGATTTTTAGGAGGAAAGAAATATGAATTTATCAAATATGCCGGAATTAAAATTAGGTATTGTTGCAGTAAGCCGTGACTGTTTTCCGATGTCTTTATCAGAAAACAGGAGAATAGCAGTTGTAGAGGCTTATAAGAAAAATTTTAACGGAGAAATTTTTGAATGTCCTACTGTAGTAGAAAGTGAAACAGATATGCTGAAAGCTGCTAAGGAATTAAGAGAAGCTGGATGTAATGCACAGGTTGTTTACCTTGGAAATTTTGGTCCTGAAACAGAGGAAACTATGCTGGTGAAAGCTTTCCATGGTCCATCTATGGTTGTTGCTGCAGCAGAAGAAGGAAATCTGGTACAGGGCAGAGGTGATGCCTACTGTGGTATGTTGAATGCTAGCTATAATTTAAAACTGCGTAATTTGAATGCATATATTCCGGAATATCCGGTAGGAACAGCAGAACAAGTTGCAGAAATGATTAACGAGTTTGCTCCTATTGCGAGAGCTGTTGTTGCACTTAAAAATCTGAAAATTATCAGCTTTGGTCCAAGACCTGCAAACTTCCTTGCTTGTAATGCGCCAATCAAGAGATTATATGATTTAGGAGTAGAAATTGAAGAAAACTCCGAACTTGATTTATTTGAAGCTTTTAATAAGCATGCAGATGACCCACGTATTCCTGATGTTGTAAAAGAGATGGAAGCAGAATTAGGCGAAGGAAATATGAAACCTGAAATTCTGCCTAAGCTTGCACAGTATGAGATTACGTTATTAGACTGGGTAGAAGCACATAAAGGAAGCAGAAAATACGTAACACTTACAACAAAATGCTGGCCGGCATTCCAGACACAGTTTGGATTTGTTCCGTGCTATGTAAATAGCCGTCTTACAGACAGAGGAATCCCTGTTTCCTGTGAAGTAGATATCTGGGGAACATTAAGCGAATATATCGGTACAGTTATCAGTCAGGATACTGTTACATTGTTGGATATTAACAATACAGTACCAGCCTATATTTATGATAAAGAAATCAAAAATAAATATAATTATACACAGAAAGATACATTTATGGGATTCCATTGTGGAAATACAGCAGCAAGCAAGCTGACAGCATGTTCCATGAAGTATCAGATGATCATGGCAAGAACATTGCCGGAAGAAGTTACACAGGGAACTTTAGAGGGTGATATTATTCCGGGAGATATTACTTTCTATCGTTTACAGAGTACAGCAGACTGCAAACTTCGTGCATACATTGCACAGGGAGAAATTCTGCCGGTAGCGACACAGAGTTTTGGTGGAATTGGTATTTTTGCAATTCCTGAAATGGGACGCTTCTATCGTCATGTATTGATTGAGAAGAACTATCCACATCATGGAGCAGTTGCTTTCGGACATTACGGAAAAACTCTGTTCGAGGTATTCAAGTTCTTAGGTGTTGAGGTTGAAGAAATCAACTATAATCAGCCAAAAGGTGTTTTATACCCAACAGAAAATCCATTTGCATAAAATAGGCAATACATAATGAAATTTTGACATAATACAGAGGAGTTGTTGCACTAAGCAGTATTCAGGAATATTTATACATTTAGTGCGACAGCTCTTTCGTTTTGATATAAAGGAGAGAGGTTATGTTATATATCGGAGTAGATTTAGGAACTTCAGCAGTAAAACTGCTTTTAATGAACGAAACAGGGAAAATAGAAAAGATTGTATCAAAGGAATATCCCCTGTATTTTCCAAATCCGGGCTGGTCTGAACAGAATCCGGAAGATTGGTGGAAACAGAGTTTAGAAGGCATTAAGGAACTGACAGCTCAGTGTGATAAAAGTCAGGTGGCAGGTATCAGTTTTGGCGGTCAGATGCATGGCCTTGTAATTTTGGATGAGAATGATGAAGTCATCCGTCCGGCAATTCTGTGGAATGATGGAAGAACTCAAAAAGAAACGGATTATTTAAATCAGGTTATTGGAAAAGATAAATTATCTTCCTATACAGCTAATATTGCTTTTGCAGGTTTTACAGCCCCGAAAATTTTATGGGTGAAAGAAAATGAACCGGAAAATTTTAAGAAGATTAAAAAAATTATGTTGCCAAAGGATTATCTGGCATATAAGCTCTCCGGAGTTCACTGCTGTGATATGTCTGATGCATCAGGAATGCTTCTTTTTGATGTAAAGAACAGATGTTGGTCCAAGGAAATGCTGGAAATCTGTAACATCACGGAGGAACAGATGCCAAAACTGTTTGAGAGTTATGAAACTGTAGGTATCTTAAAGAAAGAATTGGCAGAAGAACTTCAGATTCCTGAAACTTGTAAAATCGTGGCAGGAGCAGGAGATAACGCAGCGGCAGCAGTGGGAACCGGTACTGTGGGGGATGGAAGATGTAATATTTCTCTTGGTACCAGTGGAACTATTTTTATTTCCAGCAAAAAGTTTGGGGTTGATCCTAACAATGCCCTTCATGCGTTTGCACATGCGGACGGATGCTATCATTTAATGGGCTGTATGTTAAGTGCGGCTTCCTGTAATAAGTGGTGGATGGATGAAATTATCGGCACAAAGGACTATGCGAAAGAACAGGCAGAGATTGACAAGCTGGGAGAAAATAAGGTATACTTTCTTCCGTATCTGATGGGAGAACGTTCTCCTCATAATAATCCAAATGCAAGAGGAACTTTTATCGGTCTTACTATGGATACAACAAGAGCTGATATGACGCAGGCTGTTTTGGAAGGAGTTGCTTTTGCAATTCGTGATTCTTTTGAAGTGGCGAAATCTCTGGGGATTAAAATTGAGAGAACTAAAATCTGCGGCGGCGGAGCTAAGAGTCCTCTTTGGAGAAGAATACTTGCCAATGTTTTGAATATTAAAGTGGATATTATTAAATCAGAGGAAGGACCTGCTTTAGGCGGTGCCATACTGGCGGCTGTTGCTAATGGAGAGTTTGCTTCTGTAGAGGAAGCAGCAGAGAAGATTGTAGAGGTTATTGATACCATAGAGCCTGAACCGGAATTAGCTGCAAAATACGAAGAAAAATATCGTAAATTTGCAAAAATCTATCCGACAGTGAAGGGATTATTTGAAGAAATTGTATAGAATTTCGCAAAAGACTGTGGCATAGGCTGCAGTCTTTTTCTAAGAAGAGAAAATAGCTGGGAGGAAGAGAAAATGAACTATGTGTTAGATGTGCATACACATACCATTGCCAGCGGACATGCCTATAATACTATGCGGGAAATGGCAAAGTCTGCATCGGATAAGGGATTGGAACTTTTAGGTATTACAGAGCATGCCATGGCAATGCCGGGAACGTGTCATGAATATTATTTTCAAAATTTGAAAATGGTGGAACGGGAAATGTGCGGAATAGAGCTGTTGCTGGGGAGTGAAGTCAATATTTTAGACAGCAGGGGAAACGTGGATTTAGAGGAAAATATTCGGAAAAAACTGGATATTATTATTGCCAGCCTTCACATTCCTTGCATGAAACCGGGAACGCGGGAGGAAAACACACAGGCATATATTGAAGTTATGAAAAAGCCGTATATTGATATTATCGGACATCCGGATGACGGAAGATATCCTGTGGATTATCTGGCACTGGTACAGGCAGCAAAGGAGTACGGCATTCTTTTGGAAGTAAATAATAATTCTCTGGATCCTCGCTGTACACGTCAGGGTGGAAAAGAAAATGTAAGAACCATGTTGGGCTATTGTATGGATTACCAGGTTCCCGTAGTAGTGAACAGTGATGCACATACGGACACTTTAGTGGGATTTCATAAGTATGCACAGGAAATTTTTGACGAAATCCACTTTCCGGAGACATTAATAGTAAACAGAAGCGCCTGCGAATTGAAAAAATATGTCAATAAATATAAAAATTTATAAAAAATTGATGCCTTTTCTTTACTTTAAAAATTTACTGTGCTACTATATATAAGAAGAATGGGGTCAGACTACAAATGTAAGGAGAATTAAAATATGAGTAAAAAAATTCACACAGAGGCTGTTGATTCACTGTTTGATGCAATTTTAAGTTTAAAAAATAGAGAGGAATGTTATCTGTTTTTTGAAGATGTTTGTACTGTGAATGAAATTTTATCTTTATCTCAGCGTTTTGAAGTGGCAAAGATGCTGAAAGAAAAGAGAACTTATCTGGAAATTTCAGAAAAGACAGGTGCCTCCACTGCAACAATCAGCCGTGTTAATAGAAGTCTGAATTACGGAAATGACGGATATGACATGGTCTTTGAAAGAGTAGAAGAAAAATAAAAGAAAAAGCTACAGCATTCAGTAATTTTGTTTATAAGATACTGGTGCTGCAGCTTTTTTTAATATATGAGATATAGAAAGTTATTCTTGATTTTTAGGAGGTTTTTGTGTTGCCATTTGGTCGATAAGATTTTCGATGACTTGCTTTTTTACATATACATCAAAGCTTAACATACAGATAAAGGCAAATTTTTGAAGAAAATCCTGTTCATTGTCATCTGCATCAGAAAAAGAAGAACGGGCTTTGTTGAATTTTCTGGTAACATCCTTTATCATCGGTTCAATCTGTTCTAATTCTAAATCCATAATTTCCTGATAAACTTCTGTCAGCTTCAGACTGCCGTTTCCCGGAAAAAATTCTTCTGCAATAGGTCCTAAAAGAACAAGTGCTAGGATTCCTCAAAGTGTTTTATCTTTATTTAATTGTTCGTTTCCTCAATCATTAGATAAAACTTTAATTCCACCAACTAAAGTCATGATGACAGTTGCGATTATTCCAATAAGTGTAAAAATTGCGAAAAACTATTTGTCAGAAATAGAGTTGAAACGACTAAATCTGTTAGTTTCAGGATTTCTCGATTTTGCAAAATTCTAGGCTTTGGATATGAAGGACTGGATAGAAGCACTTGTCAATCAGATTATAGCTCACAAACGAAAGATCTTGATCGGCAAAGGCAATATTTCACATAAACAAGACATAGAAAAAACTGAAAAGGAATTTGAGATATACTGCAAGAGAGAAATGG
>RCNH01000811.1_pt1 | contig 11822 bp, 11 predicted proteins | sample 2041161 | NCBI WGS metagenome assembly RCNH01 (sample SAMN09708215, study PRJNA481090) | Feces metagenome, whole genome shotgun sequencing project. | biome: feces | host: Leptonychotes weddellii | place: Antarctica: Sion Island | collected 2010-03-01 | reverse complement strand
GTGTTGTAGTTTCTCTGCTTGCACTCGGAGCATCTCAAAGTGACTTTAACGCGCATAACGGCACCTCCTTAAAAATTGCCTCCCTGTATGGCCCCGGCTAGTTAAGGATTTAGAGGCGGTGAAACTGCGTTTCTCACCGCACCGGGGCTGAAAAGAGCGCACAAAAAAAGCCCTTTTCGCAGGTAGCACTATTCTAGCATATAAAAATCCCGAGGTCAACATGTTTTTTCTTTCTTTTTCGGATTTTTTTCGTATAATAGGAGGTGGAAAGTTAGACTCCCTCCCATTGTGGAGAAAAAGAGAAAGGAAACAATATCATGAATCGAATTATGGCCATTGACTACGGCGATGCCCGGACCGGCATTGCCATTTCAGACCTTTTATGTTCTCTGGTGGGCAGCACCACAGTGATTCACAGCTGGGACGAGGACAAGACCTTGCAGGAGATCTGCCGTCTGGCAAAGGAACATCAGGTAGGAGAGCTTGTCATGGGCTTTCCCCGGAACATGGACGGCACCGAAGGCCCCCGGGCGGAAAAGTATCGTTCCTTTGCCCAGCGGCTGGAGGAGGCCTCCGGTCTGCCCGTAAAGCTCTGGGATGAGCGCAGAACCACCATTGAGGCCCATCAGATTTTAAATGACCACAATTACCACGGAAAGAAGCGGAAAAACACCGTAGATGCCGTGGCCGCAGGACTGATTCTGGAAGGTTATCTCTCTTTTCGCTGCCGATAACAGAGGTACAGCTCCCGCAGCCCCGTAAAGACCATAAGACCGCCAAACAGCTTTCTCAGAAGGGACAGGTCCAGTCCGGCGGAAATCCAGGCGCACAGGGCGGCAGCCGCCGCTCCCGCTCCCATGGCCGGCAGCGCCACCGTCTTTTCCACCTGTCCCTTTCTGCCGTGAAGCCAGGCGGAAAGCAGGGCTGCCGGCAGGAAAAACAGCAGATTGATTCCCTGGGCAAGCCTCTGGTCCACAGATAAAATCTCTGTGAGCCACAGCACCAGAAGGGAGCCGCCTCCCACTCCCAGTCCTCCGAGAAAGCCCAGTGCCGTTCCCACCAGCAGACAGACCGGTATTGATTCTAATGACATAGCGCACGAACCCCTCCCCACACCATAAGTCCGCCAAACACCAGGCGGAGTAAGGTTGTGGGGAGTTTGCTTCCCCACCGGCCTGCCAGGAATCCTCCCACACCGCTTCCTATCAGATAGGGCCAGGCCTCAGACCAGGGCAGACCGTTATGCAGGCCGTAAATTACCACCGACACCAGACACATGGGCAGCATCACCGCCACGCAGGTAGGAAACAGCTTCCCCTCCTGCGGCGGCAGCCGTTTACTCAGCAGGGGCACCAGCACCATGCCGCCCCCTGCGCCCAGCAGGCCATTGACTGCCCCGGCCAGCATTCCCCCTATGGCAGGGCCCCAGGATTTTTTCATCTAACCACCTCATTTTTTGGTTAGTATTTCCTGTAAAATCCGGAATATGCGCTCTTTATTTCCGCCCTTCCTCTTGCATGGTTTATCTAGGTATGGTATACTAATTTAGCGTATATTATTATACCATACTAATAAGGAGGAGACAAACAATGCACTATCCACAGCAGATTTTGCATGAGGTGCAAAAAGCCGTTGTGGGCAAGGAGCGCACCGTTCTGTGGTCCATGGCTGCCATTCTGGCACGGGGCCACATACTTCTGGAGGACATTCCGGGAGTCGGAAAAACCACCCTTGCTCTGGCCTTTTCCAAAGCCCTGGGACTGGGCTATAATCGAGTACAGTTTACCCCCGATGTACTGCCCTCTGATGTCACAGGCTACTCCATTTATGATAAAACCACAGGAAAAATGATTTATCAGCCCGGAGCTATTTTATGTAATCTCTTTTTGGCAGACGAGCTGAACCGGGCCACCTCCCGGACGCAGTCCGCCCTTCTGGAGGCCATGGAGGAAGGTCAGGTCACAGTGGACGGCCAGCGTCACCAGATTGAACGGCCCTTTACGGTCATTGCCACCCAGAACCCTGTGGGAGCCGCAGGCACTCAGCTCCTGCCGGACAGCCAGATGGACCGCTTTACCGTCTGCCTGTCCATGGGATATCCCAGTGCCAAAGACGAAGCCGCCATGATTGCAGGACGGCAGGGCGGAAATCCTTTGGACAGCATCTGTCAGGTGGTGGACTGCAAGGGGCTTGTCTCCATGCAGGACCAGGTGGCCTCCGTCTTTCTCAATGAAGATGTCATCACATTTGCCGTAGCACTTATGGGAGCCACCCGGAACCACCCGGAGATTCTCCGGGGCGGAAGTCCCCGTGCTACACTTTCCGTTATTTCCATGGCCAAAGCCGTGGCCTATCTCAGCGGCCGGGACTACTGTCTTCCCTCCGATGTGCAGTCTGTATTCTGTGAAACCGTGGCCCACCGGCTCATGCTGACCCCCAGAGCCCAGGCACAGGGGCGAACCGCAAGAGCCATTCTGGAAGAACTGCTGCAGTCCACCAAGCCGCCCCATGTGAGGTGACAGATATGTGGAAAAACAGGATTCTCTATCTTTTGGCTCTTATCAGTGCTTTGATTTTTCATAGCTTCTTTTATGAATGGTTCTCTGAATATCTTCTGCTGATGGTGTTGGTCCTTCCTGTCTTTTCCCTTGTCATCAGCCTGCCCGCCATGTGCAGTATGCGTCTGTGTGCCAACGGCTCCGGGGATGTGCCGCTGGGCGGTAATGCAGCCATTGCTTTATGGACCCGCTGCAAGCTCCCCCAGCCCCGCTGCAAGTTCTGCGTCACCGTAAAAAATCCCCTGACAGAATTTTCCCGGTGCTATAAGTTCCGTCCCGACAGACTCCGGGTGGTGCTGCAGCTTCCCGCAGAGCACTGCGGCACCCTCCGCTGCAGCGTAGGCCGGTGCTGGGTCTGTGATTATCTGGGGCTTTTTGCCCTGCCCCGGAGATGGAAGCATACCTTCACCTGTCACATCACGCCCGCTCCTGTTGCTTTGCAGACCATGCCCTCTTTGGAAAATTTCCAGCCTCAGGGCTTTCAGCCCAAGGCCGGAGGCGGTATGTCAGAATACCATGAGCTTCGGGAATATCAGCCCGGTGATAATCTGCGGCAGATTCACTGGAAGCTCACAGCCAAGCTGGACACTCCCATTGTGCGGGAGCCTCAGATCCCCACCTTCCCCAAAATGACGATTTCCGTCGATCTCAGTCTTTCCCCGCAGGAGCTTGACACCGTTCTGGGAAAAACCATCTGTTTATCCCAGTTCCTTCTGGACCACCAGATCCCCCACTATGTGTGCTGGATTTCGGGAACGACTGCCCAGGAGCGCTCCATGGAGCGTGCGGAAGATGTCGGCACTTTGATGTACGCTCTTATTGAGTCGGAGAAGGCCAAGTTTTCCAGAGAAGCCGACTTTCGTACCAGTATTATAGAGGAAGGAGGCCTGTCCTATGGATGCAATTAACACTTCCTTTAAGGAAAATCTCACGGATTTTTTAACCGCCTGGCTTCTGAGCTGGGGAATCAGCACTGCCGGTCTTTTGTGCCTCTTTTCGGCCTTTCCGCTTCCCGCTGACAGCAGATTTCTGATCTATGTGCCAGGTCTTTGCAGTATGGCCGCCTCCATTGCCTATCTCTTTTTAAAGGGCTGGATTGCCGTAACCGCCAGCTGGGTTGTGGGATTGGGCATCATTCTGATCTGGTTCCCGGATATTTTGATAAACGGAGCCAAAATGATTTTGGAGACACTGCTGGCCTTCTACAGCTCTGCCTACTCCTCTCTGTCCCTCTCTGTGGGATATGTGCCCCTTGGATATACCGCCACCCTGCCCATGTGTCTGTGGGGTGCCATAACGGCTACCCTGTGCGCCTGGACCATCCTCCGGCAGCAGACCCCCGCCGGTGTGCTGATTCTGTCTGCACTGCCTCTGGCTCTCTGTCTTGTGGTTGTGGATACGCCGCCGGACTGTGATTATCTGTTCCTGTACCTTATCTGCGCCGCCCTGCTGGTGCTCACCCAGGGCTGCCGCCGGAGAAGCCGTGTATCAGGCAACCGGCTGTGTCTTGCACTGATTCTGCCTATGCTTCTGGTTGTCCTGGGCCTGCATGAGTTTCTGCCGGAACGGTCCTATTCCAGGAAGCCCTGGTCTGATGCCCTTCTGCATCAGGTTGAAACTCTGCTGCCTGACCTTCAGGCAGAGAAAACCGATCCTCCTCATCCGGATACCTATAATTCCAATTTTCCTCACCGTCCTCTGACTATAGGCCCGCCGAAATATGTAGACCGTCCCATTATGAGCGTGACTGCGGAAAACAGCGGCCTTATCTACCTGCGTGGAAACACCTACGGTCAGTACACCCAGGTCGCCTGGGACACCCTGGACTTCCAGCAGTACGACGACTCCTATGCTGCCAACAGAGGTCTTTTCCTGAGCTATGAAGATTCCGAGGTGGACCTCCAAACCATACACATCCGTACTCACAGGCCCCTTGCGGTGCTGTACACCCCCTACTATCTGCACCAGCTGCCCAAGCAGGGAAATCACTCCTGGGATTGTGCCATCCGAAACTCTGACAATATCAAAGAATATGATATTTCTTACTGTAAAGAAGCACCTCAGGCCCTTTCTTCCCCGGATTCCTCATCTTTTTCTGAGGATGCTTCCCCCTATGATGAGTTTGTCCGGGAATATTACACAAAGCTTCCCTGGGACACCCGCAGAAGTGCTGCGGATTATCTGCGGGCCCACGGGTTTACCCAGTCTCTCCTTTCAGAGCCGAATCCCACCGCATATGCACAGCGCATTGCCCAGCTGGTCCGTTCCTCCGCTGTCTACGACCTCAGCACCCCCGCCATGCCCCGGGGAGAGGACTTTGCCATATGGTTCCTGAATGAATCCCCCACCGGCTACTGCGTGCACTTTGCCTCTGCATCGGTGGTGCTTTTGCGGGCCGCAGGCATTCCGGCCCGCTATGTCACCGGTTATCTGGTAAATGCCGAAGCCGGAGAGGCTGTGACGGTGCTGGACCGCAATGCCCACGCCTGGGCCGAATACTATGTACAGGGTGTGGGCTGGATTCCTCTGGATGCCACTCCGGCAGATGCCATGGAAAATATTCTGCCTCCTGCTGAGACCACGCAGCCGGACTCCACAGAGGAGACCACCGGCCCCGAAGAATCTGCCGCCCCCACTACCGGCACCCAGCCCACTACTCCCGCTGCCTCCGCAGCTGAGGAAACCACTCCGGCCCCTTCGGCTCCCTCTGAGCCGTTCTCCGTTCCCTTCTGGGTCTTTTTGATCCCGGTTCCGGTTCTTCTGGCTCTGGCCTACAGTCCTGCCGTGCTGTTTGTGCGCCGGAGGAAGTTCCGCAAGCTGCCTGACAACGAAGCCTTCCTGCTATACTGGCACTACTGCTCCTGTATGGCTCGCTGGCTGAAGTTCTCTCAGGATACCTGCACCGATCTGGCCCTCAAAGCCCGGTTCAGTCAACACTCCGTGGACAAAGAGGACTGGAAGATGCTGCACGACTGGCAGGACAGCCTGTGTGCCAATCTTTCCGTCGCCCCCTTAATAAAACGGTTTCTGATTCACCGCATTCTGCTTTGGGACCGGAGACTGTAGCCGCCGCCCCAAAGCCGAAAGCACCTGACTCTGGCCCCAGACACATTCCCGGCGAAACTGCTCCATGAGAGGGCCGTAAAGCGGGTGACCGGGGTCATAGAGGCAGCTGAGCTGTCCCAGACAGTCCGCCAGCACTTCCGGCTCCGGCCGTTCCCGCCTGGCCCGTCTGGGCAGCTCTCCCAGCCGCTCTCCCAATGCCCGCAGCGCCTGCGCCCGCTCCTTACTCTGGCGGTAAAGCTGCTGCATCAAACTTTTTTCCCAGCCACGGCGATACAGGCCCTGGCAAAGCTCCCCTGCCACCAGTTCCCTTGCCTCCAGGTCCCGGAATACCAGGGGCGGTGCAGACATTTCGGTCTGTGTCACCCGCTGCCATACGGCCTCCGTCTGGGCCTTGTTGTACAAATCCATAGAAACTCCCTCCTTTTTGTTTATCCTATGCACGCCAGTGATCTGTGGTCCCATTGCGTTCAATGAAATTGAAAGGAATGATTTTCATGACCTCCCGGTTAGCCTTGCATCTGCGCCGCATTGTCTGTCTGCTCCTTATTTTGTCCCTCGTTCCCCTTTCGGCTTTTGCCGCTGCGGGATCGCTGGAGGATGTTTTTCCTGTCCCCGACCCTCTGCCGGAGCCGGAGTTTTCCGATGTCAGCGTCGGTTCCTGGTATGATTCCTATGTGGGTGTCGTTCAATTTCTGGGGCTGATGCAGGGTACCCAGGAGAATATCTTCTCCCCCTATGGTACAGTTCCTCTGAGCCAGGGTCTGGCTGTCGCCGTGCGGATTTATGAAACCTATCACGGCCTTGAGGATCTGTCTCAGGGCTATGAAAAGCCCTGGTATCGCTACTATGTGGACCGGGCCAAGGAATACGGCATTCTTCCTGAGCAGCTGTATGACGAATCCTTTACCCGCAGCGCCACCAAGGCAGAGCTGGGAGAAATCCTGTCCAGATGTCTGCCCCCGGAGGAGCTGGAAGCCAAACTGGACATTGCAGAAATTCCGGACTACAGCCCGGAAGAGCCTTATTTTGACGGCATTCTCTCCCTCTATCAGGCCGGTATCCTCACCGGAGACAAGGAGGGCTATTTCCATCCCCACGCCAATATCCGCCGCTGCGAGCTGGCTGCCATGGTGACAAGACTGGTCTGCCCCCGATACCGTCTGATTTCCGGAAATGACCAGCTTCCCGCCGGTGCCCCCGGTATGTCTGCATTCCGGCTGCCGGACCCTCTGCCGGAAATGCCCTTCCGTGATCTGGAGGAAGGCCGGTGGTATGTCACACCGGTGCAGCATGTCTGTGCTCTGGGACTTATGAAGGGCGTGGAGGATACTGTCTTCCGTCCCAATGGCACCGTGCCCATCTCTCAGGTTGTGGCTGTAACGGTCCGTGTCTATGAGCAGTACATGGGCCTTCCCGATGAATCCGAGGGATACGGCGATACCTGGTATGATTACTACATGGACCGTGCCAGACAATACCATATGCTGCCCCCTGCTTTGCAGGATGTGAAGCCCACCAGACCCGCTACCCGTGCAGAGGTAGCTGCCATTCTCTACAACGCACTGCCCCTTGCAGAGCTGGAGCCTCTGAACCGGATTGACGCTCTGCCGGACTACAGCTCCGACGATCTCTATTGGAATCAGGTTCTGACCCTGTACAATGCCGGAATTCTCACCGGCAGTGATGAATATGGCCGCTTCTATCCAGATAACGCCATTCGGCGCAGTGAGCTGGCAACCCTTCTGGATCGTCTGACCCAGAAAGAAAGCAGAAAAATTATAGAGTTAACGCCTATCCCCACGCCTTTCTTCTCCGCCATTGTCTATGGCACCAGCGGTGCAGGCAGAGACCTGATCGCTTACCGCTATGGAAGAGGCGAAAATGTGCTTATTGTCACCTTTGCCATCCACGGCTGGGAGGACAACTTCCCCAGAGACGGACAGCTTCTGGTAGACACTGCCCATACGCTGCGTGAAACCCTGGAGGCCCGGTATGATGAATTGGTCCAGGACGGAAACTGGAGTGTCTATGTGCTTCCCTGCCTGAATCCCGACGGCCTTATGGATGGCTGGACCCACAACGGCCCCGGCCGCTGCACCACCCACGGCCCCAACGGAAGAGGCATCGACATGAACCGCTGCTTCCCCTACAACTTCTCTCCCAGCTACTCCGACCGCAACTACACGGGAGACAGTCCCCTGCAGGCTGTAGAGGCCCAGGCGCTCCATCGCTTTGTCCAGAGTATCCGGGGCGAAGGAAACAACATTCTCATCGATGTCCACGGCTGGTACGATCAGATCCTTTGCTCCACAGGCCGGGAGGGTCAGGTCTATCAGGCTCTGAAAGAATCCTTCCCCTCATGCTACTATACCTCTCTGGCAGGCGGCCACGGCTACTTTGCCTCCTGGGCCGGCTACACCCAGGGCTTTGAGGCATGTCTTATGGAATTCCCCAATGTGGACAGTGCACAGGAGTTCTACAGCAGGAACTTTGACCAGAGATTCATTGATTCCATCTGTGATATTCTCACTACATACAACTAAGCTGCTGCGGTGCTGCTTCGGAAACGGAGCAGCACCGCTGACATTTTCCAAAGAAACCTTTGGCATTTGTCGTCCTTTGTGGTATACTGATTTCTGAAAAAGAAAGGGGGGCGATCCATGTCCCAGAACTGGATGCGGCTGGATAATGCCGCCAAAATCTTCCCCGCAGTCCGTCGGCGGAACTGGAGCAATGTGTTCCGAACCTCTGCCACCCTGACCGAGCCTGTAGACCCGGACCTTCTTCAAAAAGCCGTGGAGCAGGTGTGCCCCCGGTTCCCCTCCATGATGGTCAGCCTCCACGCAGGCGCCTTCTGGTTCTATCTGCAAAAGCTTTCCAAGCCTCCCACCGTCAGAAAAGACGGGGCCTGTCCTTTGATTCATATGACGGTCCGGGAAACGGGCACCTGCGCCATCCGGGTGCTCTATTACAGAAACCGGATTGCTGTGGAATACTTTCATGCCCTCACAGACGGCACCGGCGGCATGGTATTTCTCAAAACTCTGGTAGCCGCCTATCTCCGTCTTCGCTATGGCATCCTGATTCCATGTACTCACGGGGTTCTGGACCCGGAGGAATCCCCCAGGCAGGAGGAGCTGGAGGACAGCTTCCTGAAGCACTCCGGCCGGCGGGCCATGAGCCGCCGGGAGCCAAACGCCCTGCGGCTTCCGGGTAAAAAAGAGCCGGGAGCCTTTCTCCGGCTCACCGTGGGAACCCTGTCCACACAGGCCCTGCTGGAGCTGGCCCACAGTTATCACTGCTCTGTCACCTGCCTGCTCACCGCCGTGATGCTCCAGTCCATCCTGGATCTGGCTCCACGCCGACGGGGCTGGGCCAAGGTCATGGTCCCCGTCAATCTGCGAAAGCTGTTTGACAGCCAGACCCTGCGAAACTTTGCGCTGACCCTCAATGTGGGCGTTGACCCCCTGCTGGGAGAATATTCCCTTCAGGAGCTGTGCAAAATCGTCCGGGGGCAGCTGGACTCTCAGGTAAACCGGCAGCAAATGGCAGCCCGCATTGCCGCCAATGTCAATCCGGAACGCAACCTTCTGATGAAGGCCGCACCGCTGGTGGTCAAGAATCTGGTTATGCGGATGGTCTACCGTTTCTCCGGCGAGTCCAAAGGCTCCATCAATGTCTCCAATCTGGGCCTCACCCGGCTTCCCCGGGAAATGGCCCCCTATGTATCCCATCTGGATTTTATCATCGGCCCTCAGGCCACCTTTTATCACAACTGCGGTGTCGTGTCCTATGAGGACTGCACCCGGATCAATCTGATCCGGGCCACCCGTACCCCTGATCTGGAGCAGCGCTTCTTCACCCGTCTGGTGGAGCTGGGGCTGGAGGTGGAGGTCCAGAGCAACAACGCAGGAAGGGAGCGACCTTAAATGTATTGCATGAAATGCGGTGTCCGACTGGCACCGGGAGAGGAAACCTGTCCTCTGTGCGGTCTCCGGGCCTATCACCCGGATCTGCCCGCCAATGAAGGGGAACCTCTATATCCCCGCCGTTGGGTGCCTCCCCAGCCGGAACGGAGTATCTTCCGCTTTTTGATTACCCTCCTCTATCTGGCAGGCGTTGCGGTGTGCCTTCTGGTGGACCTGAACCTGTGTAAGCGCATCACCTGGTCCGGCTTCGCCCTCATCGGCATGGGCGTGGCTTACCTGATTTTTGTAATGCCCCTGTGGTTCCGTCACCCGAACCCCATTGCGTTTGTCCCCCTGGACTTTTTGGCAGTGGGCCTGCTTCTGCTGTATATCAGCCTCAAAACTGATGGCGGATGGTTTCTCTCCTTTGCCTTCCCTGTAACGGGCATCTATGGCATTCTGTTTACCACGGCACTGGTGCTTTTCCGCTTCATCCGCCGGGGCAGATTCCTGATTCTGGGCGGTTGTTTCATCGCCTTTGGATGTTCGTCCATGCTGGTGGAATTTTTCATTTCCATCACCTTCGGCACAAAGATGTTCCTCTGGAGCCTGTACCCTACCGCAGTGATGTCACTGGTGGGTATTTTCTTCCTGCTGGCAGGCCTCATTCCCTCTCTGGGAGAAGGGGTCCGCAAGCGAATTTTCATGTAAAAAATCCACCGGACCTTTTGGAACTGCCCCCATCTGTCAGGCAGCATATCACACTGTCTAAGAGATGGGCGGCAGTTCATGTTTATGGTACCGGTGGATTTTATTTGATCTTTACCCATAGATTGAAGAAAGCCCCATCTGTCTTACGACAGACGGGGCTTTTCTGGAGCTGGAGACGTGGCTCGAACACGCGACCTGCTGATTACGAATCAGCTACTCTACCAACTGAGCTACACCAGCATCAGCACTCAATGTGCTTTTTTCATTATACAGGAAATTTCACAGCTTGTCAACGGGAAGATTTCCGTTTTTCCCGGCAAAGAAAGAAGAAACAGGGCTGCTTCCTGTCCTTTCCCGCGGGAAAAAACGCTGCCCCGGAAAAATCCGGGGCAGCGTCCTTGTATTATCTGCTTTGCTGTGCAATGCCACGAATGCTGCTGATGACCCAGTCCTGATTTTCCACTGTAATCACACTGTCGCAGTAGGGGCACTTGGCCGTCTCGTTGATCGACACAGGAGCACCGCAGTTGGGGCAGTTCACCGTCTCGATGCCCTCCACCTGCTTGGTCTTGGCACCGGTGGCACGGCACAGATCCCACTGATAGGTCATAAACTTTTCCTTAGTGCGGTCGCCGGAAATGAGCTTGCCGGAGTTATCATCCAGGGTAAAGTCCACGATTCTGGTCCGTACCACGGCCAGAATATGGTCCTCGCCCTCTTCCTGATACCAGCCCTGCAGCTGCACACCCAGAACGGCAATGCGCTGCACATAGTTGGTCTGGCCCAGCTTCTTCATGGTCTCCACGGAACGGTTCATCTGGTTAAACAGGGCATCGGTGAAATAGGGCCGCAGAGATTCCAGATTCTTGTCCTGCCAGCAGTTCTGCATCTGCACATAGAGATTGGAGATCTTCTCCTGCAGCTCTGCCTGGTCAAACTGGTCGTCCAGCTCCTTATACTGATTCATGGGCTTACAGGGACCTGTAGCAGGCACAGGCGCTGCGCCTCCTGTTGTGGCAGTTGCAACTCTTCTGGAGCTGTTTCTCTTGTTCACATATACGATTATAATTACAATGACAATTGCCACGACCGCAGAACCAAGGCTGCCGCCGGAGCTGCTGGAGCTGCTGGAGCTGTAGTCATGGCTGCTGCTACTGCTGCTACTGCTGCTGTGGCTGCTGCTTCCTCCGCCGTAATCACTGTTTCCGGAGAAGTTACCAAAATCTGCCCGGGCTGTCAGGGGCAAGGTTACGCAAAGGAATAAAATCATCAGTGCTGCAAAGAACCGTTTCACAATGGATTCCCCCTTGTTTTTCTTTCTCTATTTGGCTTTTATGATAGTATCATAGAAATATACAGATTGCAATTGCTTTGTTTCATGGAGATTCAAAAAAAATTTTTGTTTTTTTCAAAAAACCTATTGACAAATGGCCGTTTATCTTGTATGATAACGGAGCTGTTTCGGTGGAAAACTGCTGACGCGGCATCACGGCGGCATAACTCAGTTGGTAGAGTAGCCGGTTCATACCCGGTATGTCATCTGTTCGAATCAGATTGCCGCTACCAGGCCCGTTGGTCA
>RCNH01001118.1_pt1 | contig 11828 bp, 11 predicted proteins | sample 2041161 | NCBI WGS metagenome assembly RCNH01 (sample SAMN09708215, study PRJNA481090) | Feces metagenome, whole genome shotgun sequencing project. | biome: feces | host: Leptonychotes weddellii | place: Antarctica: Sion Island | collected 2010-03-01 | reverse complement strand
CCGCCAACAAATACGCTGCCCTCCAGTGCGTATTCTACCTTATCCCCTGCCGAAGCAGCAATAGTAGAAATCAAACCGTTTTTACTGTCCACAATACGGTCGCCGGTGTTCATCAACATAAAGCAGCCTGTGCCGTAGGTGTTTTTGACGCAGCCGGGCTTAAAGCAGCACTGACCGAACAAAGCGGCGTGCTGGTCGCCGGCAGCACCGGCAATGGGAACTTCGTAGCCAGACAGATTGCAGGTGCCGTAAATTTCGCTGGAGCCCTTTACCTCCGGCAAAATACACATGGGAATGTTCAGTGCATCGCACAGCTCCTTGTCCCATTCAAGGGTATGTATGTTATAGAGCATGGTGCGGCTGGCGTTGGTGCGGTCGGTTACATGAACCTTACCGCCGGTCAGCTTGTAAATCAGCCAAGTATCTACAGTACCAAAGGCCAGCTCGCCTCGTTCCGCACGCTGCTGTGCACCGGGCACGTGGTCCAAAATCCAACGGATTTTTGTAGCGGAAAAATAGGCATCGGGCAGCAGGCCTGTTTTTTGCCGAATCACATCGGCGCCGACTTTTTCGGCAAATGCCTCAGCCAAAGCAGCCGAGCGGCGGCACTGCCAAACAACTGCGTTGTAAATGGGCCGGCCGGTGCGGCGGTCCCAGATGATAGTAGTTTCACGCTGGTTGGTAATGCCGATTGCTGCGATTTGCTCAGGCTCGATGTCAGCACGGGCGATAACTTCTGTCATAACGCTGGACTGGCTGGCCCAGATTTCCATCGGGTCATGCTCGACCCAGCCGGGTTTGGGGTAGTGCTGGGTAAACTCCTGCTGCGATACACCAACCATACGCTGGTCGTGGTCGAACAAGATGGCTCGGCTGGATGTGGTACCTTGGTCTAATGCCAGAACATAACGCTTGTGGGCTTCCATGATGAAAAGACCTCCGTTAAATGATTATTGTTTATTTTGCACAGTAATATTTTCAGGATGTTATATAATTACATGGAATAAGTATAAAACAAAGTTGCTCAGCTTAAAAGCTGAGCAACTAACAAAATTTTGACGTGTTTTTTAGTTAATTTTCTGTATGGGGATGGACGTCATCGTAAAGGGTCAGATACTCGGCATCCTTTTTCTTTTCTTCACACAACACAGATAAACCGAGAATAGCAGCAACCAGCGCAATGACAGAAAGCAAAAACTGAAGTAACTTTTTCATAAGCGAAACGCCTCCCTTTACCATTGGTAAGATTCTATGCCTTAGTATACCATAAACAAGCATACGGCGCAAAGGAATTTGGCTTACAAAAAAGTGCATAAAGGCATAAGTAAAAAATTGTGAATAACGCAAAAATAGGGGTTGGAAAGACTTTGACAAAAAAATAGCATAAAAAAAGAGGCTTTGTTTGTCGTTTTTGCCGAAAAAATACGTTGACTTGCGCAATAAAAATCCGTAGAATAGATATGTTAAGAGTATTGTTCGGGGGAATAGTGCGCTCTTGTGCTGTTTGCCGGGCAAACAAAAGGAAGAATGGGGGATTGTGTCATCCATGTTCAAAAAACTGAAGCGTTCCGCTATGGGCGCCAAAGTGCCGCATGGTAAGCCCACTGCCGGTATGAAAGCCGTGCAGCTGCCGCTGCCTGAGAAAGTGCGCATTTTGATGTCTCAGCATATTGGTGCGCCTGCAAAACCTGTTGTGAAAAAGGGCGATACGGTTTGTGTTGGTACGTTGATTGGTGAAGCAGGCGGCTTTGTGTCTGCAAACATCCACTCCAGCGTGTCTGGTACCGTTACGGCTATTGAGCCCTGGACTTTGGCAAACGGCCGTGTTTGCGATTCTGTTGTCATCACTACCGATGGTTTGCAGACGGTTGACCCTGCTGTGCAGCCGCCGGAGATTTCTGATAAAGAAAGCTTCCTGAAGGCTGTTCGTGCATCCGGTCTGGTAGGTCTGGGCGGTGCAGGCTTCCCTGCAGATGTAAAACTGCAGCCCAAGCAGCCTGTGGATACCCTGTTGATTAACGCATCTGAGTGCGAGATTCTGCTGACCAGCGACAACCGTGAGATGCTGGACAACAGCGAAACTGTTATTTCCGGTATTGCAGCTGTGCTGAAGTACACCGGTATTCCCAAGTGCGTCATCGGCATTGAAAACAATAAGGCGGAAGCATTGCTGACCAGCCTGACCAAGGATATGCCGGAAATCACGGTTCATCCGCTGCCTGCTGTGTACGGCACCGGCGCTGAGCTGATTCTGATTGAAAAGTGCCTGGGTCGTGAAGTGCCCCACGGCGGTTTGCCCGCAGATGCCGGCACGATTGTTATGAACGTTACCAGCGTTTCTATGCTGGGCAAGTATCTGGCTACAGGTATGCCGGTGGTGGAGCGCCGTATTACCGTGGACGGTGATGCTTGTGCTAACCCCTGCAACGTTATCGTGCCTGTTGGTACTCCCATTCAGGCTGTGCTGGATTTTGCCGGCGTAAAGGAAGGCGTTGAGCTGGGCAAGGTTGTTTCCGGCGGCGGCATGATGGGCGCTGCTTTGGCAAACCTGGACGCACCTACCACAAAGACTGCTGGTGGTTACCTGATGCTGAGTGTGGAGAGCGCTACTCCCGCACCTGTCAGCCCCTGCATCCACTGCGGCCGCTGCGTCGACTACTGCCCGCTGGGCCTGCAGCCGGTTTCTATCGCAGAAGCATTTAACAGAAAAGACGTTGCTGAGCTGGGCAAGCTGCATGCTGATTACTGCTTTACCTGCGGCAGCTGCTCTTTCGTGTGCCCTGCAAAGCGTCCTGTTACCCAGACCATGACTATGGCTAAGGACTTTTATATGAATGAGATTAAAGGAGGCAAAAAATAATGGATACGAAACGCATCGTTTCTGCCTCCCCGCATTTCCGTGCACCGGAAACCACCCAGAGCTTGATGCTGAACGTGGTTTTGGCCCTGATGCCTGCGGTGGTAGCATCGGCAGTTTTGTTTGGCTGGCAGTCTCTGATTACCATTGCAGTAGCAGTGGGTGCCTGTGTCGGCTTTGAGTGGCTGTTCTGCAAGCTGATGAAAAAGCCCTCTCCCATCGGCGATTTGTCCGCTGTGGTTACCGGCTTGATTCTGGCTTTGAATATGCCCGCTCCGAACGGCAACCTGCCCATCAGCATTATGATGGCTGTGGTTGGCTCCTTGGTTGCAATTGTTGTAGTTAAGCAGCTGTTTGGCGGCTTGGGCATGAACTTTGCAAACCCGGCTCTGGTTGGCCGTATTGCTTTGTTCTCCGGCTTTACTGCACATATGACCGCTTGGGTGTTCCCCGATGCTGCTGTTGACCAGCTGGCATCTGCTACTCCCCTGCAGGTTGCTTCCCCTGAGAAGCTGTCTCTGGTAGATTTGCTGCTGGGTGTACATGGCGGTACCATGGGCGAAGTTTGCATCATTGCAATCCTGATTGGTTTTGTTTACATGGTGGTTACTCACACCATCAGCCCGGTTATCCCGGTTGTTTACATTGGCACTGTTTATGTGCTGAACCTGATTGCAGGTATGGGCGCTTACGGCAGCTTGGTCAATATCCTGAGCGGCGGCCTGTTCTTTGGCGCTGTGTTTATGGCTACTGACTACGTAACCAGCCCCCTGACCCTGAAGGGCAAGCTGATTTTCGGCTTGGGCTTGGGTCTGCTGACCTTTGCTATCCGTACTTGGGGCAGCATGGCAGAAGGCGTTTCTTTCGCAATCCTGCTGATGAACCTGTTTGTACCTTACCTGAATGACCTGACTGTTCAGACTCCTTATGGCTATGTAAAGCCTGCTAAGACCAAGGCAAAGAAGGAGGGCGCTGACCATGAATAAGGAAACTTGGAATGAGCTGGTAAAACCCGTTGTGGTTTTGACCACTATCTGCCTGATTACCAGCGCTCTGCTGGCTGGCACCAATAGTGTTACTGCACCTATCATCGCTAAAAATCTGGAAGCTGTTGCAAACGCTGCCTATGCAGAGGCTTTGCCTGAGGCTAATGGTGAGTTTGATGATATGCTGGAGCAGGTCACTGTTTCCAATATCGTAGCTGCTAAAAAGGCATCTAACGGCGCAGGCTACTGCATTCAGGCCGTTGGCAAGGGCTACGGCGGCGATGTTCCCGTAATTGTTACTATGGATAACGACGGCGTCATCATCAATATCACTTTCATGAAGAATGATGAGTCCGCTGGTTTCGGTATGAAACTGTGGGACGGCAATGAGGCTGGTGCAAACTTTGCAGCGTCTCTGATTGGTAAGAGCGGTTCTGTCACCCTGAAGCAGGATGGCGTGGACGGCGTTACCGGAGCTACCATTTCCAGCACCGCAGCAGTTTCCGCTGTAAACAGCGCGCTGGAGTGCTTTAGCGAGCTGCAAGCAAAGGAGGTTGCTTAAACCATGGCTGAAAAAAGTAAACTGAGCATTGTTACCAATGGTCTGGTGAAGGAGAACCCGGTTCTGCGCCTGGTTCTGGGCACTTGCCCCACGCTGGCTGTTAGTACCGCTGTGTCCAATGCACTGGGCATGGGTTTCGCTGCTACAATCGTTTTGATTTGCGCAAACATGGCAATTTCTGCCCTGCGTAAAGTGATTCCCGGTAAGGTGCACCTGCCCTGCTACATTGTTATTATCGCTACTTTCGTTACTATCGTGCAGATGCTGGTTAAGGCATTTGCTCCCGAGCTGGATACCGCTTTGGGTGTCTATCTGCCGCTGATTGTTGTTAACTGCATCATTCTGGGCCGTGCCGAGATGTTTGCTTGCAAGAACAACGTTGTTGACTCTGCACTGGACGGCCTGGGCATGGGCGTTGGCTTTACGCTGGCTCTGACTGCTATGGCTACCATCCGTGAGGTGCTGGGCAACGGCACTTGGCTGGGCTTCACCGTTATCCCGGAGAGCATTCCCCGCTTTACCCTGATGACCAGCGCTCCCGGTGGCTTCTTCACCTTCGGCCTGCTGATGGCTCTGGTCGTATGGTACGAAACCAAAACCAACAACAAGATTGAGCGTAAAATTGGCTGTGCAGCCGAGAAGGAGGCGTGAGCTAAATGGCACTGGGTGTAAAACTCGCCTCGATCGTTTTCAGCATGATCTTGGTAAATAACTACGTTCTGGCAAAGTTTTTGGGCATTTGCCCCTTCCTGGGCGTTTCTAAAAAGCTGAACTCCGCACTGGGTATGTCTTTGGCTGTTATCTTTGTTATGAGCCTGGCTACCGCAGTTACTTTCCCCATTCAGATTTTTATCCTGGACGCAAACGGTCTGGGTTATTTGCAGACCATCGTCTTCATTCTGATCATCGCTGTTCTGGTTCAGCTGATTGAAATTGCAATGAAGAAGTATATGCCCCCGCTGTACAACAGCCTGGGTGTTTACCTGCCCCTGATTACCACCAACTGTGCTGTTCTGGGCGTTACCGTTCTGAACGTTGACAACTATGCACCTGACGTAGCTGTTTACGGCTTTGGCTATGCATTTGCAGAGGCTATGGCTTGTGCAGTGGGTGCAGGCTTGGGCTTCCTGCTGGCAATGGTTCTGTTCAGCGGTGTGCGTAAGCGTGTTGAAATGGCAAATCCCCCTGCTTGCTTCCAGGGCCTGCCCATCACTCTGGTGGCAGCTTCTATCACCAGCATGAGCTTTATGGGCTTTGGCGGCATCGTCGAAAACCTGTTTGGCGTGTAAGGAGGGGTTGAGAATATGAATGGTATTGTATTGGCGATTGTTCTCGTTACCCTGGTTGGTATTCTGGGTGCTGTGATTCTGGTTGTAGCCTCTAAGTTTATGGCTGTTTACGAGGATCCTCGTATCGAGCAGGTTACCGAAGTGCTGGCTGGCGCAAACTGCGGCGGCTGTGGCTACGCAGGCTGTGCAGACTATGCAAAGGCTGTTGTCGAAAAGGGCGTACCTTGCGACAAGTGTGCTCCCGGCGGCGCTGCTTGTGTTAAGGCAATTTCTAAGATTATGGGCGTTGACGGCGGCGACGTGCTGCCTAAGCGTGCATACGTTGGCTGCCAGGGTACTTCCGAAAACTGCAAACAGCAGTACGATTACACTGGTATCCAGACTTGTGCAGCTGCAAGCAAACTGTACGGCGGTCCTAAGTCCTGCCAGTACGCTTGCGTGGGCCTGGGCGACTGTGTTAAGGCTTGTAAGTTTGACGCAATCACTGTGCAGAACGGTGTTGCTGTGGTTGACCCTGACAAGTGCACCGGCTGTGGCGCATGTAAAGAGGCTTGCCCCAAGAGCGTTATCTTCCTGTCCACTATGCTGAACCAGCCCATGGTTATGTGCTCTAACCACGAAAAGGGCCCTGTTGCTATGAAGGAATGCAACACCGCATGTATCGCTTGCGGTCTGTGCGAGCGTTTCTGCCCTGAAGAAGCAATCAAGGTTACCGATTTCGTTGCTCGTATCGACTACGATAAGTGCACCGGCTGTGGTATCTGTGTAGCAAAGTGCCCCAAGAAGATTATCGACTTCCCGATGACCAACGAGCGCTAAGCTGCTAAGCTGAATAAATCCAAAAGCACCCCTGCTTAATGCAGGGGTGCTTTTTTTGCTGCTATGGGCATTTTGGAAAAAGTCCTTGCAATTTACATAGAGCGGTGCTATAATATATACGTTCCTTATGGAGGATTAGCTCAGCTGGTTAGAGCATTTGCATCACACGCAAGGGGTCTGGGGTTCGAATCCCTAATTCTCCACCATAAGATAGAAGCCGAACTGGTTCCGTTTTGGAATTGGTTCGGCTTTTTCGTTATTTGCTGACGGTAATATTATGTCACCGTCAATGCGTTGCAGGCAGGCAAAGCGAAAGTGGTATACGAAAACAAAAACATATTGGCGGGTGGACGTTTATGGTTGCGGAGTTGCTGAAAAAACAAAACAATTCAAAGAAAATAGCGAAATATATCGTAATAGCTTTGGCACTGCTGGGATATATCTTTATAGCGGCAGCAAGCGGTGCCAATATGCTGTCCATGGGGGCTTTCTTCTTGGCGGCGATTTTCTATATTGTAATTCCCGGTATGGCGTTTGCACGCTGGAGCGGAATCCATAATCCACAGCTGAATGGAGCACTTGTGCTGCTGTACGGCGGCGGATTTATTGCGTTTGTGCATTGTCTTTCGGTGCGGCTGCACATTGTATGGCTGCTGCGTGCGGTTCCCTTAGTGATTTCGGTATTGTATCTCGTGCTGTGTGCAAGAAAAAAGGAGAAGCCGCAGGTAAAGCTATGGGAAAACGGCGTTTTGGTTTGGGCACTGCTTTGCCTGTTTTTCGCCCTTACGATGAGTGCGCAAAATCCACACCCGATGGCAGCCGGTGCAGTAGATTTGAGCCGTGATGTGCTTTGGAATGTGGGAAATTCCAGTGCGCTGAGCAGTGCATTCCCGGCACAGGATATTCGTTTTGCAAATGTGCGGTTTTCTTATCATTATTTTACAGAGCTGGTTACGGCTGCGCTGCATTTAGTTAGTGGTGCCAGTACCTATGATATAACCATCTTTTTTGCAGGGCCGCTCTTTTTAGCGGCAGAACTGGTTGCGTTGTGCGCACTGGGGAATTGCTACTATGGCGAAGGCAAGGAAAAGCAAACCCATGCGATGGTTTACGTACTGTTTTTGTGCCAGTGCGCATCAATGTGGGCTGTGGTACAAAACGGAGATGGCATTTTTGCAAATACCTTGCTCAAACATATTGTTACCAACATTAACGCACAGGCAACGGCGCTGATTTATATCTGCGTATTTTTGAGCCTGTTTACAGTGATTGCCCGGAAAAAGTTTGCGGTAAATGCAATGTATATCCTTACATTGTTTGCCTCGTTTTTTGTGCTCACTTTTAGTAAGGGCCCGCAAGCGGCAATCATTTTGTGTGCCTTTGTAATAACCATGCTTTTTGTACTGCTGTTCCAAAAGCCCAACTACCTTAAAGCAGGGATTGTTCTTGTAGGCATCGTAGGTATTTTCGCAGCAATCTATCAGTTCCTGTTTGCCTCGGGTGCAAACAACAGCATGACATTTACCATTTTTGCGGTACAAAACAGCGTTACCTATCAGGTTTTAAGCCCCATAGCAGACTGGCTGTGTGCGCATTTGCCAATCTCCGGCTATGTTTGGCTGATTTGTATTGGTATCATCAATTCCTTTTGCATGGTGCCGTTCCAGTTTTCGTTATGGCTTACTTCCCTGCCCTACTCGGTGCGGAATCTGTTTCGGCTGGACCCAACCAGAATGCTGTGCAACGGCGTTGTAGTAGGCGGGTTTATTGCGTATCACTTGTTTTACCATACAAGCTCCAGTCAGGTCTACTTTGCATTGTTGAGTATCATTGTAATCACCTTGCTGGCGGTAGAGCAACTGCCCGTACTGCGCAAAAAGCTGCGTTTTACATGGCCGTTGTGGGCTTGCCTCGGCGTATCGGTGGTTACAGGCGTTTGTATGTTTGCAGTGTTCTCTGCGCAGGGTGTGCAGGAACTTTGCCAAACGGTTGGCGTGTCGGCACAAACATATTCTTCGGGCAGAGTAACTGCTGCTGACGAAGAGGCGATGCTTTACCTCAAGGAGCATGCCCCGGAAGGCACGGTTTTTGCAACCAACCGTACCAGTGGTTGGCCGGAGCACGCAGACGGCATCAGCAATTGCTATAGTGCGCTGTCCGGTGTGCAGGCATATATGGAAGGCTGGACTTATGCCGTTACCAATATGGGTGTAGACCAAGCGGTTGTAGCCCATAAGCAAGATGTAAATGCAAGACTGTTTGATACAAATACAGATGCACAAACACGCTCTGCCATTGCACAGGAGGAAGGTATCACCTGCTTGGTTTACGCAAAAGCATGGCCGGGCGAAGCACCCAGCGGCCTTGCGGCCGACTACGAAAACCAAGACGTAGCCATTTACTTTTTGCCCTGATAAAGTACCCGATACCTTAAAGCATACTGAAACATAAAATAAAAAGCCTCTGCCCAAAATGGGAGAGGCTTTTTATTTTGCTTATTGTTCGTTTGCAAGCTGAATTGTGGGGGTGCTGGGCGGCGGGATAAGTGTGCTGTGCGCCACAATAAAATCTTTCGCCATTTCGCTGGCAAGCCGCTGCCGAATACGTCGAATGTCATTTGCCAAAAAGGTTGGCTTTTGATAAATAGCTGCATTCCAGTGGTGCAGTTCTGCGGTGACTTCCTCGTTGGTTGGAGCCAGATGCTCCTTTTCGGCAACCATCAGCAAGCCCATGGCGGTGCGCAGGTTTCGCTCGGCAATGGTTTGCAGCTCTGCCTTCCACTCCTCCTCGGTCTGGTGGCTTGCTTGTAAGTACATAGTAAAAGGCAGCTTGTTAGCTTCCAGCCGCAGGTAGAATTTGCGCATTTCCTCCAGATAATTTTCGTCTAAAAGTGTTTTGCAGATGGGGCCAAAAACCTGATTGCCCAACTGCTGCACAAGTGCCAGCTTTGCGGTAGACTGTGCAGCACAGCAGTTCTTTTCGTGTATGGTTTGCGCAATCTGTTGGAAAATCGCCTGCTTTCCCGCCTCGTCAGCGGCATTGTACTCTGCCTGATGATGCATATTGATTTCCAGCTGAACCGAAAACTCCCGTACAGGCTTAGGCTCTACGGCTTGTACAAAGCCGGTGTAGCTGCCTAAGGTAAGTTCCGGCAGGATATAAAACTCGGCGCTGGCAACAAAGCCTTCGGCACGGTTGACGGCCTGCAAATCAAAATCCGGGTCTGTAATAGGGGTAAAATGATATTCCTGCATAGCCTGATGATAAACCGGCGAGATACAATTCACAAGCGTACGGTTTACAGCGTTGTTCAGCAAATCCTCCTCGGAAGCATTGGGTGTGGCTGCCAGCTCGGCAGCGTATGCTGTTTCCAGCTCAGCAGCATCGGCTGATACAACCAAGCTGCAAACTCCCTCCCGTGGGAAAAGCACATGTTCCAACTTCATAATAGGGAGCCTCCTTTTATAATAAAGCGATGTATACTGCAAGTGCGGTAAGAACAACACCTAAAATCAGACAGAACCAGATGCCGTACAAATCCGCCTTATCTTCTTCTACTAAAAGATTTTCCGGGTTGGAAGGGTCGTAATGGAGCGTTAAGGCGCCAGTGGGCAGGCTGCCTTTATTGGGCATGGGGTATTGCAGGTGGTGTTTGGTGTCGTTTACGGAAAATTCCAATACGAGAAAACGGCCTTTCTGCCCCTCGCCGGAGCTTACAACCTGTGCTTGCACCGTATGCCCGGAGCGAAGCAGCCGGGTTCGCTTGCGCAGCTGCTTGATACCATAAAACAAGCAAGCAATGGCCATGAAAGCAATTAAAAGTAAATCGAACATAAGGGCTCCTGTCTGCCGGAAAAGTGAAGCTTCGGCTCTTGTAATCTTGGTGCTTAACATAAAAATATGAAACATTTTTATTATAACGGTTCTGGTAAATCTTTTCTATACTTTGCGATAAAATAATCAAAAAAGTTCTCGGAAAAGGATAACTTTTGATTATAAAGTGCACAAAAGAGCGGGATATGGGCTTTCTTGGCGTGTTATGAAAAGATGTGACGAAAAATAGAGAAATGATGCAGATGTATAGATGTGCTTGTGACAATACGCTAAAACTGCTTTGGAATTGTTGTGGAAATCTTCAATTGAATGGCCTGTTTTTAAGCCTTATAATAAAGCTAATGAATCGCACTGAACTTGTGCGACGTAAAACGTAAATGACAGATTTTGAAGGAGATACTTATTATGAAAATGATTTCTCGTCGTAATTTCCTGAAGGCATCTGCAGTTGTGGCTGGCGCAGCCGCATTAACCGCTTGTGGCGGCGAATCCTCCAGCCCCGCAGCTAACAGCGCTGGTGGTGCAGCAGGCGAAACTGCAGCCGGCAAGAAGGTTGGCGTTTGCATCTACAAGTTTGATGATAACTTTATGACCACCTACCGTATCGCTCTGGAAGACATTTTGAAGACCAAGGGCTACGAGGTTACCACCGCTGACGGTAACAACGACCAGGCAAAGCAGACCGAGCAGATCAACACCTTTATTACCCAGGGTGTGGACGCTCTGATCATCAACCCCGTTATGACCACTGCTGCTGCTACCACCATTGATTTGGTTAAGAATGCTAACATTCCTACCGTTTTGATCAACCGTGAGCCCACCGCTGAGGATATGGCTGCTTATGATAAGCTGGTTTACGTTGGCTGCGACGCTGCTCAGTCCGGTACTATGCAGGGCAAGCTGATTCTGGCTACCGAGAATCAGGGCGACATCAACGGTGACGGCACTGTTTCTTACATTATGATTCAGGGCGACCCCGAAAACATCGATGCAAAGCTGCGTACTGAGTACTCTGTTAAGGCTTTGACCGACGCAGGCGTTCAGGTTGAGCAGCTGGACCTGCAGCGTGGTGACTGGGACCAGGTTAAGGGTCAGGAAATCTGCGCTAACGACCTGGCTAAGTTCAAGGAAAAGGTCGAGGTTGTCTTCTGCAACAACGACTCCATGGCTATGGGTGCTTTGCAGGCTATCCAGACCGCAGGCCGCACCGTTGGCAAGGACATCTATCTGGTAGGCGTTGACGCTCTGCCCGAGGCTCTGGCTGCTATCAAGGAAGGCAATCTGACCGGTACTGTTCTGAACGACGCTGCAGGTCAGGCTGAGATGGCTGTACAGTGCATGGAAGATTTGCTGAACGGCACCACTTATGCTTCCGGCAACCAGTCTGTTTACGTTGACTACGTCATGGTCAACGCTGAGAACGTAAGTCAGTTCTAATAAGCCTATCGCACAATCGTAGAATGTATATAATAGGGGGGTGC
>RCNH01002000.1_pt1 | contig 11839 bp, 9 predicted proteins | sample 2041161 | NCBI WGS metagenome assembly RCNH01 (sample SAMN09708215, study PRJNA481090) | Feces metagenome, whole genome shotgun sequencing project. | biome: feces | host: Leptonychotes weddellii | place: Antarctica: Sion Island | collected 2010-03-01 | reverse complement strand
CCGGCGCTCGGTGCGCAAATTCCGTCAGGACCCCATCCCCCGCGAAACACTGGAAAAAATTGTGGACACCGCCCGCTTTTGCCCCAGTGCCGCAAACCTGCAGCCTATGCGCTTTATGATCGTGGATGATGCAGCTCTGGTAAAAAAGCTGCAAAGCCATGTTCGCTGGGCCGCTTATCTTGGCCCGGATGGCACCCCCGCTCCAAACGAACAGCCCACCGCTTTTGTTCTGGTGTGCGTAGACAAAGAGATCCGTCCCAACGGCACCACCCCCGACATCGGCGGTGCGGTTCAGAACATTTTGCTGTCTGCCCATTACGAGGGCATCGGCAGCTGCTGGATGGGCAGCATCGACCGGGAAGACATCCGAGACCTCACCAATCTGCCCGAACGTTATCACCTTGATACCGTCATCGCTCTGGGCTATGCCAGTGAGTCTCCTGTGGTTGTTCCGGTCACCGACAGCATCCGCTATTATAAAGATGAGAACGGCGTTTTAAACGTGCCCAAGCGCTCTCTCAGCGACATTCTTTTGTAAGCCCTGTACATCCCGGCTTTCCTCTTGACAAAACGGGGCGTTTGGTGGTAATCTTGTCCTTAACAGCTATGATCAAGACAAGTACGCCGACAAGCCCGGAAAAGAGCGAATGAGGGATGGTGAAAGCCCCATCGAAGGCCCGGCGGAATAACACTTGGGAGCTGCCGCCCGAACAGGCCCTCTTTATATAAGGAAGGGCCGGCAAAGTAGGGTGGGCCGTATGCGGCGCGTTAAGCCGCACGCCCTGCTAGGGGCGGAAAGGGGCCGCATACAATGCGGCAATTTAGGTGGCACCGCGGATCCGGCAGCGATTCGTCCTAAACAAAGGGCGAATTGGGCTGCCGGATCTTTTTTATTTTGTCCCGCCAAGCAAGGGCGGGCTGCGCATGTGCGGTCTTATGCTGAGACCGGAGAAAGGAACGTGAAATCATGAAGCGCACTATCATCAAAAACCTGTTTACCGCTCCCCCCGAGGACGGCGCTCAGGTTACCGTCTGCGGCTGGGCACGCACCGTCCGCGACTCCAAGAGCATCGGCTTTATCGAACTGTCCGACGGTTCCAGCTTTAAGAACCTGCAGGTCGTATTTGAGGCCGGCAAGCTGGAAAACTACAAGGACGTTGCAAAGGCAAACGTGGGCACCAGCATGCAGATCACCGGCCGTGTGGTTTTGACTCCGGGCGCAAAGCAGCCCTTGGAGCTGAATGCCGACAGCATTGAGCTGCTGAACGTGGCTCCCGCCGACTATCCCCTGCAGAAGAAGCGCCACACCGTGGAGTTCCTGCGCACCATGCCCCATCTGCGTGCACGCACCAACACCTTTGCAGCTGCTTTCCGTGTTCGCTCTGCCGCTGCATTTGCAATCCACAAGTTCTTCCAGGAGCAGGGCTTTGTGTACGTACACACTCCCCTCATCACCGGTTCCGACTGCGAGGGTGCAGGCGAGATGTTCCGCGTGACCACTCTGGACCTGAACGATCTGCCCCGCACCGAGGACGGCAAGGTGGATTTCAGCAAGGACTTCTTCGGCCGCTCCACCAACCTGACCGTTTCCGGCCAGCTGGAAGGCGAAGCAATGGCTCTGTCCTTTGGCAACATCTACACCTTCGGCCCCACCTTCCGTGCTGAAAACTCCAACACTCCCCGCCATGCGGCTGAGTTCTGGATGATCGAGCCGGAGCTTGCCTTTGCTGATCTGTCCGATTATATGGACAACGCTGAGGCTATGGTCAAGTACGTGATCGGTTACGTGCTGGCAAACTGCCCCGATGAGATGGAGTTCTTCAACAAGTTCTTCGACAACACCCTCTTGGAGCGTCTGAACGCTCTGGTGGACGCCGAGTTCGTGCGCCTTTCCTACACCGAGGCTGTGAAGCTGCTGGCTGAGCACAACGACCGCTTCCAGTACAAGGTGGAGTGGGGTGTAGACCTGCAGACCGAGCACGAGCGTTTCCTCACCGAGGAAATCTTCAAAAAGCCGGTCTTCGTCACCGATTATCCCAAGGAGATCAAGTCCTTCTATATGCGTCAGAACGAGGACGGCAAGACCGTTGCTGCCGCAGATATGCTGGTTCCCGGCGTTGGCGAGCTGATTGGCGGCAGCCAGCGTGAGGAGCGCTATGAAGTGCTCAAGGACCGCATGGAAGAGCTGGGCATGGATACCACCGATTACGGCTGGTACATGGATCTGCGCCGTTTTGGCAGCGCAAAGCACGCAGGCTACGGTCTGGGCTTTGAGCGTCTCATCATGTACCTCACCGGCATCCCCAACATCCGCGACGTTCTGCCCTTCCCCCGCACCGCAGGCGGCTTCTGATAACACCGATTTTTCCGTTCCCGGTTTTCTCCGGGAACGGAATTTTTTTGCCGTTTTTCTTGTCAAAACGCCTTTTTCAGTGTCCAAAAACTCGGACGTCGATCAAAATGTGATAAAAATGAAAAAATTAACAAATTATCTATTGACCTGCCGAAAGCTCTAAGAGATACTGAGTTACAAGGAATTCAGCAGATTTCGGCGCAGAGCACCGAAAAAATTTTGGAGGAAAAAAATGAACAATTTCAATCCCTTCGGTCAAGGCAGCCCGTTTGGGTCGGACCCCTTCAATCTGGGAGGCAATCAGGGCCAGAAAAATTCCGGCCCCGCCCAGTATGGCCCCGGCGATCAGCACAAAGGCCCCATCAAGGATATGAAGCCCGCCGGCAATAAAACAATCAATCTCAAAAAACCGTTCCTGATCGTGCTTGCTGCCATCGTGGTGCTGGTGCTTGCCTTCGGCAGCTTTTACAGCATCCGTGAGCAGGAAAACGCCGTGATCACCACCTTCGGCAACGCTCGGGCAGTAACCGCTCCCGGTCTGCACTTCAAGCTCCCGCTCATTCAGCAGGTCCATAAGGTGGATATGACCATCAAGGGCTTTGGCATCGGCTATCAGCCCGGTGTGCCGGATCAGTACAATCCCTGATGATCACCTCCGACTACAACTTCGTGAATGTGGACTTTTACGTTGAGTGGCGCGTGACCGACCCGGTCAAGTACCTTTATGCCAGCCGCCAGCCGGAACTGATCCTCAAGACCCTTGCGCAGAGCTATATCCGCGACACCATCGGTCTTTACCCGGTTGATGACGTAATCACCACCGGCAAAAACCAGATCCAGAGCGAGATCAAAGAAAAGATTATGAACCGCTTGGAAAAAGAGGACGTGGGTGTTCAGCTGGTAAACATCACCATTCAGGACGCAGAACCTCCCACGGCTGAAGTGCTCACTGCTTTTAAGGAAGTTGAGACCGCAAAGCAGGGCAAAGAAACCGCCGTGAATAACGCCAACAAATACCGTTCCGAGAAGATCCCCGCTGCCGAGGCTCAGGCCGACCAGATTCTGCGCCGTGCCGAAGCTCAGAAGGAGGCCCGCATCAACGAGGCCAACGGTCAGGTTGCCCGTTTTGAGTCGATGTACAACGAATACGTTCAGTACCCCCTCATCACCAAGCAGCGTATGTATTACGAGGCAATGGAACAAATGCTTCCCGGTGTAAAGGTGGTCATCCAGTCCAAGGACGGCAACACCCTCAATATGTTCGACATGGACGCTCCCTCGTCTGCATCTGCGTCTGCGCCTGCGGCGAACAACGAATAAGAGGAGGCAGTAAACAATGAAAAAAACAATCAGTAAAGTAACCATTGTGCTGCTGGTTCTGGTAGCATTGGTCGTTCTGGGCAGCAGCCTTGTGGTGACCCATCCCAATGAGTTCAGCGTAATCCGCCAGTTCGGCAAGGTGGTATCGGTACGCGATATGCCCGGTCTTTCCTTCCGGATGCCGTTTATTCAGAATGTGGCAAAAGTTCCCAACACCGTTCTTTTGTACGACCTGCCCATGTCGGACGTGATCACGCAGGACAAAAAGACCATGGTGGCCGACTCCTTTGCCCTGTGGCGCATCACCGACCCTCAGCTGTTCATCCAGACCTTGAACGGTTCCATCCCCGACGCTGAGGCTCGTCTTTCCACCATCGTTTACAACTCCATGAAAAACACCATCTCTGCCCGCAGTCAGGCCGATGTGATCAGCGGCCGTGACGGTGAGCTTGCAGCCGACATCAAAACCGGCGTGGGTGATACCCTCGATCAGTACGGCATTGAGCTGATTGCAGTGGAAACCAAGCATCTGGATCTGCCCGATGACAACAAGGCCGCCGTTTATCAGCGCATGATCTCTGAACGCAACAACATTGCCGCCAGCTTTGCCGCACAGGGCGAAGGCGAAGCCAAAAAGATCCGCAGCGAAGCCGACAAGGAAGTGGACATCATGCTCAGTCAGGCAGACGCTCAGGCCGAGGTTCTGATTGCAGAAGGCGAAGCAGAATACATGCGCATCCTTTCTGCCGCATACAACGATCCCAGCAAGGCTGAATTCTATAGCTTTGTGCGCAGTCTTGACGCAGCCAAGGCCAGCCTCAAGGACGGCAACAAGACCCTCTTCCTCACTCCCGATTCTCCTCTCGCACAGGTCTTTTACAATGCAGGCTGATTCTTTTGCCGGTAAAGCAAAATTTTCTGGCTTTTAACAAGTTCCTTTAAATCGTATCATAAAAGACGCCCTCTGCATAAAAATGCGGAGGGTGTCTTTTGCTTTTATGAAGCAGTCTTCCCTTCATCCGAGCCTTAAAAATGTAAAAAGTTCCGATTTCTTTTTAAAATTCCTTTTATTTTCAAAACTTTATTGACAGCCTTTTGCTTCATCCGATATAATGACCTCAATAAAGGGGAGTAACCTGCACTGCATTTTGCGGTGTTTATGGTATCGTCAATACAGTGGAAACGCTCGGTACCATGAATAAGTGGTGAGACTTTTATTGTCCCAAGGGGGCAGTAGGAGTCTCTTTTTTTATGCTCCAAAATCCGGCCCCCTGCTGTACGAACTATATACAGACGGTGACTCTTGCGGTCACACAAGGAGGAACAAAATGGTCATGGAACTTCTTCTTCCCTTTGCGGGCGGACTCGGAATGTTCATCTACGGAATGCAGATCATGGCACAGGGCTTGGAAAATGCGGCGGGCAGCCGAATGAAGTCCTGCCTTGAAATGCTCACCCGTGTCTTGCTTGGACTCGGCATCACGGCAGTCATTCAAAGCTCTTCCGCCACCACGGTCATGGTGGTGGGCTTTGTAAACGCCGGCATCATGAACCTTCAGCAGGCAATGGGCGTTATTATGGGTGCCAACATCGGCACCACCGTTACCGGCTGGCTGGTATCCAGTGTGGAGTGGGCCAAATATCTGAACCCCTCTTCTCTTGCCCCGGCGGCCATCCTGATTGGTGTGGTCATCATGCTTGCGGCAAAGCGGGGTGTTACCCGGGAAATTTCCAAAATCGTGACCGGCTTCGGTCTGCTGTTTGTGGGCATCACTGCCATGTCCACTGCCGTTGCACCGCTCAAAGATTCGGAGGCCTTCTGCAACCTCTTTGTTCTGCTGGGCCGCAACCCTCTTTTGGGCATTGCCGCCGGTGCACTGGTCACTGCCGTCATTCAAAGCTCCTCCGCCTCGGTGGGCATCCTGCAAAGTCTTGCGGCTGCGGGTCTTGTTCCCTTCAGCGCCGCCATTTACATCATCATGGGCCAAAATATCGGTACCTGTGCCACCGCCATGCTGTCCAGTGTGGGCGCAAAGCGCAACGCCCGTACTGCCGCTCTGATGCATCTTTTGTTCAACCTGATCGGCACCGGTGTATTCAGCACCGCTTCCATTCTGTATTTGAAGCTTGCCGATCCCATTTGGGCCGCCGGCAGCATCTCCCAGACCCAAATCAGCCTGATTCATACTGTGTTCAACATCGCCACCACCATCCTTTTGTTCCCGGTCTCCGGCTGGATCATCAAGCTTGCCAAAAAGCTGGGCAAAGCGGAAGAGGGCGGCCCGGACGAGAGCGAAATTTTGCTGGATGAGCGTATGCTCAGCACTCCCGCCATCGCTCTTGAAGCCGTTCACTCCGAAATTGCCCGGATGGGCCGCGTCACTGAGGAGTCTCTTCGCCTTGCCTGCGGCATCCTTACCGCTCCGGACCGCGAAAAAATCAACCTGATTCACGAAAAAGAAGAGCATTTGGACCGACTGGCCGAGGGCCTTTCTTCCTACACGGTCAAGCTGTCGGCCTGTTCGATCACCGAACAGGAGCGCGAGGAAGCCGCCCGCGCCTTACAGATCGTTTCGGATTTGGAGCGCATTGGCGACCACTGCCAAAATCTTTCGGAAGCCGCCGAACAAATGCTGGAGAAACGAGTTGCCTTTAGTGAAGTCGCCCGCAATCAGCTGAATGAACTGTCTGACGCCTGCCTCGAAAGCTGCACCAGCGCTCTGGATGCCTTTACCTCCCGCAGTGCAGACAGCGTACTTTGGGCACTCAAAAAAGAAGACCAGATCGACAAAATGGAAGAACAGCTGCGGGAACAGCACATCCGCCGCATGACCGACCAAAAATGCAGTGTACAGGCCGGTGTTTTGTTCCTTGATATGCTCACGGGACTTGAGCGTATTTCGGATCACGCCCGCAACATTGCCGAGGCTTCTCTCGAACCTTCCTGCTGATTTCCCATAACGCAAAACGCCCGGCCGGGATATTTTTCCGGCCGGGCGCTTTTTATTTTTGTGCGGCTGCCTTAGGCGCGTTTTTTGCGCATGCCGGGCAGCATTTTTAAGATTTGGAGCAGGGTAGGCAGGTTAAACAGGCAGATGATCGCAGTAAGAGCGGTGCTCCAAACGGCCCAGTGTGCCTTTTGTTCCAGCATCAAACCGATCTCCACAAACACAAGACCGGTATTCACCAGCAGCCGTACCGGCGCAACATTCAGCCGGATGATCCCCTGTGTGCTGATTGCACGCAGTATAAACACCAGCAAGTAGCTCAAAAAGCTGGCGAGGGTAACACCCAGCGGGCCAAAGGGCGGAATCAACAGCCAGTTCAACACGCAGTTTGTTATAGCACCCGCCATCATAGTATAAAGCGAAAGGGTGGAACGCTTTTCCACCATATAAATACTGTTGAGGAACTGGTTCAGGCAGTTGAACAGGGTGGCAAGGGTCAGCATGGGCACAAACTTCCATGCATCAAAGAAGCTTGCCTTAAACATAAACATGAGCGGACGGCACAAGAGGATGATGCCCGAGCAGCAGCAGAAGAGCAGCGCCTGATAGATTGCAAACACACGGCTGAAAAAGCGCTCCCGTCCTTTTTCTTCGGTCACAGCGGAAAGCTGCCATGCCTCATAGAAAATGGTTCCCAAAACGGTGAGAATGGTGGGCAGGAAGTAACCGACACCCAAAAGGCCGGTCCAATATTCACCGTTCTGTCCCTCAAAGCCATCGCACATGGTGCGCACAAAGAAAAGGTCGCTGGCATTGATGACCCAAAAACTGATCTGGGCGGGGATCATGGGCAGCGCATAGGCCATCATGGATTTCCACAGCGGCAGGTTGAAGTGCTTGAAGTTCACATAACGGGAAAGTCCGGCTGCGCAGAACACAAACAGAGCACTCAAAAAATCGGAACAGATGAGCGCCAGCAGATATCCTTCCGCACCCATATGGAATCCCGAAAGGAACAAAATCATAAATCCCAGATTGGTGGCACTGCACAAAACGCCATCCACCGCCACCAAACGGTTGAGCTGGCGGCTGCGCACAAACTGGGTACACAGGGTACGCAGGCAGCTCACAAGCACATGCAGATACAGCAGCAGCGCATAGGTTCCGAACAGCGGAATGGTTTTGAGCAGCGGATAGCAGGCCAGCATAATCGCAAAGCCCAAGAGGATGGAGCCAAGGCCGTTCATAAACACCTGACTTTTATTGATATTGCGGTCAAGGCCAAAACGAATGATTGCAAAACTAACGCCCATGCTCACCAAAGGGATCAGCAGGGCGCCGATGTTTGTAACCAATTTTGTAATACCAACTTCCTCCACTTGACCCATCGCATGGGTGATATATGGCTGCAAAAAAAGACTCAGCAGCTTGGATGAAAAGTTGCTGATGGCAAACAAGATGGTGTTGCCTGCCAACTTTTTATACTTCTTTTCCATCAATTTATCCTTTCCTATAGCAGGTTTGTAAAATGTGCTGAACCCGCCGTTTTCCCTTGCTTTCCTCGGCGTGGCATTGTATTATGTATTGTACCATGTTTTGAGAGCCTTGGGTAGAGTTCTAGCAATCTTGCTAAAATTAGACCACAAAGATTGGGGCATATTCGGTAGGTCAAGTGGTTGACAGATACTAGATGTAGTGTCATAATTAGATTCGGTTCTCATTCACCCCCCAAATACAGCACCTACCTTTTTATAGATTTTTGGGTGTTTCCAATAAAGTGCAGGAGGAAAATCATGATCAAAAGTGTTATCAAGCGTGACGGCCGCGTGGTTCTTTACGACGAAAGCAAGATCGCTTCAGCCGTTCTCAAGGCCCTTGAGGCCGCAAACGAGGGCAATGCAGCCGAGGCTGCCCGTGTTGCAAACAAGGTGGCCCGCAATCTGGAAGTCCAGTGCCGCGAGGAGTCTCCGCAAATCGAGCAGATTCAGGACGCCGTTGAGACCGCTCTGATGGAGTGCGGCCACGATGAGGCTGCCAAAAAGTACATCCTGTACCGTGCAAACCGCACCCGCATCCGTGAAGCTAACACCTCTTTGATGAAGACCATCGACGAGATCACCAATGTGGACGCCCGTGTGAGCGACATGAAGCGTGACAACGCCAACATCGACGGCAACACCGCCATGGGCAGTATGCTGCAGATCGGCACTGCCGGCGCTAAGGCTTACAACTCCGCTTATCTGCTCACCCCCGAGCAGGCAAAGGCTCACGCCGAAGGCGACATCCACATTCACGACTTCGATTTCTATTCTCTCACCACCACCTGCACCCAGATCGATATTCTGCGTCTGTTCCACGGTGGCTTCTCCACCGGCCACGGCTTCCTGCGTGAGCCCGCAAGCATCGGCAGCTATGCAGCTCTTGCCGCCATTGCCATTCAGTCCAACCAGAACGACCAGCACGGCGGCCAGTCCATCCCCAACTTCGATTACGGCATGGCCGAAGGTGTTGGCAAGTCCTTTGCCAAGATCTATGTGAAGAAGCTGGCCGAGTGCGTGGAAGACGCTTTGGAGAGCGACGATGAGCTGGCTGTTACCAAGGCAGCCGTTGCAAAGGCCTCTGCTGAAATGGATATGCAGCCCCGCCTTGAGATCAACGCCGAAGAGTTCGACGCCATCGTGTCCGCTGCTCTGGACGAGACCACCTCTCTGGACCGCGCTGAGTGTGACCGGCTGGTTGCCCGTGCCCGCCGCCGCGCCGAAAAGCAGACCAACCGTGATACTTATCAGGCTATGGAAGGCTTTGTGCACAACCTGAACACCATGCACAGCCGCGCCGGCGCGCAGACTCCCTTCAGCAGCATCAACTACGGCACCGACACCACTCCCGAGGGCCGTATGGTCATCCGCAACATTCTGCTGGCTGAGGATGCAGGTCTGGGCCACGGTGAAACTCCCATCTTCCCCATTCACATTTTCAAGGTCAAAGAGGGCGTCAACTACAACGAGGGCGATCCCAACTATGACCTGTTCAAGCTGTCCATGAAGGTCAGCGCAAAGCGTCTGTTCCCCAACTATGTGTTCCTTGACGCTCCCTTCAACCTTCAGTACTACAAGCCCGGCCACCCCGAAACCGAGGTTGCTACCATGGGCTGCCGCACCCGCGTTATGGGCAACGTTTATGACCCGGACCGCCAGATCAGCTACAGCCGCGGCAACCTGTCCTTCACCTCCATCAACCTGCCCCGCCTTGCCATTGAGGCAGACCACGATGAGGCGAAGTTCTATCATAGTCTTGACAAAATGATGGAGCTTGTTGCACAGCAGCTGCTGGATCGTTTTGAAATTCAGGGCGCAAAGCGCGTTTACAACTATCCGTTCCTGATGGGTCAGGGCGTCTGGCTGGACAGCGACAAGCTGGGCCCCGCCGACACCGTGCGTGAAGTTCTGCGTCACGGTACCCTTTCCATCGGCTTCATTGGCCTTGCCGAGGCTCTGACCGCTCTGTACGGTCACCACCACGGCGAGAGCGAGGAGATGCAGAAGAAGGGTCTTGCCATCATCGGCCATATGCGTGACTACTGCGATAAGAAGAGCCAGGAAATGCAGATGAACTTCACTCTGCTGGGCACTCCCGCTGAAGGCTTGTCCGGCCGCTTCACCCGCATGGACCGTAAGCGCTACGGTGTGATCCCCGGTGTTACCGACCGTGAGTACTACACCAACTCCTTCCACATCCCTGTTTGGTACCCGATCTCTGCTTATGACAAGATCATGAAGGAAGGCCCCTACCACAACCTGACCAACGCCGGTCACATCAGCTATGTGGAGCTGGACGGCGATACCGCCAACAATCTGGAGGCCTTTGAGAGCGTTGTGCGCTGCATGCACGATGCCGGTGTGGGCTATGGCTCCATCAACCACCCGGTTGACCGTGACCCGGTTTGCGGCTACGTGGGCGTGATCGGTGACGTGTGCCCCCGCTGCGGCCGCCGCAGTGGCGAAGCTCTGAGCCCCGAAAAGCTGGATGAGCTGCGCAAGAAGTATCCCAGCGTTCCCACTTTCTGTGGCTGCCGATAATTGTTGCAGCTGCAACCGTTTTTTCGCTCATTATCTGGTAAGATAAATATAACAAAGCAAGCTAAGGTTCCCGCCTCGCCGATTCGGCAGGCGGGATGCCTTTCACCTTATAATCTTAGGAGGGTTTTATTATGTCCGCTATGCAGAAGCAGTCCGTTGTAGGTAAAGATGTTCCCTTTGAGCGCATTCGCCGCATCACCGGTTATTTGGTCGGCACCATGGATAAGTGGAACGACGCAAAAAAGGCCGAAGAGCGTGATCGGGTGAAGCACCTGTGAGCCTTTTTGTTGCCGGTTTTGTTGGAGACAGCATCGTGGATGGCCCGGGTTTGCGGTTTTCCGTATTCTTTCAGGGCTGCCCGCACCACTGTCCCGGCTGCCACAACCCCGAAACTTGGTCGTTTGAAGGCGGCACTCCCTACACCCCGGCTCAAATCATAGCTGCGGCCAAAAAGAACCCGCTTTGCAAGGGCATCACTTTTTCAGGCGGTGAACCGTTTGCACAGGCCAATGAGGAAATGCTTGAGCTGGTGCGCCTTTGCCGCGAGGCAGGATATGAGATTGCATCCTATACCGGATACACCTATGAATACCTTTTAAATGAGGGCACCCCCGCCCAAAAGGAGCTGCTCAAAAGCCTCGACACCTTGATCGACGGGCCTTTTATGGAGAGCGAAAAAAGCCTTGAACTGCGTTTTCGGGGCAGCCGCAACCAGCGTATTCTGGACGTTCAAAAAAGCCTTTCCGCCGGAAAACCCGTGTGGGAAGCCGAGCGCTGGACCGGAGAGATTAACTAAACCATTCAAAAAAAGAGGAGCTGTATCGCTCCTCTTTTTTATTGCTGCATTTTGCTGAAATCCACTTTTGAGAAAAGCGAAGTTTCTCCAAGCATCCAAAAAGAGCCGCACCCGTTTTTTTGACGAGTGCGGCTCTTTTGCCTTGTTATTTCTTTTTGCGGCTGTGCAGCTCTTCACGCAGAGCTTCCAGCACCTTTTGATGATTGGGAACCTTCAAGTCAGGGAAGGCCTTCATCAAGCGGGCAGCGCCCAGCAGTTTGCGGTCCAACAGGCGGGCACGCAAAAATACGCGGCGGCTCTCCAGATCGGTCAAGCGCTCACTCAGCTTGCCATCGGCAGCAAC
>RCNH01000809.1_pt1 | contig 11863 bp, 10 predicted proteins | sample 2041161 | NCBI WGS metagenome assembly RCNH01 (sample SAMN09708215, study PRJNA481090) | Feces metagenome, whole genome shotgun sequencing project. | biome: feces | host: Leptonychotes weddellii | place: Antarctica: Sion Island | collected 2010-03-01 | reverse complement strand
CCGCCACCTGTTTGTAGATCTTGGCCCCAATATTCAAAACAGAATCCTCGGAACAGTTTGTCACGTGCTATCTTACGGAAATCCGCAGGACAACCGGGGATTCGGGATAATATGTTGTCAGCATCCTTGGAAATAAGTAATGGCATGAAAAGGTTGATGCAGGCGGTCTGAGAACTTACGGCGTGAAGGGCAAATTTATGGGGCTTATAAGCAAAATCACTCAGTTGCATTTCCTTAAGCAATGGTATTATCGGTTTATACATCATTGCCGGAACCGTGATTTCTCCCGGGAAAATGGCATCATATTCCACCCCTTTATACGACCCTCTTTCCGCAGTGATATTTTTGCGTTTCCAGTCTATGAGGTGGACATAAATAGCTTCTTGTTCCGAGGTTAAAGTGCTCGGAAGATAGTATTTTACTCCGTTAATTGTCTTTTCCATTTGCGAACTACTCTATAAATTCTATAGTCATGCAGGTATGACTATCAAATACAAAAAAATTGAGAGTGATATACTGGCAATATATCACTCTCGCATGATGCAAGGGAGGGTGAAAGACCTCCCTACTAGGATATTGCAAAAGTATAATTTATTTTATGATAAAACAATAATTTATAAATTTATTTTTGCCGAAAAATGAAATTTTTGTAGTTTTTCGATGATAAATGTGTCCGGCATTCGGATTTGGTGATGCATTCGGTGGTTTTGGTGGGGGAATGGGGCTAATCATGACTAAAATAAAAAACCGCGAATCGAAATTCGCGGTTGGAAAAGTCGGGTTAAACTTTATATATACCTTTGTTCAACCGATTATTTGCCGAGTCCCATCTTCTCAATCAGCGCCTTGGTTTCGGGTTTGTGGCCTCGGAAATTGACATAGAGGGTCATGGGGTCTTCCGTGCCTCCCTTCGAAAGTAACTCCTTGCGGAACTTGTCCGACACCTCGCGGTTGAAGATGCCTTTCTCCTTGAAGAGGGAGTAAGCATCGGCTTCGAGTACCTCCGCCCATTTATAACCATAGTATCCTGCGGCATATCCGCCCGAGAAGATGTGTCCGAATGAGGGGGCCATCGCCGTGTGTGCCACCTCGGGCAACACTTGGGTGGGTGTCATCGCGCGCTTCTCGAACTCCTCCACACTGCCCTCGAAAGGCGCGGTGAGGGTGTGCCATGCCATATCGCTCATGCCGAACGACAGTTGTCGCACATTGGCGTAGGCGGCCAGATAATTCTTCGATGCCGTAATCTTCTCGACCAGCTCCTGCGGTATCTTCTCGCCTGTCTGATAGTGTACTGCCCACAAGTCGAGGAACTCTTTTTCGGCTGCCCAGTTCTCCATAATCTGTGAGGGCAACTCCACGAAGTCGCGATAGACATTGGTGCCCGTCTGCGATTCGTATTTGCCCTCGCCCAGCATGCCGTGGAGCGAGTGTCCGAATTCGTGGAGGAAGGTCTCCACCTCATCGTAGGTCAGCAGTGAGGGGATCGTGCCCGTGGGCTTGGTGAAGTTCATCACCAGCGAGACCAGAGGTCGTGTCTCCACACCGTCGATGGTCTTTGTGTTGCGGAATTCGGTCATCCATGCGCCCTGTCGCTTGCTCTCGCGGGGGAAGAAGTCGAGGTAGAGCACAGCGATGAATTTGCCGTTCTCATCGGTGACATCGTAGGCGGTGACATCCTTGTGATAGACCTCAATCTCGTTGTTGGGCGTGAAGGTCAGACCGTAGAGTTTGTTGGCGAGGGTGAAAACACCCTTCTTCACATTCTCGAGTCGGAAATAGGGTTTGATGACCTCGTCGTTGAGTGCATATTTCTCGTCCTTGTAGAGTCGGGTGTAGTATGCCCAATCCCACGGCATCAGCTCGCCCTCGAAACCCTTGGTGGCGGCGTAGTCGGAGATGGTGCGATACTCGTTGTCGGCTGCTGTTTTCGAAGCATCGAGCAACTCTTGCAGGAAGTTCTCCACGGTGGCGGTGGTGCGTGCCATGCGCTCCTCCAGCACATAGTCGGCATGGCAGTTGTAGCCCATCAGACGGGCAATTTTGAGTCGCGTATTGACAATGTTGCGGATAATCTCCGTGTTGTCGAACTCGCCACCCAGGGCTCGCGAATTGTAGGCCTTCCACAACTGCTCTTTGAGCGTGCGGTTGGAGGAGTATTTCAAGAAGGCGATGTAACTCGGTGCTTGCAGGGTGACCACCCAGCCCTCCATGTTGCGCGATTGTGCCTCCTCTGCCATGGCCTCCTTCACAAAGTCGGGCAACTCCTCGACTACCTGTGCATCGGTGATGTGGAGGGTGTAGGCGTTGGTGGCGGAGAGGGCATTCTGTCCGAACTGAAGCGTCAGGGCAGACAGCTCTCCCGTGTAGGTTCTGAAGAGGGATTTGTCGGTATCGGAGAGAGCGGCACCATTGCGTGCGAAATCCTTGTAGGTGGTCTCCAACAGCATCTTGTCGTCGGTGCCGAGGTCGGCATCGGGGTGCTCATAGACCGCCTTCACACGTGTAAAGAGCTGCTCGTTGAGCGATACATCGTTGGCCAGCGCGGTGAGTTTTGGCTGCACACGCTGGGCGATTTCCTCCATCTGGTCGTTGGAGTCTGCCTCTAAAAGATTGAAGAAAATCCCCGAAATACGGTCGAGCAGGGCATCGCTACGCTCCAGCGCGACAATGGTATTGAGGAAAGTCGGTGCTTCGGGATTATTGACGATGGCATCAATTTCGGCACGCGAGCAGGCGATGGCGGCATCGAATGCCGGCTCGTAGTCCTCGAGGGTGATTTTCGTAAACGGGGGTGTGGCGTGGGGCGTGTCCCATGTCGCCAACAGGGGATTGGTGGTGTCCAATGTGGGGTAGTGGGCGTGCGGAATGGCTGCCGACTCCCTATCTTTTACAATTGACATAAGGCTTGTTTTGAAAATTTATAGTTTCAGCTGCGAAGACTCCAGCGTGTAGCGTCCGTCCATCATCGGCACCTCCAGCGAATCAATCTGAGGAAGTGAATCGACAACGGGTACGGAGTCGATGAGTCCGCGAGCCTTGAGCAGTGCATTTTTGTCGGGGTCCTTGCCGCGGAAGTCGCGGTAGAGGGTCATGCCGTCCTGTGAACCTCCGCGCGAGAGCAGGCGTTGGCGGAAGCGTTCTGCCACCTCGCGGTTGTAGAGGTCACCGCTTTCGCGGAAGGCTTCGAAAGCGTCTTTGTCGAGCACCTCCGACCAGATGTAGAAGTAGTAGCCCGATGCATATCCGCCACTGAAGATGTGGCTGAAGTAGGGATAGTGGTAGCGCGGTTCGATGGCAGAAATGAGGCCGCGGCGCATACGCAGGGCGTTTTTCTCATACTCATTCACATCGAAGGGCTGGTACTCCTTCACCGAGTGGAGGTCGAGGTCGGAGTAGGCCGCCGCCAGCAGCTCGGTGAATTTGAATCCCTGATTGAACAATCGGGTGTTTCTGATGTTCCTGATTTGATATTCGGGAATGGGGGTGTGCGAATTGTAGTGGAAGGCATACTGACGCAACAACTCGGGTTCGAATGCCCAGTTCTCCAGCAGCTGCGAGGGCAACTCCACAAGGTCGCCTTCCACCTCACTTAAACCGCGGTACTTCACCTTGTGGAAGAGGAAGTGCAGGGCGTGACCGAACTCGTGGAAGAGGGTCTCGGTGTCGGAGAGGGTGAGGAACGAGGGGTTGGAGTAGGTCGGGCGGTTGAAATTGGTGGTGACAGCGACCACGGGAGAGACGATTTTGCCCTCCTTGTAGGTCTGTTCCACGAAGTTGCCACACCATGCACCCTGCGCCTTGCCCTCGCGGGCGTAGAAGTCGAAGTAGAGAATGCCGAGGTGCTCACCATCGACATCGAGTACCTCCATTGCCGATACATCTTTGTGGTAGGTCGGCACGCTTATCGGGCGGAAGGTGATGCCGTAAAGACGGTTGGCGAGGAAGAAAACACCTGCCTTCGCATTGTCGAGGGTGAAGTACGAACGTACGGCGTCCTCCTCGAACGAGTATTTGTTCTTGCTGAGCTTGTTGGCGTAGTACCACCAATCCCACGGCTGGAGCTCCTCATCGTGAAAATCATTCTTGAAAAGTTCGTTCAGCTCCTTGTACTCCTCCTTGGCTTTGTCGAGTGCCGGGGTCCACAGCTCTTTGAGCAGTTTGTAAACCGCCGTAGTCGAGCCTGCCATCTGCTCGGAGATGACGTAGTCGGCATAGGATTTGTAATCCAAGAGGTGGGCTTTCTCCGTGCGCAGACGCACAAAGTCGTTGATGAGGGGTTTGTTGTCGTATTCGTTGTCCCGGTTGCAACGGCCGATGTAGGCCTTGAACATCTCCTCGCGCTTGTCGCGGTCGGACGAGTAGGTCAGGAAGGGGAAGAGACTGCCACTTTGCAGGGTGAAGGCATATTTGCCCTCCTTGCCCATCTCGTTGGCTCTCACACGTGCCTGGTCGCGGATGTCGGAGGTGAGTCCGAACAGCTGGTTGCCCTCCAGGAACAACACGTAGTCCTCGGTCTCCGCCATCACATTGGCGGCAAACTTGATGGAGAGCAACGCCAACTCGCTGTTGATTTCCTGCAAACGCTTCTTCTGCGAGTCGTTGAGCAGGGCACCCGAACGCACGAACTGCTTGTAGATTTTCTCGGTGAGACGCAACTGCTCGGCATCGAGACTGAGCGATTCGCGCTCGTCATAGATGCTTTTGATTTTCTGAAACAGGGCATCGTTCATCAGGATGCGGTCGTGGTGCTGCGACAACATGGGGGCAGCCTCTTCGGTCACCTTGCGCAACTCGTTGCTGTTGGCGGCAAGGCTGAGCATGTCGAGCAGATTGGCGGTGCGTGCCAGCTCCTCGCCCGAGCGGTCGAAGGCTTCGATGACGTTTTCAAACGATGCGGGGTCGTTGTTGCGGACGATGGCATCGATTTCTGCATTGTGCAGCGACATTCCGTGCTCGATGGCAGGAATAAAATGTTGGGGTTGTATCTTATCGAAGGGCGGTACTGCGTAGGGCGTGTCCCACTCCGTGGTGAGCGGATTGCTCTCGTTGACTTTCTTCGATGAGCAGGATATAAAACTCATGGTCACAAGAATTGATGCAATTAGTAGGGAAACTGGTCTCATTTTGAATACTGTTATTCGTCGATTTTGTGTAACTTTGAAGCCGTGAAAAATTGGAGCCTTCTGCGCCAATTTCAGTAGTGCAAAGATAATAAATTAATATAGGTATGCAACTATTTTATGCTCCGGGTATGATTCCGCCCACCCACACACTTTCCGAGGAGGAGTCGCGTCATGCGGTTCGTGTTTTGCGATTGGTGACGGGCGACGAGATACACATCACCGACGGCGAGGGCAACCTCTACCACTGTCACGTGACGGTGGCCGACCAGCGTCATTGTGAGGTGGAGGTGGATTCCACGGAGACCGAATACGAAAAATTGCCCTACCGTCTGATTATGGCGGTAGCCCCCACAAAGAACAACGACCGTTTCGAGTGGTTCCTGGAGAAAGCCACCGAGGTGGGTGTCGACAGCATCATTCCGCTGGAGAGTGCCCACTCGGAGCGCAGGGTCTATAAGGAGGAGCGTGGCGAGAAGGTCATCACCTCGGCGATGAAGCAGTCGCTGAAGGCCTACCACCCCCACTTGAGGGGCATCACCCCCTTCAAGAAACTCATGGAGGAGGAGTTCTCGGGGCGTAAATTCATCGCTCACTGCGCCGACAGCCGTACCGAAAAGGGTAAGGTCTACCTGCCCGACACCCTCCTTAAGGGGGAGGACGCCCTCATTCTGATAGGTCCCGAAGGGGATTTCTCGGACGAGGAAATCGACATGGCGGTGGCGCACGGATTTGAGGAAATCACCCTCGGCACCCAGCGACTCCGCACGGAGACGGCTGCCGTGACGGCTGTGGTGATGACCTCGGTAATCAACACCATGAAGTAGCCTATGCCCAGACTGAGAACCATCTTTATGTCGTTCTTCAAAATCGGACTCTTCACCATCGGTGGCGGCTTTGCGATGCTGCCGCTCATGGAGGTGGAGCTGATTGACAAACGCAAGTGGATTGAGAAGGACGATTTTCTGGATTTGATGACGCTGGCACAATCCGTTCCCGGACCTGTGGCGGTCAATACGGCGGTCTTCATCGGCTATAAGGTGCGCGGATTGAGAGGTGCGGCGGCGGCCATACTGGGTACGGTGCTCCCGTCGTTTACCATCATTCTGTGTATCGCCCTCTTCTTCGCCAACATCCGCGACAATCGCGTCATCGATGCCGCCTTCAAGGGTATGCGTCCCGCGGTGGTGGCTCTGCTGGTCTTCCCCGTCATCTCGCTGGCGCGCAAGGTGCACCCGGCACTCATCGGTGTCATCGTGGGTGCGGCGCTGCTCATCTGGTGGGGCGGCTGGTCGCCGATTTATGTCCTTGCCATGGCGGCTGTGGGCGGTTTGGCGTGGGAGCTGTTGGTGGCAGGCCGTCTGACCCAAAAAGATAAGGAGGTGAAGCGATGATACTGTGGCAGTTGTTTATCAGCTATCTGAAAATCGGATTTTTCGGATTTGGCGGCGGTTACGCCATGCTGTCCCTCATCCAGAACGAGGTGGTCGTCCAGCACGAATGGATGACCAATGCCCAGTTCTCCGACATCGTGGCCATCTCGCAATTCACCCCCGGTCCCATTGCCATCAATTCGGCCACCTACGTGGGTTACACGGTGGGTGTGCAGGGCGGTGGCGAATGGATGGGTATCCTCGGCTCGGTGATAGCCACCTTTGCCGTGTGCCTGCCCTCACTCACACTGATGATTCTGGTGGCACGTTTCTTCCTCAAACTCAAGGGTAACCGTTGGGTGGAGGGCATGATGAAGGGTATGCGCCCCGTGGTCATCGGCATGATTGCCGCGGCGGCTTTGTTGCTCATCTGGCCGCAGACGGGGGGCGAAGTGCCGGAGGAGGAGCGCAACTTTGTCGATATGTGGAGCTGGGTGCTGTTCGGCGGTGTGCTTGTCGGCTCGTGGCGCAAGATAAACCCCATTCATCTGATACTGGGTGCCGGAGCTGCCGGTATTCTGATTTACTACGTCTTGGGCTGGTAGTCCGGGCGGAGATATGAAATAAAAAGGACGAACCTTCGAAGATGAGGGTTCGTCCTTTTTATTGTTATGGGATAGGTCTTACACCGCAGCCATACCCACGCTGAAGAACATCAGCAGGGCGAGCAAGACAAAGAATCCGCCCACGATGGCGAGCAGTGTACCCAGACACCCGTAGTGGGGTTCAATATCGCTTCGGGGGTCGCAGAGCAGGGTGATAATCAGACCTACAAGGGGTGTGAACAGCAGACTGAGCAGGAACGCCAGCGTGAAGCCGATGGTGCGCCGACTGCCGATGATGCCCACCAGCACGGAGAGCAGACAGCCGCCTGCCAATCCGGAGATGATAATGAAAAATCCCATCTTATTGTGTTTTGTAGCTTATCGGGTGATGCGGTAATACACGCCCAAAGGCAGTTGCTTGCCTCCGCGGTCGGTGAAACACAACTCGCCGCGCTCCTCGGTCTTTGGCTCGCCGAATGCCTGACGCACGGCTGTGCGTGCCAGTGTCGATGAGAGTCCCATCGAGTAGAGGTTCAGCACCAAAAAGGCGTTTTGCTTTTCGAGCAGACGGGCGCAACACTCCAGCATCTCGCAGATGGAGTCCTGCAAAATCCACTTTTCGCCATTGGCACCGCGTCCGTAGGCGGGAGGGTCGAGAATGATGCCGTTGTAGCGGTTACCGCGGCGTACCTCGCGCTGCACGAACTTCATGGCGTCCTCCACAATCCAGCGAATACCGTCCAAACCGCTCAACTCCATGTTCTCGCGAGCCCAGGTCACCACCTGCTTCACCGAATCCACATGAGTCACCTCCGCGCCGGCGGCACGGGCGGCGAGGGTGGCACCTCCGGTGTAGGCAAAGAGGTTCAGCACCTTGGGGGCTGTGCCCTGTGTCGCTATGTCGCGACAGCGGTCGTAGATGAAGTCCCAGTTGGCGGCCTGCTCGGGGAAGAGTCCCACGTGCTTGAAGGAGGTGAGTCCCAGACGCATACGCAACTTCTTGTCGCGCAGGGCGTACTCTACATTCCAGCGGTCGGGCGTGCCACGGCGAAGTCGCCACTCGCCGCGCTCCTCGCTCTTGGCGTCCCTCAGAAAGGAGGCATCCGCCGCCAGCCACTCCGCTTCGGGGAGCGAGGGTCGCCAGATGGCCTGGGGTTCGGGACGGCGGGTGGTGAAGCGTCCGAAACGCTCCAGCTTCTCGAAGTTGCCCGAGTCTATCAATTCGTAATCCCCGAAATCGGGAGTCAGTTCTTTCTGCATATTTTTTCGATGTTGTGCCACCCGACGAGGGGGCGTTGTCGTTAATACTCTCTTTTGGCGCAGGCACGCAGACTCATCTCGCAGTGCTTGCAGTCGAATTCCAACTTGTAGCGCATCATGCCGCGTTCGAGGTAGAGGTCGCCCTTCAGTCGGGGATTCTTCTTCAGACACTCGCCCAGCTCGCGGCGAATGCAGTAGGAGGAGCGCATGACACGCTCGCCCGTGAAGTCGTCCTGCAACTCGAGTGCCGGGGCTATCTGCTCCACGCCGTGGTCGCGGTAAAATTCGCGTGCGAGGTGGTTGGTTACGTTGTCCTCGTTGAGGAGAATGGTGGAGGGGTAGCGCGTTGAGGTTACTTCGTCCGTGATGTGGTGGGTGGGCGTGTGCTTCATGCGCTCGGCGAGCAACAACTCCAAACCCTCACGGCGACAGGCGGCCATCTGTGATGCCGGAACGAAATAATCGCCCCCTTCGACCTCCACATTGCCGACGGCGAAAATCGTGTCGCCACTCTTCTGCACCTGCTGAACGAGGGAGCGGAGGTTGGCTTCCGCGTTCTTTGCCGCTTCGAATGTCGCCTCCTTTTCCACAGTGGCGGTGATGCCCGTGCAGTCGGTGAACGTCAGACGAAGACGCGAGGAGGTAATCTCCAATCGGGCATTGACGGGTATCACCCTGCGTGTGCGGCTTACCGAGAGTGCTTTGCTGAATTTGTGGTCGTAGTTGCGGAAGATGTCCGTGCCCTTGACGATGCCGTCGATGCGGTTGGGGGTGATGCGGTCACCCTCCACCAGATTGACATTCGTACCCACAAGTTCGCCGTTGCTCACAAAACAGATGCCGTCACCGGGATGGAGTCGCTCGGCTCCCTGCATACGGAAGGCGCGTCCCTCGATGCGCGTTACTCGTCCGATGCGTTCGCCCACCGACTTGGGGGTGTCGAACGAAGCCACACCGCGGTGCTTGCCGTCGAAGAAATACTCCGACTCGCCACGGGTGAAACTCTTGGCGGTGTCGGGGGTGAAGTCGTAGCGGCTCTCGCCGACCGATGCACGCTCCAACCACGGACGCGATGCCAGTGCGCGGTCAATCTCCTTGCGGTAGTATGCCACCACATTCTTGATGTAGCCCACATCCTTGAGTCGTCCCTCGATTTTGAACGAGGAGACTCCTGCATCGAGCAAATCGCCGATGCGGTGCGAGAGGTTCATGTCCTGCACCGAGAGGAGGTGTTTGCCCGTGATGTATTTGGTGCCGTTGCCATCGGTGAGGTCCCATGTCAGACGGCAGGGCTGGCTGCATGCTCCGCGGTTGCCGCTGCGCGATTCGGACATCGAGCGCGAGAGGAAACAGCGTCCGCTGTATCCCACACATATGGCTCCGTGAACGAAACATTCGACCTCTGCCGAGGTGCTCTGACAGATGCGGCGTATCTCATCGAGGGAGAGCGAGCGTTCCAAAATCACACGCGCAAAGCCCGTGTCACCCAGAAATTTCGCCCCCTCGGGGGTCATGTTGCACACCTGTGTCGAGGCGTGAAGCTCGACGGGGAGGTTCATGCGGCGCAAGGCCATGTCCTGCACGATGAGGGCATCGACACCTGCCGCGATGAGTTCGCGTGCCTGCGCCTCGGCAGCCTCCAGCTCCGAATCCCAGAGCAGGGTATTGACCGTGGCGTGGACCCTCACCCCATATTTGTGGGCGTATTCCACCACACGGGCAATCTCCTCCGTGGAGTTGCCGGCGGCATGGCGCGCACCAAATCGCGCACCTCCTATATATAGAGCATCGGCTCCGTAATCCACGGCCGCCACGGCCGAGGAGTAGTCTTTCGACGGAGCGAGTAATTCGACAGTTTTCAAATCCACCATTTAAATTTGTCGCAAATTTAACAAACAATTCCCAAAAACACCCACCCTGACCCCATAAACCGCAGTCGGGTAGGGCGTTTTGGATATGCTTGTGTTTTATTTGGCGGAAAATGAAACAATTTACGTCATTTTTTGTATTTTTGCAGATTGTAACGCAAATTCTAAAATATCATATACATATGCTGACCATTAAGCAAATTCGTGACGACAAGGCAGCTGCTGTTCGCAAGTTGGCGAAAAAAGGTGTAGACGCCGCAGCTACCATCGACCAGATTCTGTTACTCGACGACAAACGTAAGGCATTGCAGACCGAGCTGGATTCGACCCTCGCTGCTCAGAATAAAGCTGCCAAGGAGATTGGTGCGCTCATGGCGCAGGGAAAGAAGGAGGACGCCGAAGAGAAAAAACGCTTCGTGACCGACCTCAAGGAGAAATCCTCGATGTTGCAGGCCGAGTCGAAGGCTGTGCAGGATGAGTTGCAGTCAGCTTTGGTGCTGTTGCCCAACTTCCCCGCAGAGATTGTTCCCGAAGGCAAGACCGCAGAGGACAACCTCGTTGTTAAATTGGTGGAGAACTACACCAAGTTGCCCGAAAATCCCCTTCCCCACTGGGAGTTGGCTCGCAAGTACGACATTATCGATTTCGACCTGGGTGTGAAGCTCACCGGTGCAGGTTTCCCCGTATACAAAGGCAAGGGTGCGCGTTTGCAGCGTGCTTTGATTAACTACTTCCTCGATTGCAACACCAAGGCAGGCTACCTCGAGGTAGAACCTCCCGTGATGGTCAATGAGGCTTCGGGTTTCGGTACAGGTCAGCTCCCCGACAAGGAGGGTCAGATGTACCACGCCACTGTCGATAACTTCTACCTCGTCCCCACTGCCGAGGTTCCCGTTACCAACATCTACCGCGATGTTATCCTCGACAAGTCGGATTTCCCCGTGAAGATGACTGCCTACACTCCCTGCTTCCGTCGTGAGGCCGGTTCTTATGGTAAGGACGTGCGCGGTTTGAACCGTCTGCACCAGTTCGACAAGGTGGAAATCGTACAGCTCTCGCTGCCCGAGGTTTCCTACGAGGCTTTGGACGGCATGGTGGCTCACGTGGAGTCTATCGTCAAGTCGCTGGGTCTGCCCTATCGTATCCTGCGTCTGTGTGGCGGCGATATGTCGTTCACATCGGCTTTGACTTATGATTTCGAGGTTTATTCCGAGGCACAGAAGCGCTGGTTGGAGGTATCGTCGGTATCCAACTTCGAGTCGTTCCAGGCCAACCGTCTGAAACTGCGCTATCGTGACGAGGACAAGAAGACCCAACTGGCTCACACTCTGAACGGTTCTTCGCTGGCTCTGCCCCGTATCGTGGCTGCCCTGTTGGAGAATTATCAGACCGAGGAGGGTATCCGTATCCCCGAAGTATTAATTCCTTACACAGGTTTTGATATTATCAAATAAGTTTATATATTTGCACACACACAACACACAACACACAACACACAACACACACATATTAACAATTAATTCTTAAAAAAATGGCTTACAAAATTACCGACACTTGCGTTGCTTGCGGTACTTGTATTGACGAGTGCCCCGTAGAGGCTATTTCGGCCGGCGATATCTATGTAATCGATGCTG
>RCNH01000808.1_pt1 | contig 11868 bp, 11 predicted proteins | sample 2041161 | NCBI WGS metagenome assembly RCNH01 (sample SAMN09708215, study PRJNA481090) | Feces metagenome, whole genome shotgun sequencing project. | biome: feces | host: Leptonychotes weddellii | place: Antarctica: Sion Island | collected 2010-03-01 | reverse complement strand
TATAAAAAAGGCCCGGCTCTAAATGGAGCCGGGCCTTTCTGCTTTTGTTAAGGGGCTTTATTTATTTTTAGGTAGCATTACAGCTTCATAGCCACATCCCATGCACCCCACATCACGGTGCGCAGGTTGCCGACCTTCTTGCAGTCACCCACCAACGGAGACGACACACAACCGACCGACATAATCACGCTGTCGTCCTGGATAGCTTCTTTCGGTGCCAGGAAGCTTGTTGAAGCGGCGTGCCACAGAGCCGGTTGCCACTACGATCTCATCGGCCTGAATGTCAGCCACGTTCTTTACTTCAGTGTTGAGCTTCACTTCAATGTTCAACTTCACCATTTCTCTGTGATACCACTCGATCAGGTCACGTTCCTTCTCCTTAAAGCTTGCCGCTGCCGCACCGCAAAAGCAGTAGCATTTCTATCAAAAGACCATGAACAGCTTGGATACGCTGGGATTCACCGCTACACGAAAAGAAATTTGCAGCGCTATCCGCCTAAAAAGTTCCGCCGGGCAGAATATCAATCGCACCTATTCTGAACGCACTGGGATTCTCATTGGCAATGACATTCGGAAGAAGAAAAATTTTGGTCCCACCCTGGACATCCACTGGTACACGGAAAAGGATCTGCAAACCATGTCTATTTGTTTTTATGCAACTTATTGTACCTTATCTTAAAAATGGCACCACTTTGACACCAATCCTTTAATCTTTTTACTTTGATATGGACATCAAAAAAGGTACTCTGCTGACTTGGCAAAGCCCCTCTTTTATTTTTTAAAGATTCGATCAGGAAAGGTCCGTTTCTTCTTCCGGAACGCTGTAAAAGAAATCACGCAGAATCCGGGCATTTCGCTCAAAGTCCACTCCGATCATTCTTCGGCCATCTACGCCTACACTGTTCCAGCAAGTTCCATCTACCGGGATCGTCATATCATTGATTTGAGCGCCGCTGGAGATAAAGCCCGGTATCTCCAGCATCAAGCTTGTAATTTCACCTTTTGTCAGATTGGTCTGCACCATCGGAAGAATCGTATTTGCCAGCTCATTCAGTTGACTCAGTTCCAGATTTTTCACCCGGTTCAAAGCCGCCTGAATCACCGTGCGCTGTCGCTCGATACGTTTCCAGTCACTGTCAATTTTACGAATGCGGGCATACTGCAAAGCGGCATAGCCGTCTAAGCAGTTTGTGCCTTCTTTAACAACCTTCACTTTTCCGGAACTCCACTGCAAATAGTAATTTAAATAATCAGCCTCGGCCTGTGTTAGATTAATATCCACGCCACCAATAGCGTTGATTGCATCCTCAAACACATGGAAGTTAACCCGCACATAACGATCCAAATCCAGTTTAAACAATTCTTTCACTGTATCCATCGTCAGCTTAGCACCGCCGTAACGGAAGGTATGGGTAATCCAGTCGTCATTCCGTCCGGGTACCGGAACACCAATGCCCCGCTCAATGCTGATAAGTTTGATGGTGTGTAACTCCGTATTCAGACTCAAAACCATAATGCTGTCAGCACGAGCATTGTCGCTGAATTGAGAGGTTCTTTCATCAGTTCCTAACAGGAGAATGTTGAGCACATTTTCGTTTTCCAGCAAATCTATTTTTTCCACTGCGGATGAAGGCATACTCTCCGGTGCATCAGGAAGATCCCCCAACTGCAATTCGTCGTTGTTCACCTCATAACTTGTACTGGTATCAATTTCACGGCTACCATCGTCATACTGAATCAGATTCAGCTTGTGACTGATATACCAGATCGCACCAGCCGCTGCCATAAAGATCAGTGCTAAAATAATTAATACTGCCAGTAGACACGCCAAGCCTTTCTTTTCCGTGTTCCCTTTCAAAATAGTCCCCTTCTTTATTTCACGTTTTTATAGCGGATATATCCATTGGTTTCATATGTATCAGTCTAGTCACATCCAACCAAATCAGACATGACAAAACAGCTTTTTATTTTTCTTGTTCTCCCATTGGAAGAACAATCTTATCTGTGACAGCTATCTTTTGTCATGCAAATCCTATCTAATACCTGTCCGGATATTTGTTCAGCAGCTTATAACAAAAAGTGGGGAAGGAATAACACTTTCCTTCCCCACTTTTATTTACAGACCTTCTACGATTTGTTCCGCATTCCGTTTTAAAATCTCAGCTTTCTCTTTACCCAACAGCCGCTGTACCGCCTCAAAACCGTCTTTCAGATTTGGTGGTCGGGTAGTCAGGTTATGGCAATCAGATGCCAGAATATGCGCTTCATTCCGCTTGAGCATCTGTAATTCAGGGCGACGGCTCCAGAAATGCTTTAAGGGCTCGCAGCTAACCTGGATTGGGGTCCCCATGCCGATGATCTCACGGATATACTCCGGTTTCTGGTCCAGATAGCGTTCCAGATGTGCAAAAACAGGTGTAATTCCCTGCTCCATCAGGTTGTACAGCTGTCCGATCATATGATCGGACCAAGGGTGGAACGGCAATTCAACCAGCATATAAGAACTGTTGCCGATGCAAATCTCATGCAGCTCCTTCCATTCCGGCAGGTTCGGCACCCAAGCCACCTCGGCTCCCAGAATCAGGTGTGGCAGATCTTCCTGCTGCTGTTTCACTGCATTACACAGAGTTTTATAGGATTTTTCCCGCCGGGACAAAAAGCTTTCTAGGTGTTCCTGGTTTCGATAGCAATGCGGGGTCAGAACAATGGTATCCACGCCCTGAGCCTTTTGTAAGCGCAGCATTTCCAAGCTCATCTCGACACTCTTTGAACCGTCGTCCATCCGGGGTAGAATATGCGTATGAATGTCAATCATAATGTTGTCTCAAATGTTGTCTCAAAATCTCTAGTGGTTTTGTTTTCCTTCATTGCCTCGGGAGCATTCTCACCATAACCATATCCGCTCTTCTGGTAGCCCTGGCGATACTTGCCGTAGGCAGTGCTGTGGTTGTCCACGCCATTGATCACAAAGCCCATCAGTTTTGCATTGGCGCGCTCCAGCTGGTCCACAGCACGGCGAACCGCACCGCGCTCCGACTGACCCGCACGCACAACAAAGAGCGTTCCGTCAGACAGGGGGCTCAGCACAACGGCATCGGTAACCACGTTGACCGGAGGGGTGTCCAAAATGATGTACTCGAAGCTTTCACGCAGAATCTTGATTAGTTCCTGCATACGGGTAGAACCCAGAAGCTCGGAGGGATTCGGCGGAATATCGCCAGCGGTCATGGCACGCATGTTGTGCTCACCGGTGTGCAGAACAGCTTCCTTGCACAGCTGAGGATTCATCAGCACGTTGCTTAGGCCCACCTTGCTTTTCAAGTTCAGCAGACGGGACAGTTTGGGCTTGCGCATGTCGCAGTCAATGATCAGGGTTTTTTTACCGGCCTGCGCAAAGGAAATGGCCAGGTTGGCGGCAGTGGTACTCTTACCTTCGCTGGGCATGGAGGAGGTCACAATGACAACCTTGCAGGCCTCTTCGCCGGTCAGGGAGAAATACACGTTGGTTCGCAGGGCTTTGTAAGCCTCACGGCTATAGAAATCGTTATTTTGGGTCAGCAGGTACTTACGCTCCTGACGCAGGGTTTCCATTACAGAAGGCTCCTTCTTACGGAGACTCCACAATCTGAATTTTCTTTTACCATGCTTGATTTTCATACCTTCTTCGCCCCCCAGCCTTTACTTTCTTCCTTCTTCTCTAACAGAGGAATACTGCCGAGAACAGGTGCATTGAAATATGCCGCAATATCCCCCTCGTCCTGCAGACGCATATCGAACAGATAGCGCAGGGTCAGAAAAACCCCCATCAGAACACCACCCAACAGGCCGCCCAGAATAATATTCTTGGGGTAGCTGGGCGTATACGGAGTCTCGGCAGGAACGGCGTAGTCAATAATTTTGGTCGAGCTACCCTCTACGATATTAGGAATACGCTTGGGTGCCACTTCGGCGATGATATTTGCAATGTGAGCTGCCATCTCGGGATCTGGATGAGAAATGGTTACACGGAACATCTCGGTATCCTCGATCTGTCTGACCTCCATGATATCCAACAAATCCTTCGGGGTGCAGTTCGTCAACTCAGCCTTATCGATTACTTCGTTTAACACTGTATTAGACTTAATAATGTTCACGTAAGTATTAACCAGCTTCTGTGCGGTTGCCAGACTGCTGTTGGTAACCTCGGTCACATCCTGATAACCTTTGGTATTGTTCACATAAACCGTTACACTGGACTTATACTGCGGCGTGATAAAGAAGAAAGTAACCAGAAAAGCTGCCAATGCCAATGCCAATCCACTCGCCACCAAGCTCAGCCAGTGCTTCAGATAGAACTGAAACAGTTTTCCCATGTCAATTTCAACCTCATTGTCATCCGCATTCATTTTGTTTTCGTTCACAAGTTTCCCTCCCAAAATTTAGAATTCACAAAAAGTACTAGTTAGTCACATTTTTAAGTCTTGTTTATCATATCACCCACTATAATGAAAAGCAAGCTTACATATAATCCCTAAGTTAGCTTGCAACTCCAGTTACAAATTCCTTCATCTGCATCTTCTTCCTTAGTCCCGATTGTTATACATCTTTTCATAGTAATTCTGGTACTCGCCGGAGATAATTGTTTCCCACCACTTGCGGTTATCCAGATACCACTGAATGGTCTTTTTGATGCCGTCTGCAAACATGGTTTCCGGCAGCCAACCCAACTCGTCATAAATCTTGGTGGGGTCGATTGCATAGCGCATATCGTGGCCTTTGCGGTCGCCCACATGCGTAATCAGACTTTCGGGCTTGCCCAGCTCCTTGCAGATGATTTTCACAATGTCGATATTTTTCATCTCATTGTGACCACCAATATTGTAGATCTCGCCTACACGGCCCTTGTGGATGATCAAGTCGATGGCTTTGCAATGATCCTCCACATACAGCCAGTCGCGCACGTTCAGCCCATCGCCATAAACCGGCAGCGGCTTATCATTCAGGGCGTTTGCGATCATCAGGGGAATCAGCTTTTCTGGGAAGTGATAAGGGCCGTAGTTGTTGGAGCAGCGGCTGATGCTCACAGGCAGACCGTAGGTGCGGTGATAAGCCAGCACCAGCAGGTCAGCAGCAGCCTTGGAAGAAGAATAAGGACTACTGGTGTGGAGTGGAGTCTCCTCAGTGAAGAACAGGTCTGGGCGGTCCAGGGGCAGGTCGCCGTAGACCTCATCGGTAGACACCTGATGATAGCGCTGAATTCCATATTTTCGGCAGGCATCCATCATGGTAGCCGTACCCATGATATTGGTCTGGAGGAATACACCGGGATCTTCGATAGAGCGGTCCACATGGCTCTCTGCCGCGAAGTTCACCACCATATCAGGATGCTCTTCTTCAAACAGTTTGTACACTGCATCCCGGTCACAGATATCCGCTTTCACAAAGCGGAAGTTAGGATTCTGTATAACGGGCTCCAGGGTGGACAGGTTGCCTGCATAGGTCAACTTATCCAGACAAATGATGCGATAGTCCGGGTACTTCTTGAGCATGTGGAAGATGAAATTGCTTCCGATAAAGCCCGCACCACCAGTTACAATAATAGTCATTATGGTTTCTCCTCTTTACCAATCACCGAAGTGCGTCCATGTACTTTCCGTCCAAAACATCCTTCAGATAACGTCCATACTGATTCTTTTTCAGCTGCTCATAGACCTGCTCCAGGTCCTCTTTGCTGATCCAACCATTCAAGTAAGCGATTTCTTCCAGGCAGGCGATCTTACGGTGCTGATGGGTTTCCACCGTCATCACAAAGTTAGTAGCATCCACCAGTGATTCATGCGTACCGGTATCCAGCCAAGTAAACCCCTGACCCAATAGCTCCACATTCAAATCTCCGTTTTGCAGATAAATACGATTCAAATCAGTGATTTCCAGTTCACCGCGGGCAGAGGGCTTCAAATTCTTTGCATACCCCACCACTCGGTTGTCGTAGAAATACAGTCCAGTCACGCAATAGTTACTCTTAGGATGCTCCGGCTTTTCCTCAATGGAGATGGCGCGTCCATCCTTGTCAAACTCCACGATACCAAAGCGCTGCGGGTCATCCACATAGTAGCCGAAAACCGTTGCGCCCTTGCCGGCTTCTGCATTTTCCACAGCAGCCTTGAGGCGCTTTTTCAAACCATGTCCGGCAAAGATGTTATCTCCCAGCACCATAGCCACACTATCCTCACCGATAAAGTCCTCACCAATGATAAAAGCCTGTGCCAGACCGTCTGGAGAGGGCTGTACTTTATAGGTCAGGTCCACACCGAACTGATGACCGTCGCCCAGCAACTCCTCAAAGCGAGGAGTATCTTGAGGCGTAGAGATAATCAAAATATCACGAATGCCGGCGTTCATTAGCACTGACATCGGATAATAAATCATCGGTTTATCAAAAACTGGTAAAAGCTGCTTAGAGGTAACCTTTGTCAGCGGATAAAGGCGGGTACCAGAACCTCCAGCTAAAATGATTCCTTTCATTCCAATCTCCTATTTCACAAATTCACTATCATAAAATTATCAACAAACAAATGCCCATTAATTACTCCATGCCTTCAGCGCTTCCTGTACATAATCAGTAGTAAGTATTTTTACTATACCACCCACATTCCGAAGTGTTGTATTAGTCTTGGAAATACCCATGGTGTTGATTGTATGAGTAACCCTATCGGTAGGCAGACAGATAGACCTGCAAATATTGATACATGTCATTCTGCTTCTTTTTATCACGGGAGAAGATTCGGCCACAATACCTTCTTAGCTTTTCTTTTTTACTTGTTCGGGATAAACTTCCGTATTATATCTATTATCACTGAAAAATTCAATTTCACCAATAATAGATATCCTAATACCATAATCAAAAAGCCATATATACCCAATATATTATTTCCGATACACAAAACAGCTAACAATGCAAACGAGGCAATATACTCTTTCTTAAATATCTGCTAATTCTGCAGTTTTCTTGTATCGTAATATCGATACAAAAGAATAGCAAAATATGCCATACATGCCGCCAATGTCGCGCCTGCTGCACCCATTCGTTTGATCAGGATCATGTTCAGTATAATATTTACGATTGCACCTACCAGTGCCGACAGCATGTTTCCGGCCATATCTTTTTTTACATAGTAGATGGTTCCAACAAATGTACTAAGACCCATAACAACAAAGCCAACAATCAGATATGCACTTGCTTTCCATGAATAATAGTACGATTTTTCAAACAAAATATATGTGGCCGGTTTTATGAGCAAGAGCAACGTTGCTGAAACCAAAAACATGCCTTTTAAATATTCATCCAGCATTTTATTGGAGAATTCTTCCTGATCGGCACTTGCCTCCTCTTTGATTGCGGAATATTTCCATGCTTGCATCAAGATCATATTTACCATGGTCAAAAGCGAGGGCAACTTATACGATACCGCCAACAGACCGTTTTCGGCAACGCTTCCCATCGCAGTAACCATGATACGGTCCGAAGAGTTGATTACCCACCACAGCAGCGAATTGGGAACAACAGCCAATGAAAACAGAATCATCTTTTTCATTAATGGATAATCTAATTTCCATTGGTGGCAATACCGATACATATGACCGGCCAGAAACGCCACGATAATTGTAATCGCTTCTGCCAGAATGTACGCCGTTAAATATCCTTCAATTCCTCTCTTTAAATAAAGCAAGAAGTAGATATTCAGTACGCCGATCAAAAATGTATTCAAAATATTGCACGCTACATAGGTTTTGAATTCTTCAAGTCCGCGCAAAAAACCGGTCAGAACAGATTTTGCTGCACACAGCACAACATACAGATAGATATAAATCGTATACTGTCGCAACAGCGGAAAAGACGATGCTACGGGAATGATGGCCATCGAAACTAAAACGCCGAAAGCAATCGCAATAACAGATATACCAAACATCTTGTTGTGATCGGCATCCGCATCCAATGCATACCGCATGACAGCTTCTCCGATATTAAACATCACAATTGGCGTAATGACCATGCTGATTGTAAAAATCAGGTCCACCGTACCATATTCTTCCGTTGTTAAAACGTAGGTATAAAACGGAACCAAAAAGAAATTGATTAGTTTTGTGCCTAATTCGCCAACTGCAAATATCGATGTGTTTTTTAAAAGATATTTAATTCTATTTCCCATAATTTCCTCATCATAAACGCTGGCTTTATTGTTGCATCCCGATTGTTATTCTCGAAGTCCCAACCAGCCAAGAATACGTTTGATTTTATTCTTTATTTCGGTTATCGGCTCTGCAAGAAGCATCGCATGGTTCAGGGATCTTCCATGCTGAAGTGTCTGAATGAAACGCTTTCGTTTTGCCGGACATTTCGAAGGCGCTCTCAGCTGTCCATTTGAATCGATTGCCTTTTGAATGTCCACCGAGAAGAGCGTGACCTCAGCAGCTTGCAGGAGTTTCTCCCCTTTTTCCGTCTGGCACAGCACCAGAGAAACGCCTCTCTTTTTTTCATTCATCTGTTCTGTTGCCCAGGAATCACCTAGGGAAATATCTGACACCCGCTCTAATTTTGCATACTCACAGGAGTAGCAATTCTCTGTATAATCCAGCGATCTTAAAAAAGCTGTGGTGTATGTGTCCTGCGTGCCCTTTTCAATTTTTTTGCCTTGGTTGAACAGCGCAAAAACATTTGACTGACGAAATTGCAAATCGACCACATCGTCGAGCTTCATACCCGAGGATTTCAAGTATTTCCGCAAAATGTCAGGATCAGGCGAACCGTGGCAGATTAAATCCACCGTATACAGATTGTTTTTCAGCTGCTCACCCACAAAATTCAGGACTGCCGAGGTCTGGCACGGCAAACCCACAAACAAGACCTTTTGCCCACGCCGCAGCTTCTCTTTGATTTTTTTATAGATGCCCGCTGGATTACTCTTTACATATTTGGACCCGGCAAACTGATCTATTTCATCCAGATTTTCAGCAAAAGCAAATCCAACTTCTCCATGCTGGATGCAACAGCTACATACCAGTCCACCCTGTCGGATGAACCCCCGTTCAATTTCAGCAGCAAGTCCACCCGAAGAACTTCTTTCCCGCTGTTTTGCATTGCTGCTCCACCCCTCATGCCAAGAAATCGGCTTCTGCAAAGCCGCCGGATGATTCTTCTGGCAGATATTATGGCACAGTCCGCAATTGACACATTTATCTGCGTCAATGACGGCATTATATGCATCCAATCCTCGGATAATTTGTATTGCCGACTTGCCGCATACATCTAAGCATGCCATACATCCGGCACACATGTTTTTTTCACATACAGTAGTCATACGTTACTCTCTAGATACTTAATTGTCCTTTCCCGTTCCTTCTGAATCAGTTGATCCAGCTGTTCTCTGGGAGCTGCATATCCGTAAATATCCGGCAGCTGACTGATATTCTCCACTCTATGTTTTTCGATTCCCAATTTCGAGATTAGATCACCCAGCTTATTAGCATTGCTCTCTCGCACAAGAACAGAAAATTTGGGTGCATACTTAGCAGAGAAGATCGTTCCATGGAATGTATCCGTCACCACAAACTGTGCATTTTTAAAAGCCACCAATACTTCAAATGGACTCAGGTCCAGATGTTTGTGCACCCATTTCTGGGCTCCTCCAACTGATACCGGTGTCATGTGCTGCTGCTTACACAATTTAAGAATTGCTTTGATTTCTTTCTCATCATGAATTCTTCCGCTATATGCATAAATGATGCAGTATCGTTTGGGTAGCTTTTTCAACACATCTTGGCACTGAGACATCTCAGATGTAAAATCTCCAACCAAAACAGGATCAAGATTCATGGAAACATCTTCCCGTCCGCTTATTTCACGAACAAATCGTTCCGTATTTTGATCTCTGACAGAAAAAGCAGCAACATGCTCAAAAGCGCCCTGAATAATTTCATTCATCTTTGCAGTCAGATCCTCTGCCCGGGTAAAGCCACAAGATGCCGCATATGTAATTACCTTATCCGCCTGCTTCACATTACCGAACAGTTGACTGGTAAATCCCCACGATGCTGCATTGAGACAATTAAAGACTTCGTCGCTTCCAATAATACATGTATCGTACTGTTTGTTATTGTTTTCCTCATTCAAATGCAGAACATTTTTCGAAAAAAGTTCTTGCTTTTTCTGCATACATTTTTTGGCTTTAATCTTAGGCAATATATACAGAGGATTCGTATCCTGCTGTAACAGCCGATAGACAATGTTCTTTGAAGCTAAATTCATTCCTTCATTAAATTGAGCCGTTTTTTGACGGCATTGATTCTCTGTTTCATTTGCTTCAATATCGATGAATTCTACTTCACAGCCTAAGCCTTCAACCATTCTCATCAGTGAATAGGCCTGTAGCAATGAGCCGTAATTCAATACTCTCTGCATAGACAAGATGCAAGTATTTTTCATATTTCTCACCCAAATTAAATAAACTATAATTCGCAATTATGAAATCCGCACAGATTCTGTGAGCCGCGCTGTTCATCTTTCTAGCCATCCTACTCCCAAAACGGATAATAGAGTCTAGCCGGCGAAGCTGCGTATTTTAAAAAGGAAGCGCTAAGCAAAAAGACGAAAACTGCCACATAGGTTCCTTTTGGTTTGATTGGCACAACTTTTTTTGCCTGACACAAAAATAGTCCTATAAACAGCCGGAAATATAATGCTACTCGACTGATCACGGTATATCTTAACCCGATAATCTCAATTGCTAAATAGAGAACCATTATCGCAATCAACCAATAATCCTCATCCACGGACTTTTTACTTCTCAGAAGTAATACCGCAAGAGCTATAATGATGGTCCACAAAACAATAACTCCATTGACCTGTGCCCTCCAGTAACTAACTACAAGATAGTCCGCGTATCGAGGCAAAATGACTTTTACGATTTTGTGCAGAACAGGAACTGCAAAAATGACACATCCGGAACCGATTAAGGTTAAATAACACATTCGTTTATTTCTCAGCACATACATTATCGGTACTGCGACGAACACGATTGCTGAGAGATGGATCAAACTTGCAACCAGAACATATACAAAGGCTTTTTTATACTTTTTCTTTTTTACACATGCTACCGACTGTGCCGCAATAGACAGTGCCAATGTTTGCCGCACCAAATTAAAGGATGTCATAAAAAGAGATTCGCACATATACACAAAAACAGCAAAATATACATCCGCATTATTGTGCGCATTATCTTTTATAAATTTTGCTATAAAAACATTCGTAATTACAGCTGAGATCAATAATACAGCCTGTGCATTATGAAAAACTGACATAATCAGTTTGCAATATCCCAAAAAAACGGTTTCAATTTGTTCACTGTATCTGCCATAAAATCCATATGAAATAAAGTTCCACTCTGATTTGGGAAATGACGAAAATATTGCTGACCATGACATCTGGTCTGCCTGCTCCGCAATCTGAAGATAAATTTTAGTATCTTCACCCACTCCGGCTCCGCGTAATCCCAATACTAACGCCATAGCTGTAAATGCCAAAAAAACGAAATATTTTGGATTTAGCTTTGCCCGCCAAGAAACATACCATCCCCCCAGCAGGAAAAGCCATAATGCTACATATATCCACATACACTAGTTCCCTTTATAAATTGATATACAGGTGCGGAAAAATGCTGAATATCGATGCCTTTAATACTTCTATTGCATCCAGCCCATAATAGAAAGCTCTATGAATATTTACAATAGACTTGCTCCTTTTTGCAATTTTATATTCGCGGCATGTATTCAAATAGCACTTCATCAAAAAGCCCTGGAGCTTTTTATATAGTTTCTTGTCTTCTTCTTTTT
>RCNH01000807.1_pt1 | contig 11869 bp, 13 predicted proteins | sample 2041161 | NCBI WGS metagenome assembly RCNH01 (sample SAMN09708215, study PRJNA481090) | Feces metagenome, whole genome shotgun sequencing project. | biome: feces | host: Leptonychotes weddellii | place: Antarctica: Sion Island | collected 2010-03-01 | reverse complement strand
AATCGCCGGTGAAGTGTTTAATTTGAACTATGTTCCGGTTCGAGAAAAGGATGTGGGGGAGGAGAGACCCTCAATCCGGCGTGCCATGGCGGCATCCGGCGGTCATGTGCAGCTGCTCCGCTATGGGGATGCCAGTGGTAAGGATGTGTACACAAGAACCATCCAGTTCGTGCTGCTTTTGGCGATTCATATGCTCTGGCCTCAGGCAAGGGCAAAAATCAACTGCACTGTAGGCCCTGCCCTGTTTGTGGAGGTGCAGGGGGCGGATCATTTTGAGGTGTCTGCGCTGAAGGCACAGGTGCAGAAGCTGGTAGATGAGGATGCACCTCTGGTACGAAAGAGAACCACAACTGCGGATGCTATCGTGCATTTTGAAGAGGCGGGACAGAATGACAAGGCAAAGCTCCTCGCCTGGCGGGAAGTCCCCTATTTTGATCAGTATGCCTACGGTACATTTCACGATTACTATTACGGAGAGCTGGCACCGTCTATCGGATATCTGTCTGTGTGGGATATTCTCCCCACGGAGGGCGGGTTCTTCTTTGTTTACCCGGATGACCGGGATCCGGACACTTTAGCCCCCTTCCAGCAGATGCCCAAGTATCTCTCTGTACGAAAAGAGGGAGAGCGCTGGTGTGAGCTGATGGAATGCGAGAATGTCTGCGACCTCAATGAGATGGTACAGTCCGGGAAAATCCGTGAGCTGATTCGGGTGAATGAAGCCCTTCACGAAAAGCGTTTCTCTCAGCTGGCGGATATGGTATGTACACGGGGTGCGAAAGCAGTTATGCTGGCAGGCCCAAGTTCCTCAGGAAAGACGACCTCTGCCCACCGTCTGGCTACACAGCTGCGTGTCCATGGCAAGAAGCCCATCTTAATGGGTTTGGATGATTACTATATTGACCGGGACAAAATTGCACCGGGGCCGGATGGCAAACTGGATTTAGAACATATCAATACCATTGACACCGAGCTGTTCTCGCAGCACCTGGCCTCTTTGCTGAAAGGTGAGGAGGTGGAGCTGCCCACCTTTAATTTCCTGACAGGAAAGCGCCAGTGGGACGGGCATAAAATGAAGCTCCACCAGGATTCCGTGATTATTATTGAGGGACTCCATGCCCTCAATCCGGTACTGCTGCCGGAGCACCTGGAGGAGCATCTGATCTTCCGTCTCTACATCAGCCCTCTGATCCCTCTGAATCTGGATGACCACAACTCGATCCCCAGCAGCCTTCTGCGACTGCTGCGGCGGATTGTGCGGGATTACGAAACCCGGGGTGCATCTGTGGAGCATACCCTGGCTATGTGGGATTCTGTGCGCATGGGTGAGAAGCGCTGGATTTTCCCCTATCAGGAAAATGCAGATGTGTTTTTCAATAGCTCCACATTGTATGAGCTGGCGGTTTTGAAGACCCATATTTTCCCGCTGCTGAGTGCAGTGCAGCCGGAGGAGTCCTGTTATGAGCAGGTGCGCAGTATCGTAAAGATTTTAAACTATGTACAGCAAGCGGATGTTGACGATGAAATTCCCCCCACCAGTCTGGTGCGTGAGTTTATCGGCGGAAACAGCTTCTATCGAAAGTAAAATAAAAGACGGAAGGCTACGGCCTTCCGTCTTCTTTTATTGGGTCTGCACTGTGGACTCTATGGCTTTGGGCTGCTCGTGTTTGGGGCCTGGATAGCTTAGGATCAGTGAAAAAAGGGTACATAGGACGATGGCTGCGGCAGCGACACTCATCCAGAGACTTCTTCGGCGCAGCAATTCTTTGGTGAGGTAGAGATACAGGAGGATTAAAAGGGAAAGTAAAATGGCTATAATAGAAAAGGTGACCTTGAGACCGGTACGTCCGATTCCTGCAAATATGAGATACAGGACAAAAAGTGAGGTATCTGCAAGCAATGCATATGTAATGTATCGCTCCATGATTTGGTAACGGTTTGGCTTATGCGGCATACTCTATCTCCTCCAATTTATTATGGATAATTTATAGCATATTCTGTTTTAAATTGCAATATATTGTCGTAAAGTGGTATTTTATACCAGACCCTTGCAGTATGGGGAAACAAATGGTATAATCATTTAACTATATGTGTATGTTGGCAAGGAGCGCCTATGGGAGAACCAAAATATCGTCTGGAAGGAATCGTCCATACTCGCAACGAGGGAATGGAGGATTTTGAAGGTCCGCTGGATGTCATTTTCCTTCTTTTAAGCAAAAATAAAATAGAAATTGAAGATGTGTCCATTACGGCGATCTTGGAGCAATACCTTGCATACCTGGACGAGATGAAGCGGTTGGATATGGAGATTGCCAGCGAGTTTATCACAATGGCCTCTCACCTCATGGTCATTAAGACAAAAATGCTTTTGTCGGCCGCAGAAGCTGCGGAGGCTGAAAGTGAACTGGACTTGCTGCGTCAGTCGCTGATAGAGCGCCAGCGGAAGGAGGCCATGGAGCAGATCCGTATGGCGATTTCCGTACTGGAGCCTCGCAATGAGGTGGGCAGATGCATGTTCACCAAGGAGCCGGAGCCGCTGAGACGGGATAAAACTTACCGCTATAAACACGCACCGGAGGACTTGCTTCGGGCGCTTGCCGAGATTTCGGAGCGTAACCAGCGGCGTTTGCCGCCACCTGCTGCCAATTTTATGGGCATCGTAGGTAAGGAGCCGTACCCGGTTGCAAAAAAAGCCACGGAGCTGGTGCGTAAGCTGGTGCTGCGGGGCATGGAGCGGCTTAAAAATCTGTTTAAGGGAAATAAAAGCAGGTCCGAGATTGTGGCAACATTCCTTGCGGTTTTGGAACTCTGTAAAACAAATTCTGTGACCCTTGAGGATGATATATCCGGTGAAAACCCCAATGTTCGTTTGCTGGATAAGGATGAAAAGACCAATGAGGAGAAAGAATAATGGAAGAAGCTGAACTGCAAAGAGCCATTGAGGCGATTCTGTTTGCATCCGGTGAGCGCATTGAGCTGTCAAGATTGGCAATGGCTCTGGAAACCGATGAGCAGGATGTGCGTGAAGCAGCGGATAAGCTGGCAGATACCATGGCGTTTGAACGGAGAGGAATTCGCATCCTGCGCCTGGAAAACGGGTATCAAATGGTATCGTCCGGTGAAATGGCAGATTACATTACAAAGGCGTTGGAGACGAGAAAACCCCCGAAGCTCTCCGCATCTCAGCTGGAGGCACTGACGATCATCGCCTATTACCAGCCAGCTACAAAGGCCATGGTGGAGCAGATCCGAGGCGTAGACAGTGCCTATTCGATTTCTGCGCTGCTCAATAAAAAACTGATCGAAGATGCTGGACGGCTGAATGTACCGGGACGTCCCATTCAGTACCGCACGACACCGGATTTTTTGCGTACCTTTGGCTTGAGTTCCCTGGAGGAGCTGCCGGAAATTGACAAAGTGAGCTTAGGGGAGCCGATTATTGCGGAAGAGAGTGCTGAACAGGCCACAGAAGAGCTGGAGCAGCTGACAATAGAGGAGGAGCATTAATGGGATGGGTGATCGCTGCTTTGGTGCTGACCGGGCTTGCGATACTGCCATTGGGGATCCGTGTCCGCTATGATGAGGACGGCCTTTTAGCGAAACTCGTGATTGGCCCGATTCACAAGACCGTATACCCTGCGCACAGGCAAAAAGGGGAGCGTAAGGGAGCAGAGCAATCCAAAACCCAGGAGAAAAAAGCTCAGCCCGAACCGGAACAACCGGAGCGTAAAGTTGATAGAATTCAGCAATATTATCCCCTTATAAAAGTGGGTATGGATTTTTTGAATCACCTCCGCAGAAAACTGCTGGTAAAGCAGCTGGAGGGGAAAGTGATTTTAGCCGGCGGAGATCCCTGCGATCTGGCTCTGAGTTACGGCAGAACATGGGCCGCACTGGGCAATCTGATGCCCCAGCTGGAACGCTATTTTCGTATTAAAAAAAGGAATATAGAAGTAGAGTGCGATTTTATGGGGAATCAAACCTCATATTTTGCGTATTTGGATCTGAGAATTACGCTGGGAAGGCTATTACACCTGTTCCTGCGTTATGGTATCCAAGTAATTCGTGAATATATGAAACTTAACAATCTGAGAAAAGGCGGTGCCCAAGTATGAGCCAAAAACTTCCTAACATGCTGGAAAGCACCATTTCAAAAATTCGTGAAATGGTGGATGTTAATTCTGTAGTCGGTGATCCCATCACCACACCCGATGGAGTCACGATCCTGCCCATCTCCAAAATCAGCATTGGTTTTGGTGGCGGCGGATCCGATTTTACCACCAAGAAAGCCACGCAGCAGGAAAATCCCTTTGGCGGCGGTGTCGGAGCAGGTGTCCACGTAACCCCCATCGCATTTTTGATTATCAAAGAGGGAAGTGTTCGGATGCTTCCGGTGGCCGCACCTGCCAATACCACGGCAGACCGACTGGTAGAGATGGTGCCGGACACTCTGGATCGGATCGTATCTTTTGTGGATTCCAGAACGGATAAAAAAGCGGAATAATAGAATCATCTCCGGGAATACTAGTCCCGGGTGATGAAAATGAGACGACTTTTTGCCGGGATGACAGCTGCACTACTGGCTGTTGTCCTGGTTTTTTCAGCGAGTGCTGTATCGGCACGCAGTGCTGTACTGGTAGATGGCAGCACAGGGCGGGTACTCTTTGAAAAGCAGGCCAATACCAAAGGCTTGATTGCCAGCACCACGAAGATCATGACTGCGCTGGTGGTCTGCGAACAGTGTAATGTGCTTGACCGTATGCGCATTCCCAAAGAAGCTGTTGGCATCGAGGGCTCCTCCATGTACCTGCGAGAGGGTGAGGTGCTCACAATTCAGGAGCTGCTGTACGGCTTAATGCTCCGAAGCGGAAATGATGCCGCGGTGGCGCTGGCGATTTATTGCGGTGGGACGGTTGAAGGCTTTGCGGAGCTTATGAATGACAAAGCCAGAAATCTGGGACTAAAGGACACCCATTTTGCAAATCCCAATGGATTGGATAGTCCGGGGCATTATTCCACCGCAAAGGATATGGCAACGCTTGCCTGCTATGCCATGCAAAATCCGATTTTTGCTCAGACAGTCTCAACCAAGACCGTAAAAATCGGCGATCGATTCCTCAAAAACCACAATAAGCTGCTGTGGTCGGTAGAGGGGGCTGACGGGGTCAAAACCGGGTTTACGAAGGCCGCAGGACGGATTCTTGTATCCAGTGCCACAAGACAGGGCCGCAGATTGGTGGCTGTGACCATGAATGATCCGGACGACTGGCAGGATCATAAGGAACTTTTGGAAAAGGGGTTCTCTCAGTTTGCAGTGCGGCAGATCGTGGCGGAAGGGGAGTGCCTGGGAACCGTGGAAGTAGCCGGAGGACAGGATGAAATCGTAAAGCTGATTGCCACAGAGAGCTTTTCCTACGCACTTACAGAAGGGGAAAAACCGGAAATCGTGCCGCAAGGGCCGGGGTTTGTCTATGCGCCTGTTGCAGAAGGACAGGATGCAGGAAACGCCTATATCTATATCGGGGAGAGCTGCATCGGTAAGGTACCACTGGTTTACGGACAGACCGTGGAACAGGAACCGCAGGAGGAGACTCCCTCCCTGTGGGATAAGTTACTGAGAAGAGGAAAACCATGAAAGAACGCTTACAGAAGATAATTTCAAGCCGGGGGCTTGCATCCCGTCGGCGGGCAGAAGAGATGATCGCAGCAGGCCGTGTTACTTGCAACGGGCAGGTCTGCCAGCTGGGTGAGAGTGCTGATCCTGATACGGATGAAATCCTGGTGGACGGGAAACCACTCCCGTCCCTCCGGGATCACGTGTACATAATGCTTCACAAACCGAGAGGGTATGTGACAACCCTTTCAGACGAGAAGGGAAGGCCCAATGCAGCCCAGCTGGTGGCGGACTGCGGCAGACGGGTTTATCCGGTGGGGCGGTTGGACATGGACTCGGAAGGCCTTTTGATTTTTACAGACGATGGGGAATTTGCAAACCTATTGATGCATCCACGGCATGAGGTCAATAAGACCTATCGTGTGATCGTAAAGGGGTTTTGTGAGGATGGCTTGGAGAGACTGAAACAGCCCATATTGCTTGATGGATACCGAATCAAAGCACCCAGGGTTTCCCTGGTGAAAAAACCGAACACGCCCAATGGCGCAGCGGAATTGGCGGTAACCATTCACGAAGGACGGAATCGCCAGGTGCGCAGGATGTGTGCACAGGCTGGCATGACCGTGATTCGGCTGATCCGGATACAGGAGGGTGCTATTTCCCTGGGAAAGCTGCCCTTAGGAAGGTGGCGCTATTTGACAGATGGGGAAGTGGCGGCACTTAAGAAATAATTTTGCAATTTGCTCTGGATTTACTTGCAAAAATCCAGAGCTTTTGTTATGATTACTGGACAGTACTTTTTGTCTTTGGAGGCAAATTATGAATGAGGATATTTTGTCTGTTTTGGATTCTTTAATGCCCACATTTTCAAAGGGACAGAAGCGAATTGCCAGTTATATTACAGAATTTTATGATAAAGCGGCATTTATGACCGCAGGACGTTTGGGAAAGGCTGTCGGTGTCTCTGAGTCAACGGTTGTACGATTTGCTGTTGAGCTGGGATACGATGGCTATCCTGCTATGCAAAAAGCCATGCGGGAAATGGTTCTAAATCGGCTTACCTCCGTACAGCGCATCGGGGTTACCCACGATCGGATCGGCGATCAGGACATGGTCTCCATGGTGCTTTCGTCCGATGCGGATAAACTGCGGCAGACCAATGAGACCATTGACCGCCACAGCTTTCATGCTGCGGTAGATGCGATCCACACCGCAAAGCATATTTATATTTTAGGTGTCCGTTCTGCTGCTGCACTGGCGAATTTTATCGGCTATTATCTGAACTATATGTTCCGGGATGTGCATATTATTACCGCATCTGGAACGGGAGAGATGTTTGAACAGCTGGTGAATCTGGAAGCAGGGGATGTGGTCATCGCCTTCAGTTTTCCCCGGTATTCTGCGGCAACCATTAAAGGTGTTCAGTACTGCCGAAGTGTGGGCGCCACGGTAATCGGTATTACAAATTCCAATATTTCCCCTCTGGCCCAGAACAGCGACTATGTTTTGGTGGCCAAAAGCGATATGGTTTCTCTGGTGGACTCTTTGGTGGCACCATTAAGCATTGTAAACGCCCTAATCGTCGCACTGGCAGAAAACAGAGAAGAGATGCTCTCTAAAACATTTGATAAATTGGAGCGAGTGTGGGAAGAGTATCATGTATATGAGAAGCAGGTGGACCCATAATGAACTATGATGGTATTGTAATTGGCGGTGGCCCGGCCGGTATGTTTGCTGCAATCACTGCAGCTCGGCAGGGCAATCGTGTTTTGCTGATAGAGCGCAACGCACGTCTAGGAAAAAAATTACTGATTACAGGAAAAGGCCGCTGCAATGTTACAAATGACTGCGGGGCTGCAGATGTGCTGCAAAATGTACCCAGAAACGGACGCTTTCTTTACAGCTCAATGGAGAAATTTCCGCCAGAGCGTGTGATGGCGTTTTTTGAGGAACACGGATGCCCACTCAAAACCGAGCGAGGCAATCGTGTTTTTCCCGTCAGCGATCAATCTGCATCCGTGCTGGACTGTCTGCAAAAGCAGCTGCGCAGTGCTGGAGTCAAAGTGCAGACAGACAGGGTAGACACAATCATGACCGACGAAAATGGCGTGGTAGGCGTAAAGACCGAGCATGACAGAATAGAAGCCGGCTGGGTGATTCTGGCGACCGGTGGTGTGTCTTATCCGACGACCGGCTCCACCGGAGATGGATATGCCATGGCGAAAGCGCTGGGACACACCATTGTGGAGCCTCAGGGATCTCTGGTTCCCCTGGAGACAGAGGGCAGTGACTGCCAGGATATGCAGGGCCTCAGCCTGCGCAACGTGGGAATAAAGCTGCTGAATGGAAAGGGCAAGGTGCTCTATAAGGATTTTGGCGAGCTGCTCTTTACCCACTTCGGAGTGTCCGGACCCACAGTTCTCAGTGCCAGCTGTCACCTAAAAGGAGAGGGGTGCAGGCTCCTTATCGATTTAAAACCGGCCCTGGAGGAGGGCAAACTGGATGATCGCATCCTGCGGGATCTGGAAGTTTACCGGAACCGCACCATGGAAAATGCGCTCACAGATTTGTTGCCCCGTTCCATGATCCCTGTTGTGCTCCGAAAGCTTGACATTCCCCATGACCTGCAGGCAAACTCTCTTACAAAACAGCAGAGAAGAGCGCTGGTGGGACTGCTCAAAGCCTTTCCAATTCAAATATCCGGAAAACGCCCGGTTGCAGAAGCGATCATCACATCCGGCGGTGTGAAGACATCGGAAATCGATCCCAAAACCATGGAATCGAAAAAGGTTCCGGGGCTGTTTTTTGCCGGGGAAATTATTGACTGTGATGCGTACACAGGCGGGTTCAATCTGCAAATTGCATGGGCGACTGCCTATGCAGCTGCCATGGCTGTAAAAAACTCTCATTGACAAATAGGGGTTCTTATACTAAAATACTGTAAGACATCATGGCATACATGTTGGAGGATAAGAGTATGTACGAAAAATTAGTTTCTTACGCTGCCAAGCAGCTCGAAATCAATCCTGATGATATCACTCCGGAGAGCACATTCGAGAGCCTGGGTATTGATTCTTTGGATATCGTTGAAATGATTATGGATCTGGAAACAGAACTTGGCGTAGAGCTGGAGATGGAGGATCAGAAGATCACGAACTTCCGTGAGCTGGCTGATTTTATTGAAACAAAAATCAACTAATAATCAAATATCCTTGTTATGGCAGACCGGCTTATAACAAGGTCGCACTAGTCGGGGAGTTAGCGGTGCCCTGTACCTGCAATCCGCTACAGCAGGGGTGAATTCCCACACCCGGACAAGTTTGAGTGCCGTCTGCTCCATGTAAGTGGCGTTGAAGGAACGGTCCTGCGCAACGGAATCCCGTGAACCATGTCAGGTGGGGAACCAAGCAGCATTAAGCGGACCTTTTCGTGTGCCGCGGGGTAGCCGTTCCCGAGTTGGCTGCATGGATACCGGGTGTTCAGCTTGCTCAAATGTGGGTGTGCGATCTTGTTATGAGTCGGTCTTTCTTTTGGAGGTAACTATGTATCAGGCGCTGTATCGTAAATACCGACCGCAGACATTCGATGATGTGGTTGGTCAAATGGCTGTGACGCAAACGCTGAAAACGCAGCTTCAGAGCGGTCGGCTGAGTCATGCCTATTTGTTTACCGGTTCCCGGGGAACTGGCAAAACAAGTAGTGCAAAAATTCTGGCAAAGGCAGTAAACTGTGAAAATCCGCAGGATGGGAATCCCTGCAATTGCTGTCGGGCCTGTAAGGCCATCGATTCCGGTTCCTGCATGGATGTGCTGGAAATCGATGCTGCCTCCAATAACGGTGTGGACAATGTCCGTGACCTGCGTGACGATGCGATTTACACCCCTTCCCAGGTGAAAATGCGTGTGTACATCATCGATGAGGTACATATGCTGTCGATTTCGGCCTTTAATGCACTGCTTAAAATCATCGAAGAGCCGCCGGAACACCTGCTGTTTATTCTTGCAACCACAGAGCTGCACAAGGTTCCGGCAACAATCCTGTCCCGCTGCCAGAGATTTTCCTTCCGGAGAATCAGCCAGGAGGATATTGCCGCAAGGCTTCAGTATGTGGCCTATCAAGAGAGCATTGACCTGGATGATGCAGCGGCCCGGATTTTGGCCCGACTGGCAGACGGCGGCATGCGTGACGGCCTCAGCCTGCTGGATCAGTGTGCATCTGCCACCACCGGCGAACTCACCGCCCAGCGGGTGTATACCTGTCTGGGAATTGCCGGTGTGCAGGAATGCGGCCAGCTTATGGCCCATATTGCGGATCAAGATACCAGTAAGGCACTGTCTCTTTTAAATACCTTCTATGCCGAAGGCAAGGATATGGGAGCTCTTTTAGATGAGCTTGCCTGCCTTACCAGAGATTTTCTGGTCATTAAGACAGCACCCAAAGAGGGCATCAATATGCTGTCCGGTGTAGCATCGGATGGTGAGGTGCAGGAGCTTGCCAAACGGTTTTCCGTGGGGGAACTGACCCGTATGCTGGGAATTATACAAAAGACAGCTGCCGGATTTACACGTAGTTCCAGCCGAAGAATGGATGCAGAGCTATGTTTGGTTAACCTGTGTCAGCCGGAGCTGCATATGGATTTGGACTCTATTAACTCCAGACTTACCCGCATTGAGGATCAGCTCCGAAGCGGAAACATCCAAATTGCTGCGCCATCCGCAATTCCGCCTCAGCAGGAGGAAGAACGACCTCCCATGCCGGATGATCGGGAGGCACCGCCGGATCCCCTGGAAGAGGCGCACGGACCGCTGCAGACAGAGGCACCTGTTGGTTTTTGGAGTGACTTGGTAGAACAGATCCGCAGAGAACTGAAACCTCCGGTTTCCGGTTTCTTTGCAGCCACACCCAATGCGCCTGTTCAAGGCGTTCTGAGGGGCGATCAGCTTCTGCTGGTATGTACCAACAGTTTTACAATGGATATGATTGGCAAGAAGGAAATTCTTGATATGATCTCCATGAAGGCCGCCGCAAAATTGGGACGGCCCATCCGTGCTGTTGTGACGGATAACAGCGGAGGCAGAGTGAAAAGTGAACAAATGGAGCAGCTGCTGCAGTTCGGCAGAGCCCATAGTGATATTGTCAGTATCAAAGATAACGGTAATGAATAAGGAGAGTTGATTATGGCGAAAGGTGGATTCCGGGGAATGCCCGGTGGAATGAATCAGTCCGCAATGCTTAAGCAGGCACAGAAAATGCAGCAGGAGATGCTGCGCATGCAGGAGGAGATGGAAAATAAGACCTACTCCGCAACAACTGGCGGCGGCATGGTAAAGGCTGAAGTGAACGGTAAGCATGAGGTTTTGAGCCTGGAGATCAATCCGGAGGCCGTGGATCCTGAGGATGTAGAAATGCTTCAGGACATGGTGATTGCAGCAGTCAACGAAGCTATGCGTGCGGCAGACACAGATTCTGCAAACAATATGTCTCGCTTGACGGGTGGCCTCAACCTGGGCGGCCTGTTCTAAGGAGGCAGTATGCAGTATTTTCCTGCTGCTCTACAGGAGCTTGCAGATCAATTCGGCCGTCTGCCGGGAATCGGCGGTAAGACGGCGCAGCGTCTGGCGTTTCACGTATTGGAACTTCCTTTGCAGGATGCGGAGGCCTTTGCAAATGCCATTTTGGAAGCAAAGCGAACGGTTCACACCTGTCCAGTCTGTCAGAATCTGACGGACAGGGAGATCTGTCCTATTTGCGATAACGATATGCGGGATCACAGTATGATCTGTGTGGTAGCAGAACCTAAGGATGTAATCGCCATGGAGCGCAGCCGGGAGTATAACGGCGTTTACCATGTGCTGCATGGGGTGATCTCCCCGCTGAACCATGTCACACAGGATGATATCCGGATCAAGGAGCTGCTCCAGCGTGTGGCTTCCACGGATGTACAAGAGATTATTATGGCTACCAATCCGGATACGGAGGGAGAGGCCACAGCCATGTACATTTCACGGCTTTTAAGGCCTATGGAGGTTAAGGTAACACGCCTTGCCTACGGTGTTCCGGTGGGCAGTCAGCTGGAATATGCGGATGAGGTGACTCTCTCAAGAGCACTGGAAGGCAGACAAGAGATATAAAAAACGGGTGCAGTTCAGCAATGAACCGCACCCGCTCTTTTCTGCAAGAAAGAGAACCCCCTGCTATGCAGGGGGGCAATAAAAAGTTCTACTTATGCGTAGAAAAAGAAAACCTCCAGTGATA
>RCNH01000806.1_pt1 | contig 11870 bp, 9 predicted proteins | sample 2041161 | NCBI WGS metagenome assembly RCNH01 (sample SAMN09708215, study PRJNA481090) | Feces metagenome, whole genome shotgun sequencing project. | biome: feces | host: Leptonychotes weddellii | place: Antarctica: Sion Island | collected 2010-03-01 | reverse complement strand
GAAAAAAGATGAAAAAAGTTTTGATAAATCGGTATTTACTTGGCTATCCCGAATATTGCGAGATATGCAGAAAAGTGCTGGGTGTGGATAAGTCTGTGGAAAGTGTGAATAAGTGAATGCATATTATGAATAAACCTGTAGGATACAGAGGAAAAGAGACTTCTGCACTGAACTTTTCCACAGGAAAAGGATTTGGGTGACTTATTTAAGCAATAAATCCTGCTTTTTTAAAGCCGGAAAAATACCGTTTTTGAAGTGCTGACCTGTATCTGTGAGTTACTTAAAAAAGCATTCCCCATTTGAAAGACTGGTTTGGATGCAGTCTGGTTCAAATGGGGAATGCTTATTTGGTGCCCAAGCCGTAAGTTTCCCTCAGATACATGATTGCCTCACGATAGCCGGCAAGGCCTTGCCCTTTAATCGTCTTTTCGCAATATAGACCAGGATAGGAAATCTGCCGAAAGGGTTCTCTTGCATCTACATTGGAGATATGAACCTCGACAGCCGGGATCGATACAGCCTTTAGGGCATCCAGAATGGCTACGGATGTGTGGGTGTAGGCGGCAGGGTTTATCACAATTCCATCAAACACGCCATAAGCGTCTTGAATCTTATCTACCAGTGCGCCCTCGTGATTGGACTGATACTGCTCAATCTGCAAATGGAATTCTTTTGCCGTTTCATCCAAGAGGGCAAGCAGATCCTGGAATGTGTGGCTGCCATAAATACCAGGCTCCCGAATTCCAAGCATATTGATGTTTGGTCCGTTGATTACCAATATCTTCATATACACGCCTCCGTATCTAAAATTGCCTGTACTGCCATCTGCGGGTCCTGTGTGTTGTCAATCTGATAATCGGCAAATCTCTCATATAGGGGCTTGCGGATCTCATACATTCTTTCAAGAGAGCCTGCCTGGGAGAGCGGACGCCCCTCTGTAGGAAGGCTGTCAATCGCCCTGGTGAGCCAGAACAGCCTGCCATTTTGATGGAGCAGGGGATAGTTTTCTTCCCTTGTGACACAGCCGCCGCCGGTTGCAATAATGAGGCCGGAGCTTTTGCACAAGTCCGATAAAACGGCTGTCTCTATTTCCCGAAAGCCCTCCTCGCCACGCTGGTCAAAGATATCCGGTATGGACATTCCGGCATATTCGGAAACTTTACTGTCTGCATCCACAAACTGACGGCCTGTTTTTTCGGAGAGCAGACGTCCAATGGTAGTTTTTCCGCACCCGGGCATTCCGATGAGAATCACATTTTCCATCTGAAAGCGCAGCTTCCGGTAGATGTGGGATATCATGGCATCCGGTATGGTACGGCCCAGAAAGTACTGAGCACTCTCTTTTGCCTGGGCAACAAGCATCCAAAGACCATTTTCTGCCACAAGTCCCCGGGCCTCAGCATCCAGCAGCAGCTTTGTTTTGGAGGGATTATAGATGAGATCCAATACCCCCTCCAGTTTCGGGAAATGGGAGAGTTCAACAGGGGAGATGCCCACATTTGGGTACATGCCCACGGGGGTGGCATTTACAATGAGTGCTGCATCTGCGTGCTTTTGCAGATTGGTGTAATTGTCCTCCCCGGTGCGTGAGATGACAACCACATTGGCTCCCTGCTGGGTTAAAGCGGCAACGACGGTTGCAGAAGCACCGCCGCTGCCAAGCACCAGTGCTTTCTTGCCGGAGACACACAATCCGGTGCTGCCAAGCATGGAGGAAAACCCATAGAAATCCGTGTTGTGTCCCAGCAGAGTGCCGTCCTGCTGACGCACAATGGTGTTGACAGAACCCAGTGCCTGGGCTGTGGGGGTCAATTTGCTGCAGTAGGGAATTACCTCTTTTTTGTATGGAATTGTAACGTTCAGACCATCAAAACTGCCATGAAGCAGGAAATTTTCCAGTTCCTCCGGCTGCTTTTCAAACAGGCAATAAGGCACTGAACCCAGATGCTCGTGAATCTGGGGAGAGTAACTGTGGCCCAATGTTTTGCCAAGTAAACCGAATTGCATCATACCACCTCAGTGTAACTGCCTAAGTATTTAAACTCTTCACACAGATCGTCCAGTTCGCACATGAGCTGGACGAATTCCTCCGAGTAGATGGAAGTTTCCAGATCAAAATAGAACATGAATTCAAAATCACGGTCGGGAATGGGACGGGATTCCAGCTTGGTAACATTGATACCCAGAACATACATGCGTGCAAGCACTTTGTAGAGAGCACCGGGCTTGTGGGACAGAATCATCATGATGCTGGTTTTGTCTGAACCCGGATAGATTTCCAGTTTCTTACTGATGCAGATGAAGCGTGTGCGGTTGTTTCCCTTGTCCTGCACGGATTCTGCAAGACTTTTAAGGCCATACAGCTCTTCGCAGGCGTGGCTGGACAGGGCAGCTACATCTTTCCGACCGCTTTTTGCAACCATTTCCGCAGCGACGGCTGTGTTTTCGACAGGGATTACCTTGATTCCGTTAAGGTTCTTCAGAAACTCGGAGCACTGGTTGATGGCCTGCTCATGGGAATAGACTTCTTTGATCTCATCCAGACGGGCACCGGGCAGCGCCAGAAGGTTGTGATCGATCTTGAGACGGAATGTGCGAATGATCGAAAAGTTTCGATGAATCATAAGGTCATATACTTTCTTTACAGATCCAGCGGTTGAATTTTCGATGGGGAGAACACCGTACTGGCACAGACCCTGTTCAATAGACTGAAAAACAGCATCAAAGGTTTTGAAATACAGGATAAAGGGATCTTTAAATATCTTTTCGCAGGCGATTTGGGAGTAGGCTCCCTCTACACCCTGACAGGCTACCATAGGAGTCTGGGGGAACAGGTTGGGGGTGTGCGCAATGGAATCTGTGATCTGCTGATATAAGGGGGTGGATTCCACATTGCGCTTGCTTTGATAGCTGCGGCTCAGTTCAAAAATCATGGAGTAGAGGACACGGGTGTAGTTTGCCATATCGGCTCCGGCCTTTTTTGCCACGTCCTGCAGTTTTTCACGCTCTCTTGCAGGAATATGAATGGGTAAATTGTTCTGTTTTTTATAATCTGCAACTTTTGCAGATATGTCCATTCGCTGTACGAACAGCTTTACGATTTGATCGTCGATCTGATCGATTTCTCCACGCAAATCTTTTAAATCCATGGAATTGCCTCCCATTATAGTATCATGTCAAAAATAGCAATCGCTGTGGCCGCCTCCACCACCGGGACAGCCCGTGGGACGATACAGGGGTCATGACGTCCCCGGATCTGAAGCTGGGTAGTCGTCATTTCCGTTAGGGAAATACTCTGCTGGGGCTTCAAAATGGATGCTGTGGGCTTGATTGCGACACGGAATAAAAGCGGCATTCCGTTTGTAATCCCACCCAGAATTCCTCCTGCGTGATTGGTAAGGGTCACCACCCGGTTGTCCTTTACGGTGTAGGGGTCGTTGTTTTCGCTGCCCCGGAGACGGCTGGCAGCAAACCCGGATCCGAAATCCAGGCCTTTCACGGCGGGAATTCCGTAGACGATTTGGGCAATCCGGTTCTCAACCCCTCCAAACATGGGGCCCCCAAGTCCTGCAGGCAGATTGACTGCGCTGCACTCGATGATACCTCCCACGCTGTCGCCGTCTTTTTTGGCTTCTGCGATGGCTTCCTGCATCTGGATACCGGCTTGCTGTGCTAAGACAGGAAAGTCAGACCCGATCCGATCCAGTTGGGGAGAAATGGGATCAAAGTACTGGGGGGTATCTGCAATTCCGGCGATTTCTGCAATATGAGCACCGATTTGTATTCCTTTTTCTGCCAGCCACTGTTTGCACAGGCCACCGGCGATGCAAAGGGGGGCGGTAAGACGACCGGAGAAATGCCCGCCACCGGCTACATCTTGATAGCCGTGGTACTTTACCTGTGCTGTAAAGTCTGCATGACCGGGCCGCGGACAATCCTTCAGATTGTTATAGTCCCCAGACCGGGTATTGCTGTTGCGAATGATTGCGGTTATGGGGGCACCACAGGTATAGCCGTCCACAATACCGCTGATAAATTCGGGGCAATCTCCCTCTTTGCGTGTTGTGGCATAGGCGTGATTGCCCGGAGCACGCCGATTTAAAAACAGTTGCAGCGTATCAAAATCCACTGCAAGTCCGGCGGGCACGCCGTCCAGGGTCATACCAATGGCTGCACCATGAGACTGACCGAAAATTGAGAGCTTTATCCGCTCACCGTAAGTACTGCTCATAATTTCCTCCTAATCTGCGGTATTCATCCCAGAAGCTGGGATAGGACTTTTTGACACATTCTGCGCCGATGATGGTAACAGGGCCCTGAGCTACCGTTGCTGCAATGGCTGCGGCCATTGCAATCCGATGATCCTGGACTGCATCGATGGTGCAGCCCTTAAATGGGGCTGGAGCAACGGTCAGAGTATTTTCTGTTATGGCGACATCTGCCCCGAGATTTTTCAGCATGGCGGCAACCGATGCCACTCGGTCAGATTCCTTCAGTCGCAGACGAGCGATATCTGTGAAGGTTGCACCCTGCTTGCATCCTGCAAATACCGCTAAAATCGGAATCAAGTCCGGAATATCCGCTGCGGAAATCGCCGTGTTTTCACGCAAAGCAGACAGAGCTTCTGTTACTTTTCTGTCGCCTTGAGCAGAGTCCGGGTGCAGTCCAACCACCGTAAGTGGGTTCCCCATCGCTTTGGCAGCGAGAAAGAAAGCTCCATTGCTCCAGTCACCCTCTACAGAAATCTCACGGGGCGTTGAGAAAGGGTAACTTCCGGAGATGTGATTCTCTTGGGCATTGACTCCAAATATCTTGAGAACCTGCCGTGTCATATCCACATAGGGGGAGGATTCCAGCTTTCCGGTGATGGAAAGTGTGCTGTTTCCCTGAATCAGAGACATGGCAAAAAGCAATCCTGTTATAAACTGACTGGAGACACCGCCGGAAATTGTATAGCAGCCGGCGTGCAGCCGCCCGGTACAGTGAATCGTGTTTTTGCCTGGCTTTGTAAGATGACAACCCATCCGTTCCATCTCTTCCCAGAGAGGAGACAGGGGGCGCTGTGGCAGCCGTCCCTCCAGATGAAAGGTAGCATCCACACCCAGAGCGCCCGCCACCGGTAACATGAACCGGAGGGTAGAACCGCTTTCTTTACAATAAAGTGCGGCTCTTTTTGGTATCGTTTGAACCGGAGTTACCAGGTAACCGGTATCTGTTCTTCGGATGTCTGCGCCCAGCGCATTCAGACAACCTGCGGTAGCTTCAATATCCTGGTTCGTTTCGGGACAGGTGATTCTGGTCGCTGCATCCGCAAAGGCTGCGCATATGAGCAGGCGGTGGGCTTGGGATTTTGAAGGAATTGCATGAACCGTACCGGAGAGTTTTTGGGGATAAATCCGAATATCCATTATAATCCCGCCTTAATAAAGGTTTCTAGTTTTTCTACGGGGGTAGGGGAGATCATACACTCACCGATTGCCTTCGGGAGAATCAGGTTTACGGTGCCCCCAGAGCGTTTTTTATCCGACAGGGCGCAGGTGTAAAGATCTTCTGATGAAAAGACTGTTGTGTAAGGAAGCTGAAAGACATGGAGAATCTGAAGAATCCTCTCATAGACACTATGGGGACAAATGCCAAAATGCTGGGAGGCCTTTGCGATCATTGCCATACCGATGGCAACAGCTTGGCCGTGGCTGATGGTAAAATTGCTTTTGGCTTCGACGGCATGGCCGATGGTGTGTCCCAGGTTGAGCATTTGCCGCAGACCTGTGTCAAATTCATCGGCTTGCACCACATTTCGTTTTAGCTCTACGCAGCGTGCAATGACGGTTTCCGCATCAAACTGGAGCCCCTTTTCTAAGAGATGAGAAAAAAGCGCTTCATCATACAGCACTCCGTATTTAATCACCTCTGCGCATCCGTCACGGAAGATAGGCTCGGGCAGAGTGGACAGCACATCAATATCGCACAATACAAGACAGGGCTGATAAAATGCACCAGCCAGATTTTTGCCGGAGGGCAGATCGATAGCGGTCTTTCCGCCCACAGAGGAGTCTACCATGGCAAGTAAAGAGGTTGGGATTTGCATGAAGGGAATTCCACGCAGATACGTAGCTGCGGCAAATCCTGTTAGGTCTCCGACGACACCGCCGCCCAGAGCGATGACCAGATCAGAGCGGGTGAGTTTGTTCTCTGCCAGAAAATTCAGAAATTCAAGGTAAGTATCGCCGTTTTTACTGGCTTCTCCTGCGGGGAAAACATAATGTACAGGTGTAAAGCCGGATGCACACAGGCTTTTTTCTGCCTGCGGGCCATAAAGAGGCCACACGTTGCTGTCGCTGATTATGGCAGCTTTCTGGGATTTGGTTTGTTCACCGGCAAGAGCACCCAGCTCAGAGAGAAGACCTGTGCCTATGAGGACGTCATATTTTTTAGAAGCATCGACTGTTATTATTTTCATCCGTCAATCTCCTCTTTACATTTTCTGCCTTCATCCAGTAAAGCAATCAAGGATGCTTCATCGCCATTTTCTATGGCGGTCCGATATTTTTCCATGCTATCGATGTAAAAATCCAGTTCCCGGAGCATATTATCACGGTTAGCCATCACCAATTCGGCCCACATGGGGGCGTTCAGCCATGCGACTCTGGTCAAATCCTTGTAGCTGCCGGCGGAGAATCCCTTATGGGTACGGGCGGTGGGGGATTTTATAAAAGCGTTGCTTAAAATATGGGGCATCTGGGAGGTAAAGGCGATCATCTGATCGTGCTCTTCCGGGGTAGTGATCGAAAAGAAACCAAAATTACAGGGGGCAAGCGCATCTTCGGTACGCTGCAAAAGTTCCGGATCGTCAAATCTGGGGGGAACCAGTACCATGGGCGCTCCCTGAAACAGGTTGGAGCGGCTGTATTTAAACCCGGAAAAGTGGGAACCGGCCATAGGGTGCCCGCCCACAAAAGTAAAGCCGAATTTTTCTGCAATGGGAAAGCATTTCCGGCAAATCTCTACCTTTACACCGCAGCAGTCAATCACCAGAGCCTTGGGGGAGATGTAAGGTGCGTTTTCTTCTAACCACGTGCTTGCGGCAGATGTGTAGATCGCCATCAGAATGAGATCACATGTTCCTACATTTTCTCTATTTAATGGACCATGGACAGCATCTGCCAATTGTGCGAACATAAAGATGCTCTCATCCTGCTCGCTGGCAAGAACGGTATGGCCTGCTTTTGTATAGGCACGGGCCATGGAGCCGCCAATGAGACCAAGCCCTAATATCCCTACAATCATTCCAGAGCCTCCCGTACTTTCTGCACTCTGCGGAAAACATCGGCAAATTGATCCGGAGTCAGAGACTGTGCACCGTCACACAGGGCGCAGGCAGGGTTGTTGTGGACTTCAATCATAATGCCGTCACTTCCGGCAGCAGCGGCAGCAGCGGCCATGCTGGGTACCAGTGCGGCTTTTCCGGTGGCGTGACTGGGATCCACAACCACGGGCAGGTGGGACAGCTCGTGCAAAACAGGGACTGCGGACAGATCCAGCGTGTTGCGTGTGTAGGTTTCGTAGGTGCGGATGCCACGCTCACAGAGAATGATGTTTTCATTTCCCTTGCTCATGATGTACTCTGCGCTCATGAGAAGCTCTTGCAATGTGTTTGCAAGTCCACGCTTCAGAAGAATGGGCTTTTTGGTTTTTCCAAGCTCCTGCAGCATATCAAAGTTTTGCATGTTCCGGGCACCCACCTGGATAATATCCACATCTTCAAAGAAATCCAATGTGCGAATGTCCATGATTTCGGTGATAATGGGCATGCCCGTTGCTTTTTTCGCTTTCAAAAGCAGATCCAGACCTTTTTCTTTTAAGCCCTGGAATGCATAAGGGGAGGTGCGGGGCTTGTAGGCACCGCCTCTTAGAATTGTGGCACCGGCCTCCTTGACAGAATTGGCAACACCGATGATCTGTTCTTCGGTCTCCACAGAGCAGGGGCCTGCAATCATAGCGAAATACCCTCCGCCGATTTTTACATTGCCGATTTCTACGATTGTGTCATTGGGATGGAACTTGCGATTTGCCTGCTTAAATGGTTCTGATACCCGCTTGACAGTCTCCACGATCTCCAGACTGCCCAGAAGTTCCATATCGACACGGCTGGTGTCGCCCACAAGGCCAAGTACGGTCATTTCTTTGCCCTCTGATACGTGGACATCCAAGTCCATATGCTTCAGCCAACTGATAAGGTGTTTTGTTTGTTCTTGAGTGGTTCCGTGTTTAAGTACAGCGATCATAATAACATCTCCTAAAAACAAAAGCGCCGCACAGATGCGATTCTGTGCGGCGCCTATAATGATGGTATCAGCGTCTAAATCTTAGCAGCACAAATCGCTATTACTTTTGTGGTTAAAAAAGTAATAGTAGTTAAAATAAAACTGTGCTGCATTCATAGTGACCATTTTGCGGGCCTCCTAATCTAGTAACTACAAATGAATATACCACGAAGACACTTGAATTGCAAGAGGGTTTTTCTGTTTTTTTACAAAAAAGAAGCAGCTGCGTGCGCAGCTGCTTCTTGCCATTAGGGGTTACTCTGTAATTACAAAATCGTGGGTCGCAGCAAGTCCGCCATTAAAATATACGGACATCGTGTAGTTTCCTACGGTTTTCGGCATTGCGGGAATATCCAGCTCACAGTAATTGCGGTACCACATGTCACTCCAGGACTTGCTGGAAGTGGTGGCACTTACAAAGGCACCGTTTTCATCACGAGTGACGAACAGGGCGACAATGGCATCACTGGAGGTGCCGTAAGTTTTGTCCAGGTGCACCAGGAAAGAGGCGCTTTCACCAACCGAGAAGGTGGTTTTGTAATCAGCGTCGCTAAGTGCGTAACGGTCCCAACCCTCATAGCCCGGATACTTACACATTTGGAAGGTCAAATTGTCTGCCTTTACCTCGCAACCATCATAGTTACAGGTAAAAGAAGAGGCCTCCTTCATGGGAACATGGGTGGGTACACCCAAAATGGGAGTTTCACTCAGATCTTTCAGTGCAAACCCGTAGGTGGCACCGGGGACAACCGTAGGAATGGTGGCCGTATTTTCCTCGCAGACAATGTAGTCCTGCTCGGGGGAGCCGTCGATGGTGTATGTAAGAATCCAGCCATCTTCCGGAATGTCTTGATTTGCCTCCCATGTGAGCACCAGCTTGTTGGGGTCAGAGTCGTCAATGTTGAAATTGCTGATTGTCACAGAATTCTCAGCCACATAGGTTCTCTGGGCTACGCTCATACCAGCGGCTGTCACTTCTACGTTAAAGCTCTTGGTATGATCCAGTCCCTCAAAGGTGGCAGTAGTTTCCGTTGTGACAATGGTTTCGTTATAGCTGTCATTGTCATAGCAGCGCACAGTCCAACTCTCAACAGCGGTATCTTCCGGCGCAGACCAGACAGCGGTCAGAGAGTTGTTGGCACATGCCGTAATCTGAAGATCCTTGGCGTATACCAAAGCGCTTGCAGTGTACGTTACCTCGCTTTCGCCTTTGAGATACAGGGCATCCTCCGGCTGTAGTTTAAAGGTGTATTCCTTACCGATGGTCAGACCGTTCAGTGTCACAGTGTGGGCAGGGAATACAACAGAGTTTTCTTCCTCGCCTTCTGCGGAATAGGTAATGCGCCACTGTGAGGAATCGGGGCCTTCAATGGTAAAGCCCAAGACAACACTTCCTTCTTCAGAACCGGTGACAGCACTGAACTGGACAATGTTCGTTTGAACGGGGGTGGAATAGGCAGAAGTGGTATTGCCGGTCAGACGGTGAAATCCGTCTACCTGAACCTCAACGGTATACCCGGTGTTGGGGATGAGTCCTGTAAAGGTTGCTTTTCCGTCAACAACAGGGGAAGTGGTTGTGGTGCCGTAGGTATCAGAGCAGGATACACTTAAAAGTGCTTCGTCGATTTCTGAATCTACTTGAACGGTCAAACTGTCTTCGCTACCATCCAGGGTGATTCCATTCACAGGCAGAAGGTAGAAGTTCATGTAGTAATAGACGCCTGCCGCCAGAAGTGAAGCGATTCCTAAAACAACCAGTAAGCTGTAGAGCCACCGTTTTGGCGACTTCTTTGTGGACTTTTCTGCCGTTCCGTCTTCGTCCTTTGCATCCTCTGCACCCTCAGAGGATGGTTCCTCCTCTGTTCCGGGGGCAGCAGCTGCATCTGCAGAATCTGTATCGGTTTTTTCTGTGGACGGCTCAGATTCTTCGACGGCTTTCTCCTCTTTTATCACAATGGGGGGAGGAATGGGTACGTCAATGGGATCCGGAGCAACGACCGGATCGGGAACAGGATGGTTTGCAAGCTCATCGGCCTGGGACAGCATCTCGTTAACCTCGTCGGTCACCTCGTGGTATTCAATATCCAGCTCCTCCGGATCGGGGGTCAGCTCATCTTCCGGAAGGAACGGCAGCTCCTCTGTGTCTTGCGTGCTGCCTTCCTGAGGGCCTGCTTCGTCCGTGTCTGCATCAGAGGATGGAGCATCCTGGCTTGCCTCTTCAGATGTGCTTTCCGCTGTGCCGTCCTGGGATTCAGAATCTGCGGCATCCTCGTCATTTTCACTGCTCTCATCTGTGGGGTCCACGACGGGCGGGGCAACGGGGACAATGGGCGTGTCGTTTGCGCCATTGCGCTGCATATAGGTCACAATAGCCTGTCCCATCTGCAGGGGATCCTGCCAGCGGTCCTCTGGATTGGGAGCGCAGGCTTTCAAGATGATTTCCGCCATTTCGTAGTCGGCATAAGCAGGAGGTGGCAAAGGTGCTGCGGCTGTGACCTCCTCATTGAACGGAAGTGCACCATTGTTGTATGCCTGGTATAGGATCAATCCCAGAGCATAGGTATCAATGGTTGTGTTCAGCGAGGAAAAAGCATCGGAAATTTCGGGAGGGGTATACTCACTTCGGTATTTATCCGCAAGAGAGGCGTACTTTAGGGAGTCCATCTGGACAAAGCCTAAATCACCGATTCGAAATCCTTTGTCGCTGGTTACAAACACATTGTTTGGCTTCAGTGCAATGTATAAGTAGCCTGCCCGTCTGCAAACAGCCAGAGCTGCACAGAGATCAAGCCCCAGATTGATTGCATCCAAATGGGTCAATGGATGGCGAGTGAATTGTTTTGTAAGCGTTCGTCTGTAAGGACTGAGCAGGTATACGTCGAATCCGGATGAATTCTCCATTGGAATACATTGGAAGTCCTTATAGGGGAGAAAACCCTCCATTTGAGAGAGTTTATTCAGAATATCAACTTCCTGAATAACACCGTCAGAGAGCTCTTTAAAATAAACAAGGGCTGCCTCCGTACTGGGATATGCACCGCTTAGCAGTAAAGCATCCAGCTGTTTTTGAGATGCCGGAATGGATATTACCTTGACTATATATTTATCTTCCGTATCATTTTCCATGGCAGGATAACACCGTACACCATTATGATCGCTTATGGGGCCACCCATGGCAAAATTATCAAGCATTGGCGAAATTAGCCTGGGTTCTGTCAAATAAATCGCCTCCTTCTTCACATACTCTATATCATAGAATAAATTTAGCAAAAAAGCAACAGGTTTGTAGTTGTTTTATTCTGCAAGAAATGATATAATAGCCCACAGAAGAGTGCAGTTCGCTTGCACTGAACAGGAGGCAATGTATGAGCAAGATTATATGTGATGTATGCGGCACATCTTATCCTGAAACCGCAACACAGTGTCCTATTTGTGGATATGTAAATTCTGGTAACACCCAGGGTGTTTCTGGTGATACCCAAGATAATGACTTTTCCGGCGGCTATAATTATGTAAAAGGCGGTCGTTTCTCTAAATCAAATGTGC
>RCNH01000805.1_pt1 | contig 11871 bp, 11 predicted proteins | sample 2041161 | NCBI WGS metagenome assembly RCNH01 (sample SAMN09708215, study PRJNA481090) | Feces metagenome, whole genome shotgun sequencing project. | biome: feces | host: Leptonychotes weddellii | place: Antarctica: Sion Island | collected 2010-03-01 | reverse complement strand
TGAATAATTCAACTAATCTTTTTTAATAAAAAACCTTATCGACTTTATTTTGCCGATAAGGTTTTATTTTATAATTTAAGTCCTGTTGAATTATTCAAAATAGTTGTACTATACATAAATAACACATCTTTATTTTCAAAATCAATATAATCTTTCAATAGTGATGCAGATATATATCGTAAATCAACAAGTGTAATTGATTTATAGCTTTCCAAAAGCATAGGAGTAATTCACTGTTATTCTGGCAGTCGGGAAAGTTGTAAAACTCTCATTAAAATGGGATTTTATATCGAAAGGAAGCGAAACAAAGCAATGAAGACAAACATTACTTTGCAACCGGAAAAATTGGTTAAACTGCGTGAAGTAAATCCGATGATGATGAGCTACAACGTAGAGATGACAGAGGTAACCGGCGGCACATTTTGGAAGGAATATACTCCGGGACAGATTGCAGGAACTGAGCAGTTCCCTCCGCTGAAAAGTCTGGCAGACATTTCGAATTTGATGCAGTGGTATAATGCAATCGACTCTAAGAATCCGAGATTGCGTAAGCTGGCTAAGGAGTTTGGTCCGGCATGGGTTCGTGTATCCGGTACATGGGCAACCAAGACCTATTACGATTTTGAAGGCACCGGTATTACCCCGGAAGGCTATCAGAACCGTATGACAAAGGAACAGTGGCTGAACATTTTGGACTTTGTTGATGCAGTAGGCGGCAAGCTGCTGATTTCTGTAGCAAACTGCCAGGGCCTGCATAGTGCAGAGGAACCTTGGAATCCTAGCCAGGCTGAAAAGATTTTTGCATTGAGCAAGGAGCATGGTCATGCTATTGATGCGGTAGAGTTTACAAACGAGCCGAACATGATGGAGGGCACCGGTTTCCCCAAGGGATATACTCCGGAGCAGTTCCGTCGTGACCAGGACTTGTTCCATAAGTGGGTGCGTACAAACTACCCGGACACTCTGATTGTTGGCCCTTGCACAACCGATAGCGGAGCACTGGCAACAGACGGTGAGGAACGTGGTGCAGGTGCAGGTATCGGCGATGTTGTCCAGAGCTGCTCTACAGACGACCTGATGAAGGGCTGCACCGAAAAGCTGGATGTATTCAGCTACCACTATTACAACGGCATTTCCGAGCGTTTGGCTTCGGTAATGCCCAAGGGCCACTGGATGGCAGAAGAAGCTACAACAGAGCCCTATTTGGCTATGGCAGGACGCTGTGCACGTGCCTTTAGCAAGCTCCGTGATGTTTATTGCCCCGGTGCGGAGATGTGGGTAACGGAATCCGGCGATGCAGGCGGCGGTGGCGATACTTGGGCATCTACCTATTTGGATGTATTGCGCACACTGAATGAGCTGGGTGAGTTCTCGAACGTCACAAATGGTGTCATTTTCCATAATACGTTAGCTTCTTCCGATTACGGTTTCTTGCAGCATAGTACCTTTATGCCTCGTCCTAACTACTTTGCAGCACTGCTGTGGACAAGACTGATGGGCACTACTGTCTACGAAACCGGCGAACAGATTCGTGAAGGCGCACACGTGTTTGCACACAGCCGCAAGGATGGCAAAGAAGGCGTTTGCTACCTGATTATCAACAACTCTACTACCGATGAAACGCTGGTAGAACTGCCCAAAGAAGCAGTGCGTTACACCTTGTCGGCTGAAAGCTTGCGCAGTGGTGTGATGCAGTTGAACGGCAAGGATTTGCTGTTGGGCGAAAATGATACCCTGCCTGAGCTGGACGGCGTACAGCAGCCCGCAGGCAGCCTGTCTTTGGCTCCTGCTACCTGCACCTTCTTGGTTCTGTAATGACGATAGGAATGCTTTAAGCAATAGATAAATGAAAAGCCGATGTGATAGTATAATCACATCGGCTTTTTTGCGGAGAGTATGCGGTAAAATCGGCTTGATTTTACTTTTTTACGCTAAAGTGGTAATATAAAGCGTAAATGAATTTTACTAAAAGACAGGAAGGGAGCACACAGATGCGTACAATTCTTTGGCACATCTATTTTTGGAGTTATATGCTATTTCGCTGGCCGGTACAGCGGAAGGGCTTAAAACAATTACGAGCAGGTAACTGGGAGGCCAGTGACCGTCTGGCAGAACAATTTGTACCGGACTGGGCAAATCGTATGATGCGTAAAGCCGGTGTTACGATTGAAACTTATGGTCAGGAGAATATCCCCAAAGACCGTCCCTGCGTATTTGTAGCAAATCATCGCAGCTATTACGATATTCCTGTTTTGTTGACGCAGCTGGATAAGCCGCACGCATTGATTTCGAAAACGGAAATCGGCATGATTCCGCTGGTACGTGGCTGGATGGAGATGTTGCATTGCGTATTTTTAGACCGCAATGATAACCGCAAAGCTATGGCAGCATTAAAAGAGGCTACAGAAAACCTGAAAAAAGGATACTCCATTTCCATTTTTCCGGAAGGAACTCGCAATAAAGGGGAAGAAGGCACGGTGCAGGAGTTCAAGGGCGGTGCGTTCCGTGTGGCGACTAAAGCAAAAGCACCGATTGTTCCCGTTGCGATTACCGGTACACGTGACATTATGGAAAATAACCATATGTTTATGCGCCCCGCACACGTTATTGTCCGCATTTTGCCCCCCATTGAAACAGATGGCATGACAAGAGAAGAAATAAAAGCTTTGCCTGAACTAGCAAGAGAACAAATTCGCCAGAATTTGGAGCCTAACTACAAGGCAGCCCATACAGCAGAGAAAACGGAGCAGTAAAGGGGTATTTTGCTGCTGAAAACATTTTATAAAATGATAAGTAGATAGAAAAAGGCCCACAAGGCGGCTAACAGCGCCTTGTGGGCCTTTTTGTGCTTTTTTAGTATTACAATACTTTGGAGAGAAAAGCCTTTAGACGGGGATTTTTGGGGTTGGAGAATAACTCTTCCGGTGCTTCGTCTTCCTGAATCAAACCCTCGTCGATAAAGATAACACGGCTGGCAACCTCACGGGCAAAAGCCATTTCGTGTGTAACAACAATCATGGTCATACCCGAGTGTGCCAGTTCCTTCATCAGCTCCAGAACTTCACCGACCATTTCCGGGTCCAGTGCACTGGTGGGCTCATCAAACAGGATAACGTCGGGGTCCATAGCCAGGGTACGTGCGATTGCGATACGCTGCTTTTGGCCGCCGGACAGGCTGGAAGGATAAACATTTGCTTTATCCGACAGACCAACACGTGCCAGAAGCTCATCTGCCTTTTTATCGGCTTCGGCTTTATCTTTTAGCTTGAGCAAAACAGGTGCAAGGGTCAGGTTTTCCTTTACGGTTTTATGGGGGAACAGGTTGAAGTGCTGAAAGACCATGCCCATTTTCTGGCGCAGAGTATTGATATGCTTTTCGTCAATGGTTACACCCTCAAACTCGATTGTGCCGCTGGTGGGGATTTCCAAACGGTTCAGGCAGCGCAGAAAGGTGGATTTGCCACAGCCGGAAGGTCCAATCAGGCAAACAACTTCGCCCTTGTGGATGTCGATATCAATTCCCTTTAGAACCTGCAGGGAATCCTTTTGCTTTTTAGTGTTACCATAGGTTTTGGTTAAACCACGGACCTGTAAAATATTATCGCTCACTTTGTGCCAGTCTCCTTTCCAGAATATGCACCAGTTGGGTCAAAATCACAACTACTACTAAGTAAATAAGTGCAACAGCAATCAGCGGGGGGAAGTAGTCAAATGTTTGAGAGGAAATCTGCATTGCACCACGTGTCAGCTCAGCAAGGCCGATGTAACCGGCAACAGAGGTTTCCTTTAGCAGTGCGATACCTTCGTTACATAAGCTGGGCAAAACAGTTTTTAGTGCCTGCGGAAGAATGATTTGGGTCATGGTTTGCCAGTAGGACATACCCAAGCTGCGGCCGGCTTCCATTTGGCCGGGGTCGATACTCATAATGCCGCCACGGAAAATTTCGGCAACGTAGGCACCGGAGTTAAAACCAAAAGCAAAGATAGCGACCAATACTTTGCCCGGGTCCCATGCAACAAAGATAACGAAGTAGCAAATCAGCAGCTGCACCATGACAGGTGTGCTGCGGATAACCGTCAGATAAAAACGGCAAATCAGGTCCAGTATACGCAGCCCGAAGGATGGGTGGTCGGCCTTATCGGTTGTTACACGGACAATTGCAACCAATGCACCCAGAATCAAGCCGATTGCAAGTGCGCAGAGCGTGATAATCAGAGTGTTTTGCAAGCCACTGAGCAGGTACTGCCAGCGGTTTTCGCTAATAAAGTTTTTTACAATATGTAGGTTCCAAAATTCAGCCATAGAGGCCCTCGCTTTCCAGATGAATAAAACAGCAAATCGGGGCTGCCGCATAGGGTAGCCCCGCTATTATTGCTTGTATAAAATGTGTAGCTTACTTTTTGACGATAACGCTCTGGATACCGTTGCAGTAGCTGTCGGTGAAGTCTACGTTCTTCATACGGTCCGGGTTGGCGGTCATGCCGGCAGCACCAAAAGCAAATTTACCGCTGGTAACAGCAGGGATGATGGAGTCGAACTCCATATCTTCTACAGTCAGCTCGTAACCCAGTTTATCACAGATAGCGGTTGCAAATTCGATGTCGATACCGGTAATGGTAGTGCCCTCGTAGTATTCGTAAGGGGGGAAGTAAGCGTTAGTAGCCATTGCCAGCTTACCATTGGGATGAGCGGTGCCTTCGGGGGTGACATAGCCGGTTGCACCCTCTACGCCATTGATGTACTTGTCCAGAATATCCTGCAAAGTACCATCTTCCTTAAGCTCAGCGATTGCCTGATTAAAGCTTGCGGTCAGCTCGCTGCCTTTTGCCAGGCAAATAGCGTAGTCTTCGTCTGCGTAGGGAGCTTCCAGAAGCATCAGGTCATCATTTGCTTCGACAAACTTTTTAGCGGGCTCGTTATCAACGATAACAGCATCCAGCTTACCAGCCTTCAGAGCCTGCACAGCGTCAGCACTGTTGCTGAACTGCTCAACAGCGTCTGCACCAAAGTCATCAGCGGCGTACTGGTCGCTGGTAGTACCCAGCTGGACGCCGATTTTTTTGCCATCGTACAGCTGCTCGATAGAGGTGATTTTTTCAGCATCGGAAGTAGAGGAGGCAGAGCCACAAGCGGTCAATGCGCAAGCCAGAGATGCGATACCTGCAGCTGCTAAAAACTGGCGACGAGAAATCTTATACATAGTGAATATCCTCCTGAATATACATTTTCAAATTCGTTGAAATTAACCAGCGAAGTTTCGTTGTTTGGAATGACACTAGTATAAGATGTCTCAATGCATTTGTCAATATTTATGCATAAAATATATTAAAAAAATGAAAATTTGCTCATTTATTCACTTTCTATATGAATATATTCGCTTTTCTTACAGGGTACTCACAAGTTCTTCCACACTATGACGGGGCACGCAGTAATCTTTATTGGCATCTAGGTAGTATTTTAAGCTTCCATCTTCGGGCACGGGCACTAAAGTGCTTTTATGTGCAGGATAACCAAAGGCCAGCATACTATGTATAGCTGTACCTTGCGGCAGCTGCAGCAGCTCAGCCAAAGCAGGGCGGTTAATGGCCTGCATAATGCAGCTGCCAACCCCGTGCGCCCAAGCAGCAAGCGTCATATTGGCGATTGCAATACCTGCGTCGGTATCGTGGCTTCCCGGGCAGGAAGTATCGTCCAGCACGGCCGCAAACAGGGTAGGGAGTTCATTGGCCTTTGGGGTGCCTAATTCCGGCGGCAAAGCTCCTGCCCATTTTACAAGTTGATTTACAGACTGTATCATATCTGGTTTTTGAATCAGCAAAAGGCGAATGGGCTGGCCGTTACGAGCACTGGAGGAAAAGCGCAAGGCATTTGCAATATCGCTGATTACCTCTGGTGGAATCGGTTTTTGCGTAAAACGGCGGTAGGTGCGGCGGGTTTCCATTAAAGACATTAAATCCATAGTGTTGTCCTTTCTAAAGAGTAGTTTACGATAAAAAAGTAACACGTACGTATAGGAAATGCAATGAATTTTACAAGAAGAAAACCGCCCTGCTTTTACACAGGACGGTTTTGTAAATTATTGAGGTGTGTTATCACCGTGGTACTGAGCGCAAGTGCACTTTTTCCACTTCAGGCCGCTGCCACAGGGGCAGGGGTCATTGCGGCCGATTTTTTGCACACGAACCGGTGTGTTAACGGGAGCTTTGTTAACCTGACGGTTATTACCGTTGAGCAGGCCCTCACTGGTAGTACGTGCAACTTGTTCACGCTTAGGTGCCTGACCTGCCTGCTTGACCTCGATGCGCAGCAGCATCTTGATGCTTTCCTCACGGATAGAGTCAATCATCTGGTCAAACATATCGAAACCTTCGATACGATATTCAACAACAGGGTCCTTTTGACCATAGCCACGCAAGGCGATACCCTGACGCAGCTGGTCCATGTTGTCGATATGGTCCATCCACAGGCGGTCGACGCTGCGCAGCAAGCAGATACGCTCCAGCTCACGCATCATGGGGCTGCCATAGCGGACTTCCTTATTTTGCAGAATTTGCATACCACGGTTGTACAGCAAGTCTGCAATTTCCTCACGGGTGATTTGTGCACGCTCGGCATCGGTATAGCGGAAGTCAGCATCAGAGGTCAACCAGCCGTTATAGTGGCGGCGCAGTGCACGCAGGTCCCACTCTTCCTTAACATCGCCTGCCATGAACAAGGCACAGGAAGAATCCACGTTTTCACGCAGCATATTGTGCATTTCGGTGCTGATATCCTCGCCGTCCAACACTTTGCGGCGCTGGCCGTAGATGATTTCACGCTGCTGGTTCATAACGTCGTCGTACTTCAACACGTTTTTACGAATGTCAAAGTTGCGGCCCTCCAGCTTCTTCTGTGCACTTTCGATGGTGGAAGTAATCATCTTGTTTTCGATGGGCATATCTTCTTCCAGACCAAGGGTATTCATCAGGGACTGGATGCGCTCGCCACCAAACAGACGCATCAAATCGTCTTCCAAACTGATAAAGAAGCGAGATGCACCGGGGTCACCCTGACGGCCGGCACGACCACGCAGCTGGTTATCAATACGGCGAGACTCGTGACGCTCGGTGCCAATGATAAACAAACCGCCTGCGTCACGTACTTCCTGTGCTTCGGCTGCAATTTCGGACTTGAAGTGCTTCAAATGCTCCTCAAAGCGAGCACGAACAGCCAAAACATTAGCGTCATCAGTTTCGCTGTGGCCGTCGGCTTCGGCCATCAGCTGGTCAACCTGCTCGGGCAATGCCTTTTGCGGGTCGTTAGGGAACAGTAAGTTTTCAACAAAGTGTTCCTTGCGCAGTTGTGCTTTTGCCATGAACTCGGCGTTGCCGCCCAACAGAATATCGGTACCACGACCTGCCATATTGGTAGCGATAGTGATAGCACCCTTTTTACCTGCCTGTGCAACAATTTCAGCTTCACGCTCATGCTGTTTTGCGTTCAAAACATTGAAATCACGGGTATAGCGCTGCAGCATTTTAGCCAGGATTTCGCTCTTTTCCACGCTGACGGTACCAACCAGAACAGGCTGACCCTTTTTGTGGCATTCCATAACCTGCTCGATAACGGCACGGTATTTGCCTGCTTCTGTCTTGTACACAACGTCGGGCAGGTCTTTACGGATAGAAGGCTTATTAGTAGGGACGGTAACGATATTCAAACCGTAAATTTCAGCAAATTCGGCAGATTCGGTACTTGCGGTACCGGTCATACCGGAAAGCTTATTGTACATACGGAAGTAGTTCTGGAAGGTGATGGTAGCCAGCGTTTTGCTTTCTGCTGCAATGCGTACGCCTTCTTTTGCTTCGATTGCCTGGTGCAGGCCCTCGTTGTAGCGGCGACCAATCATCAAACGGCCGGTAAACTCATCAACAATAATAACTTCGCCGTTTTTCACAACGTAGTCGATATCCTTTTTCATAACACCGTGTGCCTTGATTGCTTGTTCGATGTTATGAGAGATAGTAGCGTTTTCCGGGTCGGAGAGGTTTTCAATCTTAAAGAAAGCTTCTGCCTTTTCGATGCCTCGCTCGGTCAAGGTAGCGGAACGATGCTTTTCATCAACAACGTAGTCACCATCGGCCTGTTCATCAGCAGAAACTTTGCCCTCCAGCTCGACCACGACGGTTTTACGCAGTGTGCGGACAAACTTATCAGCCATCTGATACAGGCTGGAAGAGTCCTCGCCACGGCCGCTGATAATTAAGGGCGTACGTGCCTCATCAATCAGGATGGAGTCCACTTCGTCGACGATTGCATAAGCGTGACCACGCTGCACCATGTTAGCCTTATACGTGACCATGTTATCACGCAGATAGTCAAAGCCGAACTCGTTGTTTGTACCATAGGTTACGTCGGCACTATATGCGGCACGGCGAGCTTCGCCGGGCATACCGGGATAAATCAAACCAACACTTAAACCCAGCCAACGATACAGCTTGCCCATCCACTCGCTCTGGAACTTTGCCAGATAGTCGTTGACGGTAACAACATGAACGCCATTGCCGGTTAAAGCATTTAGGTATACAGGCAGGGTTGCCACAAGGGTTTTGCCTTCACCGGTCTGCATTTCGGCAATGCAGCCACGGTGCAAAACAATACCACCGGTAATCTGCACAGGGAAGTGCTTCATCTGCAAGACACGCCAGCTGGCCTCACGGCATACGGCAAATGCCTCGGGAAGAATGTCATCCAGCGTTTCACCTTTTGCCAGACGCTCCTTAAAAACAGCAGTTTGACCCTGCAGGTCAGCGTCGGACATGGCTTGGTAGGTAGGCTCCAGTGCAAGCACTTTTTTTGTAATGGGATTGATTTTTTTCAGCTCTCTGTCAGAGAAGGAGCCGAACAACATTGTAGCAAGGGACATATGCGTACTCCTCAGTTATTTTTTATAGAGAAGTTACCCAAAACAGCGGGCAACAACAAAAAGTCTCAACTTCATTATGATACTATAAATGTAGAAAGTGTGTCAAACTTTAGATGCAAAAACCCGGTAAAATTATTGTAAATTTCATACTGAGGGCAAAAAAAACGAGGGACACAGGATATGTCCCTCGTTTTTGCATTTTATTTATAAGAGAAGTGGAACCTGGTTGGCGCTGTCCACTACAGGGTATCCGGTTGTTTCCAAAATATGGCGGGGCTGATGCCCGGCGGCAATCAGAATGCAGCGAGTACCCATTGCTGCGGCAACTTCGGCATCGTGTACGGAATCACCCAGCATCAAGGCATGGGCGGGGTCGATGTTTGCCTTACGCATAAAAGCGGTGCCCACATCAATTTTGCTTGCCGCATAGATATCGGATAGACCTAATAACTCGGTAAAGTAGCTGCCAACACCCTGCTGTGCTACTTGCAGCTGCAAGTTAGGCAAGGCAGATGCGCTAAGTACCACCTGAGGGATTTCCATGGCACAGAAGGTATCCAGCGCTTCGTGCGCACCGGGAACCAGACCGCACTTTTCCGCACGAGGCATATATAACTCCATATAATGCTCTGCTAAAACAGAAAACGGGTGCTTGGTAAAGTCGAAACCGGCACGTATATAGTAGTCCTGAATCGGAAAGCAGAAAATCTCACGATACTGCTCTAAATTATACTGCTGAGGATAGCCAAAATCATGCAAAAGCGTATTCAGGCAATTTACACAAAGGTCTAAATCGTCCAGCAGGGTACCGTTCCAGTCCCACAAAATCAGGTCCAAGGGTTGCTTCATGAATTATCCTTCCGTAAACATAGCATGCAGGCGAGGGGCGCGTTCAATCAAACGTACTAAGATAACACCCAAGACGCAGCAGCTGATAATCTCACCAATGCCCACGGATACCATGTTAAACAGGATAACGGGGCCGGTGATAGCACCATTAGTAAAGAAGAAAGAAATCTCCAGACCAATGATAATTGCATTGAAAAGTACAGGCGGAACAGAAGCCAGTAAAGTCAAGCCAAACGTACGTACATTGCGCAGCAAGTAAGTAAAGATGCAAGCAAGCAGTGTTGCCAATGTACCAAATACAATGTCCAGTGCAACCGTAGTACCCATTGCTGCACCCAGCATATTGGCTAACAGGCAGCCCAGCGTTACACCAATGATGTAATCTGCACCGAACACGGGCAGCAGGCACAGGGCTTCAGAGATACGGACTTGCAATGCACCAAACGAGATGGGTGCCAAGACGAGGCACAGCACCGTATACAGCGCTGCAACCAAGCCGCATCGTACGATACGAATAGGGGAAATAGACTTTTTGGTAGACATAATGATACACTCCGGCGGAAAGATTTTGACCGCAAGGCACCGCCAAGTCCCTGTGGTGTGGTCCCGAATTATCGGGCGAGCCTAAAATCCTAAGTTGCTCGATCGTAAAAACGACGTAGGTAGTATAGCAGAAAAGCGCCTTTCCTGCAAGGAAAAGGCGCTTTTTTATCAATTACGAGGGGTGCCGGTAAAGACAATGGCTACAGTGTCCGGGCCGGTATTGGCGGAAACGACACCGCCCAAGGGGAATACGGCTACCGGCGGATGGCCGAAGAATTTACGGGCAGCCTTAATCAGCTCGTCCTTACGGGGGATTTCAGTATGTCCAATCATATACTCTACGTCAGACAAATCCTGACCCGCCAGACGCTTTTCGCACAGTGCCATCATAGCGGGGACAACCTTATCGTCGCCACGTACTTTGCTTTCGACTTTGGTTTGGCCGTCAATCAAGGTAATAATCGGCCGCAGACCCAGCAGCTCGCCTGCAAATGCTGCAGCGGCAGAAATACGGCCGCTCTTTTTCATTTGCTTTAAGCTGAAAGGTCCCAAGATGATTTCCAACTGGTTCATCTTGGCTTCAAACTCTTCAACAACGTGGTTTAGCTCGGCGCCGTTTTGCAGCTTGCGGGCCATTTCGGCAATATACCAGCCAAAAGTCATAGAATAGGTGTGGCTGTCCAGCAGGTGAATCTTCATGTGATGCTCGGGGCGCTCCTCACGCAGCAAATCACGTGCCATTAAAGCGTTGTTGTAAGTGGAGGAACCACCACGGTTGATAGTAACGTGAATCACATCGGTATAGCCGGCATCTACATATTCGCAGTACTTTTCACAGAACTGGATAGGGGTGATAGCAGCGGTAGAAGGAACGCCCTGTGCCTCACGCATTTTATCGTAGAATTCACTGGCAGTACAGGACACACGCTCTATATAATCCACATCGTCCAATAAAATGTGGAAAGACATAATATCAATGCCGTACTGGTCGGCCAGCTCTTGGGGCATATCGCAGGAAGAGTCGGTTAAAATTGCAATTTTGCTCATTGTTTCCTCATTTCCATTCGTAATCACGCAAGTGACCATGATCTAAAAGCTCGGGAAAATCCCACTGACGCAATACTTCGTACACACCGATTGCCACCGAATTGGACAGATTTAAGCTGCGGCAATTTTCACGCATGGGGAAGCGTACACAGCTTTGCTGATTTGCTGCCAGCAAAGCCTCAGGCAAACCGGCGTCCTCTCGGCCAAAAACCAGATAACTGCCATCGGGATAAGATACGTCTGTATAGCGATAGGGGGCCTTTGTAGTAAAGTAATAAAAGGGACCAGAATTTCGTGCAAAAAAATCAGAAAGGTCTTTATAGTATGTTATATCAAGATAGTGCCAGTAGTCAAGTCCGGCGTGCTTTAATTTCTTATCGTCGATGGTAAAACCCATAGGGCCAACCAGATGCAGGCGGCAGCCGGTACAGGCGCACGTACGGGCGATATTACCCGTGTTTTGCGGGATACGAGGCTCTACAAGGACGATGTTTAGGGTTGGTTGTTGCTCCATAATAATCTCCTA
>RCNH01000804.1_pt1 | contig 11878 bp, 9 predicted proteins | sample 2041161 | NCBI WGS metagenome assembly RCNH01 (sample SAMN09708215, study PRJNA481090) | Feces metagenome, whole genome shotgun sequencing project. | biome: feces | host: Leptonychotes weddellii | place: Antarctica: Sion Island | collected 2010-03-01 | reverse complement strand
CCATATGGTTAGATAAGACTAACTACATGGTAGCATAAACAATTTCAATTTGCAATCTGTGTTTCATAATAATACAAAAAGATTGCCGGCGATGCACAGAAAGCGTTCGAAGCTCAAACTGGTGTGACAGTTATCACAAGCAAAACGGAAGCTTTTACAACAGCATCAACGAGCAGTGTCCGGTTTGCAGTTTGGAATCAAACTTGCAAAAGGGTATACCCAGGGAAACTCAGAATGGAACTGCAAATGGCATGTTGTGCTTGCCCCAAAGCATCGCCCACAGAAAACATTGTTGCATTTTGTGAGCTTTGATGGCTGCTTTGGATATACTGGCACGGGAAAGCGGGAAAAGCAGGAGACAGTGGGGGTATGGCGCTTAGGAAACTGTGCCGGGATAATAAAGAAAAATGCTGCTGGATTTAATCCAGCAGCATTTTTTGACAGATTCGGATAAAGTGAGGCTATCGGTTGCGCCTTGTCATTCGCCTGTTTTCGAGGAGTTTATCCAGGCTCCTACAATGGTTTCTCTACATTATTTGGGTGAAGGATCTGTGATTGCACGACCGTGGTCCAAATATGCGCTTGAATAAAACTCGATCAGTTTATCAAGGTTTGAAGATAGCTCTGCAAGCTGATTCTCGCTGAGTCCGGTCGCGATGCTGGCACGTTGAGCACTTGCTGTATCGTAAGCAATATGCGCATCGTGGACTTCTTTCCCGCGCTCTGTTATAGAAAGCAGATATCTTCGCTGATTTCCCTGCTCTCGTTCTCGTTTGACAAGGCCTCGAGATACCAAACTGTCTACAACAACAGATGTTGCACCTTTGGTTCGAAACATCCGGTCGCTTAATTCGGATTGGCTGATCCCTTCATTTTGCGCAATAAGTTTAAGCGTATGCGCCTCGTTTGCATAAAGGGTCTCACTTGCATATGTGTGCGGCTTTTTCTGTAAAGCATTTAGAATTCGATTGATCGTATAAAACTTTTCGATGGCTTCAGACATAGCTTCCGCTGCAGACATTGGAATCCCTCTTTCTGGCTTAAGCCCAAACACTTCTAATCAGTATAGCATAGTCTTTCTGATTCCACCAGAGAGAACTTACTCACAATCTTCGTAGCCGACTTCCATCTTTACATGCTTGTTTCGAATCAAAGCATACACAACTGCAGCTGCAATCATTACGACATTCATAATCAATTCGGAAGTAGCGGAGGTAGCCAACAGCAGAACGGCCTGGAAGGTAGCAACAACTCCGCCGAGGATGCTGAGGAAATACAGCATACCCTTGCCAACGTGGAACTTTGACTTATTCCAGAGATCCGGCATAACAGCAACGAGGCGGATTGTGGTAAAGCAAAGGATGGCCTTGATGATTGCACTGAGAATGGCGGTTGCACTGGAGACAGTGGAAATATCCAGACCAATGAGCACAGGAATAATGCCCACAACATACATCAAAATCAGTACGGGAACAGGAGTGCCGAATTTGGGATGGATCTTTGCGAATACAGAGGGCAGCCATCCGTCTTTCGCAGCCTGTGCCAAAGGACGGCACATCCAGCCAATGGATGCGTTCAGGGTTGTCAGCAGTGCAAACATGGCAGCACCGACAATAAAGAAGATGTACAGAGGGTGGGGCAGAATGTGTTCTGCAACCAGAGCCAGACTCTTATTTGCAACATCTGCGACAGGCAGAACACCGCCGGCAATGGTTCCCATCAGAGCGTAGACAACAGAGATGGCCACGGTGGGGACGATGATGGCAAAGGGAATGTCCTTGGTGGGGTTCTTGGCCTCGCCGGAGAAATTGATGACATAAGTAGCGCCGCCTGCTGCAAAGGAGAGGTAGGCAGAGGCCATCATGATGCCGGTGAAGCCATTGGTCATGAAATCAGGAGGAGCAAAATAACCGGGCTGAATCTGGCCCATGCCAAAAGCAATAAACAGAGCAATCGCAACAGCCATCACAGCGCACATCACGGTCTGAAGAACTGCTGCCTGCTTTGCGCCGATGATGTTCATGATGAACAGAACAGTCAGCACAAGAACAGAAACCAGCGTTGAAGGGGCGTTGGGGACAAGTGCCAGAAGATAATCCGTGAAGGAGAGGATATACACGGAAATGCCAAGGCACATGAAAAAGTTGATCAGAGTAAAGATACCCGCTAAGCGCTGACCGCCTAATGCGGCAACCTGGGCGTACTGTCCGCCGTGGAAACGGGCAGTGCCACCAACGAGAATTTGAGGAATTGCGGTAAGAATACAGAGGATACCTGCTATGACAAAAGCAATATTGACGCTTCGGCCGGTCATGCCGATTGCTGTACCGGTCATAGCCATGATACCGGCACCGATGATCTGTCCTACAGCGATGGAGCAAAGGTCCATGCGGCCGATATTCCGTTTTACATCTGTGCTGACAGTCTTGTTGTTACTCATGAAAACTACCTCCTATCAAAAATCTTGGGGATTATTTTGCGTAGTAAAGCTGGTTTTCTTTGGGATCGGCGAACATGGCCTCCATGATCGTGATCTTCTCCCGGAGAGGCGGGAAGGTGAGGGCCTTGGCCCCCTGGGGGCAGATCCGGATGCAGCGGGCGCAGTCCAAACAGCGCCAACCGTCAATTTCGGATGGATCAAGGGGATTGATGGCCTGGACAGGGCACTCCTGCTGACAGAGCATACAGCCATTGCACTTGTCCATATCGGTGCTGGGAGCCACAGGAATATCCATGGCGGCGTGATAGGGGAATACTCCGGGAACTTCCAAAGACAGGGCTTTCAAGTCCTCCGCAGAAGCGGCTTTGCGGACGAGCTCCGCAGAGGCAGCGCCAAATTCCGCAGCCATTTTCAGATCATCGGTATTGGGGCGGCCGCTGCCCATCTTTTCGGTGAAGCTGTGCTGGCCCACAAAAGCCGCAGCGCTGACGGGAAGGAATCCATTTTCTGTGCAAACGTCCTTCATTTCCAAAAGTGCATCGTCTACGCCGCGATTGCCGTAGCTCATCACCAGAGCGGCGGGAATATTTTTGGCTTCAATAGACCGGAAGAACTCGACCATGATGCGGGGCACCCGGCCGTAATAGACAGGAAGACCGATGATGGCAAAGTCTCCCTCGCGAAGCTCTGCACCGCTCCAACGGCTGTCAAAGGAAGTGCGGTTTAATTCCAGCACTTCTGGCGCAGCAACGGCGTCGGCAACGGCATTCACGACCTTTTCAGTGCCATGGGTGGGACTGAAATAAAGCCGGACAACTCTTTTGATTTCCATATCAACGATCCTCCTCTTCCTTACACCAGGCTGCAACTTCTTCGATGGAAGGCAGATCAGCCGGATTTGCACCGTAGTGTGCGTGTGTCACGCCAAGACCGGGTTTTACAACGAAGACAGCAGGAAGCTGCAGCTCGTTGCCCTCGTAGGCACCGTGGGTGTAGCCGCTGGCTCTTGCCTTGCCGATTTTAGCCAGGACCTTCAGATTTGCCATTTTTTCCATGGCAAGGGCAGGGGCCACATTGTACTTTTGATAGAGCGTCTGCTCCGGGTCACAGAGGATCTCAAAGGGATAGAAGTCCTCGTCTACCTGTTTGCGGATGCCCTCGGGGTCACTTTGCAGCACCACAAGGGCCTTGGCACCGGCTTTTTCCAGGGCGGCGTATTCTTCTTTGATGAGCTTCATGTCCAGCTGGCAAATGGTGCAGCCGTAGTAGCGCAGGAAGAAAATAGCGGTGGGCCGATCCACAAGCTCTGAGAGCTGCGCTTCACGCCAGGGCGTGACACAGTGGGTATCCTCCAGCTTGCTGCCGGGGAAGACGCGATCGAGCGCAATGCACATTCTGCGCATACCCTCTGCCAGCTGAGAACGGGGGCAGGCGGTATTGATGCGGATATGTCCCTCGCCGCCCTGACCAAAGATAGGTGCGCCCTCGGGGCCGCTTTCGATGAGAATGTCAGCGGTTTTAACCAGGTAGCTGTCCACATCGGCCTTGGCTGCCCCCTGAAGGTAGGCACTGACGTCCACCCAGGCAAAATAGGTGCCTTCAGGAATGGTCATTTTGGCCTTGGGCAAATGCTCGTTCAGATAGTCTTGGACATAAACCAGATTATCATGGATATAGCCCTTGACCTGCTCCAGCCAGTCCTCACCGGTGGCATAAGCGGACTGGATAGCGGTGATGGAGAGGGGGTTGGGGTACAAGACGCCGTAGTCCCCCTGGACCAGATCAGCCCACAGAGCCTTCAAGTGGGGATCGTGTATGATGATGTTGGAATAGGCCATGCCTGCCAGATTGAAGGTCTTGGATACTGAGGTGCAGGTGATGATCTCGTTTTTGTGCTCCGGGAAGAGGGTTTCCAGGGGGATGTGCTTCACGCCGGGGGCCACAATGTCGTGGTGGATCTCATCGGCTACGATGCGGACCCCATTGGCAAAGCACAGCTCGGCCATACGCCGCAGTTCCTCTTCCTTCCAGACACGTCCGGTGGGATTATGGGGGGAGCAGAGAAGGAAGAGGGTGGTCTTGGGGTCCTTCACCTTGCGTTCAAAGTCCTTGAAGTCGATCTCGTAATGGCCGTCCTTCAGGACGAGGGGGCTGCTCACTGCCGTCCGGTGGTTGCAGTTGATTTTCTTATAAAAGGGACGGTAGATGGGGGGCTGCACGAGAATCTGATCCCCCTCGTGGGTCATTATCTGAATAAGATAGTTGATGGCGGGGACGATGCCATTGCAGTAGTAGATGTCCTTGGAGTTGACATACCAGCCAAAGCGGTGCCAGAACCAGCCGCAGCAGCTTCTGAAAAATTCATCGGTGAAGTTGCCGCTGTAGCCGAAGATCTTCCGGTCTACCCGCTTGTGCATGGCCTCAATGACGCCCTCGGGACAGGGGAAATCCATGTCGGCCACCCAGAAGGGAATGGTCGAGAGACTGGCATTGGGGTTCTGAATGGATTGAAACTCCCATTTGCCGCAGTTTGTTCCGTGACGATCTGTCACTTGGTCAAAATCGTAGTGCATCTCGTATCCTCCTCTAAATTCAGATCATAAACGGTTTAACTATTAAACAGTTTCAACATTGAACAGATTATCAGTACTTAACAAAAAAGTCAACACAATGTTTGAATATTTTTATATATTTGGTCAAAACCTGCAAAACGCCAACTCACATATTGGCCATTTCGACATACATATTCTTCGAGCCGGCAGGGGTACGGCCGGGTCGATCATGTTAACGATTATTCATGAGCTGCAAATTGAGAGAACTTGCAGCTCATCATCCGCGGGGGTTTTATCCATAGCAAAACCAGGATTTTGCTTATTTTGACAAAGCAAATCAGGCCAATTAGTATAAAAATTTGTGTTTAGTGTTGACAGAATATCTCCAGAGCTTTAATATTAAAAGTTAGAAGCACATTGCGTCTCTTGCATAGGGGTGGGGGATACATAAGGCTATTTTAATAGAATGAATGGAGGTCCAAGTATGAACGCATATATCGAAGAAGTACTTGACAAGGTAAGAGAACGGGATGCGAACGAACCTGAATTTCTGCAAACAGTAGAGGAAGTATTGAGCTCTCTGGAAGTGGTTGTGGAAAAGCATCCTGAGTACCAGAAGATGGCACTTCTGGAACGCATGGTTGAGCCGGAGCGCGTGATTGAGTTCCGCGTGGTTTGGCAGGATGATGCCGGTCAGACCCAGGTAAACCGTGGCTTCCGTGTGCAGTTCAACTCTGCCATTGGCCCTTACAAGGGTGGTCTGCGGTTCCATCCTTCTGTAAACCTGTCGATTATGAAGTTCCTGGGCTTTGAACAGACCTTCAAAAACAGCCTGACCAGCCTGCCCATCGGCGGCGGCAAGGGCGGCAGTGACTTTGACCCCCGTGGTAAGTCTGATGCTGAGATCATGCGTTTCTGCCAGGCGTTCATGACCGAGCTGTATCGCCACATCGGTCCTGACGTGGACGTTCCTGCCGGTGATATCGGCGTAGGTGCCCGCGAGATTGGCTATCTGTTCGGCCAGTATAAGCGCATTCGCGGCGCTTATGAGCCCGGCGTGCTGACCGGTAAGGGCCTGTCCTATGGCGGCAGCCTGATTCGTCCGGAAGCTACCGGCTTTGGTGCGGCTTATTACGTATCCGAAGTTTTTGCACATGAGAATGACAGCTTTGCAGGCAAGACGTTTGCCCTGTCCGGCTTCGGCAATGTAAGCTGGGGCGCTACCACCAAGATTACGGAGCTGGGCGGTAAGGTTATCACTCTGTCCGGTCCGGATGGCTATATTTACGATCCCGAAGGTGTAAGCACTCCTGAAAAGATTGAATACATGAAGGAAATGCGTGATTCCGGCCGTGACCGTGTGCAGGATTACGCTGATAAGTTTGGCTGCCAGTTTGTGGCCGGCGAAAAGCCCTGGGGCGTGAAGGCTGATGTCTATATGCCCTGCGCAACCCAGAACGATGTAAACCTGGAAGAGGCTAAGAAGATTGCCGCCAGCGGTGCAAAGTACTACATCGAGGTGGCCAACATGCCCACTACCAATGATGCTCTGGCATTCCTGATGAGCCAGAAGCACATGATTGTTGCACCTTCCAAGGCTGTAAACGCCGGCGGTGTTGCAACCTCTGCTCTGGAGATGAGCCAGAACTCCATGCGCTACAGCTGGACCGCTGAGGAAGTGGATGCAAAGCTGCACAGCATTATGAAGAATATCCACGATGCATCTGCTGCAGCTGCCGAAGAGTACGGTCTGGGCTACAACCTGGTTGCCGGTGCCAACATTGCCGGCTTCAAGAAGGTTGCAGAAGCGATGATCGCTCAGGGTCTGGTATAAGCACCCAAAACAATTTTACGGTATTTCCTGAATTACAAAGTGAGAAAGAGCGCCTGATGCAATGCATCAGGCGCTCTTTCGTGTATGCGGCAGGTTGATTATTTCTTGCCCCAGTAATATTTGTCACAGGCGCGTTCGTATACGTTCAGTACGGCATCAATAAACTCATCCTGACCGTAACGCTGGGTGGAGATATTCACGTTTTTACGGCGTTCCAGCTTTTGTTCAGGAGTCAGCTCGGCCTGTTCCTGAATCAGAGTCTTTAAATCACCGGCGGTTTCAAACAAAGCGCCGTTCAGACCGACCGTAATCTGATTCTTGTTGTAGATATCCAGCCGCTGCAGCACATACAGGCCGCTGGCCATGGCCTCGAGCATGGAAATCGAATTGATCTCAGAAAGGGAAGCAGTGGCAAACAAGTCCATAGCGTGGTAGTAAGGGGGCAGCTTGGAGTGATCAATTTTGCCCAGCATCTTAACCTGATCCTGCAAGCCCATGCGCAGAATCTGCGATTGCAGGGCGTTGTGCTCAGGCCCTTCACCAATAATAAACAGCTTGAACTGCTTCTGACCGCCAAAGCCGCGGCCGAACCAGTCGATGAGCACGTCCAGGCTCTTTTCACTGCCCAGGCGCCCCACAAAACCGATGGATGTATCCTCAGGCTGGATGCCCAGCTCCTGGCGCAGATTGGCAACCGCGTTGGCATCCACATTCTCCGGCATAAAGGCAGACAGATCAACAGTGTTGGGAATGATGTTGATATGGCGATCCACATTGCAGCGGCGCAGATACTCCACTACCTTCAGAGAGGGGCCGATGATCTCGGTTGCCTTTTTGGCCACATTTCGGAAATACATATGGGCAGCAGGCTTGGCAAGGCTCTGTACGTGTTCGCGCTTGGAGATATAGCACATATAGTCATCGTACATAGTATGCAGGGTGTATACTACGGGCTTTTTCAGGTGTTTTGCGGCAAACAGACCAAAGATGCCCATGGTAAACTCGGTGTGAATGTGCAGAATATCGGGGTTAAACTGCTTGAGAATTTTCAGGCGTTCCAAATTTACAGGGTTGGCAACACCGTAGCCATAAATCCGCTTCAGTGGAATAGCAGGGCAATACAAAATGCCGTCTTTCACATATTGACGCTGTGCTTTGGGGTTCATGGTGACAATCAAAACCTGGTGACCACGTGCCTCCAGGCCGTTTTTTAAAGTTTCGATGTGGGTTACTACACCACTGATAAAGGGGTAGTATGTTTCGGTAAAAATAGCAATGCGCATAGAACAGCCTCTTTTCAAAAAGATGGTAGTCGCGGGTGATGATAATATGAATACAGTATACCAAATGACGCACACAAAAGCAAAAGATTATAAAAAGCAAATTGCTATTCGGGTAGAATTCTTATATAATAAATAATAAGTATGCAGCTATACGGGAACTGTCGAAAAAGCAAAAGGAAGCCCGTATAAAGCCATAGAAAGGGATGTTTTTATGCAGCAATTCACGACGCCGCTGGGGAAACTGGCTCAGCAGGAGAATCTGGAAACCCTGTATGCGCCCAAGCCTCTGGATGAAATTCCGATCTATTCTGCGGACATCAATCGTCCGGGCCTGGTGCTCACTGGCTATGAGCAATATTTCAACTCGGATCGTCTGCAAATCTGCGGCAACGCGGAGATGTCCTATCTGGGAGAGCTGCCGGAGGATCTTCGTCGCAAGCACTTGCATAAGCTGTTCTCCCTGAAGCCTCCGGCTATCATCATTGCGCGCAATCTGGAGCCGTACCCTGAAATGCTGGAATATGCTGAGGAATTTGAGGTGCCGCTGCTTCGTTCGGCAGAAACCTCCTCTTCGCTGCTCAGTGCGCTGATTAGTATTTTGAGTGTAGAGCTGGCACCGCGCGTGACCCGTCACGGCGTGCTGGTAGAGGTTTACGGCGAAGGAATTCTGATTCTGGGTGACAGCGGCGTTGGTAAGAGCGAAACGGCTGTTGAGCTGGTCAAGCGCGGTCACCGCCTGATTGCAGACGATGCTGTAGAACTTCGCCGCGTTTCCAATCGCTCCGTTGTGGGCACTGCACCGGAGAATATCCGCCACTTTATTGAGCTGCGCGGTATCGGTATTGTAAACGTTGCACGTGTGTTTGGTATCGGTTCTGTTAAGGTCAGCGAAAAGGTGGATCTGGTTGTGGAGCTGGAACCTTGGGATAAAGCGAAAAACTACAGCCGTACCGGTCTGGAAACACAGACCTATGATATTCTCGGCGTAGAAATTCCCAGCACGGTCATTCCGGTTATGCCCGGCCGTAATCTGGCCGTCATTCTGGAAACCGCCGCAATCAACAACCGTCAGAAAAAGATGGGCTATAATGCAGCAAAGGAGCTGCTGTCCCGTCTGGGTCTGGAAAATGATATTTAATGACATTTCCTGATAAAGAGAAAGGGAAAACTACAGCATGGAAAACTACATGATTGGTGTCGACTTGGGCGGCACCACCATCACAGCGGGGCTTGTGGACGCAGACTATAAGATTCTGCATAAAATCACCTGTGCTACCAATCTGCCCCGGCCGGAAGAAGAGGTGGAAGCCTCCATTGCGGAGCTTTGCCGCCAGGTGGTCAGCGAGGCAAATGTGGATTGGTCACAGATCCGCTGGGTGGGCATTGGCACACCGGGCAGCGTGAACAGTGATACAGGCATTGTGGATTTTAACGCCAACTTTGGCTATGTAAATTGGAATCTGGCTGCACGCATGGAACATCTGCTGGGCTGCAAAGTTTACATTGAAAATGATGCGAATGCGGCAGCCTATGGTGAGTATCTGGCAGGTGGCGCAAAAGGATATCGCTATGCTGTGGTGATCACGCTGGGTACCGGCATCGGCGGCGGTGTGATTCTGAATGGCAAAATCTATTCCGGCTTTAACCATGCAGGTGCAGAGCTGGGCCACATGGTAATTGTAAAAGACGGCCGTTCCTGTATGTGTGGCCGGCATGGCTGCTGGGAGAAGTATGCTTCGGCCCGTGCTCTTGCCGAAGACACAAAAGCGGCACTGCAAAAGAATCCGGACAACATGATGTGGAGCCTTGTGAAGGGGAACCTGGATAACGTCAATGCAAAAACTGCGTTTGACGGAATGCGTACAGGGGATTCTCTGGCAACCCAGCTGGTCAATAATTTTGTGGAGTATGTGGGCTGCGGTCTGACCAATGTCATCAATATTTTCCAGCCGGAAGTGGTCTGCATTGGCGGTGGTGTTTCCAAAGAAGGAGAAACACTGCTTGCACCGATTCGGGAATATGTGGAGAAAAATGACTACGCCCGAATGGGTCTGGAGCGTGTCACGCTTAAAACCGCACAGCTGCACAATGATGCAGGTGTGGTGGGCGCTGCCTGTCTGGGGCTTCAGAACAATCTTTGAGAAATGAGGAAGAACGATTGGATTTATTGCTCGAATTTCAGCGTGAACTGGAAAACAAGGGGGTCTTTTGCTGTAAGGGCGAGATGCTTTCCAATCACACAACATTTAAAATCGGAGGGCCGGCAAAGCTTTTTTGCGAGCCGGCTAATCTCCAGCAGCTGGAACAGATCATTGACGGCTGCAAACGCTTAAATGTACGGTATTACGTCCTTGGAAATGGTTCCAATGTTCTGTTTTCAGATTCCGGCTACGATGGTGTCATCGTTCATGTGGGAAAAAACATGTCTGAAATAGATGTGAAGGGAAATACCATTACAGCTATGGCCGGGGCGCATTTGGGCCGCCTGAGCCGTCTTGCAGCACAAAACAGCCTGACGGGGCTGGAATTTGCGGTAGGGATTCCCGGCAGTGTGGGCGGCGGTGTTTACATGAACGCCGGTGCTTATGGCGGTGAGATCCGTGATGTGCTGAAAGAAGTTGTCCTGCTGGACGAAAAAGGACAGTTCCGCACGCTGGCTGCGGATCAGCTGGAGCTGGGTTATCGAACAAGTATTTTTGCCCGTAAACCCTGGTGTCTGGTGCAGGCAACATTCTGCCTGCAGCCCGGAAACCGGGAAGAGAGTGAAGCACGTATGCGTGACTTCATGCAGCGGCGCAAGGAAAAACAGCCGCTGGAATGGCCCAGTGCGGGAAGTACCTTTAAGCGTCCGGAGGGAGCTTTTGCGGCTGCACTGATCGACCAATGCGGCCTGAAAGGATACCAGGTAGGCGGCGCGGCTGTGAGTGAAAAGCACAGCGGGTTTGTGGTCAACCTGGGTGGAGCCACCTGCAAAGATGTTATACGCTTGACAGATGACGTGGCTCGGATTGTGAAAGAGCGCACCGGATTTGTGCTGGAGCGCGAAATACGGGTTGTAGAATAAACGGATAAAAAGGGAGCAGTAAAGCAGATGGAATTGCTCATTGTTTCCGGACTTTCAGGCGCCGGTAAATCGCTGACGATGAATGCGCTGGAGGATATCGGATATTTTTGCATTGATAATATTCCCACGGGCCTGTTGCCGCGGCTGGTGGATTTTGCACTTCAGGGTGAAAACCTGCTGGAAAAAGTAGCAGTAGTGCTGGATGTGCGCGGTGCACGTTCCAGCGGCGAAATTCAAAAGGCGCTGGATCAGCTGGAGGAAAAAGAAGTGCACTATCAGGTGCTGTTCCTGGAGGCGGGGGATGAGGTACTGCAGCGCCGCTACAAGGAAACCAGACGCCGCCACCCGATCAGCCAGATGCAGGGTGTGTCCACAGCAGTGGCAATCACACGTGAGCGGGAAATTCTGCTTCCGCTGTTTCAGCGGGCCGATTATATTGTGGATACTTCGCTTTTGAGCCCGGCACAGAACAAAGAGCGCATCTGCTCGCTGTTTCTGGGATCGGAGCAGTCATCCATGTCGCTTACGGTCATGTCTTTTGGCTTCAAATACGGCCTGCCCAAAGAGGCTGACATTGTATTTGACGTGCGCTGTCTGCCGAACCCGTACTATGTTCCCGAATTGAAAGAAAAAACCGGCCTGGATCAGGAAGTGGTAGATTACGTTATGCGCTTCCAGGATTCGCAGGATTTGCTGCATCAGCTT